>Ga0315281_10007623_pt1 | contig 15204 bp, 12 predicted proteins | sample YL17G07_0_MG_FD_204540 | JGI IMG/M metagenome (GOLD analysis project Ga0315281, IMG submission 204540) | Sediment microbial communities from Yellowstone Lake, YNP, Wyoming, USA - YL17G07_0 | ecosystem: Environmental > Aquatic > Freshwater > Lake > Sediment | place: USA: Wyoming | collected...
AGCCGGTCACATTCAAATCAACGCGCCAGCCAACAGCCCGGTCCTGTTCGGATATGTGCCGCAGTCCATCCAGCTCGATTCGCTCTATCCGCTGACAGGTTTCGATGTCGCGCTGATGGGCGTGTACCGGCGTTGGGTCAACCAGACCAGGCAGGGCAGGCAACCGAAAAAGTCCGGCAGGCCACGCGTCAGCCAGGAAATCAGCAATCTCGTCGTCCGCATCGGCAGGGAGAATATTCTCTGGGGCTACCGCCGAATCGTCGGGGAAATGAGGAAGCTCGGCTACGCCGTCTGCGCTTCTACCGTCAAACGCATTCTGCTCGATGAAGGCATCCATCCCACGCCGGAGAAGAACCAGCGCCGCCAGCCGCCCATGCCGTGGGGCCAGTTCATCGCCGCGCATATGGATTCGTTGGTGGCAATCGATTTCTTCACCAAGACCGTCTACACGTGGCGTGGGCGGTTCGATGCCTTTGTCTTTGTTGTCCTGCATCTTGGAATGCGGAGAGTTCTCTGTAGTCCCGCTACGTTCAATCCTGACGAAAAATGGGTTATGCAGCAGGCCCGCAACGTCGCCATGTGGATGCAGGAGAGGGCATCAAGGCCCGCTGGATTCTGATGGATCATGACACGAAGGTCACTCGGAAATTCCGAGCGTTCTGGTACGACATGGGCGTGGAGGCACTGCGGATTCCCATTGGGGCGCCGCAGGCGAACGCGTTCGCCGAAACTTTTGTGGGGAAGTGCAAACACGAATGTCTCAACCACTTCGTGATTGTCTCCCTCAGACAGATGGATTACATTATGATGGTTTGGCGGCACCATTACCTTAATTCGCGCCCGCATAGGGGGCGCGGCATTGGCAATCGCGTCCTCGATCCGAACTTCCGCCCACAACGTCACGGAACGGTCTGCTGCCGATAACTCGGCGGACTCATCAAGTCCTATTACCGCGTTGCCGCCTGACTCGCGGACTACGCGAGCTCTCTTCAGCCTCTGGCTCTCCCTGTTTTCATCTCTTGCCAATACCACGCCTCGACTGCTATGATTTGCTCGTCGGGACGACAAACCCGACACGGGCATGCCTCCGCCAGCCTCTGGCACCGGCATGCCGATCATTCTTGCCCGCCTCCCGCATGATCCGGACCCACGCTTATATTTCCGTACCTCGCAGCCTCCTCCTGCGAGCCTTTACGCTCATCACTCGTTCATGGTACACTACCGTTATCAAGGGTTCGCTATGAAATTGACTCCGCCTGAATGGAAGTTGATGAACGTCGTGTGGAGCGGTCACCCCGTTACCGCGCGAGGGATCGCGGAGCGCTTGCCGGACAACCGGAAGTGGGCGTACACGACGGTCAAGACGATGCTTTCACGTCTCGTGTCCAAAGGTGCGTTGGTAGAACGGAAGGAGGGCAAGACAAGCCTTTACGATCCGCTTCTGACGCTACAGAGGGCGCGTCGACAAGCGTTGCAAGCGCTAGCCTCCGATGTCTTTGACGCTTCCTTTACCGACCTTATCACGTTTCTTATTGAAGACGGGAAGCTTTCGGCACCGGAGCGCGAGAAACTCGCGGCGTTGCTGCGAGCGAAGCGCCGGAAGGAGAGGCTCCGCAATAAAAGAGTACGCTAGAGTGTCTACTGCGGCTGAAAAAGGAGGCGTCAAGGTGCTGTTCCGATGGGAGGTTGTCGTCTTGGCGTTCTTGCTGACAACAGGCTGTTCGAGGCATGAGAATCACCTTGCAGCCCTATCCGGTTCGGTCCATGAAGAACTTGCTCCCTCAACGCCCGTCGTTGGCATTTACGCCGTCAACAAGCGGGTTTGCGACTTTCCGGATTTTAAGCCGGAAGCCGCGTTCGCCACGCCCGAAGCGGCCTATGTAACCCTTAGACGCTTTGCAGCCACCGGGAATGCGGACTGGCGCCCGGTCAGCGTGAAGCGGGTGGCACAGAGAATGTCCGCTCCGACCATCGACAAGGTCAAGGTCACGCCCGCCGGCGCCCGCGGTTGGTTGACGGCTCTCATACTGGAAGTGCGTATATTCCATGGCCAATGCGCTGATTATGCGGCCGTGATCGCGAGGATTGATGGAGGGTCTATTATCGACATGCTATACCTTGAACTGGAGAACGGGCGGTGGCTCAATGCCGGCAACGACGTGCTTTCCAGCGTCGCTGATGCTCGGACCAGGTTCGCGGCGGCCTGCCGTGTCTGGGAATCCCGGCCCCATCGCCCGCCCGTTGAGAATCCCCAAGCATATCTCAAGCCTTACGTCGAGTTCCTTAACGCCGCCGCGCAGTCACCCGAAAAGTACCTGCTCGATTGCCTACAGAAGCATCCGCTGGTCATCCTCGGTGAAATCCATCATCGTCCCGCCTACTGGGCGGTAGTCAGTCGCATCGTGCGCAATCCGCGGTTCGCCAAAGCCGTCGGAGTGATCTATCTGGAACTGCCCGCGAACCACCAGAAATCGCTAGATGAATGGCTCGACGGCGAAACTCCGAGCATGCGGCCGATTATGTCCCTGCTGCGCGACATGTTGTGGATGGGCTGGCCCGACCAAGCCATGTTCGATTTCTTCCTCACCGTCCGTGACGTGAACCACCGTTTGCCCCCGGAGCAGCGGGTGCGCATTCTGTTGGTCGACATGGAACGCCCCTGGGAAGAAATCCATACCCGCAACGACTGGCGCGGCTACGATACGGATCGCGACGCGTTGATGGCGCGTAACATTCTCAAGGACGCGCGGATACATAAGGCCGATCAGCGGCACGGACTGTTTATCGTGGGTTACACGCACGCGCTGATCAACATGGTGTCCGTCGCCACCGATCAACCATATCACTCCGCCGGCTGGCACCTGCGACAGGCTCTGAGCGACGACGTCTTTGCGATCATCGAGCATGGCCCGATCATCAGCAACATGGGGCAGGTTTTCGGCCGCAGAGCTCTAGGCTTGTTTGATTCCGCTTTCGCTGCCACCGGGGACAAGCCGGCGGGGTTTTTGCTGGCACGGAGCCCGTTCGGACTTCAACCGTTCGACGCCGACGCGGATCTGTGCAGGGGCACATCCAGCCTCTATTCGGACGCCTTTCAGGGTTATCTGTATGTCGAACCGCTGGATCGCGAGAGATTTTCCGCCCTGATTCCTGGCTTTTACACTGACGAATGCATCAAGGAGATCGATCGCCGGTATCGAATCATGTTCGGAACAGGCATGGTCAACGGTCTGGGTCTTTCCGCCTGCACTGGCGAGCGCTTCACCCAGTGGATGTCCCTCACTTGGGGACAGCCGCGCGACTGGATCGGACATCTGGGCCCCGTCGACGCATGGCACGATGGCGATGCCTGGCAGGATCTGCTGTGCAAGCGGCAATATCAAGAGGCCTTGGAACATCCCGAGGCGATCAGCGCTCTGGCCAAAAGTATTTTTCGTTCGTTTCAAATGGCAGATTATGGCGCGAAGCGACCGCTCCGAGGTGTGCCCTACCAGCCTGATCGCAGCCCCGACAAGTGGCTGCAATGGGTTCGGAATCGCTTTGGCCAACACCCGATCGAGTCCGTGCGACTGGGACCAGTGACGCTAGACAGTCGGGGCAGGCCCTCCATCGCTTATCTGCTCTTGTTGAATGACGGCTCGCAACTGGAGGGAATCCTGCCATTCGAATACAATCCATTATCGCAATCCTGGATGGCGACGGAAGGCTTGGACTGGCATTTGTTTCCGGCAACCCGAGAGGCGAACGTGCCGGACGGGAATACCCGCGAAAAGAAAGCGAAATCCCCATAACAGACTTCCTCCGGTGAGTCCGCCGGGACGGAGGGGGTGATTTCACGCGCTGATCTCGGCGCGGATCTGCGTGGGATCGATGATATCCCGGAGGGCAACATCTCCGGGTGTGCCGCGATAGACGATGCGTCCCCGATTGAGGACAACGACTCGATCCGCCTGAGCAAGCCACTTCAGATCATGGGTTACAACGAGGGTGGTGGTTTCCTCTCGAACCTGCAGTATGGACGCCATTACTCGGTCGGCCGAGGCCGGGTCGAGATTCGCAAACGGCTCATCCATTAGCATGACGGGGTTCCGCCTGAGAAACACCCTGGCAAGGGCGAACCGCTGCGCCTCGCCGGCGGACAAATCGCGATTGCCCCTTAGCCGAGTGTCGTATTGTTCCGGCATTGCCATGATCCGGTCGTGGATGGTCGCCTTAATCGCCGCCTGCCGGACGTCATCCCGCGTCGCACCCGGGAAAGCGCAGCCTATGTTTTCGATTGCGGTGCCCTCGATAATCGTTATGTCCTGCGGAATCAAAGCGACCAGTCGGCGCCACGAGGATAGCCTGAGTTCTTCGAAGGGGACTTCATTGATCCACAGGCGGCCGCCTTGCCTCTGCGAGAGACCGGCGATGAGATTGAGAAGCGTTGTCTTCCCCGCGCCACTGGGCCCGATCAGCACAGTCACGCTGCCCTTTTCAAGATCGAGACTGACATCGTGCAATACCCAGTCGTGGGCCGGATAAGCGAACGCAACCTTTTCCAGCCGGATAGCCATCCCCCCGTCCCGCCAGGGCACTGGCAGGCCCTCGTGCAGCCGCTCCGATGGTTCCCCCAGTTGTTCCAGCAGGCGCTGGCCGGCGACGCCGCCCCCCACGATGGCCTGTATGAATGCTCCCAGGCCCATGAACGGCCCAAGGATCAGCCCGAAATATATGGAGACCGCCATGGCCGAGCCGAGCGATTCATACTGCCGCATGACGGAAAACCATAACCACCACTGTAGAATGCCTCCCGTGCCCGAGTTCAGCAGCCATTCGATGCGTCCCAGCAGGACTCGTTTCCGCCAAAGATCGAACTGAAGGCCGATATTCTGGCGGAGAATGCCAAGATACCGCGATACCTGAGCCAACTCCTCCCCGTTCATCTTGGCCAGCTTTGCCGTGGCGATGATCTGCCCCACGCAGGCACGAATCCGCTCGTCATCATGCCGCAGACGCTGTTGGCACGGCTGTAGCTTGAGGGCGCTCCACACCCGAACCGCGATCAGAAGAGGCATGAGGAGAAAGTAGGCCAGCGTCAGCCTGCAATTGAGCGACCCCATGGCGATAAGCGCCGCGACCAAAGGCAACACGCCTGCGGCTAAGAAGGACATCCAAGACGTAGTCAGCGCACCGGCGGCTTCCACGTCGTTCGTCGCACGGAAGATATGCGCCCCTACTTGCTGCTGTTCTATCCGCCACAGGGGCGACATCAGGACACGGCGCAAATGGGCGACGGAAAGGACGGCGCGCAGCCTCTGCTGCATGCACATTGATAGATAATCCTGCCATATCTTCAGGAAGTCGAGGGCGAAGCTCAGGCCGAAGACAACGCCCGTTATGATCCAGAACAGATCCCATCGCTGGCCGGGGAGAACCTTGTCGACCATCAGCTTCGCCAGCAGGGGGCTCAGGGCACCAGCCAAACCGGTGACCATCATGATCGCCAGGATACCCGCGATGCGCTTGCGGTCGCTTCGAATATACCGCAGCAGACGCCAGAATACCCCAAATGATTGCGACAACCGCCGCCAATAGGCACAGATGCCCGTGACACTCTTGCCGAGCCAACCTGCCCCGCAGCACGTGGCTGGCACTGAGAAATTAGCCTGTCCAGGAGTTTCCGGCCGCGCGGCAGCCTCTTTCATTTGGGGTCCGGGCACGGTTGCGAATCCAGGCAGGAAAGGCGTCTGTTCCGTTACCATGCCCCGCTCCCAGACCGTGCGTAAGACTCCGTCCTGTCGCCATCACGGTCCAATGGCGTCTCACGAGTCGGGTAATGCGCGAAGATAGTCCCGTAGTCGAACAGATACCAGTTTCCGCCGGGTGCGCGGTCAGGCGCAGCCGGGGAATCGTTCCGGTCGGTTTCCCAATGCTGTTCCATCCGCGCCACAACATCTTTCCACTGGTGCGCATCGGCTAGATCGCGGGCACCCCGTGATAGCCGGTCCGCTAGGGGGACGTCGTCGAGAATGCGCTCGATGGCATCGGCGACCTCCGCCGGATTGATGTGGACCTCGCTAGCCAGCAGGGCGTGCATCTGCTCCCAAGGAAGTAACGGCGATAACACGGCGTGGCGCGACGGCGCTCGCCAAGTTGTCTTGACGAGCCACCCGTTCCGCCCGTGACTCAGGAGATGTTTGTATCCATCCCAGTCGGTCGCGATGATGGGCAATCCCGACGCGCCCGCGGCGAAGCAGGCGCCGCCGCAGATGGGACTCCTGCTCAAGACGCTCGAGATGCCGCCGGGCATGAGCGGCGCCTCCTGGACGGACGTTGAGCAATCCATGAGCCATGCCCGCGTTTATGGCGTGGATTTCTGGAAGCAGGTCTTCGACGCCTTCAACCCGTTCGGGACGCAGTCCAGGTACATCAGCGTGTACTATGGCTTTCTCGACTGTCCGAAGCCCGGCATCTACAAGTTCGCGACGATGAGCGATGACGGCTCGTTCCTGCTGGTGGACGGCGAACTCGCGGTGCAGTGGCCCGGCCAGGGGCATAACATTGACGCGGGGCGGCACGGCGAGAAGAGCGGGCAAAAGAACCTGACCGCGGGCCGGCATGCCTTCCGCTACGTCGGCCTCGCGTTCAACGGCCCCAGGCGGATGGCCGCTGCGTGGATGCCGCCGGGCGAGTCCAGATGGGAAATCATCCCGCCCTCCGCGTTTTCCTCGGTGTTCGCCGCGCCCGTCCTGGCGACCGAGGATTCCACCCGGCCGGTCTGCGCCGCGTTCGGCATGGAGGAGTCCCGGTACCTCGAGTGCGCCGACGCCCGCATGGTCGCGGTGCAATTCACCTCGCAGAGCGGTGTGCGGGAGGGACAGTTGAGCGAGTGGACCTGGGACTTCGGCGACGGGTTGACGAGCTGCGAGCGCGACCCGCTCCACGTCTACCTGCTTCCGGGCCGCTACCCAGTCAAGCACACCGCCGCCGGCGCGGACCAGGGATCCGACAGCTTCACACTCGCCATCGAGGTCAAACCGATCCAGCAGGACCAGGACTTCAGTCTCGCGCGAAGGCAGCAGTTCTGGACCTGGGTCAAGGACTATCCCGTGGACAAGCTGACGACGGAGCAACTGCTCGTCTTCCGCTCGTTCCTGAAGGAGATAGAGCAGCCGCGGCGCGCCTTCGACGCCGGCATCGAGCTGCACCGGCGACAGGCGCAACTCGACAAGGCGCAGCTCTGCGCGGTGGCGCTGGACGTGGCTGAGTATTACCGCGAGCCGCTCCGCAACTGGCAGGCCGCGGAGAAGTATTATCTGCTGGCGCTCGACCAGTGCGGCCGGCAGAATATCGAGCGCCGCGCGGACATCCGGTTCAAGCTGGCCGACCTGCATTTCTACTGCGCCGGCGACGCGGCGAAGGCCGAGACGGAACTGACGGCGCTGAGGGATGACTTGCCGAAATCGGATGCGCTTCGCCGGCGAAAGGCGGCGCTGCGGATCGGCGACATCGAGCGCGACAACGGCCGCCTGGACGCGGCGCGCAAGCTCTATCTCGAGGCCGAATCCGATCCGGCCTTCCTGCCGAAGGAGCCGCGGGCCGTCGCCGACGGGCGGTTCGCGCAGCAGACCGAGGCCGAGCTTCGACAGGGCGACGGGGATGCGGCGCTCGCGCAGCTCGATGAGTGGCTGTGGGTTTTCCCGACGAAGCGGCTCGACGGCCCGCCGGTCGTGCTGCGGCTCCGGGCGCAGTTGCTTCGCAAGGACTACGGCGAAGTCCGCCGGGAGGCTGTGGCTTATCTGAAATTCGCGACCGACGTGGACTGCGTCCCGCAGGTCCGGGTGCTAGCCGGCCAGGCCTGCGCGGCAATGGAGGATAAGGGCGCGGCGCGGGAGTTCTTCCAGGGCGTCATCGAGAAATGGCCGGAATCGCCCGCCGTGGCGGAAGCGAAGAGGGGGCTGGAGCAACTCAAGTGACGCGCCGCGCGCCGCCGCGGAGATTTCCGTCACCACGTCGCCGGAGAGTCGCGTCGCCCGCCGGCCATAGCCGGTGGTGACCACGCGCGAGACGGACGCGCGGTCCGCGCCGGCCGCTTCAAGCGCTTTCGCACATGCCGTCTCGGCTGCCAGCGCCGGGTCCGCGCCGGTCGGCGCCATCCCGCGGCCGGCCACCTTGCCGTCCGCCAGGACCATCGCCTTGGCCGCCACGCTGCCGACATCCACTCCAACCACAGTCACACTTCACTCCATCAGGCTGTTTTCACCGCAGAGACGCAGAGGACGCAGAGCACGTCAAGGCTTTGAACGGCCGAATCTGTATCCGTCCTTTCGTTCTCTGCGTCCTCTGCGCCTCTGCGGTGAAAAATCATTCCAGTGAAAAGATATCCATCGCGAAGTCCGCCGCCGGCGCGGAGTGCGTCAGCATGCCGAGCGAAATCATATCCACGCCCGTCGCCGCGATGCGCGCGAGCTGGTCCGGCGTCACGCCGCCGCTCGCCTCGGTGATCGGGCGACGGGTGCGGAACTTCTTCCGATGAGCGCGAACGCGCCGCGCAGCCTCGCGCATCCGGGCCGGCGTCATGTTGTCGAGCATGATGATGTCGGCGTCGGCGGCGATGGCGGCCTCGACCATCGGCAGCGACTCGGCCTCGACCTCGATGAGCAGATTGCTTCCGACGCGCGCGCGCGCGCGCAGCACGGCCGGCCGGATCGCGCCGGCCCGGTCGCCGCCTGTCTCGGCGAGCAGCGCATTGAGGTGGTTGTCCTTGATCAGCACCTGGTCGTACAACCCCATTCGGTGATTCGTCCCGCCGCCCGCGCGGACCGCGTATTTTTCCAGCGCGCGGAGACCCGGCGTGGTCTTCCGCGTGTCGAGGATCTTCACGTCGCGGCCCGCGACCGCCTCGACGCAGCGGCGGGTCAGCGTGGCGATGCCGCTGAGCCGCTGGATGAAGTTAAGCGCCGTCCGCTCACCCGCCAGCAGTGTGCGGACTGGCCCGACGATCTCCGCGACTTTCTCGCCGCGGCGCACGAGCCGGCCGTCGGCGGTCAGCGGCTTGAAAGACGCGCTCGGGCGAAGCTGCCGGAAGACCTCTTTCGCAACGGTCAACCCCGCCACGACGCCGGGCGCGCGGCAGACGATGAACGCGCGTCCGCGCGCCGTGCGCGGAATGAGCGCCTCGCTCGTCACGTCGCCCGGGCCGAGATCCTCCGCCAAGGCGCGCCTCACGGCCTGCCGAACGAAATCGCGATCGGGAAACATAATCGCCGGTTCACCTCGATCAAGGTCGGAAGCCAACCCTGTTATTGTACACGGAGGAGTTGCCTCTTGAACAGCGACCGAGACTCGGTTATCATCACGCAGGGTTGGGAGGGCGCCCGAACCGCCTAAGGGAGGAGCGGATGATCGAAGCCGCGAAAATGAAATCCCTCTGCCGTCCGTATTGGAATGAAGTCGTGTCGCACGAGCCGGTGGCGCGCCTGTGGCGGAGGGACCATACGCTTTGGAAACCGTCGCCGATCGAGATCGCCGATCGGCTCGGCTGGCTCGACCTGCCGATCTCGATGCGTGGCGCGGCGGCGGAGCTGAAGCAGTTCGCGGCGCAGGTCGTCGAGCGCGGGTTTCGGGACGTCATCCTGCTCGGCATGGGCGGCAGCAGCCTCTGCGCCGAGGTGCTGCGGTTGGCGTTTCCGCCGCGCGATGGATTCCCGAAGCTGCACGTCCTCGACTCGACCGTGCCCGCGACGATCGCGCGCGTGAGCCGCGCGGCGGACCTCTCGCGCACGCTCTTCCTCGTCTCCAGCAAATCCGGCGGGACGATCGAGGTGATGAGCAACTATCGTTACTTCAAGGAGCGCGTGCGCGAGCTGAAGGGCGCCGAAGCGGGCAGCCACTTCGTCGCGATCACCGACGGCGGCGCGAGTCTGGTGAAACTCGCCGCTGCGGAGGGATTCTGGCGGACCTTCGTCAATCCGTCGGACCTGGGCGGACGATACTCGGTGCTGTCCTATTTCGGCCTGGCGCCCGCGGCGCTGATCGGCGTCGAGGTCGGCGAGTTCCTCGCGAGCGGCCGTCAGATGGCGCGCCTGTGCGGGGTCGAGGCGCCTCTGGAGGAGAACCCGGGCGCGTGGCTCGGCCTCGTTGCCGGCTGTCTGGCGCGCGGCGGGCGCGACAAGCTCACGATCATCACCTCGCCCTCGCTCGGCGGCTTCGGACTCTGGGCGGAACAGCTCGTGGCCGAAAGCACCGGCAAGGAAGGGCGCGGCATCGTGCCCATCGCGCTCGAGCCTTACGGCCCGCCCGAGGCGTACGGCGCCGACCGCCTCTTCGCCTACGTGCGCCTGCGCGATGACGACAACGACACCTGCGACCGCCACGTGCAGGCGCTCAATGACGCAGGATTTCCGGTCATCGCAGCCGAGTTGAAGGAGCCGAACGACCTGGCCGGAGAATTCTTTCGGTGGGAGTTCGCGATCGCGCTCTCGGGCGCGTGCCTCGGCGTCAATCCCTTCGATCAGCCCAACGTCGAGGAGAGCAAGAAGAACACGAAGACGGCGCTCGAAGGCTATGAGAAGACCCGTTCGCTGCCGACGCTTCGCGACGAGGGGAATTTCTCGGAGTTTATTCAGTCCGCGCGCTCGGGCGACTACCTGGCGCTGATGGCGTTCGCGGACGAGACGCCGGAATTGCGTCAGGCGTTCGAGGACTTGAGGCGCCGGCTGCTCCTGGAGCGCGGGCTGCCGACCACGCTCGGCTACGGGCCGCGTTTCCTGCACTCGACCGGCCAGTTGCACAAGGGCGGCGCGGGCAACGGACTGTTCGTGCAGTTCACCGTCGAGCCGGAGACGGACATCCCGATTCCGGGCGCGCCGTACGGATTCGCCGCGCTGGCCGCGGCACAGGCAATCGGCGACCTGCAATCCCTGCACATGCACCAGCGTCGCGCCATCCGCGTCCATGCCGGAAAAGGCCGGAACCTCGCCGATCGCGTCCGATCTTTGCTGGACAAGACCTGACACCTTCTCCTGGGAGGAATGCCGGAAATGAAAATCCACATTATGACGGACATGGAAGGCTGCGCGGGCGTTATGAGCGCGCATGAGTACATTTACTCGAACTCGAAGTACTACGAAGAGGCGCGCGACCTGGTCTCGCTCGAAGTGAGCGCGGCGGTCGAAGGCGCCCTCGAGGCGGGCGCGACGGAAGTCCTCGTCGCCGACGGGCACGGTCCGAGCGCGATCAAGCGGTCGCTGCTGCACCCGCGGGCGAAACTGCTCGGCGGGCGGCCGTATTCGCCCGGCCAACCTTCGTTCGGCTGCGACGGCGCCTTCGCCGCCTCCATCATCATCGGCCAGCACGCCAAGGCCAATACCGACGGCGGCCATCTCTGCCACACGATGAGCTTCAGCGTCGAGGATTACAGCCTGAACGGGCGCTCCATCGGCGAAATCGGGCTGTGGATGCTGGTCGCGGGCTATTACAACGTGCCGGTCGTCATGGTCAGCGGAGACCAGGCCGCGTGCGACGAGGCGCGGGCGCTCGTGCCGAACATCGAGGTCGCGCCGGTGAAGTGGGGCATCCAGCGCGGCTCCGCGAGCGGGCTGACGAAGGAGCAGAACAGCGTTTTCAATTCCCTCGCCGTCCACCTGCATCCGAACGAGTCGCGGGCGGTGATCCGCGAGCGCGCCTGCCGCGCCGTCAAGCGCATCCCCGAAATAACTCCGTTCCGGATGGACGCGCCGTACGCGCTGACGATCTCCACTCGCCCCGCAGAGGGCCACAAGCGCGGCGAGAAGATCACGCTCAAGTCGGCCGATTTCCTGGACCTGATGGTCCGGCTCGGCCAGCCGCCCAAGGCCGCGCGCGCCGCGCGCCCCCCAAAGCCCGTTGCACCGGTCAAGGCGAAGAAAGCCGCCCCGCCCAAGCGCGGCAAGAAGCGTTGAGGATGCTTTCGTCATGACGGCCAAACAATTCTACGATTGGCAAACTGCGGGCGGAACGGACGATGTCATGCGCCTCGTGGACTGTCTCGAAAGAGCGGACATTGCCTGGTGCGCCATCGGCGGCGTGGCTGTGAATCACTGGGCGAAACAGCCCATGGTGACCCAGGACGTGGACTTTGTGGTCGCCTCCGACGCCATTGAGCGGGTTGTCGCGCTGCTGGAACAGGCGGGATTCCAGTCTGAGCGATTCGAATGGTCCATCAACTTCAAGGGCCGCTCGACGGTCACGATCCAACTCAACACGGAGGAGTTCTACCATGACTATCCATCTCGGGCCGTGCCCGCCGACGTTCATGGCATTCTCCTGTCAAGGCTTGACGGACGGATACTGTTGGCAAACGCGTCATATGGTTGTAGCTCGACGGCCATGCGCGTCGCTCACGGGTGAATGATTCCTCGATCAGGTCTCGAACGACGCCCGCAAGGGGGTGCAATGCCGACGTGCGTATACTTTGATACCGCTCTGGAACAGAGGCAAGAAGCAACGCATGACTGAACCGATCAACATTCGACACCTCGCCGGGCTTTCCGAAGACGCGGCTCGTCAGCGGCTCCGGGAGGAAGGCTATAACGAACTGCCCTCCAGCAAGGGGCGCAGTGTGCTAGCCATCGCCTTTGAGGTCGTGCGTGAGCCTATGTTCCTCATGCTCGTTGCGTGTGGGGGCATCTATCTGCTTATGGGGCCGGAGCACTTTCGCGACGCAATGATGCTTCTGGGATTTGTGCTGGTCGTGATGGGCATCACGATCTACCAGGAGAGGAGGACCGAGAGGGCGCTGGAGGCGCTCAAGGATCTCTCAAGTCCGCGCGCGCTGGTAATTCGCGGCGGTCATCGGACGCGCATCCCCGGTCGAGAGGTTGTGCGCGGAGACGTGATCGTTCTGGCCGAGGGAGACCGGGTCCCAGCCGACGGCGTCCTGATGTATGCCGTCAACCTGTCTGTGGACGAATCTCTGCTCACCGGAGAATCCGTGCCGGTGCGAAAACGCGCTTCCGGCGACCTCAGCGAGATGATCCGTCCCGGTGGAGAGGACCTGCCCTGCGTTTTCTCCGGCACACTTGTGACCGCCGGACACGGAGTTGCCGAAGTGCGTTCCACCGGGATGAGAACGGAACTCGGAAAAATCGGCAAGGCATTGCAGACGGTCGAACCGGAAGAAACGCTCCTGCAGCGGGAAACAGGTCGGCTCGTGCGCAACTTGGCCGTCGTGGGGCTTGCCCTGTGCGGGCTTGTTGTTGTGCTGTATGGTGTTACACGCGGCAACACGTCCAAGGCGTGGGAGGAAGGGTTGCTTACCGGAATCACGATGGCAATGGCGACCCTGCCGGAAGAGTTCCCCGTGGTGCTGACCATCTTCCTTGCGCTCGGGGCGTGGCGGCTTTCGCAGAACCGGGTGCTTACGCGCCGAATGCCGGCCGTCGAAACCCTCGGGGCTTCCACAGTCCTGTGTGTTGACAAGACCGGCACTTTGACCCTCAACCAGATGTCGGTGCGGCAGATAGTGGCCGGCGGCAGTCCCTTCGACACGGGCGACACCGCACTGAAGGTCCTTCCCGATAAGTTCCACGAGACGCTCGAATACGGGATTCTGGCCAGCAAGCGCGACCCGTTCGACCCGATGGAGAAGGCGCTCACCGACGTAGGCGCTAAGTATCTGGCGCGCACCGAACACTTGCACAAGAACTGGAGATTGATCCACGAATACCCGCTCTGTCCCGAACTTCTGGCGATCTCCAGGGTGTGGCAGTCCCCCGAGGGGCACGACTTTGTGATTGCTACCAAGGGCGCGCCGGAGACGATAGGGGACCTGTGCCATTTGCCCCGGTCCCAACGCGAGGAGTTGGAGGGGCGGGTTGCGCACATGGCCGGCGAGGGCCTGAGGGTTCTCGGCGTGGCGAGGGCCCGCTTCAAGCGGGGGGAACTGCCCCAGGGGCAGCACGGTTTCGCGTTTGAATTTGTGGGTCTCGTGGGGCTGGCCGATCCGGTTCGGCCGTCCGTGCCGGCCTCCGTCGAAGAATGCCACGCTGCCGGCGTCAGGGTAATCATGATTACCGGCGACTATGCCGTTACGGCGCAGACCATCGCCCGGCAGATAGGGCTGAGAAACCCCGATCAGACGCTCACCGGGCCGGAACTCGAGACCATGAGCGACGGGAAACTTGCCGAACGCATCAGGACCGTCAACATATTCGCCCGCGTGGTTCCCGAACAGAAGCTTCGAATCGTCAACGCATTGAAGGCCAATGGAGAAATCGTGGCCATGACGGGCGACGGAGTCAACGACGCTCCGGCGCTCAAGAGCGCGCACATCGGCATTGCCATGGGCGGACGCGGGACCGACGTGGCGCGCGAATCTTCCGCCCTCGTCCTCCTCGATGACGACTTTTCCTCCATTGTCCAGGCCGTCAAACTCGGCCGGCGGATTTTCGACAACATCAAGAAGGCCATCGCGTATGTCTTCGCCGTTCACGTGCCTATTGCCGGGCTTTCGTTGGCCCCTGTCCTGCTTTTCCACTGGCCGATCATCCTCATGCCCGTGCATGTGGTCTTCCTGGAATTGATCATCGACCCTGCGTGCTCGATTATCTTCGAATCCGAGGCTGCCGAACCGGACGTGATGCGGCGTCCGCCACGGAGCCCCGGCGAACGGTTATTCGGCCTGCGCATGATCTGGCTGAGCATCCTGCAGGGGGTGAGCGTCCTGGCTATCGTTGTAGGCGTTTTTGCCGTGGCAAGACACTCGGGTCACAGCGAAGACAGCGCGCGCGGACTGACATTTGTGACGCTGGTGGTGGCCAACCTCTGCCTGATTCTGACGAATCGCTCGTGGTCCCGCGGCATGCTCACCGTCCTGAAGGAGCCGAACGCCGCCGTCAAATGGATCACGGGAGCCGTCTTTGCCGGCCTGGGGCTGGTGCTGTTCGTCCCCTTCTTTCAGCGATTATTCCACTTCGGCGCCCTGCATGGCCCGGATTTGCTGATATGCGTGATTGCAGGGGTAATCAGCATCGCATGGTTTGAGGCTGCAAAAGTCTATTGTTCCCGCCTACTCTTGCCATCTGCCGGAGGGGAACACCAACATATGTAAGCTTGCTCCAACTTGACTTGGAATGGTGTCCCGAATGGCACTAACATAAGGTGCATGTTGTTTCATAGTCGGGGGTTGCGTTTGGGTACGCCGCGAGTTGTGGCTTCGAGGTAGCTGCGTGACAGGGAGCG
>Ga0315281_10007624_pt1 | contig 15204 bp, 15 predicted proteins | sample YL17G07_0_MG_FD_204540 | JGI IMG/M metagenome (GOLD analysis project Ga0315281, IMG submission 204540) | Sediment microbial communities from Yellowstone Lake, YNP, Wyoming, USA - YL17G07_0 | ecosystem: Environmental > Aquatic > Freshwater > Lake > Sediment | place: USA: Wyoming | collected...
ACCGCCTGCATGAGAAAGCTTCTGACCATACTCAATGCAATGTTAAAGAAGAACCAAACATGGAAAATCCAGGCTTCTTCTTGACACGGTTGCTCTCCCGGAGGGCGAGGGTGAGAATGGCACGAATTCGCTGTCGCGAATTAGTGGAAGATCAGTAAGAGGGATTTTTTCGAAAGACCCGCATGCGATTGTTCTTTTTCATACTGCTGCTGGCGAATGTCGTCGCGTTTGCCTACACGCGCTATACGGAGAACCGCCCCGGCTCCGACGCGCAGATCGCCCTGCTGCAGATCAGTCCGGACAAAGTCAAACTGCTCAAGCCGGGTGCGCGGCCGGCGGAGCGCAGGGACAAAGCCGCGACAGCGCCATCGCAACAGTCCCTGGTATGCCTTGAATGGGGCAGCTTCGGCCTGGAAGATAGGGTGCGTGCCGCCGTCGCGCTCGCCAAACTTGGACTCGGCGACAAGCTGTCTCAGCGCGACAGCGGGGATGGCTTCAGGGTTTATATTCCGCCGTTTAAGACCAAGGCCGAGGTCGACAAGAAGGCCGCCGAAGTAAAAGCGCTCGGCATCACCGATTTCTATATCGTCCAGGACGAAGAGCCATTGCGAAATGCGATATCGCTCGGCGCATTCAAGACGGAGGAGGCGGCCAACAACTACCTGGCGCAGCTCAGGCTCAAGGGAATTCGCTCGGCCATAGTCGGTCCGCGCGGGGTGACGAGCAGCGTATTCGTGATTCGCGATCCGGGTGACGCAATCGCCGCGAAAATCGCTGAACTCAAGGCGGAGTTTCCGGCGGCAAATCTCAAAGCGGCGCCGTGTGCGGTGCCGGTTGCGGCGAAAAACGATACTAAGGGTTGACCCCTGAGAGGTGTAGGAGCAGGGTCTCAGGCGCTGCGGATTTTGGCGAGCGTGGCGCTTGTAGAGCGCTCGTAAAGGAACGAAATCGAACGCACGACGCCGCCCCAGCTGCTGACTTCCGCCGCGCCGACAATCTGGTCCGGCGTCCAGTCGCCCCCCTTCACCAGCACGTCGGGTTTCACCCGCTTGATCAACTCGAGTGGGGTCTCGTCGTCGAACCAGGTGACCAGGCTTACGGATTCCAGCGCGGCGAGCAGCGCGATGCGGTCGGCCAGCGGATTGATAGGGCGGTCCGGGCCTTTCCCGAGCCGCCGGACTGATGCGTCGCTGTTGGCGGCGACCAGCAGGCTCGCGCCAAGCGCGCGCGCCTGAGCAAGATAACTGGCATGACCTCGGTGCAGGATGTCGAACACGCCGTTGGTGAATACCAGCGGGCGCGGCAATTGGGCGATGCGCGCGGCGAGGTGCGCGGGTTCGCAGATTTTAGCCTCGTAAGCCGGCAGGGAGTCAGTCATAACGCGGGCGCGTTCCATTGCGGGCGGCGGCAATCGGCACACCGCCCCGCTTAATGCTCACTGTTCACCGCCTGCGCTATCAGTCGAGGTACTCGAACAGCCTCACCACTTTCTGCACTCCGCTCGTGGTGCGGGCAATTTCGGTTGCGTCGTCGGCCTCTTTGCGCCGCACCAATCCGAGCAGATAAACCACGTTTGACTCGGTTACGACTTTGACGTGGACGACATTGAATTTCTGCTGGTCGATGAAGCGTCCTTTGACTTTTCCCGTCAGGTACGAGTCGTTGCCGCGCGCGGACAGCGCAGAGTTGCCGGCGACCACAATCTCATTGTAGACACCGCGCACGTTCTCGACGGCGCGCGCGATTTTCTCCATTTCGCTCTTGGTTTCCGCATCAGGCGCTTCACCGGTCAACAGTACGATCCGGTTGTAGCTGGTGACATTGAAATGCGGGTCTTTGAACTTGTCGTTGATACGGTTGGCCGTCTTGAGTTCGATGCCCTGATCCTCCGTCACGGTTCCGACCGTGCGCCGGTCTTCACCGACGAGCACTGCGGTGCCGGCGCCGCCCACCACGGCGGCGACGCAACCATACAACGACGAAACGATGGCAAGCAGAGCAAGCAGTCTAAACGTATTCATCTATTCCACCCCCATTAACAGGCAATCAATCGCATCGCACAGGCAATGCAGCGTAAGCAAGTGTACTTCCTGGATGCGCGCGGTGCTTTGCGCCGGCACGCAGATGTGGATGTCTGAAGGTCGCAGTATTTCCGCCATTTTGCCGCCATTTTTCCCCGTCAAAGCAACCACGTTCATGCCGTTTTCATGCGCTGCAAGCGCCGCCGCCAGCACGTTTTTCGAGTTGCCGCTGGTCGTAATGGCGAGCAGCAAATCGTTTTTCTGGCCAAGTGCGCGCACCTGCTTCGAGAATACCTGATCGAAGTCGTAATCGTTGGCGATCGAGGTCAGTGTTGAAGAGTCGGTGGTAAGCGCCATTGCCGCGAGCCCGGGCCGTTCCATCTCGAAGCGATTCAACAGCTCGGCCGCGAAATGCTGTGAATCGGCGGCTGAGCCGCCGTTGCCGCACGCCAGTATCTTGCCGTCCTGCTTCAAACACAGCACCATGCGCTCGGCCGCGGCCGCAATCGGCCCGGCCAGCGCGTCCATGCTCTGCAATTTGAGATGCGCGCTTTCCGAAAAATTTTCGCTGATGCGGTTAATCAAGTCCATTTTCGAGCCTTTTGACCGCGAGAATTATCGCATAGTTCACTCTTCAAACGCGCTTTTGAGCCATTCTATCGAATGATCGGGGCCGCTGACGAGCAGCGCATCGAAGCGGCACGCCGGCGCGCGTGCTTTGCCGGCGAGGTAATGGCGCGCGGTGCGCAGCAGCTTGTTGCGCTTGCCCGCCGTGATGCTGGCCAGGGCGCCGCCGAAGTCGTTTCGCGTGCGCATGCGCACCTCGACGAACACCAGCGTAGTGCCGTCGCGCACGATCAAATCTATTTCGCCGAAGCGGCAGTGGTAATTGCGCTCGACGAGTTGAAGGCCCTGTTGTTGCAGATAGGCGGCCGCCAGATCTTCAGCGTGGCGGCCGCGCTGGCTCATCAGTGCGCTTCGCCCAGAATGACGGTCTTGCCGTCGACGTATTGCGCCGCCGTCAGCTCACGGACGAATTGGTGATCGTGCAGCCTGACGCGCCCGGTGACGCCGTCAAGAGCCGGCTCGCGGTTTTGCCGCAACAGTCCGAGCCCGATCCGGAACGCGTCGATGCCCAGCGCATATAGCCGCTCGAAGTCAACCGCGTCGCCGAACTGCGGGCGCGGGTAAATCATGACGGCGGGATGGTCGGCCTGCAACAGCCACGGCATGTCGAGGAAACGCACCTGGTTGAGCTCGCGCGCCGCGAGCGCGCCCTTACCCGCATTGACCTGCGAGGTCGCATAAACCGCCAGCGAATTTCCAAGGTATGGCCGCACCGTCGCAGCGCGCGCGTAGCCGAGCGCGAGAAAAGCCAGATCCGCGACACCGAGATTGGAGGCGTTGCGCAGCTTGATGAGGCTCGCCTGGTCGGCGCCGTATGCGAATTCGGCAACCGTTACGCCGCCGAGGCGCGCGAATTCATCAAGGAACGCATGGCGCATGCGTTGGCTGAATGGCGTGTCGTCGCTGATCACAAATGCGTTGCGGCGGCCATCGCGGATTGCGAGCTGAGCAACCTGATGCGCCTCGAACTCGATGGCGAGGCCGAACAAATACATGCGCGCCGGTTGTGGCACGCGCGGTTCGAGCGTATTGAGTGCAAGCGTCGGCACGGTCACCAGAGCGCTGGCAGCCAGCGCGGCGACGCCGTTGCGGGTCAGCGGCCCGACTACGAGTTGCGCGCCCAGCTCAACCGCCTGTTCATAGATTGCGAGGACGTTTAGCGTATCTTCGTTGACGGTGTAAATCCGCAGCGGCAGGGCGTCGTTTCCGCCCATCCTGGCGGCCGCGGCAAATCCCTGCTTTACGGCGTCGGCATGGCGGCCGAGTGAAGGCGAGGTGAGCGGGAGGATCAGCGCGATGTGCGGTGCGCGGGCGGCGGGTTCGGCGGCGAGTGCGCGTCCGGTGGCTAATGCAGTCAGGCCCCCGTATAGTATCGCCGACACCAAAATCAGGACGGTAATCAGTCGATGGACGGAACGGCGCATCGGGGGCGGGCGGGAATGGAACGGCCTTCATTATATGTAGTTGCAACACCTATTGGAAATCTCGCCGACATTACATTGCGCGCGCTCGACGTGCTCAAACGCGTCGCCGCAGTTGCCGCGGAAGACACCCGCGTGACCGGACATCTGCTCCGGCATTACGGCATAGATGTACCGCTGATTTCGGTGCACGAACACAATGAGCGGCGCGCGGCGCAGAAAATCCTGCGGCTGCTTGAGCGCGGCGATTCGGTTGCGTTGGTGAGCGACGCCGGCACGCCAGCGATTTCGGACCCGGGCGCTGTCACTGTGGCGCTGGCGCGGGCTGCCGGTTATCCGGTGGTGCCGGTACCAGGCGCCAACGCCGCGGTGTGCGCGGTGTCGGCGGCCGGCAGCACGGCGCAGCATTTCCTGTTTTACGGGTTCCTGCCGGCGCAGGCTGGCGCGCGCCGTCGTGAGTTAGACGCACTCAAATCGCTGCCGTACCTGCTGGTCTTCTACGAGGCGCCGCATCGTGTCGTCGCGAGCATCAAGGACATGGCGGCGGCCCTTGGCGGTGGGCGGTCGATCACGATCACTCGTGAGCTCACCAAGCTGTTCGAAGCAAGCCATACCTGTCCGCTGGGCGAGGCTGCTGCATGGCTGGCGGCGGACGCCAACCGCGTCAAAGGCGAATTCGTGCTGCTGGTGGAGGGCGCCGTCGAGGCGGGTGTCAAGGATGCCGGCGTGGCCAGGAACGTGCTTGAAATCCTGTTGCGCGAATTGCCTCTAAAGCAGGCGGTCAAACTGGCGGCGGAAATTGCTGGCGGCAAACGCAATGAATTGTATAAGCTTGCGTTGGAGATGAAGGAACAGCCATGAACCGAATCACGATCACGCGCCCCGACGACTGGCATCTGCATCTGCGCGACGGCGATTTCATGCGCGCGGTGCTGCCGGATACCGCGCGGCGCTTCGCGCGCGCGATAGTGATGCCGAATCTGCGGCCGCCGGTGACGACCACCGCGATGGCGCTCGAATACCGGAAACGCATCCTGGCGGCGCTGCCCGATGGCGTGAAATTCGAGCCGCTGATGACACTTTATCTCACGGCCGGCACCAGGGCTGAAGAGATCAGGCGGGCCAAGGAATGCGGTGTCGTGCATGCCGTCAAATACTATCCGGCGGGCGCTACCACCAATTCCGATGCCGGCATCAGCGATTTAAGCCTGTGCGGCGATGCGCTAGGCGCCATGCAGGAATGCGGTCTGCCGCTGCTGGTCCACGGTGAAGTGACTTACCCCGATGCCGACATTTTCGACCGGGAGCGGATTTTCATCGACCGCGTGCTGGCCCCTGCGCTGAAGCAATTTCCGAAGCTGCGCGTCGTATTCGAGCACATCACGACGCGCGAAGCGGTGCGTTTCGTTCTCGAATCGCCGCCGCGCGTCGCCGCGACGATCACGGCGCACCATTTGTTGCTCAACCGCAACGCACTGTTCGAGGGTGGCATCCGTCCGCACCATTACTGCATGCCGATATTGAAGCGCGAGGAAGACCGTCAGGCATTGATAACGGCCGCGGTCAGCGGGAACCCCAAGTTTTTCCTCGGCACCGACAGCGCGCCGCATGCGCGCGACACCAAGGAAGCAGCATGCGGATGCGCCGGCATTTACACCGCGCATGCCGGCATTGAACTCTACGCGGAGGTTTTCGGCGCCGGCAATGCGCTCGACAAACTCGAGGGCTTCGCGAGCAATTTCGGCGCAGATTTCTATGCTCTGCCGCGCAACCAGGACAAAATCACGCTGGTGAAAGAAACGTGGGGCGTCCCACAGGAATTACCGTTCCACAAGGATGCATTGGTGCCGTTTCGCGCCGGCGGCACGGTGGGGTGGCGCATGCATTAACGTGCCCGGCGGCCGACGCATAAGAAAAGCCCCGCATTGCACGGGGCTTTTGTTTTGCCACTGTCGGTGGCGGTGCTGCAATGCCGTCGTTACGGCACGTTGTGACACTTGCGTGTCGGGATGCTTTAGCTGGTCTCCAGGGTCGTCGCTATATCGCCTCCAATTGTGCAATGAGGGATCGAGGGAAAGTCCGACATAACCGACTCCCCTCATTCATCTTGACCGATTGAATGCAGATTAGTTGCGAAATATCCGAAGTATCGTTGTAGCGCGGGCGGGAATTCAATTAAAACAATGGTTAGGACGGCAGCAGGGGCCCACATGTTAAAATCCCGCCGGGAGTTGGCCAGACAGTCGCTGTTGACGCTTTACTGCGCCAATAGAGGAAAGTCCGGGCTCCACAGGGTAGGGTGACGGCTAACGACCGTCCGCCGCGAGGCGAGGAACAGGGCCACAGAAAATAGACCGCCGATGGCCACTGGACTTTGCGGCTTTGCCGCAAAGTCCCGCCCATAAAAGGGTAGGGTGGATCAGGCAAGGGTGAAAAGGTGCGGTAAGAGCGCACCGCGTTCACGGTAACGCGAACGGCGAGGCAACCTCCACCCGGAGCAACATCAAATAGGCAAGCGGCGACGTGACCCACCGAGCTTGCGGGTAGATGGCTAGAGGGCATGGGCGACCGTGCTCCCAGAGGAATGACTGTTACGGCGGCGCAAGCCGCCGACAGAACCCGGCTTATCGGCCGACTCCCACTCCTTATTCGAGAAGAGCGTGAAAATGAAGAAATACAGAATTGCCTACATCCCCGGCGACGGCATCGGCAAGGAAACCGGGCCCGAGGGCGTGCGCGTGCTCGAAGCCGCCGCGCGCAAATTCGGCATCGAGTTCAAGTTCGATGAATTCGACTGGAGCTGCGATTACTACGCCAAGCACGGACGCATGATGCCGGCGGACGGGCTTGAGCAGGTGCGCAGGCACGACGCTGTTTTTTTCGGTGCGGCGGGTTGGCCGGCGACGGTCCCCGACCATATTTCATTGTGGGGACTGCTGATCCCGTTTCGCCGCAATTTCCAGCAATACGTGAACCTGCGGCCGGTGCGGCTGATGCCCGGCATCAAATGTCCGCTCGCTGACCGCAAGCCGGGCGACATCGATTTCTGGGTGGTGCGCGAAAACAGCGAGGGCGAGTACTCGTCGGTCGGCGGGCGCATGTTCGACGGCACGGACAACGAAATGGCCATGCAGCAAGCCATGTTCACGCGGCGCGGCACCGACCGCATCATGCGTTTCGCTTTCGAGCTTGCGCGCAAGGGCAGGAAAAAACACGTCACGTCGGCGACGAAATCCAACGGCATCTCGATCACCATGCCGTATTGGGACGAGCGTTTCAAAGCGATGTCAGCCCAATATCCCGACATCAAGACCGACCAGTATCACATTGACATTCTGTCGGCGCATTTCGTGATGCATCCCGACTGGTTCGACGTGGTGGTCGGCTCCAATTTGTTCGGTGATATCCTGTCGGACCTCGGCCCGGCGTGTACCGGCACCATCGGCATAGCGCCGTCGGCCAACATCAATCCCGAGCGCGAGTTTCCGTCGCTGTTTGAGCCCGTGCACGGTTCGGCGCCGGACATTTACGGCAAGGGCATCGCCAATCCTATCGGGCAGATTTGGTCGGGCGCGATGATGCTCGAGCACCTCGGGCATCCCGATGCGGCGAAGGCGATCGTCGATGCGATTGAAACGATACTGGTCGAAGGTCCGCGCACACCAGATATCGGGGGCAAAGCAAAAACTTCCGATCTGGGCAAGGCCATAGCCGACGCGCTCTAGCGCGAAGCAAGGCATCGCCGATTTTTTTCGGTTTTAAGGTATCGCAAGCGCGCAGCACCGCTGCGCGGATCGCATAACTGTGCGCGATTTTCCGGCCCCTGAGCCGCCGCCTGCTTGTCGCCCGGCGCGTTTCCCTCCTGTTGCTTTTCCGCAACGCCAGCATTCCGTCGTAACCCCTTGATAGACAAAAACAAAGTTAAAGCTTTACTTTCGATTTGAACGTTATAATATTGATTATAAACGAATTTAAATTTCAGGACCTAATTACGACGTGAATTAATCGGTATAAGTCATTGTCCTAAAAACATAAAATCCTTCCCTATCGCTTGACCATGCTATAGATTTTTCATATAGTGGGTCTAAGTGGTAAAAAGTGGGAGAAAACGTCTTCTCCCGCATTCGATTGGGAGGGGTCGTGTTTCGCGGTGTAGCTCAACTCAGTCTCGACAGCAAAGGCCGGCTCGTGGTGCCGTCGCGCTACCGCGAGGCGTTGCTCGTGCGTTGCGCTGGACGCCTGGTGATCACCGCCGACTTCGACAAATGCCTGCTCATGTATCCGCTGCCCGACTGGGAGCCGATCCAGCAAAAGCTGATGGGCCTGTCGAGCCTGAATCCGCGCATTCGCGATTTGCAGCGGCAGTTGATCGGCTACGCGGAAGACATCGAGATGGATGCCGCCGGGCGCGTGCTGATTTCCTCTGCGCTGCGCGAATTTGCCGCGCTCGACAAAAACGTGGTGCTGGTCGGGCAGGGCAACAAATTCGAGTTGTGGGACAAACAAAAATGGGAACAGGTGCTGGAGCGTGGTTCTGGCTTTAGCGACGGCGATTTGCCGCCCGAACTGGAGGGTTTCTCGTTGTGAGCCAGGGCTCACACTCCCCGGTTTTGCTACATGCGGCAGTAGACGGTTTGAAGGTGCGGGCAGACGGCGTTTACGTCGACTGCACGTTTGGCCGCGGCGGCCATAGCCGTGAAATTCTGACGCGTCTGGGAAGGCGCGGACGCCTGATTGCGCTGGATCGCGATCCGGCGGCAATTGCAGCACGCAGGGGGATTGATGACGAACGATTGCAACTCGCGCACAGCAGGTTCAGCCGGTTGCGCGAAGTTCTGCGGGATTACGGCGCGTCACAGGTCGACGGCATTCTGCTTGACCTCGGCGTGTCGTCACCGCAACTCGACGACGCCGCGCGGGGCTTCAGCTTTCGCGCCGACGCGCCGCTCGATATGCGCATGGATACCAGCCGCGGCGCCACGGCGGCCGAGTGGCTGGCAGGCGCGGACGAAAACGAAATAAGGGAGGTCATCCGCAATTATGGCGAAGAACGGTTTGCTAAGCAGATTGCAGCAGCGATTGTTACAGCACGAGCGGGGGGCGCTGTCGCTACCACACGCCAGCTTGCCGGGGTCGTGGCCAAGGTCGTCCGCACGCGCGAGCCAGGGCAGGATCCGGCGACGCGCACCTTTCAGGCTCTACGGATTCATGTCAATCAGGAGCTTGAAGAGTTGACCCTGGTATTGCCGCAATGCGTGGATGTGCTCGCCCCCGGGGGACGATTGGTGGTGATCAGTTTTCATTCGCTCGAGGACCGCATCGTCAAGCGCTTTCTGCGTGAGCATTCGCAACCCCCGCGGCTGCCGAAACATCTGCCGCTGCGCGCGGCCGAACTGCCGCGGCCGAAGCTGAGGTTGGTCGGCAAATTGCAACGCGCCGCCGCCGTCGAGGTTGCGGCCAATCCGCGTGCACGCAGCGCGATCATGCGCGTTGCCGAACGCGCAGCCGATAAGGGGGCCGGATGGCCCGACTGAATCTGATCCTGCTCGCTATTCTGGTCGCTTGCGCGCTCTCTGTTGTGACGTCACAGCACAAAGCGCGCAAGCTTTATGTGGAGCTGCAAAAAGAGCAAGAGCTCGCCAAACAGCTCGCGATCGAGTGGGGGCAGCTGCAGCTCGAGCAGAGCACCTGGGCGATGCACGCGCGCATCGAAAAAATAGCGGGCGGGCAACTGATGATGCACGCGCCGCTGCCGTCGCGCGTGCAGATGATAGCGCCGGAGCCCGCGAAATGAACCCCGCGGTCGCGCATATGACGCCGCTGACACTGTCCATCTGGCGCTCGCGCACAGTGCTGTTGCTGCTATTGACGGCGTTCGGCCTGCTGGCTGGCCGCGCGGTCTACCTGCAGGGGCTCAACAACAATTTCCTGCAGCAGAAAGGCGAGTCACGCTACAGCCGGGTCATCGAGCTTCCCGCCACGCGAGGCGTGATCACCGACCGCAACCGCGAGCCGCTCGCGATTTCGACGCCGGTCGAGTCGGTCTGGGCGAGTGCCGCGGGTATCGAGATTACGCTGCCGCAGAAAAAACGTCTCGCCCAGTTGATCGATCTCGATGTCGCCGAAATCGACAGGCGGCTGGCCGATACCAAACGCGAATTCGTTTACCTCAAACGCCACCTGCCGCCCGAGCAGGCGGCAAGAGTAGTCGAACTCAACATTCCGGGCGTATTTCTGCAGCGCGAGTTCCGCCGCTACTATCCGGGCGGCGAGTACGCCGCGCATCTGATCGGCTTTACCGACGTCGATGACAAAGGCCAGGAAGCGCTCGAACTTGCGTTCGACGGGCAGCTCGCCGGCAAACCCGGCAGCCGGCGCGTGATCAAGGACCGCCTCGGTCACATCATCGAGGACGTCGAGAGCATACGCACTCCGCAACAGGGGCGCGACCTGATCTTGTCCATCGACGCCAAGATCCAGTATCTCGCCCATCGCGAACTGAAAACCGCCGTCGCCGCCAACCGGGCCAAGGCTGGCGCCATCGTTGTGCTGGACTCGAGGACCGGCGAAGTGCTGGCGATGGCAAACCTGCCGTCCTACAACCCGAATAACCGCGGCAAGGTTGAGCCCAAGCGCATGCGCAACCGCGCCGTCACCGATCTGTTCGAGCCGGGCTCGACGCTGAAGCCGTTCACCGCCGCGGTGGCGATTGAAAGCGGGCTGTTCAAAGCGGACAGCGTGATCCAGACCGGGTCCGGTCAACTGTCCATCGGCAGAGCGACGATCCACGACGCGCATCCGTCAGGCGCGCTCACTGTGGCGCAGGTAATCCAGAAATCGTCCAACGTCGGCGCCGCCAAAATTGCGCTTGCGCTGCCCTCGGAAAAGATGTGGAACATTTTCAACCAGGTGGGTTTCGGCGCGCCGCCCCGCTCCGGTTTCCCGGGGGAAGGGGCGGGCAAGCTGCGCGCCTATCACAGCTGGCGGCCGATCGAGCAGGCGACGATGTCGTACGGTCATGGCATCTCGGTGAGCCTGCTGCAGCTTGCGCGCGCCTACATGGTGTTCGCCAGCGACGGCGAGATCAAGCCGGTGACGCTGGTCAAGCGCGACACGCCGGCCGCAGGCACGCGGGTGATCACCCCCGAAACCGCATTGCAGGTGCGCAGCATGCTCGAGCTGGCAGTGCTGCCGGGCGGCACCGCGCCGCGCGCGCAAATCGCCGGTTACCGTATTGCCGGCAAGACCGGCACCGCGCACAAGCTCGACGGCGCGAGCTATGCCGCCAACAAATACGTGTCGTCGTTCGTCGGCTTTGCGCCGGCGTCCGCTCCCCAATTGATCGTCGCGGTGATGATCGACGAGCCCGGCGCCGGCCAATATTACGGCGGCACAGTTGCCGCGCCCGTGTTCAGCAATGTAATGGCGGGGGCGCTGCGGCTGCTCGGGGTAAAACCCGATGCGCCGCTCAATAACGTGATACTGCCGCCGCCCGACGCACCGGTGGTTCGCGAGGAGGTATGAACCTGCGCGTGCTTGATCAACTCGGCATCCGGCGGCTCGCCACTGACAGCCGGCGCGTCAGGCGCGGCGATACTTTCGTCGCCTATTCCGGCGAAGCGCAGGACGGCCGCAGTTATATCCCGCAGGCAATTGCCAACGGCGCGCGCGCGGTGCTGTGGGAGAAACGCGGCTTCAAATGGCGGCCAATTTGGCGTGCGCCCAACCTCGGCATCGTCAATTTGCGCGCCCGTGCCGGGATCATTGCGAGCCATGTTCACGATTATCCGAGCGCGCGATTGTGGATGGTCGGCGTCACTGGCACCAATGGCAAGACAACCTGCAGCCAGTGGATTGCACGTGCATTGAACGAAACTGGCTTGCGCAGTGCGGTGATAGGCACCCTCGGCTACGGCCTGCGTGGCCGGCTGAAGACACTCGCCAACACTACGCCTGACGCGGTTTGGCTGCACGCACAGCTCGCCGATTTTGAGCGGCATGGCGCGCAGGCAGTGAGCATGGAGGTGTCGTCGATAGGACTCGATCAGGACCGGACCTCCGGAGTGCAGTTCGATGTCGCGCTGTTTACCAATCTGACGCGCGATCACCTTGAATATCACCACACCATGCGCCGGTATCGGGCGGCGAAGGCGCAGTTGTTCGCGTGCGATTCACTCAAGTACGCGATCGTCAATCTCGACGACGAGTTCGGCGCCGCGCTGGCCAAGCGGATAAAACGGCGCGGCCTGAAGGTCATCGGTTACGGCTTCGGCCGCGCTGGCGGAATGCGCGTGACCGGCAGCAACCTCATCGCCGATGCGCGCGGGGTGAGCTTCGACGTTGCCACGCCGTGGGGCGGGGCGCGCGTGGCAAGTCCGGTGCTCGGACGTTTCAACGCCAGCAATCTGCTCGGCACTCTGGCCGTGCTGCTCGCGAGTGGCGTGGCCTTGGGCCAGGCGGTCGCGACGCTGGCGCGCCTCAAGCCCGTCCCTGGCCGCTTACAGACCATCGGCGGTGGCGCCCGGCCGGTGGTGGTGGTGGATTACGCACACACGCCTGATGCCTTGGAAAAGGTATTGGTCGCGCTGCGCGATCTCACGACGCGGCGCGCGCGGCTGATTTGCGTTTTCGGCTGCGGCGGCGAGCGCGACCGCGGCAAGCGGCCATTGATGGGGCGGATCGCGGCACAGCTTGCGGACTGGGTGGTGCTCACCAACGACAATCCGCGCAATGAGGAGCCGCTGACGATCATTGACGACATTCTCACCGGGATGGAAAGCGCCGGAGAACTTGAACTTGATCGCCGGCGCGCGATCAGGAGCGCAATCAACAAGGCGCGGCGCGGCGACGTCGTGCTGATCGCCGGCAAAGGTCACGAGACCTATCAGGAAGTGAAAGGCGTGCGCCGTCCGTTCAGCGACATCGAAGTCGCGCGCGCTGCGCTGCGGGGGTGGGCCGCATGATGCGCGTATCTCAAGCGGCACACGCGCTAGGCGCACGCTTCACCGGCGGCGACCTGGAGTTTACTGCGGTAAACACCGACAGCCGTTCGATTCGCCGCGGCGACCTGTTCGTCGCGCTGAAAGGCGAGCGCTTCGACGGTCACACCTTTGTCGCACAGGCTGCCGCTGCCGGCGCCGCGGCGGTGCTCGTCGCCGGCGAGAGCGACATCAAATTGCCGCAGATCGTGGTTGAAGACACCACGCAGGCGCTCGGCCGACTTGCAAATTACTGGCGCGGCCAGTTCGATATTCCGCTGGTGGCGCTCACCGGGAGCAACGGCAAAACAACGGTCAAGGAAATGCTCGCCGCAATCCTGCGCGAAGCGTGCAGGACATCTAAGGCTCCGGCCCCCGATCCACAATCCTGCGTTCTCGCCACCCGCGGCAACCTCAACAATCACATCGGCGTGCCGCTCACGCTGCTCGAACTGCGGCGCCCGCATCGCTACGCAGTGGTCGAAATGGGCATGAATCACGCCGGCGAATTGAGTTACATCACGCAACTTGCTGAACCGGATGTTGCGCTCATCAACAACGCGGGCGTTGCGCACATCGAAAATCTCGGCTCCGCGGAGGCCATCGCGCGCGCCAAAGGCGAGATTTTCGAGGGCCTGAAAGCCGGTGGCGTCGCGATTTTCGGCGCGGACGAGCGACATGCACCACTTTGGCGCGAACTCGCCGCAGGTAAAAAGCAGCTCGACTTTGCGCTCGACGCGCCGGCTGCGGTGACGGCCACCTGCAAAATCCGGCGCCGCGACAGCGAAATAGTCCTTAAGACGCCGCTCGGCGAGGCGCGTGCAGTGGTGCCGGTGCCAGGGCTGCATAACGTCAGAAACGCCCTGGCGGCGAGTGCGGCCGCAATTGCGCTCGCGGTACCAGTTGCGACAGTGGCGGCGGGGCTGGCCCGGTTTGGCGGTGTCAACGGCAGGCTGCAGTATAAATTCGCCGCTCGCGGCGCACTGCTGATCGACGATACGTACAACGCCAATCCTGAATCGGTGCAGGCAGCAATCGCAGTGCTGGCGCAGGTGTCCGGCAGGAAGCTGCTAGTGCTCGGCGACATGGGCGAACTCGGGACTGATGCCGCCGTAATGCACGCGCAGGTCGGCGCATACGCGCGCCAGTCAGGTATCGACCGCCTGCTAACGCTCGGTGAGTTGTCGGCGCACGCAGCACAATCATTCGGCGCCGGCGCGCGGCACTTTACGCGTATCGAGGAATTGCTGGGGGAAATCGAAAACTTGCTCGCACCGGACGTGACCCTGCTGGTCAAGGGCTCGCGTTTCATGCGGATGGAGCGCGTGGTCGACGCCTTCGCGGCCGACCGCGACGCCAGAAGCGAGAAAAGCGCAAGGGCAAATCCGTGACAACCCGGTTCCACATCGCTTTCCGCTGTGTGCCTTCCGTCGCGCCCGCAACCGGAGGCCGCGCATGCTGCTAGAGCTGACCCAATGGTTGGCGAAAGACATCCGCGCGTTCAGCGTATTCAACTACATCACGCTGCGCGCGGTGCTGGCGTGCCTGACTGCGCTGCTGATCACTTTTGCGGTCGGACCGGCGATGATCCGCTGGCTGACGTCCTACAAGATCGGCCAGGCGGTACGCGATGACGGTCCGAAATCGCACCTGCCCAAGGCGGGAACGCCCACCATGGGCGGCGCGCTGATCATGGTAGCGATCGTGGTGACGACCTTGTTGTGGGCCGATCTCACCAACCGTTTCGTATGGGCGGTGCTGGCGGTGACGCTAGGCTTCGGCGCGATCGGCTGGGTCGACGACTACCGCAAGGTCGTTCACCGCAACCCCAAAGGGCTGTCGGCGCGAGTGAAGTTTTTCTGGTCGGCGGTCATCGGCCTCGCCGCCGCGGTCTATCTTGCGTTCGCGGTTTCGGTGCCGTCGACTTCCAAGATACTCACTTTGTTCATGGCCTGGGTGCAAAGCGGCTTCGAAATGAATTTGCCGCCGAAGGCGGATCTGATCGTGCCGTTTTTCAAGAACGTAGCGTATCCACTGGGCGTGTGGGGATTCATCACGATGAGCTTTTTCGTGATTGTGGGCACCAGTCACTCAGTGAATCTGACCGATGGCCTCGACGGCCTCGCGATCATGCCGACCGTAATGATAGGCGCCGCG
>Ga0315281_10007625_pt1 | contig 15203 bp, 15 predicted proteins | sample YL17G07_0_MG_FD_204540 | JGI IMG/M metagenome (GOLD analysis project Ga0315281, IMG submission 204540) | Sediment microbial communities from Yellowstone Lake, YNP, Wyoming, USA - YL17G07_0 | ecosystem: Environmental > Aquatic > Freshwater > Lake > Sediment | place: USA: Wyoming | collected...
ATCTGAGCCCAGCTTTCCACGACTTGTCCTATCCCTGAAGCTCCTACAGGATGCCCCTTGGATTTGAGACCACCGGAAGTGTTGATAGGTTTAGCCCCATCGCGAGCGGTAACCCCTTCCCTTGTTGCCATGTAAGCCCCGCCGGGCTTGAAAAAACCTAAGTCTTCGATAGCTACAAGCTCGGCTATGGTGAAGCAGTCGTGGACCTCAGCAATCTGAATATCCTTGGGGGTTACTCCTGCCATATCGTAAGCCTGTTTAGCTGCGACTCTTGCTGCAGATATGGTAGTCATGTCCTCTCTTTCAGGCAGAGCGTGGTCTGTGGCATGACCACTGCCTATTATGTACAAAGGGGCATTGGAGAAATCCTTTGCCAGGTCTTCGGCAACCAGCAGGAGGCAGGCGGCTCCATCGGTGATAGGGGAGCAGTCGAACAATCTCATCGGCCAGGCTACCACGGGATTGGCCGCAGGGTCTTTGAGGAATTCCAGCTCGTCATGCCAGGTAGGAGTAGGCTCACCTTTTTGCTTTGCTTTCTCAATCCTCGAGTTCATGAGGTCTCTTATAGACTTGTTGAATTGCGCCTTGGGATTTAGCGCCCCGTTCTTGTGGTTCTTGATGCCCACCCTCATGAAATCTTCCACGGTGGCGCCATATTTTGCCATGTAAGCGGTGGCGATGGCAGCATACAGACCAGGGAAGGTGAAACCACAAACCGCCTCATATAGTGCGTCGCTGGCTGCAGCCAGAGTATCGGTCACCCTCTCGGTAGGGAGGTTGCTCATTTTCTCAACGCCGCTGGCTACCACAATGTCGAAGAGCCCGGAGGCTACAGCTATGAATGCTGTCCTCAAAGCAAGACCGCCGCTGGCGCAGGCTGCTTCTACTCTGGTGGCTGGTTTGGGGACTAGTCCAATCCAATCAGCCATAATGGGAGCGATATGTCCCTGGTTCTCGAAAAGGTCGCTTGAGAAGTTCCCTACATAGAGGGCTTCGATGTCCTTGGTTTCTATTCCTTTGTCCACCGACTTAGCCATCGCCTGGAAAGCCTCGACAAACAAATCGCGGCTTGTTTTATCGGCGAAGGAGCCAAACTTCGACATCCCCGCCCCCACAACAGCCACACCTCTCCCCAGTTTTTTTGCCTTTTGGCTCATAGTACCTCCTTCAAACTGTCTTCCAGTTATTTGCCAATTGTCTATTGCTCATCAGTTCTGTATATTGTGCCTCTTCCTGAAGTCTGCTGAGACGGCAGCAGTCAGTTCTAAGGCTCTTGTGGCTGCTTCTATAGAGATAGAGCCCAGACCGCAGGAGGGAGTAATCAGACACTGTGATTTGATAGTATCGTAGCTGATGCCCTTCTTTGCAAGCAGCTTCATCGCTTCTTCGAGACGGTCTCCGATGCTGGCTTTGGTCTCTTTCTTCAGGGCTTGCTCATCGTTGGGTACAATGCCCCAGGCGATGACTCCACCACGGCTGAGGAAGTCTTTCACCTCAGCAGGGTAGAGGGCCAGGGTTTCAGCATAGTTATACGCATCGAAGCTCAAGATGTCCAGCGAGGTCTGGAGCACCACCGACCAGTCGGTATTGCCGCAGCAGTGGATAGCCTTGAGCCCTCTGATGCCGCCCAGGACTTCCTCCAGCAGGGTAACCACCTGCTCTCGGGGTAAGGAGACGAACGCCGAGCCTATCGAAGACAGGTAAGGCTCATCTACGGAAATAATGGTCTTAGGGCACACGCTTCTGAGCGCTTTCTCTTGCCAGGCAGCCTTCAGCCTGAGGTGCTTGGCTATGGCGTCGGCGAGCGCCTCGTCGTAGAGCAGCGGGCGCCTGTTCTGGTCTGTGACCGACAGCCCGTAACTTATCGGCCCGGTCACCTGTCCCTTGACGACTTTTCGCCCTTTCTCTTTGACGTCTTTAAGAAAGGCATGTAGGCCGGCGGCGTACTTGGCGCTTGTCTCGCCGTGTTCCATCCTGTTCTCCAGATAAGCGGCATAGAGCTTCTCCAAAGGCTGGCTCAGGTCTCGGGAACGGTCTACCCAGATACGGTCTCCCTCCACTATCGCCCCGGGGAAGCTCTCGCTGAACTGGACATACATGTTCTCCAGAAAGGATTTCTTGGGCAATTGTGGCCAGACAGGTATCTCAGAGAGATACTTTAAAACTAAAGAGCAGGCTTCCCGAGGCTCAACATGTGGCATGCTGCCTATAGCGGTAGCCAGCCCGTTTAGCTCAAATCCCCCTTGGGTCACTTGAGGTATTTTCCTATCAGCAGAGAAAGCTCCTCCTTCCTCTTTTGGGGAATCAAATCTCTCGATGTAATGATAGCATCTTTGAGTGCTGTAGCGCAACCGCAGTCCCTTTGTTTGGGAAGCTGGGCGCTGGCTTTTTTGATTACCTCCTTGGCTGCCTCCAAGGTCTTCAGCAGATTTTGAATCACCATCTCGATGGTGACCGACTCATGAACTTCATGCCAGCAGTCGTAGTCGGTGACGCAGGCAATGGAGGCGTAGCATATCTCAGCCTCGCGTGCCAGCTTCGCTTCGGGTAGGGCGGTCATGCCGACAACACTCGCTCCCCAGGAGCGGTAAAGGGCAGATTCTGCCCTTGTGGAGAAAAGAGGTCCCTCCATCGCTAGGTAGATACCTTTCGAGTGTATTTTGCGTACCTTGCCTCTTACGTTTTGATTTGCTACTTGATAGAGAAGCTGGCTCAGCACCGGGCAGAAGGGGTCAGCGAAGGTGACATGTACTACTATGCCATCTCCGAAGAAGGTATTAACCCTGCTCTTGGTGCGGTCAATAATCTGGTCGGGGATAACCAGGTCGAGTGGCCGTATATCTTCCTGCAGACTGCCCACGGCGTTCACGGCGATTATCCATTCTACACCCAGCGACTTCAGAGCCCAGATGTTGGCTCGTACCGGCAGCTCGGTCGGCATTATCCGATGTCCGCGGCCATGCCTGGGGAGAAAGGCAAGCCTTGTCTTCCCCAGGTTGCCTAATACTATGGCATCGCTGGGGTCGCCGAAGGGAGTCTTGACCTTCACTTCTTTTACGTTGCTAAGCCCCTCTATTTCATAAAGCCCGCTGCCGCCGATTACACCTAGCTTCGCTTCTGGCATTAAGGTTTTTCCTCCTTACATTCCTCAGGTAGGGTGTATCGCCGTGATTTTACCCAGGTCTCTAATTCATCCACACTACTTAGTTTATTCCCTTCCTTACTAAGTTTTTCTAGTAAAGCGAGTGCTATTTGGCGTACTAATACCCCGAAATCATCGAGGTCAGCTAAGGAGCCATCAGCTTGTCCTTCATGAACTATCTTACTCCGTTTGCCGTAGTATGCTCTGACTTTCTCGTCTATCTCCAACCTGTTATTTAGGTCTTTCCCTACAAGGAAAGCTGCTCTCTCTGCAAGCATTGCAGTAATCCCGCGGACTTTTAAGTCCTCGTCTTTGGGTTCTCCACTATCATTGTTTCTAAAGCAAAGCAAATCTTGGCAAATTTGGCATCGTTTCTATCCTGCTTTGTAGCTTCCCCTAGCCATTGAAGTGCATTGACTAATTTGCTTTCCATTTGAGTGCGGTTGCCTTTTTGCAGGATTTTGCTGATCGAATCCCATTGTGACTGTTCTACTTTAGATAAGATATTTTTCCTTAGTTCGATAAGCGCCGGGCCCAGACCGCTTTGAGTAGAGAATTGAGCTACATATTGACGATTATTTATCCTCATAGGTATAGCAGCAGTCAGAGTTGTGCTGCTGAGCATTCCTATTTGCAGAGTCTCTTGACGTTTTCCAAAGAGAAAGCAGAACGCTCTTAAGACATTAAGTACTTGGTCTATCTGAGTCCGTGCGAATGATAGAGCCGCCTGCAAATCACCTGGTGCTCTGACACGCGCGAACAAGCAGATATCATAGGTAGTCGGTGGCCAAAGTACCGGTTTATCTTTCCACTTTACAAGCTCTTGCTCAGCGACTGTCTCGAAAGTGACAAGGCCTATCTTGACAGGATCTCCTTCAAGCTGGAGGTTTACTATTGGTATATCAATGTTTTGCCAGTTTTCGAATTCTGTAAGTTCATTTAAATGTTTCTTTGCCTCATTCATAAGCGATTCATTCTTTAAATGCTCTGATTCATGTATCCTGATTGTTTGAGGTTCAAGAAATTCGTAGGCAAGTTTCCTCTCCACCTCATACTTCGAGAGCATTTGGGAATTAAGTTTAAGTACATTTTGAACTAGAGTATCAAATATTGGAAGCCCATCCTGATAGGGGTGGGGTGGTTTGAAAATCGAACGGGGTGACTGTTTACCCCACCATTGCCAATCACTTGCAGGGCCATCATTTCTTAGTAGATATACTAGCCTAACAAGACAGTCGGCAAGCCTTTCTATTTCTTTTTGTTTAGATACCTTCTTTGCGCTCATAGAGAATTGTCCTGCTTAATCAGATTCTATTGACCACTATTGCTATCCTTTTCAATCTCTCCACGTAGGGTTCTTTGGCTACACCTTTCTCGGTGATTATAGCTGAGATATAACAATGAGGTGTCACATCGAATGCTGGGTTGGCTGCTTTTACCTTCTCCGGGGCAATTCTCACGCCCTGGATATGCGTGACCTCCTCAGGATTTCGCTCCTCGATGGGAATATCCGCGCCTGAAGACAGGGAGAAGTCTATGGTGCTCATGGGCGCTGCTACATAGAACGGAATGCCGTTCTCTGCAGCCAGCACCGCCAGACTATAGGTTCCAATCTTGTTGGCTACATCGCCGTTGGCTGCTATGCGGTCAGCGCCAACGATGATGCAGTCGATTGCGCCCTTGTTCATGAAATAGCCAGCCATGCTGTCTGTAATCAGCGTCACTGGTATGTTCTCCTTGAGCAGCTCCCAGGTGGTAAGCCTGGCCCCTTGCAGCAGGGGACGTGTCTCAGTGGCATATACCTTCACTCTTTTGCCTCGCTCATGGGCCATCTTGATTACGCCCAGCGCGGTGCCGTACGCCGCCGTGGCCAGCGAGCCCGTATTGCAGTGTGTCAGAATCGTGAAACCGTCCTCAATCAGCTCGGCCCCGAGTTCGCTTAGACGGCGGTTCGCCTCGTCGTTTTCAGCATCTATCCGCTTTGCCTCGGCGATGAGGCCCTTCTTTATTTGCAGCACGCCTTTACCTTCCCGGGCTGTCTTGTTCATCCTCTCCAGAGCCCAGAAGAGGTTTACTGCCGTGGGACGGGATGAGGCCAGGGTCTTGGTTACGGGGCGCAGCCTGGTCAGGAAATTATCCATGGAGCTTGCCTTTATTGCCTGCGCTCCTAGGGCGAAGCCGTAGGCAGCGGCAACGCCGATATCTGGTGCCCCCCGTATGCGCAGCTTCTTTATGGCATCGGCTACCTCACGGTAGTCGCGCAATTCCAGAAATACCTCTTTATGGGGCAATTGGGTCTGATCGATAATCCTTATCCTGCCGCCCAGCCACTCAATAATCTTGAGGTCTTTCATCTAACTCGCTTTGCCTTTGTTGAGGTTTAAGACGTTACCCTGACGGTCTCTAAGCGAGAAAAGGCCTTCCTGCTCCAGAATCTTTAAAACATCACCGACTTTTAGATGTTCCGCCAGAACCGAGAGAATGCCATTTTGTTTCAGAACCCTGTGCAGTTCTTTAATTAATGACTGTTTATCTTTTACCATGTGAATCATGTCGTATGCCAGCGCTATATCCACACTCTCATCGGGCAGCCGCGTGTCTCTATCTGATAGAATTGTGGTGATATTGGTCAGGCCTTCCTTTCCGGCCTTTTTCTCCACTGATTGCACAGCCAGAGGGTGGATGTCCAGAGCGTATACTTTTCCCTTTGCTCCGACCATCTTGGCGGCTGCGATGGTATAATGGCCAGGGCCACAGCCGAAGTCCAGGACGGTTTGTCCTTCTTTAATGCCAGCCTTCCTGAGAGGCTTTCTAACGTCCTCAAGCCTGTGACGCAAGGCAAAGTAGAACGACATCGCCTTGAATGCGATGCCTGGCATTGGTTTGTCTTTTTGAATTTCCATTTATACGTTGCCTGCTTAACCCAGGAGTTTAAATGCCACTACATCCACCAGCCCCTTGTCAGTCAGCCTCAGCTCGGGTATCACAGCCAAAGCCAGGAATGACAGTGTAGCGAAAGGCGATGGCAGCACACAGCCCAAACCAGCGGCTATCTTTTGTAGTTTCTCTAACTTGGATACTACAGCTTCAAGCGGCTCTTCCGATAGCAGCCCAGCAATAGGCAATGCTAAAGACCCTTTGATTTTGCCCCCAGCCGCAGCGACCAGCCCGCCCTCCAGCCTCTCGATCTCCTTGACTGCGGCGAAAATATCCTGGTCATTAGTGCCCACGACCACGATGTTGTGTGAATCGTGGGCTATGGATGAGCCCAGCGCCCCGTTCTTGAACCCGAACCCTTTCACCAGCGCCAGCCCTATATTGCCGCTGGCTTTGTGCCTTTCCACCACTACCAGCTTTAAGATATCGCGTTCGATGTCGGGAACTACAAAGCCATCCCTGACCTTGGGCTCTAGCTTGATGCCCTTGGTGGTTACCTGACCCGGCACAATCTCAATAATGGGCAGGTTCTTCCTGGAAGCTGGCATTTTCAATGCCTCTATGTCGAAAGGTTTGATATTGACAGAGTGAGTGATCTCAGGGTCAGAGCGCCAAGATGTAGAGAAAAGCGCCTTGCCATTTTGGGCTACCAGCTTCCCCTTGTGAAATACCATATCCACGCTCAGCTTTGATAGGTCGTCAATTGCGATGAGATTAGCTATATAGCCCGGTGCCAATGCTCCCACCTGCCTCAGCCTGAAATGCTCGGCAGTATTTATAGTTGCCATCTGTATGGCGCGTACAGGGTCAAGCCCTCTGGCAATTGCCTTTCGGACCACTGCGTCTATATCGCCCTCTCTAAGCAAGTCGGCGCAGGTGCGGTCGTCGGTTACAAAAAGGCATCTCTTGTAGGTCTTGTCCGTGACCAGCGGCAGCAGTTCCTCCAGGTTCTTCTCCGATGAGCCCTCCCGTATCATCAGATACATGCCGCGCCTCAATTTCTCTCGGCCTTCCTCAAACGTAGTGGACTCATGGTCCGAGCTGGCGCCTGCCGTTAGATAAGCGTTCAAGTCCTTTCCGCTAACCCTGGGGGCGTGGCCATCTATCACTCTGCCTTTAAAGAGATTGATCTTTTTTAGCACCTCGGGGTCGCGCGTCAACACACCTGGGAAGTTCATCAGCTCGCCCAGCCCGATAATATTCTTCCACCTCAAGGCAACTTTAAGCTCTTTCGCACCGAGCTCGGCACCGGATGTTTCCAGATGCGTGGCTGGTACGCAGGACGGGGCCATGAAATAGCAGTCCATGGGAAGTGTATTGGCACAATCCATTAAATATCTGATGCCGCTCAGCCCGGCGACATTGGCTATCTCGTGGAGGTCGGTAACTATGGCGGAAGTCCCTCGGGGCACCACTGCCCTGGCGTACTCTGAGATATGCAGCAGGGAGCTCTCGATATGGATATGCCCGTTGATCAGCCCTGGGGCAAGATATTTACCCTTGAGGTCTATCTTCTGTTTGGCCTGACTATAGTCGCCGATGCCGGCGATGCGTCCCTGTGAGATAGCGATATTGCCTTTCTCGATCTCAGCAGTGAACGTGTTAATAATCCTGGCGTTAGTCAGCAAGAGGTCAGCTTGAGCCTCTCCTCTGGCTACAGCTATCAGTTTCTCCAGGCTCAATTCTACTCCTCCAGGGTGCAGAGGTCGGGCAGGTAGCGGAACTTCTCGTCGAGGTCGAGTCCGTAGCCGACAACGAAGGCATCGGGTATAGTGAAACCTCGGTAGTCGATAGGTACCTCCACTTTCCGCCTTGATGGTTTATCGAACAGGGTGCACAGCTTAAGCGAAGCAGGCTTTCTGCGCTTTACATAATCCAGTAGGAAGTTCACCGTGAGTCCGCCGTCCACGATGTCCTCGACTACCAGCACGTGTCTGCCTTTTATCGATGTCTTGAGCCCTTGTACCAGCTTAATTTTACCCGAGCTCTCCGTGCCCGCGCCGTAGCTTGCTAGCCTGACAAAGTCGATTTCGGCTGGTATGTTCATGGCACGGACCAAGTCTGACAGGAAAACGAAGCTGCCTTTGAGTACCCCTATGAGAAGTGGATTCTTTCCTCTGTAGTCTCTCCTTATCTCGGTGGCGAGTTCATCTATTTTTTTGGTGATTTCTTCTCTGGTGATAATGATCTTGAGCTTGTCCAAAACTTCCCCCTGACTCAGATTTTGCCCACTGCTAAGAGGTAGAGCACGCCCTCATTCTTGCCATCGAGTCCCAACAAGCGGTTGAATTCATCGTCGTAAAAAGCGCCGATAGCACAGGCTCCCAATCCTAACGAGGTGGCTATCAGGTAAGTGTTCTGCGCGATGTGTCCTGCCTCGAAGCAGATGTAGCGTTGAGCACGCTCCCTGTATTGCTGCTGGGTGCGCTGAAACACTGCTGAGAGCGCAACTATCGCATTGGCTTGTTTGAACATCATTTCCTGTAAGGCTGCCCGCGACATCTCATTGCGGAAATCACCCTCGCGTAGCAGTTCCAGTTCATGGGATGATATCAAGTAGTGATAGGTGCCCTTGGCTAAGCCCTCTACATTATTCACTATTGCGTAGACCTCGATTGGGTATGTGGCGCCCGCCGAAGGAGCAGCCCTCAATCCCTGGCGCTTGTCGGTGATGCCGCTTGAATAGTAAAGAATGTGCGATAGCTCAGCCAAAGACATAGTTGCTCCGGAGAAGTCTCGCAAAGACCTCCGATTTGCGATGGCTTTCTCCACAGTAAGCCCGTCATAAGCTAGCTCTTCGGTGAAATGGACTCTCTTCATAATCTAGTTCTTGATTTGGCGCAAGGGAAAGATTCAAAATCTTGCTGAATGATTATAAACTCGGTGGCATCGCCTGGCAAGTATAGGTTGAGTGAGATTATTTACTGATTGGGGAGTGCAGAGGGGACTTGCCCCTCTGCCAGTCCTTCCCAAAGGGAAGGATGGGGATCAAGGGGGTTGAAAACGCGTTTTTAAACGCTATCGCTTGATCTTGTCAAAGATTGGTTGACATTAGCCTCAATTCCGGGAAGTCTCTCTGGGCAGGACGACTATATGTGGTGTAAAGGTTACGGGGTGTTGGCTGACTTTCACCGAAGCCGAGAAGACTTCCTGTATGCTGGTCTCGGTCAGCACTTCTCGCGGCGAGCCATCCGCGACGATGATTCCCTCTTTAAGCAGAACCAGGCGGTCGAAGAACAGCGATGCCAGGTTCAGGTCATGCATGGCGGCGATAATGGTAACCCCTTGTTCCCGGTTAAGCCTCTTGACCAGTTCCAGTATCTCGACCTGGTGGCTTATATCGAGATGCGTGGTAGGCTCATCGAGCAGCAGGAGTCTAGGCTCTTGAGCCAGGGCCATAGCCAGTATTACCTTCTGTCGTTCGCCGCCGCTGAGATCGTTGAAGTAGCGATGCTGTAAACGGCTGATTCCGGCTAGTTCTAACGCCATGGCGGTTAACTCATGGTCTCGCCTGGTCTCACCTGAGATGGCACTGACGAATGGAGTACGGCCCAGCAGCACTACCTCGTCCACAGTAAAGGCGAACGGGATATTGAAATACTGCGGCACTACTGCCACATGCTGTGCCACTTTCTTTCGCGATAGCTTCCTAAGGCTTACCCCGCCCAGTGATATCTCTCCCCTGACCGGAGATAGTACCCCGCTGGCTAGCTTGAGTAGAGTTGTCTTGCCGCAGCCGTTGGGCCCAATCAAGCCCACCATCTCGCCATCAGTTATGCTCAATTCTATGTCTTTCAGCACAAGCCCGTTGAAATAAGAGAAGGATACTTTTTGCATAAACAGGCTATTAGAATTAGAAAGCATATTCCCTCCTTGTGCGTCTGAGTAAGTAGATAAAGAACGGTGCGCCGATGAGTGCAGTGAGAATGCCCACCGGCAACTCTGTGGGTGCAATCAACGTTCTGGCCAAGGTATCGGCGACCACCAGGAACGTTGCGCCGGCCAGCGCCGATGCCGGTATAAGCAAGCGATGGTCCGGACCTAGGACCAACCTTACGGCATGTGGCATCACCAGGCCCACAAAACCGACGAGGCCGCTCAGTGATACGGCGCAGGCAGTCAGGAGCGAGCCCAGGGCCAGTATGAGTATCTTCTCCCGCTCCACATTGATGCCCAGATAAGCCGCCTGCTCTTCTCCCAGGGAGAAGGCATTGAGGTGGAAGGCAAAAAATAGCGCTGCGATAATTCCTCCTATGATGAGAGGGGCAATGACTGCTATCTGGCTCCAGTACTGTACCGAGATGCTGCCGGCGAGAAAAGAGAAGATGGAATGGAGTTTGAGTTGCAGTTCACCGTTCGTCATGATGAGCAAACTCATGATTGCGCTGAGCATGGAACTTACCACGAAGCCTGCGAGCAACATGCTGACGATAGGGGTTTTGCTTCCCACCCTGGCCAGGTTGTATACCAGTAGAATTGTGGCAAGCGCCCCGCAGAAAGCCGCAACAGGAATTAAGCCGAGTCCTGAGAAGGCGAGCCCGATGGGCAACATCATAGCTATGGTGGCTCCCAGAGCGGCTCCTGACGATGTCCCTGTGATATATGGGTCAGCCATAGGGTTGCGCAGCAGCCCCTGGAACAGGACACCGGCCGTGGCCAGGGCCGCTCCCACCAGGGCTGCGGCTATCACCCGAATCAATCTGATTTGGAAGATGATAGTCTCATCAGTCGGCTGCCAGGTAGCCTGGAAATTGGAGAAATGGATTTTGTTCAGGGTCATCTTGATAATGTCCAGCGGCGGTATGGATACCGCTCCCAAAGCGCACGCAAGTAACACTGCCGCTATCAGGGCCAGTGCTAACGAGAACAGGACTATTGCCGCTCGGTTGCGTTTCCTCATTCAAGCAGCCTTCCGGGTTAATTTCGCTTTTACGATGTCCTGAAACCAGTAACCTTCACTTAGCACCTTATCGCCCGGGGTTATTGAAATCCGCTTCTGAAAACAGGGGCCATCCACTACAAAGGTATGGTATTCCCCATTCTCGCCGCAGATGTCGAAACTGTGGTTCCGCTGGTATTTCTTGATATCAGTCAGGAATTTCCTGTCTATCCTGCGACCCAGCCAGCTATCGTCCATGGCATCTGCCTTGAGACATACTACAATTGACTCAAAGCCATCATCTATGAATCCCCTGAGTATCTCCTCGCGGTCGAGCTTCCACAGGGGCAACAGGGCTTTGATGCCAAACTCGCCGCAGATATTTTCTGTCCACGTCCGATGCTCAATCATGTCTATATCTCCGGTTACCAGGCCCTCTATTCCCCTCTCACGAAGCTTGCCCAGCACCTCTCTAAATGACTGTTCGTAGCCTTCCCAGGAGGTCTCACGCTGAATCATCGGTATTCCCGTTGCCTCCGACTGCAAGGATATTAGCTCGCCTCTTACCCCGTGAAATGCGTTCCTGCCAAATCCGGCTGTCGATACGAAACTGACCAGGTAGCGAACGTCAAATCCCTCGGACAAAGCCCTCCAGCAGGCATAACAGCTATCCTTCCCGCTGCTCCAACAACAGGCTACTTTCACGTTGAATGTGCTCCTTTTATCTGAATGGGGACTCCTGCGACCATGAAATAGACCTCGTCGGCATTCCCGGCCAGTATCTGATTAGCCATGCCCAGGGCATCACGGTAGAGCCGGCCCGCAGGATATGCCGGCACCACCCCCAGCCCCACTTCGTTGGAGACGATGATGAAATGGGTCTCTCTGGTTGCCATAAAGGCAACAAGTTCCTTCAGTTCGGCGGTTACCTTTTTCTCCAATGTCTCCGCATCTATGCCCTCTGTTCCCATGAGATTGGATACCAGAAGTGTCATGCAGTCTACGATGACGACCTCGGCATCGCCGATTTTGTTCCTCAAGGCTTTGGCGACATCGGTCGGGGCCTCCAGGGTTTTCCAGGTGGGAGACCGTGACCTCTTGTGGGTCTCGATGCGGGTGTGCATCTCCTCGTCGAGCGCTTCGCCCGTGGCCACGAAGAGCACTCTCTTCCCCAGCTTGGCAGCGAGTTCCTGCGCGAAGCGGCTTTTACCGCTTCGCGCTCCCCCCAGGATAAATGTCATACTCATACGCCGTAACTCCAGGTTATCAGAGGTATCAGAATCAGGACTGAAACCTCGACTAATTCATTGATGGCGCCGTAAGTATCGCCGGTAAGCCCTCCCAGCTTCCCGCTGAGCCAGTATGCTACCAATAGAGCGACCAGCATTGCCGCAGCCATTACAGCCAGGCCGTTTAGCCACATCAAGCCCAGGCATGAAGCCAATGTGATCGCAGTTGCGATAGCCAGCCAGGGCCAATTCCTACCTTCCTGAAATACCTTCCCCATCCCTTGTTCTCTGGCGTAGGGGAAGGCGAAAATTGCGCAAACCATCGTCCATCGCGCTATCGTCGGCATCAGAAGCAGGGCTGCCATCCTGTGCTCGTTGGGCACAACGGTTAGCGCAACGTATTGGAGCAGAATCAGCAAACAACCCCCTACTACCCCGAAGCCCCCGACCCTGCTGTCGCGCATAATAGTCAGTCTCTCTTCAGGCGAGTGTCCGCCTGCCAGCCCGTCGCAGGTGTCGATGAAACCGTCCAGGTGCAGCGCCCTGGTCATTGCGGCTAGAGCGACTATCAGTAAAATGTTTACCAGGCTTATGGGAAAGGCTAGTGTGAACAGCCTATCCAGGCCGTAGAGTATCCCCCCTATGAGCATTCCCACTAACGGGAAATAGGCTACGGAACGGCGCAAAGCATTGGTGCTGACCTTAAGCCGAACAGGGAATATCGTCAAGAACTGTAACGCTGCTACGAAGCCCAATTCTTTCCTCTAATCAAGTATCCTTAGCCCTCTTTAAACAGGGGCTTATCTCCCTCGCCATCACGTTCTGATACACCTGCCTCGGCAAAGGTAGCCATCTCGGCCAGTATCTTGGCTGCGGCCTCGACCATGAATATGCCCAGCGCTGCCCCGGTGCCCTCGCCCAGTCGAAGCTCCAGGTCCAGTATCGGTCTTAATCCCAGATATTTCAGTATTGCTTTGTGCCCGACCTCCACCGAGCAATGTGAGGCGATGAGGTAGTCCTTTATCCTGGGTGACAGCCCCACAGCGATGAGAGCCGCTGCCCCGGAGATGAACCCGTCTATGACAACAGGGATGCGGTGTGCTGCCGCTCCCACGATGACCCCGCATATCCCACCGATTTCGAATCCGCCGACTTTGGCAAGCACGTCTATAGCATCATCGGCATTCGGCTTATTCACTTCCAGCGCTTTTTCGATGACCTCTACCTTGTGCGCCAGTTGCCTATCGTCAAGGCCTGTGCCTCGACCTGTCACCTTGGCCACTGGCTCTCCGGTTATGACAGCGGTGATGGCGCTGCTCGGCGTGGTATTGCCGATGCCCATATCGCCGGTGCCCACGATATCCAGCCCTTTCTTGACTTCCTTCTCTATTATTTCCAGGCCGACCTCGATAGACTTCATTGCTTGCTCTCGGCTCATAGCAGGCCCGCGGGCCATGTCGCTGGTCCCGTAGGCTATTTTTCTGGAGAGCAGAGCAGGATGAGGCGCTATATCTGATGATACGCCCATGTCTACAATGATGACCTGGGCTCCTATGTGCCTTGCCAGAACATTGATGCCAGCGCCCCCGTGCAGGAAGTTCAGCACCATCTGAGGAGTCACTGATTGAGGATAAGCGCTTACGCCCTCTGCTACTACTCCATGGTCTGCCGCCATCGTCACAATCGCAGTGCGGTTTATCCTGGGTATCGGCTTGCCCCTGATGCCTGCCAGCTTAATAGACAGTTCCTCCAACCGTCCCAGGCTCCCCAGCGGCTTGGTCAGGGTGTCTTGGCGGGCTCGGGCAGCGGCCATGGCCTTCTCATCCAAGGGCTTGATCTCACGCAGGGCCTGCTCCAGTGCTCTCAAATTAATTCTCCTTATATTTGCTTATACCTAGTCCTTGAACAGGTCCGGATGAAGAATCTTTGCTATCTCCTCCAGCCCTTCTACGATGCGCGGACCGGAGCGGTTTACCAGGTCACCGTCAATTGTATAAATCCGGTTCTCTTTCACTGCGGCTATACCTTGCCATCCAGGAAGTGCCTTTAATTGAGACGGCGATATCGCTGCGGTGCCGTGGCTGGAGTCCACCAGGATAATGTCTGGGTTCGAGTTGACCAACTCTTCCATGTTGAATTGTATCCAGGGGTTGGAAGCGCTGGCGGCCACGTTCACTCCACCGGCCAGGCTAATCAGGGCATCTACGAATGAGCCTGGCCCCGCTGTCCAGGGCTTGGTGGTGTCAGTGGCCTCGAACACATAAAACACGCTGGGGCGTGAGGCATTGCCCACTGTATCGACGACAGCGTCGATGCGATTTTTCATGTCGCTGGTGATCTCCGCAGCCTCTTTCTGGCTGCCGGTGACATTACCCAGTAGCTCGATGTCTGTTAGGAGGCTGTTGATATCCTTGGGGTTTACGACTGCAAGAGGAATCCCTAAGCTATCGAGCTTGCTGATAAGCTCGGGGACATAGCCATCTGTCAGGACGAGGTCTGGCTTCATCGCTACAATCTCTTCAATGTTGGGAGTGAAATAGCCGCCGATTTTGGGTTTGGTTTTAGCCGCCTCGGGATAGTCGCAATAGTCACTGTCCGCCACGAGTTTGTCGCCCAGGCCGAGAGCGAAAAGCGTCTCGGTGATGCTTGGTACATGTGAGACGATTCTAGTGGGTGTGCTATTGAGGTGTATCTCTCTGCCCGAATCGTCTGTTATCGTGCCTGGCCCGGACTGGCCGTCGGCGCATGCGGTGGCAGCAGCAACGACCATGATGAGAAGCAGCGCCAGATGAATCTTTTTCAACATTCCCCCTTCGTACCTACCCAGATGAAATGAAAATCCCCTCGCTCTGCAGAACGAGGGGACGTTCCCATGGATAAACTTTGGCAATAAAAAGAGCCAACCCCTCTCCGCGGAGGCATCGTAGCTCAACTAGAGGTCGGCGTTCTGACTTCTCGCCTTAGCGAGTCACAGTAGCGGGACTGCGTCGGATTCTCACCGCACTTGCTATCCGTT
>Ga0315281_10007626_pt1 | contig 15203 bp, 13 predicted proteins | sample YL17G07_0_MG_FD_204540 | JGI IMG/M metagenome (GOLD analysis project Ga0315281, IMG submission 204540) | Sediment microbial communities from Yellowstone Lake, YNP, Wyoming, USA - YL17G07_0 | ecosystem: Environmental > Aquatic > Freshwater > Lake > Sediment | place: USA: Wyoming | collected...
TCGGGATCACCCACCGAGACGAAGTGCTGCTGCTGATATTGATGTCGCTGGAGTTCAAGGAGCGCGAAGGCAAGGTCCGGGATTGCGTCGGCCGGATCTACGAGCGCACGCACGCCTTGATAGCGCGCCTGATACGCGCGGGACAGAAATCCGGCGAGTTCCGCAACGACGTGCCCGCCCGCGAACTCGCAGCGATCGTGATGGCAAACCATGACGGCACATTCCTCGAGTGGTACCGGCGGTCCGATTCGCTGCGGGGGACCGACGTTGTGCGCGCCTTGCGGTCGGTCGTGGTCTCGGGGTTGCGCAACCCCGCCAAAGTCAACGCTCGGCCGGCAGCTCGACCTCGACGAAGCCGTTGACCACACGCACGCCAAACGAACGGAGGTCGCACTTGGGCCGGTTAATGCGGCTGATGTGTTTGCCGGTTCTGATCTCGAATTCCCACAGATGCTTGGCGCAGGTCAGGATGTCGCCTTCGAGCTCGCCCAGACTCAGCGGATGGCGTTCATGCGGGCAGGCATCCTCGTAGGCGACGAGTTCGCCATCGATTTGAAGCAGGATCAGTTTGAAGCCGGCGGCGCTGGCCTTGTTGAACGCGCCCTCAATGATATCTTCGAGTTCGACCACAGGCTGCCAGACCGCCATTCGACTTGCTCCGCGCAATGCTCTCGGGAACCGTCTCTAGCGTCCCTTGAACTCGGGGCGGCGCTTCTCGACGAAGGCCTTGGCGCCTTCCAGGTGATCGTCCGTCTTCTTCAATATGCTCTGTCCGAGCCGCTCCAGGTTCCTTCCGGTGTCCGGATCGACGTTCATGCAGCTGTTGAGCACGATTTTCGCCAATCCAAGCGCCTGCGGCGCCTTCGCAGCAAGCTGCTTCGCCCATGCCATCGCCCGGGGAATGAGTTGCTCGGCCGGCAGCACTTCCTCGACCAGCCGAATATCCAGTGCACGCTGCGCGGTGATCATTTCCCCGGACATGACCAGTTGTTTCGCCCGGGCAAGCCCGACGAGCTTCACCAACCGCGAACAACCTCCCGAACCCGGGATCAAGCCGACGTTGTTTTCCGGAAAACCCATCTTTGCGGTGTCGGCGGCAAACCGGAAATCACACGAGAGCGCCAGCTCCATGCCGCCCCCGGCGGCGACGCCGTTGATGGCCGCTATCACCGGCACCTCGATCGCCTCGATTTCATCGAACACGTTGTGGATGCCGCGCGCAACGCGCCGAAAGCCGCGCGTACCGATGTCGGCCAGCCCCTGCATGCCGCGTACGTCCTCGCCGGCGGAGAATGCGCGTCCGCTTCCGGTAATCACCAGCACGCGCAGCGAGTCGTCCGCGACCAGTTCGCGCATTGCATCACGCAATTCGTCGCGCATTTTCTGATTCCAGGAGTTGAGGGTCTCGGGACGATTGAGCGTCAGAACGCCGACCCCGCCGTCCATCTCCAGCTTCAGGAACTCGTAAGCCATTTATCGATTGCTCCCGGTGGACGCAAACATGGTGAGGACTCCGCTATTTGCCGGCGAATTTCGCCGGCCGCTTTTCCAGGAAAGCCTTCAGCCCCTCGGCCACGTCCTCTGAAGCAAAGAGCTGGTTCTGGTGCGCGCGCTCGATGGACAGCCCTTCCGACAGGCTGGTTTCCAGCCCGGCGTTGACCGACAGCTTGATGTAGCCCTGCGCCATGGTCGGACCGGCCGCAAGCTTGCGTGCCTGAGCCATCACATCGTCCCAGAACGTCGCCTCCGGATAGACCCGGTCGACGATCCCCGCGGCAAGCGCCTCCTCAGGCGGCAGGGTTTCGCCCGTCACCATCATATGCAGTGCCCGGCTCTTGGGGATGAGCCGCGGCAGTCTTTGCGTACCACCCATACCGGGTGACAGGCCCAGATTGACCTCGGCAAGCCCGAACCGGTACTTGCCTTCGCTTGCAAAGCGAAAATCGCAGGAAAGTGCGATCTCGAGCCCGCCGCCGATGCAATGTCCAGAAATCGCTGCGATGAACAGCTTCGGGGTCTTGGTGATCATGTCGACCGCCTCGTGGGCGACCGTGAGGAAGTTAGCGAATCCGGCGCGGTCCGAATCCTGCAGCGTGCTGATATCGGCACCGGTGCAAAAAAAGCGCGGCAGCGCGCTGCGCACGACCGCCAGCCTGACCGCACTGTCTTCGCGGACCCGGCGCACTGCATCGGTCAGATCACGGAGCATCTGCATGTCGTAGGCGTTGGCCGGTGCGCGGTTGAGCGAGATGACGGCGACGCCCTCTTCAAGTGCAAAATCTATGGCCATGGCGGTCGAATCCTAGAGAAAGCGGCGGTTGGTCAGATTATCGGGGATATCGAGTCCGAGTCGCTTGATCTCGGGAAAGGCCTCGGCGATGAATTTCTGGCGCAACTCCTCGTTGCCGTGCATCTTGATGCCCCACTTCACATAGAGCGGCGAATTCGCCGATCCGGAGCGGCCGAACATGTCCAGCGCCGCAGGCCACCACTTCTTGAGCCGCTCCTGGGCCTGCGCCTTGCCTTCCGGCGTCGCGCAGATCTCGCTCAGATGCAGGAAACCCGCCTTGGTATGGAATTCCTCGTCCGCCTCGAGCTGCGGAGAAACCTCGGCGAGCGGCTCGTAGGGACTCCCCACCCACTCGACCCCGACGTACAGGCCGACCCGGTCGATCAAGGCGTGGAACCACGCGAGGTCGATCCAGTCCTCAAGCGGCATGTGGAAGGCGTACTGCTTGATCGGGCGCTCGCCGTTCGGGTCGACGCCCAGCCCTTCGAGCAGATCGGCCACCACTTGTCCGTGCGCCACCTCCTGCTTGATGATTTCGGCCTCGATCTCCATCGCGCGCCCATGAGGCGCGAACCTCAAACCGGCGTTAATGATGTTGGCGAGAACTCTCCGGTACTCCGGGTTGCCGTTGTTCTCCAGGTGCTCTCCCAGCAGCCGGATCAGCAGTTCCCGAAATTCCTCGGGCATCGCGGGGTCATTTTTCTTGAAAATTCGCCGATCCTCGGCAGTCTGGCTTTCCATAGGTGTCCTGCTCTCCTGGCGAGTCGTTTTTGATTGCATACTGGTTGGATAGTATCTTCGTCACTCGAAGCGGTCAATACCTTCGCGCAAACAGACTCCCATTCATCGGCGCTGGTGTCGCGTCCGGTCAGACCCGGGCCGGCACGGCTGCATTTCCGGCAGGAACGGCTTCTTCCTGGATCATTTTTCGAAGCAGCCGGATGCTCTGGATCTGGCCCGCATCGGCGCTCACGTTGATACGGGGTGCCGACGGGTCGATATCGATACACTGCTGCTGGCTCTCGAATACTTCCCAGTCCTGCTGGAACGCTTCCTTGATCTGCCCGAACAACATCTCGGTGACCTCGGGCCGGTCGATCATGAAGTTGTGCGCCTGCGCCCAGAAATAGTGACAGGTCTTTTCCGTTTCCGGCGTAATGGCGTTCAGGTTGCGCATTTCTATGCCTCCGGGAAGGCACCCTTCGGCCGCGAACGCGGCGTTCTTCAGTTGCGGCGCCCCCTTGCCGGTGTCCAGGGCACCCACGTCCAGACGGACAAAACACGGTGGCGTGAAACGAATGATCTGCCAGCGGTCGACATTGCCTTTGAAGCCTCCTGCCTTGACGTAGGTCGGCGGCGGCGGCGTGTCGATCATCCAGCGCGTCACCGTGACATCGCGATCGGTGCGGGTCACCTCAACCTCCGCCTGCTCGGCGGTCGCGTAATTGCCGATGGTCGAACGATGCACGAAGCTCAAGTGCGACAGATCGAGCAAGTTTTCAATGATGAGTTCGTAATTGCTCTTGACGTGAAACACCGTGCCCTTGGCGCGCCAGGCCGGGTCGTCCATCCAGTGGAAATCGGTGATCTTGGCCGGATCGGCAAGTTCGGGATCGCCCATCCACACCCAGATCCAATGGTGCTTCTCGACCACCGGGTAGCTTTTTACGCGCACCCCATCCGGAACCAGTGCTTGTCCTGGAATGCGAACGCACTTGCCGGTCGAATCGTACTGGAGGCCATGGTAGCCGCACTCCAGCTTGTCCTCCACGACGCAGCCCCGATGCAGCGGGTAGTGCCGGTGGCAGCAGCGGTCCTCCAGCGCGACGATGCCGCCGTCGCGCTTGCGGTAAAACACCACCGGCTCGCTCAGCAGTATCCTGCCAAAAGGCTTTTCGGCCGTGACCTCATGGTCCCATGCGCCGACGTACCAAGCGTTACGCAAAAACATGCCTTCTCCTGAATGCTGTTATGAATGAAACGACGCCTGGTGTCTAGAACCCATATCAACAAGATTCACGCGCTGCGCTGCACCAGCCCCGATGCACCGATCCTCAAGCGCGTTCAAATATCGCAGCCACGCCCTGGCCGCTGCCGACGCACATCGTTTCCAATCCATAGCGGCCCTTGCGGCGCTCCAGTTCGTAGAGCAGTGTCGCCAGAATGCGTCCGCCGGTCGCTCCGATCGGATGACCGAGCGAAATGCCCGAGCCGTTGACGTTGAGCCGCTCAGGATCATTCCAGCCCCAGCCCTTCAGCACCGCCAGCACCTGCGCGGCAAATGCCTCGTTCAGTTCGACCAGATCCATCTGATCCCAGCCGAGCCCCGTCTTCTGGAACAGTTTCTTCACCGCGGGTACAGGACCGATGCCCATCGTCGCTGGATGGCAGCCTGCGGCAGCCCAGCCCACCAGATACCCCATGGGTTCGAGTTTCAATTCCTCGAGCTTGTCTTCCGCCACCACCAGGCACGCTGACGCGGCATCGTTCTGCTGGCTGGAATTGCCGGCCGTGACGCTGCCCTCTTTCATGATCGGCTTCAGCTTGCCGAGCGTGTCCATGCTCGCGTCGGGCCGGAAACCTTCGTCCTGCGCGAAAATCACCGGATCGCCTTTTTTCTGCGGCACCGTGATCGGCACCACCTCGGCCTTGAATTTCCCGGATGCCCATGCCTCTGCGGCGCGCTTGTGGCTGCGCACGGCGAAGGCATCGGACTCCTCGCGCGTTATCTTGTATTCCTTGGCGAGGTTCTCGGCGGTTTCTATCATTCCGGAGATGTGGCCGAACCGCTCCACCGGCTGCGAACGCTCGCGGCCGCGCTGCAAGCGGTCATGCAACGTTACCGAGCCCGCGCGCGGACCCCAGCGCACATCGGTCGTGTAGTACTCGACGTTGCTCATGCTCTCGACGCCGCCGGCGATGACCACGTCCGCCGCGCCCGTCTGGATCATCATGGCGGCATTGATCACCGCCTGCAGCCCTCCGCCGCAGCGCCGGTCCACCTGGCAACCGGGGACCTCGATCGGCAGGTTCGCCTCCATTGCCGCCCAGCGCCCGATGCATGGCGTTTCGCCGCTGGCATAGGTCTGTGCGAACACCACGTCCTCGATCTTGATCGGATCCAGGCCGGTGCGCTTGAGCACCGCCTGGATGACGGCTGCCGCCATTTTCTCCACCGAAACCGGGCGCAGGATTCCACCGAATACGCCCACCGCGGTGCGAACGGGACACACGATTGCTGCTCGTCTCATGGATACCCCTCATCAGCTTTGATCAATTTTCTTCCGGACGTTTCAAACCGCCTCTGACCCGAGGAATATACAAGGAACCATATTTTTTTGTTCAGCCCGTGCATCGCCCGGGAAGTTACGCCAATGGCGATCCTGCGGCCTGCCGACGCGCACCCGGGTTGACGATACAATGCGCAATCTGTTGCAGCGCTGCCTGATCATGAGCCAGGAACTCGACCTTCTATCCCTAGACCTCGCCGGTATCGTTCGACCGGGCGACACCGTGATGTGGGGCCAGGCCACGACGGAACCGGTGCCGCTCACGCAGGCGCTCATGGCACAGCGGCACGCCATCGGGCACTTCAAGGTTTTCCTGGGCATGACGAATTCGGACACGTTGAAACCCGAGCATGCTGATTGCATCGCGTTTTCCAGCTACTGCGGCACCGGCGGCAATCGAGCGCTCGTCAAAGCAGGCAAGCTCGATATCCTTCCCTGTCATTACTCGCAACTGCCGGAACTGATTCAAAGCGGCCGCCTGAAGATCGACGTGTTGCTGCTGCAGCTCGCCCCGGCTGACAAAAACGGCAATTACAGTTTCGGCATCGCGCATGAATTCCTCGTGCAAGCCATCGATGCGGCGCGTGTCGTGATCGCCGAAATCAACGACCAGGCGCCCTGGACTTACGGCGAGCGTCCAGTGCGAGACGATGATCTCGACTACATCGTACGCACCTCGCGAGCGCCGCTGGAGATCTTCCAGCCGCAGGCGGGCGAGGCCGAACTGGCGATTGCACGCCACGTCGCAGAGCTGATCGAGGACGGTGCGACGCTGCAGTTCGGCCTGGGTGCGATGCCCGAGGCGATACTCGCGGCGCTCGGTGACCGGCGCGATCTCGGCATCCACTCGGGCACCATAGGCGACACGGTCGCGGATCTCACTCAGGCGGGTATCATCACCAATGCGAGGAAAAGCATCGATCCTGGATTCACGGTCACAGGGATGATGATGGGCAGCCGGCGCCTGCACAATTTTTCCCACCGCAACAGCGCCGTGCAGTTCCGTTCCACCACCTACACGCACAACGCAGACGTGCTCGCGCGTATCGATCGATTCGTCGCGCTGAACTCCGCCGTGGAAGTGGATTTGACCGGGCAAATCAATGCCGAAGTTGCCGGCGGCATCTATATCGGCGCAGTGGGCGGAGCACTCGATTTTCTCCGCGGTGCGAGCCGCTCGAAGGGCGGATTGCCGATTGTCGCCCTGCCCTCTACCGCCGGAAGCGCTGGAAAACGCGCCGGCCGCATCGTCGCGCGATTGAGCGGACCGGTGAGCACGCCGCGCAGCGATGCGGGCATCATCGCGACAGAGTACGGGATTGCCGACTTGCGCGGACAGGTGCTCTCCGAACGCAAACGCCGGATGATCGTCATCGCGCACCCGGATTTTCGCGAGCAGCTGGAGCGCGAAACGATCAATACCTGGTTGTGACCTCTGTGGCGGAATTCCGGCTCAGCGGTGAGCCCATTTCGGCGCACGCTTGCCCATGAAAGCGGTAAGGCCTTCGTTCGCGTCGTGGGTCTTGATCATTCGATCCACGTACAGCCGCTCGACTTCGGCGAGCCGGCGCTTCACCTCCGGCACGTAGCCCCCGCGTGCGGCGGCAACGGCGCAGGCGAGCGCTGCAGCGCTGCGCTTGGCAAAGTATTTGTCGAAGTATTCCAATGCGCCCGCCTCCGGGTCGGCAGCAACGCCGGCGGCGAGACCTATGCGCACCGCCTCGCCGGCGTCGATCGAGCGACCGGACAACAGCAAATCTTCAGCGACACCCTGGCAGACGCGCGATGGGAGCAGACACGAGGCAGCGGGTGCGAACACGCCCAGCTGGATCTCGGGTTGGCCGAGCTTCGCATCCTCGGCGACGAATATCTGGCTGCCCGCCATCGCCAGTTCCAGGCCGCCGCCTAGGCACTGTCCGCGTACGGCGACCAGGATGGGTGCCGGCCATTCGAGCATCTCGATGACCAGCGCGTGGAGTCCTGCGAGCATTTCGGCGCAGCGGTCCGGGAGGTGCTCCTCGACGCTGGCGCCGAAGGAAAAATGCGGCCCTTCGGCATCGAGCAGCGCCGCAAGCGGCTTGCCTCGATGCGCAGCGAAAGCCGCCCGCAGCGCGCCGATCATTGCCGCGTCAACGATATTGGCCTTGGGCCGGGACAGCCGCAGCCGCAGCAGCGCGCCTTCGCGCTCCAGCCACACTTTCAGTGGGGATGAATTTGACATGGTATGCGCCTCAATGTGCAGGTATGAGCACGGCCCGCCGCCTGATCTCGCGGCGGTGCACCGCCTCGAAAACGCGGTTGATATCGTCCAGCGGGTGTGTCTCGACGAATGGCTTGACCTTCACCTTGCCTGTAAGCACGAGTTCGAGCGCCGCCGGATAGCGATCCGGTGGGCAGCCCCAGTTGCCGAGCGCACGGGCATCGAAAGCCATCAGATTGGAGAGCCTCACTTCGACCTTGTCCATGGTGAAGCCGACAACGCACAGCGTCGCGCCGCGCACGAGCAGTCCGTAAGCGGTCAACTGGCCGGCAGCGGTGCCCGAACATTCGAAGATGAACCACTCGGTCGAAGGCAATCCGTTGTCCTTGGCGAACTTGTTGATGGCGAGCTTGAGCGCCTTCCCGTCCATCTCTCTCGCATTCAGCGTGAGCGCGGCGCCATACCCCGATATGGCATCGAGTTTGGATTGATCGACGTCGATCGCGACCACTTTCGCGCCGAACGCACTGGCCACCTGCACACAATAGCCGCCGACGCCGCCAACGCCGTTGACGATTGCAAGGCATCCCGGCTTGACGCCGGCGCGAAATACTGCCGAATAAGGTGTTGTCAGCGCATCGGCGACGACGGAGATCTCGGCAAGCGTTAGCCCCTGCGCGGCCAGGCGTGTTTCGTCCGCGAGGCACAGACCACGCGCGGGAACCACGATATGGCTGGCGAACCCGCCCTGGATGTCGTTCCCCGGCATCTGTTGCTTGCTGCATATTTCCGGGCGGCCGTGTTTGCAATGCTCGCACTCGCCGCAGGAAACGACGGAGGGCACCAGAACCGTCTTGCCCATCCAGGCCTCCGTGCCCTGGCTGACGGCGACGACACGGCCGCTGATCTCGTGCCCAAGCACCAGGGGCAGTGCATGATTGATGCGCACGCCATCGTAGAAATAACCGAGATCCGTGTGACAGACACCGCATCCGGCGACCTCGATAACCACATCCCCGGGGCCGGGCGGAAACGGATCAAAAGCCTCGCGAACCATCGGCGCCTTGGGCGCCGTCATCAACCACCTGTATGCCGCAATCGTCATGCTGTCTCCTTGCTTCGGCTGAAGCGTACCTAATGGCCGCTTCGTCTCGTTGTGTCAGCCCGCACACCGCCCTTTGGCAGCGCGAGCCATTCTTGCCGTCAACCTTAGCCGCGCAATTTGAAGCGCTGGATCTTGCCTGTGGCCGTTTTCGGCAGCTCGGGAATGAACTCTACCCAGCGCGGGTATTTATACGGAGCGAGCCGGCTTTTCACGTGCGCCTTGAGTTCCTCGGCCAGCGCCGGTGTTCCCTGTATGCCTGACTTCGTGACCACGTAGGCCTTGGGCTTGATCAACTGCTCTTCGTCCGCCTGCCCGACCACCGCCGCCTCGAGCACGGCAGGATGCGTGGCGAGCGCCGCCTCGACCTCGAACGGGGACACGTAGATGCCGCCGACCTTGAGCATGTCGTCGGAGCGTCCCGCATAAGTGTAGTAGCCGCTCTCATCGACGCTGTACTTGTCGCCGGCGCGAGTCCAGGCGCCGACGAACGTAGCCTGCGTCTTTTCGCGGTTGTTCCAGTAGCATGCCGCGGCGGTCGGACCGTTGATCTGCAACTCGCCGATTTCACCAAGGCCAACTTCCATGCCGTCTTCGCCGGCGAGCCGGATCCGATAGCCGGGCACGGGCTTGCCGGTGGTGCCGTAGCGGACCTCGCCCGGCCGGTTGGAAATGAAAATGTGCAACATCTCGGTGGAACCGATGCCGTCGAGGATCTCGCTGCCGAAATGCCGGGTCCAGCGCTCGCCGATATCCGCCGGCAGGGCTTCACCCGCCGAAGTGCACACGCGCAGCGCGATTTCGTCCTTTTTCGGCAGATCGGGGCTGGCGAGCAGCGCTGCGTACAGCGTCGGCACGCCGTAGAAAATCGTCGGCTGTTGCTCCTTGAGGCGTTTGAACACCGCTTGCGGCGTCGGCCGCTCGGCCATGAGCACCGTGGTGGCGCCGACGGCCAGCGGGAACGTGAGCGCATTGCCCAGGCCATAGGCGAAGAACAGCTTCGCGGCGGAGAATACACGGTCGGACTCGCTGATGCCGAGCACCGGCCGCGCATACAGCTCCGCGGTGTAGATGAGGCTCGCGTGCGTATGCAGCGTGCCCTTGGGCGTTCCGGTGGAACCCGACGAATACAGCCAGAAACAGGTGTCGTCACGCGTCGTCTGCGCCGCCTCGAAGCGCGTTCCGGCCTTCGCCATCAGCGCCTGCAGCGAGAGCTGTCCTTGCGCATTCTTGCCTGAAACGATGACGTGTTTGAGAGACGGCAGCTTGCCGATCAGCGGCGCGAACGCCGGATACAGAGCCTCCGAGACAATCAGCACCTTGGCGCGGCTGTCGCGCAGCATGAACTCGTAATCGCTGCTGGTGAGCAGGGTATTGACCGCGATCGGAATGATTCCGGCCTTGATCGCGCCCAGAAACACGCAAGGCCAGTCGATGGTGTCCAGATGGCACAGCATCACGCGATCTTCCATCGCGAGGCCGATGTCGCTCAGTGCATTCGCGGCGCGATCGACGCGCTCGGCCAGTTCGCCGTAGGTATAGCTGCCGGCGTCGTCGATATAGGCGATTCTTGCGGCCCGGGCCGCGACGAGGTTGCGCTCGATCAGGTCGTAGGCCGCGTTGTACTCGCGCGGCATTTCGACCACCGGCGGGCTCATCCGATGATTGGCAGAACTGACGGACGGCATTGATTCCTCCGAATAGGTGCGCCAAGCCTCGGCGCCGGTTGCTGCCTGCGCCCGTCCTCGTCCTGATACTCCGCCGGGTCTCGCGGGATCCTGTTATTGTAAGTGCAGCCTGCCCTCTACGCAGCGAGCCTGAGAGCCTCACGGCAGCGATCGATCCAGGTGCCCGCCCATTCCAGCGCCACTTCCTCGGGCATCGTGCCCGCGCTCGCATCGTGCAGCATCGTATCGCCGATGCGCCTGGCGCCCAGGGCGCTCAGCAGCGTATCGAAGCGCTTGCCCCCGTTGCAGAAGGTCTCCGCATAAGTGCGATCGCCCAGCGCAATGATGCCATAGCGAACCTTGGACAGATCAGGACGCCCCGTCTCCAGCGCCGCGTACAGCGCCTTGGCGTTGTCGGGTACGTCTCCCTGCCCGTAAGTCGAGGTGCAGATCAGAAACAGGCCGCCGCCCGCAAACGCAGCGGCGTCGAGCCCATCCATGAGCCGCGTCTTGACGTGCGTATTCTCGTCGTCGAACGTCAGTTCCAGCTCCTGCGCAACCAATTGCGCAGTGCCGGTCATGGTTCCCACGAGGATGGTCAGATCCAGCGTCATCCCGATCGTCTCCTTGCCAAGCCCTCAGCGCTTCGGCCGAGCTTGCGTTTTGACAGACGTGCATTATAATGCACCGGATCACATTGTAAAGCATTATAATGCACTATTATGCGCCGCCTCCCCACTAAGGAAACTCCCAGCGCCAAGCCGGCACCGCAGCCGGAAGACGAGGGCGATGGTTTGCTGCAGGCGCTCGGCGAGCGCGTGCGCGATGCCCGCGCCCGCCGCGGCATGACGCGCAAGATACTCGCACGCGACTCAGGCGTGTCCGAACGTTACCTCGCACAACTCGAAGCCGGCCAGGGCAACATTTCGGTGCTGCTGCTGATGAAAATCGCGCACTCGCTCAACGTCCCGCTTGGCGATCTGGTGCGTGAACACAACGGCCAGCATGTCGAGCTTACGCTGATAGAGCAGTTCCTCAAACGCCTGCCGCCGCAGAAACTGCCGCTGGTCCGCTCGCAGCTCATCCGCGATTTCGGCAGCACCGACGCCGACCGCATGCGCCGCATCGCGCTGATCGGCCTGCGCGGCGCGGGCAAATCCACGCTCGGCGCACGCCTTGCACGCGAACTCGGCTACGCATTCGTCGAGCTCGATCGGGAGGTCGAAACCGAAGCCGGAACCAGCCTCAACGAAATTTTTCTGCTCTACGGCCAGGCCGGCTACCGCCGCTACGAACGCCGCTGTCTCGAGAAAGTGCTGGAACGCAGTGACCGCGTGGTCATCGCCACCGGTGGCAGCATCGTTTCCGAGACCGGGACTTACGACCTGCTGCTCACCGCCTGTTACACAGTGTGGCTGCGCGCCGCACCCGAGGAACATATGGCGCGGGTCGTGGCCCAGGGCGACACGCGGCCTATGGCCGGCAACAAGGAAGCCATGGACGACCTGCGCCGCATCCTCGAGGGACGCGCCTCGCTGTACGGCCAGGCCGACGCCACCGTGGACACTGCAGCCAAAACCGTCGATCAGAGCCTCGCCGAGTTGAAACTGGCGATCGGCTTCAAAACCAACGCAACCAGGAGAACTCCATGAGCGCAGTGCCTCAATCCGATCCGGCGCAAAGCCGGACGCTGATCAGTTTCGACACCCACCCGGACCGCTATTTCCACTGGCGGCTCACTGTGGACGGATCCGTGGCGACGCTGGCCATGAGTGTCAACGAGGACAAGGGCCTGAAACCGGGCTACAAGCTGAAGCTCAACTCCTATGACCTCGGCGTCGACATCGAGCTGCACGACGCCATCAACCGCATCCGCTTCGAGCACCCGGCGGTCAAGGTTGTCGTCATCACCAGCGCCCGGGAGCGCATGTTCTGCTCCGGCGCCAACATCTATATGCTGGGCCTGTCCACCCACGGGTGGAAGGTCAATTTCTGCAAGTTCACCAATGAAACGCGCAACGGCATCGAGGACTCGAGCCGGCACTCGGGGCTGAAGTTCCTCGCCGCAGTGAACGGCACCGTCGCCGGCGGCGGCTACGAGCTTGCCCTCGCCTGCGACGAGATCCTGATGATCGACGACCGTTCCTCCACGGTCTCGCTGCCCGAGGTTCCGCTGCTCGGCGTGCTGCCCGGAACGGGTGGCCTCACTCGCGTCACCGACAAGCGCAAGGTGCGGCGCGATCTGGCGGACGTGTTCTGCACCATGAGCGAAGGCGTGCGCGCCGACCGGGCCAAACAGTGGAAGCTGGTCGACCATATCGCCAAGCCGCAGGCGTTTGCCCAGGCGGTGAAGGATCATGTCGCCGCGCTCGCCGCGCAAAGCGGCCGCAGCGGAGACCAAGGCGTCGCCCTGCCGCCGCTTGCGCGCAGCATCGACGATGCCGGCTATCACTATGGCCATGTCGATGTGACCATCGACCGCAAGGCGCGCCTGGCTACGCTCACCGTCTCCTCGCCGAAGGCCGCGCAGCCCGCGAACATCGACGCCATTCTCGCCGCAGGCGCGGCGTGGTGGCCGCTGGCCATGGCGCGCGAGCTCGACGACGCCATCCTGATGCTGCGCACGAACGAACTTGAAATCGGCACCTGGCAGCTGAAAACCCGCGGCGATGCCGATGCGGTACTCGCGGTGGACAAGACCCTGAAGGCGAACGAGAACCACTGGCTCGTGCGCGAGACCATCGGCCTGCTGCGCCGCACGTTCGCGCGGCTGGATGTGACCTCGCGCACGCTGTACGCGATCATCGACCGCGACTCGTGTTTCGCGGGAACGCTGCTGGAACTCGCGCTCGCCGCCGACCGCAGCTACATGCTGGCGCTGCCTGACGACGAAGCCGGCGCCCCGCGCATCGTGCTGTCCGATCTCAACTTCGGCACCTACCCGATGGTCAACCGCCTCACGCGCATGGCCACGCGCTTTTGCGGGGAATCCGCACCGGTCGATGCCGCGCGCGGGCACATCGGCAAAAAGCTGACCGCCGCATCCGCCGCCGAACTGGGGCTGGTGACCTACACGCCCGACGATCTGGACTGGGACGAGGAAGTGCGTCTCGCATTCGAAGAACGCGCCAGCCAGTCGCCCGACGCACTCACCGGGCTGGAGGCCAATCTGCGCTTCACCGGGGCCGAGACCATGGAAACGCGTATTTTCGCGCGCCTCACCGCCTGGCAGAACTGGATTTTCAACCGCCCGAACGCGGTCGGCGAACAGGGCGCGCTGAAAGTCTACGGCACCGGCGGCAAGGCCAAATTCAACTGGGAGCGGATTTAGAAAAGCAACACGCTGCAACGTGCAAACCGCTATCAAGTTGAAGCTCACTGACACGACTACATGACCAACCAGGAGTGACCATGGCAATCGATTACTCGGAACGAATTCCGAACAACGTCAACCTCGCCGGCGACAAGACGCTGCAGCGCGCGCTCGAGCACTGGCAACCCCGGTTTCTCGACTGGTGGCGCGAGATGGGTCCGAACGATTTTTCCGCAGCCGACGTTTACCTGCGCACGGCGATCGGTGTCGATGCAGAGGGTTGGGCGCACTACGGCGCGGTGAAAATGCCCGAGTACCGCTGGGGCATTTTTCTCGCCGATGCAGTCCCCGGCCGCACCATCGGTTTCGGCGACTCCTACGGCCAGCCGGTATGGCAGCAGGTGCCGGGCGAGTTCCGCTCGCAATTCCGGCGCCTGATCGTCACCCAGGGCGACACCGAGCCGGCATCGGTCGAGCAGCAACATCTGCTCGGCCATACCTGCCCGTCGCTCTATGATCTGCGCAACCTGTTTCAGGTGAACGTCGAGGAAGGCCGGCATCTGTGGGCGATGGTCTATCTGCTGCACGCCTACTTCGGGCGCGATGGCCGCGAGGAGGCCGAGGAGTTGCTCGCGCGCCACTCGGGCGACGTCGACAAGCCGCGCATCCTCGGCACCTTCAACGAGCCGATCTCCGACTGGCTGTCGTTCTACTGTTTCACCTACTTCACCGATCGCGACGGCAAGTTCCAGCTGAAGAGCCTGGCCGAATCGTCGTTCGATCCGCTGTCGCGCACCTGCCGGTTCATGCTGACCGAGGAAGCACATCACATGTTCGTCGGCGAGACCGGCATAGGACGCGTGGTCAGGCGCACGCTCGAAGTGATGAAGGAACTGGGCACCGACGACCCCGAGGCGATCCGCCGCCGCGGCGCGGTCGATCTGCCGCTCCTGCAGCGCTACATCAATTTCTGGTTCTCCTCCTCGCTCGACCTGTTCGGCTCGGAGATCTCCTCCAATGCCGCCAACTCCTTCGCCAACGGCATCAAGGGGCGGCCGGATGAATCGCAGTTCGAGGATCACATAGCGCTCGAGGCGACCTACGATATCGAAGTGCCCGAAGGCGGCCAGATCAAGCAGGAAAAAGTGGCGTTGCGCAGCGCCATGAACGAGGTCACCCGGTCAGCCTACGCGAAAGACTGCGAGATCGGGTTGAAGCGCTGGAACCTGCAGATCAAGCGCGCCAGCCACGACTTCCAGCTCACGCTGCCTTCGCTGCGTTTCCGCCGCAACATCGGCGCCTGGGCCAACATCCCGACCGACACCGAAGGCCGCATCATCC
>Ga0315281_10007627_pt1 | contig 15201 bp, 15 predicted proteins | sample YL17G07_0_MG_FD_204540 | JGI IMG/M metagenome (GOLD analysis project Ga0315281, IMG submission 204540) | Sediment microbial communities from Yellowstone Lake, YNP, Wyoming, USA - YL17G07_0 | ecosystem: Environmental > Aquatic > Freshwater > Lake > Sediment | place: USA: Wyoming | collected...
GAAGGGCTGGCTGAATCTCAATGACCACAAGCCGATGTATGCGACGCCGTAGGACGCCGGGTGTTTCGGCTGCGTCTCCTTACTGTGCGAAGCGTCCCTGCAGGTACTGAATAATCGCGCCCGAGTCTTGCATCCAGCTTACGCTTCCGTCTGCGGCAACAATCTTCAGGCAGGGCACCTGTGTCTTGCCGGTCGCCTGCTGTAATTCCTGGCGGGCTTCGGCGTTGTGCTGGGCATCGCGCTTAACGATATTCAGGGAGAGACGCTTGCCGGCGCGCCGTACCTTCATGCAGAACGGGCAGGTCTTGAATTGATACAGTGTCAATTGGCGCGTGGCATCATTCACGGCCTGTTGTTCCGCCGCGTCGCGGAGCACGCCCCTGGGCGTGGTGAGCCAGTCCACAAACAGCATAATCGGCCCGACGATAATGCGGATGGTTTTAAAGAACAGCCTGACAAGTAGTCTCATGAGCAACGGTCTGGTGACGGTATGGGCAGCGGCGCATTCTAGCAGGTCGTCGGTGTGACGGGCGTTTACCCATCCGCACTACAGATAATGTCGTTATTTCAGTACGAAGCCTGATACAAGGGGAAGAGCGTGGACTGCTCGCGCTCAATGCGCTGCACCAGTGCCGAGCCGATCACCAGCAGCTCGATCTGGAAACTGTCGGCAAACGAATCGTCCAGCCGCGCGGCGCTGTAGGTGCGCAGAAAATCCATGATCTGGCGGCTGTTGATCAGCATTTCGCGCCGGTACTCGTTGATAATCGCCGTTTTCGCCGGGTCACCGGCCAGATGACGTGATACGTAAACGTAGAATTTGACGTTGGCCGTCATCAGATGATCTTGCAGGGTAATGCGCAGTTCGCCGAGTTTGCGCTTTACGCCATCATAGTCATGGGTGGTGAGCAGTTCCTGCGTTTGCGTAAAGAGCCCCAGCATCCGCTGGTGGTCGGATCGCAGGTGTTTGATCAACAGCGGGTCGTAACCGATGAGCGTGCCCGGTGCCCGCGACTGGGTTGCCGGCAGTAGTGCGGAGGACTCGTCGGGGCGGGGCTGCAGAAAGCCAAGAAAGGCCATGGTCGATCCTTGACCGGGTGACGTACCGGTCGTGCTGTGGCGGTGAATTCCTTATATATAAATTTAGCAGCCCCACGCGCCGGCATGACTCCGGCGTATCTGCGCCGCCGCGTGTCCACGCGTGTAACCCATTGATACATCACGTTTGAATAGGTATTCAGCCCCGACAATCCCTGGGTCTCGCTGACAGGCTGCGGCCACCCTCGGACAAGCGGCGCGGGCGAAGAGGTCTTTTGGAAAGGATATTGCCCCAGAGCGCCACGTTCGTCGGTCACAGACCGTGTATTGCAGCCAAATTCCACGGGATTTGCTAAGGTCTGCAGCAGCGAAATTCCGCCTGTTTCAGTCGGCGGGACGTCTGGCCCCGGAACCCAGTCCAGCTTTACACCAGAGGTGTATATGGAGAGTAAGGACCTGCTCGAACAGCTGTTGCCCCAGTTTCAGTCGGTTCTCGTGATTTCGTTGCTCATCTCGCTCGCCTGCGCCGTGTTGTGCGGCTTTATTGCCGCCCGCCGCCAGGCGCGCTGGGTGTATTGGTCGGTCATGGGCTTTGCCTTTGGCCCTTTCGCCCTGCCGTTTGTATTCATGGCCAAGCCCAAGGGCCCGGAAAACACCAAGTCCTGAAGGACGTTACGCACACCCGGGCGTTTCGTGCCTGGCCTGGCAAGCTTTCGCACATGCGCGATGCACGTCAAAGATGTAACATGGACACCATGTGCTTCTCCGCTGTCGTCCAACAAAACCTCGACCTGCTCGCGCGCCAACACAAGGCACGCATCGACATCGAATTGTTCGAAAATCTGTTCGCGCGCCGCGCCGCGGGCGCGGATATCAGGCTCGCCAAGAGTCTGGAGGCGAATTTCCTCAACCCCCAGAACGCCGCTGCGATTCGCATCGCCCAGCACATCGCGGTCTACCGGGAAGCCACCGCCAGCAAGTGGCAGATCGAGCTTTTCCAGCAGAAAACCCGGCTCGCCGATGCCGAGCGCAAACTCAAGGCGCGTGCCACCCAGAAATCCCAGGACGACAAGCGCATCGCCACCAACAAGATTGCCTGGCTGCGCGCCAGGCTCGCCGATCTCAAGCGCACTGAGCCGGAAACCAGCGACGCGCGCATTTTTCCCTTCTGGTATGCCCCGGTGATCGTGAGCGAGGCGGGTGAGCACGTGATCAAGCCCATGCGCTACCACTGCCGCCCGAGCGGCAAACCCGCGAGCATCGATACTCGCTATCCCGGGCTCTACAATGCGCGGCGCGACAACCTCGAAGGCTTCTGGAAAAATCAGTTCGGCCGCCACCACGCGTATATCGTGGTACAGAGTTTTTACGAAAACGTGGCGCTGCACGATTTCGAAAAACGTCCCCTGCGCCCCGAGGAAAAAGCGCAGAACCGCGTGCTGCACTTCAACCCGCAGCCGGCCAGCGACATGCTGGTGGCCTGCCTGTGGGACAGCTGGCTAAAGCCGGGCGACCCGCCGCTGTTGTCCTTCGCCGCTATCGTCGACGAGCCGCCGGCAGAAGTAGCCGCCACCGGCCACAACCGCTGCATCGTCCCGCTCAAGCCGCAGAACCTGAGTACCTGGCTCACCCCGGGCGCCGACCTGGCTACCTACTACGCACTCTTAGACGACAGGGAAAGGCCGTTCTACGCGCACGAACTGGCAGCTTGAAACGGGGGCCCCCAAAGAGCCCCTTTTCTGTTTACTCATCCTGCTCGACGGCCGTGCCCTATATGGACGTAGTAATGCCGCGAGAGCAATGGATGCGCGTAGCGGCCTAACACCCGTATTACGCGCACGAACTGGCAGCGTAAACCTGCCAATGACGACACTGCCATTCCTAGCGTCCCCTTTTATTTCTTCCACCTTAATTCCGTGACAACCCAACGTGTAGTCTGGAAGGAGCGCAGCGGAATCCGGGGATGGACGCATCACTGGCCGTATTTCGCCGCGCTTCATGCGGGTTACTTGTGGCACATTCTGCTACTCAAGTCCGTATTCTCGATCAAATACGCTTAAGTAACTGCCATTCCGGTCTGAACCATTGATTCTAAGTAGGCTGGTCTATATACTGGTCTATACTGGGTTCGCATTACAGGAGAAAGTCATGAAGACCGAAATCGGTTCGTATGAAGCGAAAACAAAGCTCCCTGAATTGCTGCGGCAGGTAAAAACCGGTAAAAGCTTTACCATTACCAATCGTGGCGAAGCCATTGCGGATCTGGTGCCAAGCGCGGGCATGAGGGTGAAGGACAAAGTTGCGGCAGCAGAAAAGCTTAAGGCGTTCATGCGGACCGATCCGGTGCGTGGCGTTAACATTAAGGCACTTATTGAAGAGGGGCGTGCGTGAGCTTCGTCCTGGATAACTCGGTGACCATGCGTTGGTTTTTTGGTGATGGCAGGCCTCATGAGCTTGCCTATGCGGGTAAAGTGCTTGATGCAATGAAAAAGGACAACGCACTTGTGCCCGTGACATGGGGACTAGAGGTGGCAAATGTCATTGCCAAGGCAGAAGCGAAAGCCTTGGTGACAGAAGCGCGGAGTGGGGCATTTCTTGAGATGCTGGAAGGCGTTGATATTGAGGTTGACGCGGCCACATTTGCACACGTGCTGCCTGATACCCTTCAACTGGCGCGTCGATACAAGCTATCTGCTTACGACGCCTCCTACCTCGAACTGGCCTTAAGACTAGGCATACCGCTGGCCACACTCGACGAAGATTTGCTGAAGGCTGCAAAGAAAGCGGGTGTGAAAAAATTTTGCTGATCGTCTTCGGCGTTGATATGGATACTCTCTGCGTGCACGCGATGGGAAGACTCCATCATCCTGAGACGGCGATTACTGGCCTTAGCTTGGGCATTCAGGGCTTCAATGGTACAGCGTATTCGGCGCGTAGAATGTGCCGGCATGGTTCAGGAACCGAAGTAATGAGCGCCATTTTCCGGAAAGGCGTCTGCGCGGTCGAAGTATCTGTAAACTGGCGCATCACCTTCCAGTATGGGCCGGATGGCGCCTACGACGTGAACCTGGAGGATTATCACTGATGAACACACGACGCGACTCCAAACGGCGCCCAACGACCCCGGGTGAAATCCTGCGCGAGGACGTGCTGCCCGCGCTCGGCATCACCCAGGGCGAGCTTGCCAAGCGGCTGGGTGTATCTCGCCTGACGGTCTCCGAACTGCTTCGCGAGAAACGTTCGGTCTCGCCCGACATGGCGCTGCGTTTGGCACGGCTCCTCAACACCTCACCGGAAAGCTGGCTCAATATGCAGCAGGCCGTCGATCTCTGGGAACTGTCCCACACCCACACCAGCCGCTATACGCGCATCAAGCCAGTGAAAGCGGCGGCCTGATTTTTACAACCCAGCAGAGTAATCTGGGAAGAGAGCTGTTGGGTAAAACGGGACGCGCCCCGAATGGTATTCACTTAAGCCTAATGTAGGTGGGTTAGCGTTACTTGTACAAGGTTGGGAAGAGCGTCAGAACTTTATCGCCGTTTACCGCATCACTACGGTAAATAGCTGTTCCTGCTGTTAAGGCGTCATTTTTTACCAGCGGATTTTTTTGATGAGCTGCGCCTTGCCCTGCCCGACGAACCAGCTGGCAGTGGATTCGGCGGCGCGGGTTCGATCTTGATCCCAAGGAGATCGCAAAGCTGGTGAGCAATCTCGGGATTGGTGGTCGTCATCCGTGTGATGGATGCCTCCGCTCTGGTAATCCACCCTTTACCGTGTGTCGAAAGCGCTTCCCAGGACAACCGAAGGCCCCCGGGGTTGTCCTGGAGTAACACCTCTGCGAGTTGCGCAGATTGTGCGAGGTCTTTGCGGGACTTCGCCGGCGAACGGCCCCGGCGCTCTTCGGACACGATGAGCTTGTGGAGCGCGTAGCGGGACGGTGTCGGGATGTTCACGAGCACGCCGCGGGTGGAGAGCAGGACAGTCTTTTCCTTTTCCTCCAGCAGGTAGTCGAGGTAGTTCAGCGACGAAGCCGCTGTGTTGATGTGCGGCAGGAATACAATGTCGTTCTGATCCGGGCGGAAGCGCGGAATCAGGAAGTCGATCTTGACCTCTTTGTTCCGTTTCGAAATGAAGGAGGTCGACGGCTTGCGCGAATCGAGTTCCGGGATTGGCAGGAAGCCGGCATCGATCGAGTCGAGAATGGTAGGAACCTCCTCGATGACACCCGGCGGCATGGCAAAGGCGACATCGATATCGCTGTCATAGGCGAAGTCGATATCATCGGTGGAAGTGAATTCCGTCCACCGGACGCCGAGCATGTTTCCCATGGCGGCAAAGGCGTGGGTGCCGACGAGCACCATGCCCGAGCGGAAGAGACCGGCGTCCGCGAAGGCATGCAGGACGCGGGCATACGATGCAGGGACAGACATCGCACCGCCCGCAATCAGGGCGGCACAGAGTTTCTCGCGGTCCTGGACGTCCTGCAGGTAGACCTTATGCTCTTCGCGAATGCGCTCGATTGCCCTGCGCATCTCCTTGGAATCGGGCCCGAGATATAGCTGCTGGACAGGGCCCTGAAGGGAGCGGAAGTGGTAGTAATGGTAAAGACGGCCCTTGACCTCTCGGGTGACGAAGCTGCCATTCAGGTGGGCGGTCGAGCGGGACGCCTCGATCGCGAGCAGACGTTCGAGAAGGTTGGCGTAGAGTTGGTGGATCGTATAGGCCAGTCTCTGCATGGCGTGCATCCAGGAAAGTTATAACACTTATATTGTAAGTTGTGTTATAACTCGGTGCAACCCTGAGTTTTGAGATGAGTGCAGTTTCCGCGCCTGTTCCCGACACCTGGTTGCCGAAAGAGGGATACGGGTTCTCACCTGCGGATTCTGTCCATCGTGATCACCTGTTCTGCGATCGTGATCAGTTGCCATTCAGCGTCGAGGCCATTGGGTTAGCAAGATTCAATCCCGACAGGTCGAAGGCGAACGTGCCACTCAGGCACTGGTTGCCAACCTTGCCGGCGTTCGGGCCACTTACTCCCTGTACCGCCATCCAGCCACGCGTCAGTGCATGCAGGCCACCGAACAGCAGGGACGTGATGAGGTTCGCTCGCCAGCCCAACCACCAACGAATCTCCTGCAGGTGCGTCCCTTTTACGCCAATGAGATTGCAGGAGCTAATGAGCAATCTCAGAATTAGTGGCCGTCATCCGTGATGGATGCCTGCGTCCTGGTAATCCAGCCTTTACCCGCGCATGGGCTAGATTTCATACATATTACAAAGAACTTCACATTTACGGTTACTTATCCTATATTTATTCACACCTAAGGCCACATCTCACCCGCTTAATGGAAAAAACTCAACGGTCTGACGCGCAGGAAGAAGTCGTCTTCGGCAGCGCCGAATCGCGAATCTCGACTGCCATTTCCCGCGACGTCAAGGCCGGCCGGCTGCGCCGCATCGCGCCAAAACTCTACACCACGAATCTCAAGGACCCGCCCGAGAACATTGTCCGCCGCAACCTGTACCGTATCCTCGGCCGTTACTATCCGGGTGCGGTCGTCAGCCACCGCTCGGCGCTCGAAGGTGGTTTAACCAGCGACGGCACCTTGTTCCTGACTTATAAGTACACCAAGCGGGCGCAGCTGCCCGGGGTCACCCTCCGGCTGCTCAAGGGCAAGGGCCCGGTCGAGGGCGACAATCCTTTTATGGAGGGTCTGCATCTCGCCTCGCGGCCACGCGCGTTGCTCGAGAACCTGCAACCGGCCCGCGCACGCAGCGGAACACCCAAGAGCTGGACGCGTGTCGAGATCGAAGAGTATCTCGATGAAATCGCGCGCGTGCACGGCGAGGAAGAACTCAATCGTCTGCGCGATCAGGCCAGGAACATCGCGCCGACGCTCCATCTCAAGGAAGAGTTCAAGGCGCTGGATATGCTCATCGGCGGTATTCTCGGTACCCGCGAGGCAAGGTTCGCCTCGGGCGCGGGCCGCGCCCGGGCAGCGGGCGTTCCTTACGATGCACACCGCCTGGAGCTTTTCATGACGCTCTTCGCGGCGCTGCGCCGCGCCGTGTTGCCGGTGCGCCCCGCGCCTGTGTTGACACCGGACGGGCTGCGTCACCTTGCATTCTTTGAGGCGTATTTCTCGAACTATATCGAAGGCACGGAATTCCTGGTCGAGGAAGCGGCCGACATCGTCTTCCGCGGCAAGCTCTTCCCGCAGCGCCCGGCCGATGCCCACGACATACTCGGCACCTATCAGATTGTTTCGAACAGCGAAGAGATGAACCGCGTGCCGGCATCGGCCGAGGAACTCATCGTTCTGCTCAAGGCACGTCACGCCACATTGCTTGCCGGTCGCCCGGAAAAGCAGCCGGGACGATTCAAGGAAAAAGAAAACCGCGCCGGAGACACCGTGTTTGTCGCACCTAAACTAGTCGACGGAACGCTCCGGAAAGGTTACGAGCCCTACCAGGCACTCGATAATCCGCTGGCCCGGGCGATGTACATGATGTTTCTCATCGCGGAAGTTCACCCGTTCGCCGACGGCAACGGGCGTATCGCCCGCGTTATGCTGAACGCCGAAGTCGTGCGCGGTTCGCGGGCGCGGATTATCATCCCGACGGTCTACCGGGAGGACTACCTGTTGGCGCTGCGCGCCCTCACGCGCCAGGGAAATACCGACCCGTATATAAGGATGCTGGACCGCGCCCAGGAATTCACGGCATCGATCGACTTCGACGACTTCGACCTGGCGCTGACACAGCTGCGCGCGGCCAATGCCTTCCGCGAGCCACACGAGGGACGGCTGCGGATTTCCGGTGAGGCGGGGTTGTGATTACAGTTAATTCAGTAGCGTGAAATAACGGCTGAGGAACATGACAAATATCAGGTTGGAGAGGGCATGTAGCAGAACGAGGAGCGGCAGGTCACGGGTACGCTGGTAGAGCCACCCGTAGACGAGTGAAGGCCCCAACACCACCGCTAGCCCCACCATCCAGCCACGTGTTAGTCCATGCAGGCCGCGCTCCAGCGGGTTCACCGGGTGGCGCTCAAACTGCAACCGTTGTGGCCAGAGGTGCGGTTATCCACCGGTGCAGGTGGAATCGGCGCCCGCACACCGCTCAGATCGGCCGCAAAATTCTACGGCACCACAAAATCGAACAGACTCGTGTATTCATCCAAGGGGTCGTCACAGCCACCCTGCCGGTGGTGGCGCCGGGCTGCAGCAATACCGAGAACTTTTCGTCAATGCCAAGCCCTCTCTTGCGCCCCCAGCGAGTTTCTGCAGGCGCATCATGCAGCAGGCACAGATGAAACCGCTCTTCCGGCAACGCCGCCGTTGTCTACGCCACCAGCCACCGTCTTGGAGATTTCGTGCAGCGCATTGCTGCCAACGCCACCACCACCGTGTGCCGTGTGCTTAAGGGCATGCTGGCTGACAGTAAACAGGTCCGGTTCCCGCCGGGGTCGTCATCCCGATGGAGACCACTCCGGGCGGGAGGAAATGCAAACCCAGTATCCCCATATTTGGGTTCGTCTCTGTGAGACTTCCCCCGATCCAGATTTGCCCGTTAACCTTGATGGTCATTTGACTCAAAGGGTAACCCAAAAAATTGTAGCCGTATAACTGCACGACACTGGGATTGCCACCACTGAGCGAAGGCAATACCACTACGGGTAAGGCAAAACGGTCAGCGCCGTGGGGCTAACGACGGTGTCATAGGGGGCGGGGTAGCCTGTCACCACCTTCACCACGCCCGTCACGGCCGGAACCGGGGAATACGGAACTATCGCATAGATGATGTTCGTGTCCACGGAAATCCAGGGAGAAGCGACATCCTGCCCGTTCGCACCCTTAAACAACACCGCGGTTGTCCAGCGCAGATTGGTGCCGGTAATTTGGACGGCGTACGACGGTTTAACAGGATTGTTGTTAAACCCCGTAATGGTCACAGGGAGCGTTATTTCAATAAAATCCGTAGCGCTCGTCACCGTGTACTTGGGGGTGGTAATCGTCACTTTCCCCGTACTGGCGTTGGGCACGACGGCCGAGATCGTGAAGTCGTCCCACACACGAAAGGTGGCGGCTCTGCCGTTAAATGTGACCTGCGTGACGTTGGTGAAACTGGTGCCACCTATAAATATGGATTCTCCCGGTAGCGCCATGGTGGGAGAGAAAGAAGTGATCGTGGGCGGCAAACCGGTGACTACAAAATTATCGTAGCTGGTGAAGACCCCGCTCGGTGTGGTGACGGCCACCTTACCGGTCGTGGCGCCGACCGGTACAGAGGCCGTGATCACTTGACCACTTATCACCCGCCACGCCGTGGAAGGGATGCCATTAAAGGCGACTTGCGTCGCGCCGCTGAAACCGGCGCCATTTATAGTCACCCAGGTTTCGACGGGCCCTTTGATGGGAGAGAAGTAGGAGATTCCGGTGACGACGAAATCACTGGTGCTGGTGAGGACCCCGCTCGGTGTGGTGATTGTCACCTTGCCGGTGCTGGCGCCGACCGGCACAAACGCCCCGATCTGACTACCGACCACCTCCCGCCACCACACGGTGGAAGGGGTGCCGTTAAAGGCAACTTGCGTCACGCCGCCGAAACCGGCGCCATTGATTGTCACCCTGGTGGTTCCAACCGGGCCTGTGGTGGGTGAGAAAGAACTGATCTGGGAGACAGTAAAATCACTGAAACTGGTGGCGACTCCATCCGCTGCGCTAACCGTCACCTTACCGGAGGTAGCACCGCTCGGAACATAAACGGTCAGCTGGGTATCACTCACGTGCTGCCAGTTGGGGGCGTTAACACCATTAAACGCCACTCCCGTGGCGGCGCTCATATGCGTTCCGGTGAGCGTGACCAAACTGCCTACCACTGCCTTGGTGGGCGTGAATCCAGTGAGGGTCAATAACGACGGTGGCGCCAGCAGCCTGCCCCACCAGGTACTCCAATAACCATCATCGATCGAGGCATACTCCTGGGTTGTCCACAGGTCGAGGTCGTTGACTGGGTCAACGGTCGCGGAGCTGAAATCTCCCCAGCGGATTTCATTTGGGTGAAACTGGAGAAAGTAGTCGTTATAGGGGGCTTCGCCCGCCTTGAGTAACGCCGACTGGCGCATGGTGCCCGGCGGGTCGCCGGCCGCGCGGAACGAATAATTGGCACTCGGGTATTGATTGTTCGAAAACGTGTTATAGCCAATCAGCACGTCGTTGCGCGCGTTGACGGCGAGACTCGGAAAGTCGTAGGAGATCACGTTCGTGGGATCTTCAATGACACCGTACTGGATTACGCCCGAGGTAGCCGGATCAACCTGCCACCACTCAATGACCGAGCGAAGCGGCGGGTTGGTCGTCGATATACCATCCTGCACATAGGCCGTATGCGCCAGCCAGAGGTAACCATTGCGATAGACGACACTACGCATTGTGGTGCCACCGCTATCGATTTTGACGGACACGCCCGGGTTGGGATGGGAAAAGGTTTGGTTGCCATAGTAAGAAAGGGGCGAGGTTACCTGCACAACGCCTGGGGTCAGAGTTTCGTTTCCCACGCCGCCGTCCAGTTTGTCGCAGACAAAGGCTGTCTTACAAAGATATAAAGGGCCTGCCTGGCTGTCATAAGTCCGGGCGGGTATGTTGGTAGTTGTCCTTGATTTGAAAACCGTATACGAGAGCGGGTTGCCGGCATAGGCATAGGCCTTGTCGATGACGTAGGTGTATCCATAAACCGCGCCGCTGCTTGCAAGTACCGCCGCGACATTAACGACTATCCACTTGCCGTTGAAACCCACTTGTGGATAGTCCAGGAAATTAACCAATTCAACAGTGTTCGGATCCCTGACAACAGTGTTGTACAGCTTCCAGCCCGCCGTTGGATCGCTGGTCAGGGAAACACCAACCAACAGGGACCAAACAGGACGAACTTGGCCTTGTACGGTGGTATTTGTGATCGCTATCATCGTCGTGATGAACCGTTGACCATAGGGATCGTAAACGACATTCGGATCCGTGATCCTTGGCCCGCCGAGACCCTGACCCTGTGTGAGATTAAACTGCTGCCAAAACGTCGTCTGCGGTACCGTTAACAGCTCCTTACCAGTGCGATCCTGGATCCGTATCGCGCTGTTCGTGGTCGTGACCAGGTGTTGCGGTCCGACCGCACCGTTGATGTCCGGAGGAACAACCAGCTGTTGTGCATTATCCAACTCACGCAATGCCACAAAATTGCTTGCCAGTGGCGGTGACGTGTCCGCCACGGAGGGGGGGGGAATGGCGGCGAGCAGCGCGGCCCAGAAGGAAACAGCCAGTAGTAGTATCTTTTTCATGTGATCCCTCTTTTCATGTGGTGCCCAGAGCCACCAATTTGCCTAGGCGTCGTTTGGCGATTTCTATCGTGTGCCATCGCCCGGCGAGGTTTGCGGTGCAGCCGGCGATGCCGGCGTTGCGGGTACTGGCTCTGGTGGCAGCGCTGGTGAAACGGGCCGATGGGTTGGAATCATCCGCGGTGGCGCCGTTGGCGGGGCGGCCTTAGCCTGTGCCGCCAGCTCTCTGAAGTTCACCGTCACCGATTCGTCCGAGGTTCCCTGGATGCCGGTGATCGGGGCTTGTGCCAATGACGGGGGAATGGCGGCGAGCAGCGCGACCAAGCCGGAAACGGCCAGTAGTAGGATCTTTTTCATGTGTGCATCCTCCTTTTCTTGTGATACTTAGAGCAGTCAATTTTCGTATGCGATGTTTGAAGCCCCGTATCGCTAGTATCTGAACCCATTAATTACGAAACATACGGCGTTTGGAGATTATTATTGTATGTCATCGCCAGACGGACCCGACGACCATGTCGAGAGGCAGCCACCAGCCGTCGTCGACCCAATTGAATACGGCGCGGAGGGTGTCGTCGGTTGTCTTGCCCCGTAAATTGACGACCGCAGCAAGACGGAAAAATTATCCTGCTTCGTCGCCAGTCCGAGATCAAACAGGCGCTATCCTTTTTTCGAGAGTTGGATTAGTCGCTACTTATTCAACCAAAACTATCTCGCACGCCGATTAGCTAGCCTTCCATAGGCAATGCTCGTTCAAACTAGCACGCCAATTCTGGAATGACAAACGCAAGTCAGACGCTACGCATTCTGGTCCATAGCTTGAAATAGATACGCCTTGGTCTCAAACGGAGTCTGTCAATGGAAGCCGCAGTCGTTGCAGTGACGGCGTGTGATGCGCAATCAAGGTGACATTCCGAGCAGAGCGCGCAGGGGCGCTGCAAGGAACAGGGCGAAAACCAGATTAGATAGCGCATGTGCTAGCACCACCAGTGGCAGGTCGCGGGTGCGCTGATATAACCAGCCGTAGAAGAGGGAAGGGACGAAGACCAGCAATGCTGTCATCCAGTCGCGGCTCAGGCCATGGACCAGGGAGAACAGCAGTGAGGTTGTAAGGTTTGCCGTCACAGGATTGAAGCGCTGTTGAGTCTCCAGGCGCGCCATGAAATAGGCGCGAAAGAACCATTCCTCGGGCAGGGCGGCGATAAGGAGCGCGGAGACGGCGGTGGCGAGGTGCTGGGGCTGTGCGAGCACCAGCGCGCCGATTGCCAGCGCAAGCCCGGCCCAGGCGATGATTTGGGGAATTTTATGCGGTAGCGCCGGCGGTCGCCAGCGGCGATCCAGTAGGGGGAAGAACAACATCAGTCCGAGCAGAAGATAAAGCAGCCACGGCTCGCCAAAAAAAACGGCGCAGCCCGCGAGGGCTGCGCCGCCGATCCAGAGAAACAAAATCCGGATCACATCATGATGTGCGCTTGCGCCTGGCGATGAGGCCCAGCCAGCCGACGAAGCCCAGCAACAGCAGCCAGTCGGCGCGTTTTAGTACGCTGACCGGATCGGCGCTCAGCGAGCAGCCGCCGGAACTGGTGGCGAGATTTTTTTGTGGCACCACCACCGCGCCCGCGGCGACGCCGCTCGGATCGCCAATGATTCCCGAATTTGGGTTGGAATCATTGGGGCCACCATCGGCGATATCCAGCCGCACGCAACGATTACCGGCGGTGAGGCCTGGTGTGTAGGCGGTGCTACCCGGACCTGGGCAGTTTCCGCTGTTTGTCATAAGAGGTGCGGATGTGACGGTATCCCCCGAGCTGGTATCGAAGTCATGCCAGGCGCCACTGATGTACTTGCGGTAGGTCGAGTTTGGACGAATACCGGTTCTGAGTGGCAGCACGACCTGCACACGGCCGCCGGTACTCAATCCGGTGACCTGGAAGTCAAAGCAGTCGCCTACACATGGCGTAACGACACCAGTGTCCAGAGTCGCGCCGCCATTGTTCATGAGGTCAGTAGCCGTCACTCGCCCAGTTGCGCCGCCATGGCTGCCTGGGCCGATCGTTCCGCTGGATGCCACCAGAGCCTTGTTGAGGAAGTGCACAGTTCCTTCGAGGTGCAGTCCGTACAGTGTGCCGCCAAAGGTGGACGGGTCGCCTTGGGGTACGTGGGCACTGTAGTCCAGCACATAGGCCGAGTTTTCGTCGCAAGGCGCCGGGTTGCAGGCGATCGCAGCAATGCCGCGAACCGCGGTCTGGTCCTCAGGCGATCCACCCATGTTGATGGCATCGATGCCGTTCCAGGTGACGCGCCAGCCAGTGAAATTGAGCGAGCCGTCGCCGTTTACGCCGATGCCGCTGCCACCCGTCGTGAAGTGCATGCCGGTATTCGAGGCGAAGAACCACGGCTGGTCGATGCCGGTCACCTCGGTTCCCGCTGATGGACCGGAATGGCTGCCGCGGGCAACCTGATCCATGCCAAGAATGATCCCGCCATCCGGACCGGCTGACAGCGGTGTTGTCGTGGGCACCGGTACGCCCTGGGCATTCTTGTTCAGGTACATGCTGAAAGTTGAGTTGGTTCCTATGACGAGAATCGGCGTGGAGCTGGGATCAAGCGAGTTGGTCCAGTCCTTCGAAAAGGCGCTGACGGTCACGTTGACAGTCGCCGGTAGGGAGGTGTCGCCAATGGTATCGCTGACCGTGTATTGGAAGGAATCGGGACCGCTGTAGCCGTTAGCCGGTGTGTAGGTGACCATGCCGGGGCTGGGAGTGTTCCACGATACCGTGCCGTGCTGCGGGTTTGGTCCAAATAGTGCCACCGTGCCCGGGGCGAGGTTGTTATCGACGTCGGTGTCATTCGCCACCACATTGTATGACACCAACGTCCCCGTGGTTACTGATACATTGTCATTCACCGCCGTCGGCGCGCTGTTGTTGTTGACCGCCACCGTTACCGTCGCGGTATTTGAGGTTGCTCCATTATTGTCCTGGAAGGTATACGTGAAGGAATCTGCCCCGCTGTAACCGCCGTTCGGAGTATAGGTAACGACGCCCGTGGTGGCGTTGCGCACTGTCGCACCATGTGTAGCAGTTGATACCAAGACGGTCGTCGCGTTAATGCCATTCGCTGCGGAGTCATTGGCCAGGACGTTGATATTGATGGGAATACCAACCGTGGTTACGGTGCTATCGGGGACTGCCAATGGCGCGACGACGACCGTGCCAACCAGGTGCAACGCGTATTGGGTGCCAGTGAAGCCGCCAGTCGGTACGGTAGCCGTGTAGTCCAGCGTGTATGCACCACCATCATTGCCGTCCCAGGAGAATACGCCAACGCCATTCGCGTAGCCGCTGGTCGCCATTCCTATGGCCGCCGCATTAAGCGGAGTCCAGGCGCCGGTGCCCATGGGGATGGTCACGCTGGTGTTCCAAGCCACAGTCCAACCAATCATGTTGACTCCGGTGGTTCCGCCGGTGACTGCGGTCGTCACATAGTCACTGCCAGTGGAGCTGTTGAATTCCCATGGAGCATCGATGGCGCTGGTGTCGCCGGCTGTGGGAATTCCGCCATGGTAGGCGCCTGCGGACGTGGTAACGCCAATCACGAGCCCCGTGGTGCCCTGGGACAGGACATGTTTCTCGGTGCCCTGAACCTTGCTGTCACCACTGATGTCCATGCCGAACCAGGAGCCTGAACTCACATTCGTCTGAGTACTGTTATTGCTATAGGCGCGAACACCGGCGGTAATGGTTAGCACGGCATGGTCGGGCAGAGAGACGGCCTGAGCCGGCAGGGCGGCGCTCAGGGCTCCCGCCGCCAGCAAGGCCGCGGCGATCTTACTG
>Ga0315281_10007628_pt1 | contig 15201 bp, 13 predicted proteins | sample YL17G07_0_MG_FD_204540 | JGI IMG/M metagenome (GOLD analysis project Ga0315281, IMG submission 204540) | Sediment microbial communities from Yellowstone Lake, YNP, Wyoming, USA - YL17G07_0 | ecosystem: Environmental > Aquatic > Freshwater > Lake > Sediment | place: USA: Wyoming | collected...
CAACCACAGAATGGAGGTGTTATCATGTCGCTTGAATTCTCGCGTCGCGATGCGCTTAAACTCGGTGGAGCGGCTGCCTTTCTGGCGATGGCAAGCCCCGGTTCGGCCATAAAATCGGTCATGGGCGCCGAACCGGCTCAGACAGCAACGCCGACAGGATTGGAACTGCCGGAAACGTATGCCAATGGAAAATACACGCTGCCGAAACCGCCCTATGGCTACGATGCCCTCGAACCGCTCTACAGTGAGCGGACGTTGACTATCCACCACGGCAAACACCACGCCGGCGCTGTCAAGGGTCTGAACGACACTGTGGACAAGCTCGAACAGGCTCGAAAGGCCAACGAATACGGCGAGATCAAGGCGCTTTCGCGAGATATTGCCTTTAACGGCAGCGGCCATGTGTTGCACAGTCTCTTCTGGCTTTCGATGAAGCCCGGCGGAGGCGAGCCGTCGGAGGAGCTGTCCAAAGCGATGGCAGAGAGCTTCGGCTCGGTCAAGGCCGCCAAGGCCCAATTTGACGCGGCCACCAAGGCAGTGGAAGGCAGCGGCTGGGGCGTATTGGTGTATGAGCCGATCAGTCGGAAGCTGCTGATCCTTCAGGCTGAGAAACATCAGAACCTGGCGGTGTGGGGCGTCGTTCCGCTGTTGGTCTGCGATGTCTGGGAGCACGCGTACTATCTGCAATATGCGAACGATCGCGGTTCCTGGGTGGACAGTTTCATGAAATTAGCCAACTGGAGCTTTGCCGGTCAGCGCTATGCCGCCGTTCGCCGGTTGATGACTGGATAACCGCTGCAAATTGGGTAGAATGGGCACTCGTTACGCAGGCTGAACCCGGCCGACTACACTCGGTGTGCATATGAAGGACAGAACGTATGACCTCAGGCGAACTCTTTGGACCGACATACCTGTTTCCGCAAAAAGGCCGACGAGTGGTGGTGACCGGGCAGGTCGGCATCGACAAGAAGGCATTTCTCGAACAGGTCGTCGAGCAGGCCAGGCAAAACGGTCACGATTTGCATCTGTGTAATATCGGCGACATGATGTATCGCGAGGCGCCGGATGTGGCGCCGGGGCGCATCCTCGATCTGCCCATAAGTCGGCTCGACGCCCTTCGTCGGGCGGTCTTTCGCGATATCCTCGCCACCGCGGAAGAACACACCAACATTATCGTCAACACGCACTCGACCTTCCGATGGCGCCACGGATTGTTTCTTGCCTTCGATCATGATCTGATCCAGAAGTTGCAGCCGAACCTTTTTATTACCGTGGTCGATAACGTCGATGCGATTCACCTGCGTCTGATCCGCGACCATGAAATCAGTCATTCATTAAAGGATCTGCTGGTCTGGCGGGAAGAGGAGATTCTGGCGACCGAGGTGCTGGCCACCGTGGTTCGAGGCCACGGGTATTTCAGCGTGGTGGCCCGAGGCGAGAGCCGGCGAAACGTCGATACCGTTTATCGATTGATCTTCAACGATCGATATAAGAAGGTCTACGCCAGCTTTCCGATGACCCACGTCTTGAACCTGCCCACAATTCGCGAGGAGATCGATCGATTTCGCAGCGTATTGGCGGAACATTTCATTTGTTTCGACCCCGGCGACCTCGAAGAAAAGCGCCTGCACAACCTGGCGATCCAGGCCGCTGAAGAAAACGAAAAGATCATCGAAGTCGATGTTCTGGGCCAGCCCGTTCAATTCGAGGTGGCGGAGATCCTTTCCGTCGCCGGTGATATTCACGGACAGATTTATGCTCGCGACTTCAAGTTCATCGAGCAGTCGGACATGATCATCAGCTATATCCCCGCCGATCTTCAGGGAAAGCCCCTGCTTTCCAGTGGGGTCGAGCGGGAACTTCAGCACGCCCACGAATGCGCCAAAGAGGTTTATGTGATCTGGACCTCGAAACTTCAGCCGAGTCCGTTCATTACTGAAACGGCCACGCGGGTTTTTGACTCACTGGACGCCGCGATGAAGTATTTCCACAAAAAGGGCCATATCAAGACCTACCAGCCGCAATTTTGAGTTCGCAAACAACGGCCCCGGAGTCGGCAGCATGAGTAAGCCAAGGAACGGCAGCTCATTGGCGGTGTTGTCGGTGTAGACGTGGAAAATAGCGATCGACGAGCCGCCCCTGCCGCGTGCTGGACAAGGTTGGTATAATAGGGCAAAAGAATACCTGCAATAGGGGCCGGTCTATGGGAAGAGACAAGGTCAGGCTGATCGAGATCGTATTCGGCGTGTGCGTCTGTCTGGTCGTGTTGTTTGTGTGGCTGAATATGAGCAGCATACGCGGCGGCAATGTTCCCCACCGAGCTATTTGCGTTTCAAATCTGGGGCAGATATGTAAAGCTATATTGGTCTACGCTGCCGATAACAAAAACGAATTCCCGACGGTGCCTCTCGCTAGCGGACATATTGTCGGTGAGGATCAAACGGTAAACAACATCAAGCCAAATGCAGAGGAAAATCCCTTTACCGACCTCGCCCCCGATGGAAACCGCAGTATTTCCCAAAACCTCTGGCTGCTCTGTCGGGAAGACTACGCGCAACCGCAACTTTTCATTTGCCCAAGTAGCAAACAGGCAAATTTGACCGAGGACCTTGTCGACAGACATACCAGTGGAGCCAAGTGCTTTGTCGATTTCCCGTGGAAAAAGCCCGACGGAACGATTTCGTACTCGTTTATTCAACCGTGGAGCAAATTCACAAACGGCTACAGCACGGCGAAAACATGGCGCGCGGATCTCGACAGGCGGGTCGTGATCGGCGCCGATGCCAACAACGGCAGCCAACCTGACTTTAAGGCCGATTCCTTACCGCTGCGGTATAAAGACATGAAACAATTCGTCAACAGCACCAACCACAACGGCGACGGGCAAAATGTTCTCTACGGTGACGGACACGCCAGGTTTGATAAAACCGCCTATGTCGGCATCAACGGGGATAACATCTATACCGCTCTGCCCGCCGATTACACCGGCAAGCCGGGCGATACTGCCGGCATATTGAGCGTTCGCCCGCGGGACCAATTCGACCCAAAGATCAACAAGCCCGACGAATGGGACACCGTCCTGATCCCCGTCAGAGATGCAAATCTGACAAACTGGAACCGCAAGCCATGAAGCCATTTTGTACGCAAGGAAGCCTGCGATGAAGCACAGAAGTTTCGGTGTAGTTGAAATACTGTTCTTGCTCGTCATCCTCCTGCTGCTCGTTTGCTTATTAGTAAACATATTTCACGGTACGAGGGAACCTGGGCGAAAGGCTGAGTGCAAGTCCAGCCTGAATCAAATCGGCAGAGCTCTCCATGTCTATGCCAACTCGGAGGACGACGCCTTCCCACGTGTCTTGCACGGAACGGTCGGCCCGGGTTCGGAGGACACTATCGTTGGCACGGACGTTAACGCCGCCACCCAAGGTCAAAGTCCGTGGCGAGACCTTACGCCTAGAATCAGCGAGACCGATTCCGGAAAGGACAATCCATTTGATCCGATCCACACTCAAACCCAGTGGACAGTAAGTTCATGCCTGTGGCTGTTAAACAGGCTTAGCCTGGCCGATCCAAATATCTTCATTTGCCCGTCGGTCAACGGGATGACCAAAGACGAGTTGAAAGACAACGCGGCTAGATCGGTAACGGCGGACCATTTCAGCGATTTCTACTGCGACTGGCAGAGCGGGGCCGGGCCGCTCATCAATTATTCGTTCCAGAACCCTTGGGCCAACGGCGGCTGGAACTCCAACGCTCGATCGGGATTCGTCATTGCAGCAGATGCGAACAATGGCCCTCAACCCAACTATCAAGCCGAGAACTGGCCCCTCACGGAGAACGAACAACAGCGATACGTGAATAGCAGGAACCATGAGAAGGGTTCGCATCAGAACGTATTGAGAGTCGATGGAGCCGCCCTTCCAGACACAGCCTACGCGGGCGTCAACGGCGATAACATTTATACCGCTTTGCCCGCCGATTACACCGGCAAGCCGGGCGATACTGCCGGCATATTGAGTGTTCACCCGCGGGACCAATCGGACACCGTCCTGATCCCCGTCCGAGACGTAAATCTGACAAACTGGAACCGCAAGCCATAGGTGAATGACGAGAGGCAAGAAACGCCGAACGGAAACTGCCATCCTACCTCGCTGGCTTAATCCTCCTTAACTGCGTGCAGCGGGGCGATATCGAGAACGATCTTTTTCAATCCGGCAGCCCCATGGAAACGAATGCTGCCGGTGTAATGATTGCCGCTGAGATGAATCTCTTCGATCAGACCGTAACCGAACTTCTCGTGGTAAATTCGCTGGCCGGTGCGATACGGACATCGCGGCATCTGGAGGGCAGGCTGAGGTTCTGCCGGTGTCGGCCGGCGGGCGTTGATGACAAACTGAAAATTTCGAGCCGGCCGGGTAAACGTACTGAGGGTAAGCCCGCGGACAGATTTCGGATCGATTTCCTTAAGGAACCGCGAGGGCATCGATCGGCGGTAGCTGCCGCGGGTCGACCGCCGGTTGGCATAACAGATATGCAGGCGGCGCTTGGCCCGGGTCAGGGCGACGAAAAACAGCCGACGTTCCTCTTCGAGTCCGCTGGGCATCGCCAGGGCGTGGGGCATGATATCCTCTTCGGCGGCAATGACAATGACAACGCTGAACTCCAGCCCCTTGGCGGCATGAATGGTCAACAAGGTCAGCCGGTCGGCCTGGCCTTTAACGCTGTCGATTTCACTGACCAGCGAAACCTGGGAAAGGAAATGCGGCAGCGACTGCTCCTCGGGTGAAATGTGACTCTCGTACACTTGGGCCGTGCTGACAAATTCATCCAGATTGGCTACGGGCGAGAGTTCGTCGGCGCGGTTCTGTTTCTCCGCCGCTTTCTGGTAACAACTGCGCAAGCCGGTCAGGTCGATGGTCTGTCGGACAATCGTTGTGAGGGTGCTTTCGTTGTTGATCGCGGCGAGTTGAGCCATCAGGCTGCCGAACTGGATCACACTGTTTTGCGACTTGCCCAACTCGGCGATCTGGTCGGCCTGGCTGACGGCCTGGAGCAGACTGATTTGCTTCTGGTCGGCATACGCCTTCAGGAGTGTCTGAGCCTGCAGGCCGATGCCCCGCGCAGGAACATTGATAATCCGCTCGAGCGAAAGTTGATCGTCGGGATTGGCCAGGACGCGAAGATAAGCGACAAGGTCTTTGATCTCTTTTCGCTGGAAGAACCCGACGCCCCGCGCCAGTTCATAGGGAATGTCCGCACTGATCAGGGCCTGCTCGACCGTTCTCAGCAGCGAATTGACCCGACTGAACACGGCGATTTCGCCCAGCGGGATGCCTTCACGTCTGTATTCGCCGACGATTTCGAGAATCTTCGCTGCTTCCTGCACTTCGTCGTCGCATTCGTGGACCTCGATCGGCTCGCCCTGTTCGTGGACCGGTACGAGCGACTTTTCCTTGCGCTCGACGTTGTGCCGGATCAGACTGTCGGCAGCCTGCAGGATGTGGCCGGTGGAGCGATAATTCTTTTCGAGAAAGACCACCTTGGCATTGGGGAAATCCTCCTGAAACTCCAGGATATTGCGCAGGTCCGCCCCGCGCCAGCCATAGATCGACTGGTCCGGATCGCCCGTGGCGCAGATGTTGCTGGAATTGCGGGCCAGCGATTTGGCCAAAAGGTATTGCACGCGATTCGTGTCCTGATATTCGTCGATCAACAGATAATGATATCGACGACGGATACTCTCGCCGGCTTCATCGGATTCGAGCAGCTCGAGTGCCTTGCCGAGAAGATCATCGAAATCGAGACCGTTGTTTTCGAGCAGCAGTTGCTGATACCGGGTATAGATGCGTGCCACGGCCGGCCGCTGATATTGCGGCAAGCCGTCCAGTTGCTCGATCTGGTCGGGGAGAATTTGCTGCCGCTTGGCCCGCTCGATAAACTCGGCGATCTTGGCCGCCGTCAGCCCAAACGGCAACGCGTTGACGTCGCCGCAGGCCATTTTGATCAGTTTCTGTCGATCGACGGTGTCAAATATGCTGTAATTCGGATCGATTCCGATAGACCGGCCATACATCCTCAGCAACTGGGCCGAAAACGCGTGAAACGTCGCAATGACCGGTCGGCGCACGTCCTGGCCGTTGTATCGTTCGAGCAGCGTATTGACGCGGGCGAGCATCTCGTCGGCCGCTTTATTTGTAAATGTAATCGCCACAATGGATTGTGGCTCGATGCCCTGCGAGATCAGATGGGCCACCCGTCGCGTGATCACCCTCGTTTTGCCGCTGCCGGCTCCGGCAACGACGAGCATCGGCCCGTCGACGTGGCGAACCGCCTCGGTCTGCTGTTCATTTAAACCTTCCAAAATCACTTCAGCGTTCATGGTGCATCCTGCTTTCGGCACTGTGGCACAAACCATTCATTCTACCATGCTGAGCACGTAAGCCCAATGGGGAATTCTTCTCCGGAATGGGGTAAAACAGGGGGCCGGATTTTACCTTTGCTTAACTTCCGGCCTGCAGGTAGGCTATAAGAGAAATTACAACTGTGGCGGAGCACGGTTGTCTTATTCTTGAACTTTTGGGAATTCTCATGACAGTATCTTCACGTATCATGATCCAGAAACTCGGCCGGGTGGTGGTCGTTGATTTCATCGACGCGGCGATTATGGACACCCTGCAGATCCAGCAGATCGCCGACGATCTGTATTACCTCGTCGATGAACAGGACCAAAAACACCTGCTGCTCGACTTTTCTTCGGTCAAGTTTCTGTCCAGTCAGACTCTCGGGGTGATGCTCAAGCTGCATAAGAAACTGACCGACCGCAAAGGCTGGCTTGGAATCTGCGGGCTTAAACAGGACCTGTACAAGATCTTCAAGCTGACGCGCCTCGACAAATTCTTTAACTTCTACGAATCCGAAGAAGAGGCCTTGCGGGCCGTTGGGATATGACAATAACATAATACATTGGCTGGGCGTCGATCATGCCGGACCCGCGGGAAGCGCAGGGTCGTCCGCGATGTCGTTACGCCTTTGCAGGATCGCTCGCTGAAGACAGAAAGAAACAAACGGGACGTTGTGAAAGTGTTGGCTTATGTCGGACCAGACCCCGGATCTTCAGGTTACGTTCGAACAGATCAATGACGTCACGATCGCTCGATTTGACACGTATGAGATCTCGTCTCTAGCCAGCATCGACCAGCCCCTGCAGCAGTTCAAAGAGGAAATACAGACACGTCAGCCAAAGAAACTCATCGTTGATTTTACAGGGGTTTCTTTTGTTGCCACGTCCGCCATTAATATGCTGCTGGTGATCCTGAAGCGCGTCCGCAGCTATGAGGGTGATGTCTGTCTCTGTGGCCTTTCACGAACGGTTCGAAACGTATTCGAGATTATGCAGTTGACGAGAATCTTCGAAGTCTACCCCGATCGATACGCCGCGATGGCGCGGATATCTCAAGCGTGACACCGCGGTAAGATTGGAGAATCCCGGCAAAAACCGGCCGAAGTACCCACGGAAGGCAGCCAAGAAGCGAAGTTCAATCCTGTCCAAATCGTTTCTTGACCCAACCGACAAGAGCCAGGCCGATCACCCCCAACACCACCGCTCCGGGCGCCGGGGTCACAAGCGGTCGGTCTTTCTGCTGCGGGCCTATGGCAAGAGGTCTTGGGATCAGCTCGACTTGCACGTTATCGAGCCCCCAACTGCCATCGGGCAGCGACGGCAGTCCGACCGCGGTGAATTCGAACTCGACTTGCTTGAGGGAATGAGGAAACGTAAATCGCATCTGATATACCGTATCCAGAGGATAGCCGAGGGTCTGACTTTCGTCCGCTCCGGTCCGCGGAGGATACTCCTCGCCGGGAAAAACGCCCGGATAGGCCTGCCCGTGGTTGCTGTACGGCGGATTGATGTTGCTGAAGGTGGTCTGCAGCAAGGGGCGAGTCCCATCAACGCGTAATCGCCAGACATCCGCGCCATGCGGCACCTTGGCCTTGCCGACCGCCGTGCCGCATCCACGACAGTTGCCAGGCCAGGAATTTATGACGTACAGATCGAAATAAAGGGTGATTCCCTGATGGGGCGGAAGATCCTTCAGAGTCAACCTGGTAGCTTCGTTGGTCAACTGGCCCAGAAAACGGCGACCACTCGGTGTGACATCCGTTCGGGTGTTCGACCACTCGCCGCCAATATCCCTTTCGAAATCGTTGATATAGATTACCTGGCCCACCCCAGGCGCCGCCAGAAGCGCTGCCAGCAGCCCACTCAAGATAAAGCAGCCCCGGCCACCCATATCGTTGCCCTCACCGCCCGCCATCGACCGTTCATTGGTCGACCGTTAGTCCTTCACCTCTATAAGTATAAGATATGAAACATCTCCGCAGAATGCAACATTATTGTAAAACTTCCATGAATCGCACTTCAGCAGGCCATAGGCTGTAATCGCCTGTCACTGAAGTTCAAGCGATTTGAGACGCTGTTCATGATCGCAAATCTGAAGAGCCTTGACAAGTTCGTCCATCTGGCCCAGAAGAATCCGGTCCAGGCTGTACAGATCCAGCCCAATCCGATGGTCGGTCATCCGGTTTTGAGGAAAGTTATAGGTCCGAATTCGCTGCGAACGATCACCGGAGCCTACCATGATGCTGCGCTGCTGGTCGCGGGCGGCCTTCTTCTTCGCCTGTTCCATCTCAAAGAGCCGAAGCTTCAGTACTCGCCAGGCCTTGGCCCGGTTCTTGTGCTGTGATCGCTCGTCTCGCATCGAGACGACGATTCCCGTCGGAACATGCTCCAGCCGGATGGCCGACGAGACCTTGTTGACGTTCTGCCCGCCCGGCCCACCGGCACGTGAGACGCTCTCAACCACGTCTTCCGGTTTGATGTCGACCTCGACTTCTTCCGGTTCGGGCAACACCGCCACCGTCGCCGCCGACGTGTGAATCCGCCCCTGCGCCTCCGTGCGTGGAACACGCTGCACGCGATGACCGCCGCTCTCATAGCCAAAGATTGAATAAACGCTGGGTCCTTTGATATTCAAGATGACCTCGCGAAAACCGCCCAGTGGCGTCGGCGAGGCATCGAGAATTTCCGTCTTGAACCCGCGCGTCTCTGCAAATCTTTGATACATGTTCAGCAGATCGCCGGCGAACAGGGCTGCCTCTTCACCGCCGGTACCGGCGCGAATTTCCATGATGACGCTGTTAACAGCTTCATCGTCGGAGGTGACGATCGCGGATTTGATCTTTTCGATCGCTGTTTCACGTTTGTCGGCCAGTTCGGCGACCTCTTGCTGAGCCAGTTCGCGCATTTCAGGGTCTTGGCTCGGGTCGTCGGCGATGGCTTTGGCCTGCAGGAATTGCTCGTTGAATTTCGAATACGTACGATAGGGATCAACCAACCGCTCCAACCGTCCCCGCTCTTTGGCCAGTTCGACCAGCTTCGTCGGCACCGACGCGATGGCTGGGTCGTTCATCTGGCTCTCGACCGTCCGAAAACGACGGTCGACTTCTTCAAGTTTCGCCAGCAACCTTTCTTCGACACTCGCCACAGCCATAGGCTCACCCAATGCAGAACGACGTAAGATCAGTCTGTTTCGCCAAAGAATTTGGCCGTCCGTTATCCTTCCCGAGGGATACCTGCGGACGGCCTTCCATGTGATTCGGTAAGCTAAGCCTTTTCCTTGGCTGATTTCTCAGCCGGCGGGGCGGTGGTTTGGCCTTCTTTGCGGTTGGCCCAGTTATACTTGCGCTGGAATTTCTCCACGCGGCCCGCCGTATCGACGAACTTCTGCTTGCCCGTGTAAAACGGATGGCATGCCGAGCAAATTTCTACGCGGATTTGCTTTGCTGCTGAGCGGGTCTTGAACGAATTCCCGCAACCGCAGGTCACCACGACTTCCCGATATTCCGGATGTATTTCTTTTTTCATTGCACTGCCCTAGACAAATTGTCCAAAAAATCCAAATTGTTGATTATATTGTCTCGACCCAATACTTGCAAGGGCCAAAATTTGCTTGCGGGTGCCCCCAAGCTCGGTTACAGTACCAGCGACCCGATCAGAGTGCGCTTCGGTCACGCGCAACCGGTTACATTTCAGGGAGCTACGCTATGACAAAGATGCGGACGGCGATTGTAATCGTATCGGTTTTTGGGGGCTGGGCTTGCTCGTACGCCGATGTATCGAACTTTCAAATGTTTGCTGCCAGCCGAGTCGTGCAATATCGTAACGGCCTGGAAGAACAGCGGATGGAACAGTCGAAAGGATTTCCCGCCACCGATCAGACGGTGCCGATTGAGGTGATCAGCGAGCTTCACCAGCAAAATTCCTCCGGCGGGCTGAGCTGGTCGGGTTTCAACCGTGTCCTGGCCAACGATCCGCAATACAATTCATCTCTGCCCACCGATTTTGTGATCGAGCTGGCGGGCGGCTCGGCAGACTCCGACGTCAGCCTGTCGATGCACTCGCAGGCTCGCCAGTCGCGAACGATCGATATCCTCGCGGAAGAGTTTCCCACATTCAGCTCAGCGGATACACTGACACTTCGATCGGCGTTTTTGCTTGAAGGGGCGTTGGCAGCGGTGGTTCCCGATACCGCCGGAAGTACCTCAGGGCTGGAGATGACACTGGGATTGAACCTCTCTAAGGGCAGTGCATCGCTGTGGTCCGGCACGCTGACTGCCACGGGGCAGGAGGACGGCAGTCTCTTGACCGGTACAGATGGGTTTGTCGCTAACGACTTTGGCATCACGACCGTGGATGTAACAGGTTTGGGGAAGGTTTGGATTATCAGTTTCGCCGACCATCCGCTGCCGTTCGAATATCAAGGCCATGTGGGTGAAACGTTTGACCTGACGGCGGACTTGACCTTGGATTTTGCCGTGCCGGGCGGGTTGGCAGCAGGAGCGGCATTCGGCACCGTGCCCGCGGAGCTGGTGATGACCGCTCGCGATCTTTTCGAAAGCAGCAGTTTGGCGGCCAAGGCTGCAGCGGCACCCGAACCGGGAACGGTTCTGCTGATCCTCGCCGGCATACTTGGACTGTCTCGGAGAAGGAGCAGATGAGTTCGCAGTCGAACTGGGGGGAATTGTGATTGCCAAGCGAGTTCATTTCGACGGCGAGGTCCAAGGGGTAGGCTTTCGTTATACCGCCGTGCGCATCGCATCCACTCGTGGTATCGCCGGATATGTCAAAAACCTTTCCGATGGGCGGGTTGAAATTCTTGCCGAGGGGCCAGAATCCGAGGTCGACTCGTTTATCGAGGACGTCCGCCGGGAAATGGGCTCATATATCCGTGAAATGAATATCGAGGCCGTGCCGGCCAGCGGAAACTACAAACGGTTCGTGGTTCGCTATTAACGTGTCCGGATCACACCAGCAAAAGGCCTAAACCGCCAACCGCGAGAACCTCCCTGCCGCCTCAGAACTACTTGCGGGCCTTTGCCTTGGCGTTTTTGTTCTTTTCGTATCCCTCAGCTATTTTTTCAAACTTCTTGGCCAGCATCTCCCACCAGGATACTTTGGCTTTTCGACCCTTCCGGTCAATCGGCGCCTTCTGCTCTTCTTCCTCCAGATGTTTCTTGATGCGATTGTTCTCCAGGAAGCCGACCAGGTTGCTGGTCAGAATGTACAGGTTCAGGCCGCTCGGGGCGTTGTAGAAAATCAGAAGCATGAAGACCGACATGAAGTAGAACATGAATTTCTGCTGTTTCGCCTGCGCCGGATCGGCGGCCGGGGCAGCCTGCGGACTGAACTTCTGCTGGACCATCATCGAAATGCTCAGCAGGATCGGTAGAATATTCAACTGGTGGACCGCGCCAAGGATCGGCACATGGATCGATTGGGCGAACGTGATCAACGCATCCGGACCCGAGAGATCCTTGATCCAAAAGACGAAAGGGGCATGCCGTAACTCGACGGTGTTGTTCAACGCTGTCCACAATGCCACCCAAATCGGCATCTGCAGGGCCATCGGCAAACAACCCAACACCTGCCCGGCAGGATTGATCCCTTCTTCCTTGTAAAGCTCCATCATCGCCTTGTTCAGCGCTTCGCGATTGTTCTTGTGTTTCTCCTTCAGCGCCTGCATCTTGGGTTGCAGACGTTTCGTGTCACGCTGCATGCGGAACATGTTGCGCTGACTTAACTTGGTGATCGGATGCATGATCAATCGCACGACGACGACCAACAGGATGACCGCCAAGCCATAGTTTCGCGTGACCGTGTGGAACTGGTCCAGCAGCCAGACCATGATTTCCGCCAGCCATTGGAATGTGCAGAATGAATACTCAAACGTGCCGGAGTAGTTTCGGCTTCGATAGCGATCGACTTTATCGAAAATGGCGCCGGATTTCGGCCCCAGATAGAGTTCGAAGCCAAGGACCGCGGGAGTAGCCTTCTCGACAACGATCGGCTGGGTGATCCACAGCGTGGTCAGGTCCTCGCCAAGCTCCGGGTCGGTGCTGTAGGCAAGGGCCACCACGGCACGGATATTCTGCACGCTGGCGTCGCTCGGGGCGAGCAGGGCGGCAAAATACTTGTTGACCTGTCCGGCCCAAATCAGCTTTCTGTCGGGTAAATTCAAGTCCTCTTCGCGCCCCGTCTCTTTCAACACTTCGGCGCGAGCCACTTTCTTGAGCGAGACGTTCGTTAGGCCGGTAAGGCTGCGTAGCCCCGCACATGTCTTGCGATCGTCGCTTCTGGGATCTTCGTGGTGCATCCCCAGAGGCCCTTCCTGTCGAACGATTATCGTAAGTGGTTCATCAACAAGACTTTCCACCCGCAGCGCGAGGTCCAGGTCATAGCTGTTCTTGTGTAGAACGTAGGTCTTGTGGACACGAAGCAGTTGGCGGTCCTGGTGATAGATGTCGGCATGAAATTCGGCCTTTTCGGAGTCCGCATGATCAACAAACCACCGGGTTTGCGCCAGATCGGCCTGGAATTTCTCGTTGTTGGGCATGATCACGTCAAGCCGCTGCGTGGTCAGCGAACATCTCTTGACGCCCCCCGGATAGTCGACTTCAGTAAGCAGAGGGTACCGAGCATTGGGTTCATTGACTTTCTCAGCGTGCTCGGCGAGTTCAAGGCGACACAGCGATCCGCTGCGGTTGGACAGGATGGCACGCATCTTGTAACCATTCTGCTTGTGCCCGTCGCCAAGGACAATCTGATCATTCCGTTCATCCGTCTGGCGAACCTCCAACGACTCCCCGCTGCTGGTGCCATGGACGACCTGGCCCCCGGACGGGCCGGTCTGAGCGGCGGATCGGCTGGGGCTCGGCGCCGGTTGGGTTTGAGCAGCTTCGGATGGAGCCGGCGGCCAGAGGCGATCGGCCAATCGGTTCCACACCATCATCAGAGTCAGTGCGATCAGGAATGTCAGAACAATTCTGCGTACTTGCATATTGAGTTACACTCGCGTTTTGCTTTTTTTTGCCCTAATTCATCCGGTGGAGCTTGACGGTAAACCTTTCATGTTATGACCGCAAAGGGCGAGTGTCAAATCCTTTCGGTTTGATTTGGCTCTTGGCCGTCGGCTTTGTGTCTGACCATTTTTTCTGGCATGGGGCATGCGTGGTTATAGGTTGATTTCTGCGAAGGTAGGGGCGATTCGTGAATCGCCCTCTGAATGATTATGAATCAGCGACCGACGGTCGCTGCTTTGTGGTTCAAAACGTCCTTATCTCCACCTGCCAGAAAAAATGGTCAGACACTCGGCTTTCGTGAGAGAGAATCCTTTGCCCTTTCGGTTGGGATTGTGCTTAAATGGTCAATTCCGGAAAGCCACGACGAGAGACCGCCCGGATAGAAGAGACAATGTCGTTAATCATCGCGGAAAATGTTGATCATCTTTTTGGCGCCGAAGAGGTCTTCAAAGACGTATGCTTTCGGCTGAGCGAAGCCGACCGTGTCGGTCTGGTCGGGCCCAATGGCGAGGGCAAGACAACCCTGTTGCGCATTGCCGCCGGCCTGCTCGATCCGACGGGCGGCAGGGTGCATCGCCGACGCGATCTGCGGATCGGCTTCCTGGCGCAGGATCCCGCAGCCTCCGCAACCGCCACCACCCACGAGACGGTGCTCGATGTCTTTGACGAGCTGCGTCGCATCGAAAACGATCTGCATGCGATAGCCGCACGACTGGCCGATGATCCGGACGATGCGGACCTTTTGAAACAGTATAGCCTGCGACAGACCCAGTTCGAAGCCCGCGGTGGCTATGACTACGAAAAACGAATTGAACAGGTATTAACTGGCCTGGGCTTTGGCCGCGAGATGTGGGATCGACCGCTCTCACAACTCAGCGGCGGGCAGCGCACCCGCGCCTATCTTGCCGGACTCTTGCTGCAGGAACCCGACGTACTGATGCTCGATGAGCCGACAAATCATCTCGATCTGGACGCCGTTGAATGGCTGGAACATTGGCTCCGTTCGTTTCGTGGCGCGCTGGTCGTGGTTTCGCACGACCGATATTTTCTCGACCATGTCACCACAACCACCTGGGAAATCGCGTTCGGCACGTTGGAAACCTATCGCGCCGCCTACAGTGAATTTCTCGTTCAGCGAGCCTTGCGCCATAAGGACCAGATGCGACGCTGGCAGGCCCAGCAGGAGTATATCAGCAAGACGCGGGAATTCATCGCCAAACATCTCGCCGGCCAGCGGACGAAACAGGCCCAGGGACGACGCACCCGGCTCGAACGGTTTATGCGGGACGAAGCCATCGATCGGCCGAAGGAACATCAATCGATCCATCTGTCGCTGTCGGTAGAGCAACGCACGGGCGATCTGGTCTTGCGAACCAGGGATCTTGTCATCGGCTACGATCCGGCGGCGCCGCTCCTGACGGTAGGACCGTTGGAGGTTTGTCGTGGCCAGAGAATTGCCATCGTCGGCCCCAACGGTGTCGGCAAAACCACCCTGCTGCGAACGTTGCTGGGAGAACTTCAGCCTTTGAGCGGCACGGTGCAGTTGGGCGCCAACGTCAGCATCGGCTATCTTTCGCAGGTTCACGCCGAGCTTGATCCGCAAATGACAGCCCTCGACGCCGTCCTGGCGGCAGATCCGAACTGGACCGCCGAGCGTGTCCGATCGCTGCTCGGGAGTCTGCTTCTCAGTGGGGACGACGCCTTCAAGCCCATCGGCCAGTTGAGCGGCGGCCAGCGAAGTCGGGTTATCCTGGCGCAGCTCGTCGTGCAAAGCGCCAACGT
>Ga0315281_10007629_pt1 | contig 15199 bp, 13 predicted proteins | sample YL17G07_0_MG_FD_204540 | JGI IMG/M metagenome (GOLD analysis project Ga0315281, IMG submission 204540) | Sediment microbial communities from Yellowstone Lake, YNP, Wyoming, USA - YL17G07_0 | ecosystem: Environmental > Aquatic > Freshwater > Lake > Sediment | place: USA: Wyoming | collected...
CGCGGGCCGCGAGATCGGCAACGCGACGCGCCAGAACCTGCCCCAGGCCGAATAGCCGGCGAGACGGCCCGCCTCCAGCGCGCTGCGCGAGACGTCGAGGAACGCGGTGCGCGCGAGCAGGTAGACATAGGGGTAGAGCGCGAGCGAAAGCATCGCCGCCGCGCCCGGGATCGAGCGGATCTCGGGAAACCAGTATTCGCGCGCCTGCCAGCCGGTGGCGGCGCGCAACAGTCCCTGGACGGGGCCCGTGAACTGCAGCCAGTCGGTGTAGGCGTAGGCCATGACGTAGGCCGGCATCGCGAGCGGCAGCACCAGCGCCCACTCCAGCACGCGCTGCCCGGGAAACCGGTACGCGGTGACCAGCCAGGCCGAAAGAACGCCGATCGAAAGAACCCCCGTGGCGACGAAAGCGACCAGCATCGCGGTGTTGAGGACGTAGTCGCCAAGTACGGTGCGCGCAAGATGTACCCAGGTTTCGCCAGCAGGGCCGAGCACGCTCGCCACCACGGCGAGGATCGGCAGCAAGATCAGTGCAGCGGCCCCGAGGGAGATGGCCCCTAGAAATCCAACTCTTTGAAAATAAAGCACTCCTTATTCTAACAAGAATTATTCTTGTTAGAATAATGCCCATGCAACCGCTGCTCGACATCCAGGATCTGCACCACGCCTATGGAGGGAAACCCGGCGGCCACGAAGCTGTGCGCGGATTGTCGTTCTCGCTCGAGCGCGGCACGATCGGCTGCCTGCTCGGGCCCAGCGGCTGCGGCAAGACCACCGTGCTTCGCTGCATCGCGGGTTTCGAGACACCCAGCGCCGGCCGCATCCTCCTGAACGGCGTCGTGGTCTCCTCGGCCGAGACCAGCCTGCCGCCGGAGAAACGCCGCATCGGCATGGTGTTCCAGGAGCACGCGCTGTTTCCGCACCTGAGCGCCGCGCGGAATATTGCTTTTGGCCTTTCACCTGGCGATCTTTCTGAACAACGGGTGCAGGAACTCGCCTCGCTCACCGGCATCACCGAACTCCTGGAGAAATATCCGCACGAGCTTTCCGGCGGCCAACAGCAGCGCGTTGCGCTCGCGCGCGCACTTGCGCCACGCCCGGAGCTGCTGCTGCTTGACGAACCATTCTCCAATCTCGACACCGGTCTGCGCGAGCGCCTCTCGCACGAGCTGCGCGACATCATCAAGGCCTCCGGCGCCACCGTGGTGCTGGTGACCCACGACCAGAACGAGGCGTTCGCCATGGCCGATCAGGTCGGGGTGGTGCACCGAGGCCGCATCGAACAGTGGGACACCGCGTACAACCTTTACCACCGCCCGGTCAATCGCTTCGTTGCCGACTTCGTCGGCCAGGGTGTGTTCCTGCCCGCGAAGGTCCTGAACCCGACGAGCGTGGAAATCGAACTCGGCGTTCTCGAAGGAGATATCCCGGGCGCGTGCCAGATCGGATGCAACGTCTGCGGCAAGGGCTGCCTCGCCGACGTGCTGCTCAGGCCCGACGACGTGGTGCACGACGACGACGCGCCGACCCGCGCGGAAGTGGTGCACAAGGCATTCCGCGGCGCGGAAATCATGTACACGCTGAAACTCGCGAGCGGCAGGAAGGTGCTCGCGCTGGTTCCAAGCCACCACAATCATGCCCTCGGCGAGCGCATCGGCATCCGGCTCGACGTCGACCACGTAGTCGCGTTCACGCCTCAGAACTGATTCAGCGTTCTTCGTCTTTCAGGAAGAAATCCACCGGGATCTCGAGGGCGAAGGCCTTGCCGCGCAGGCCGGGCGGAATCGTCGCCTTCGATTTCGCGGCGCGGATCATGGCCTGCGCTTCGTCGTCGAGCACCGCGCGGCCGGCGCCTTTCTTCACGATGATCGAGGCTATCGCACCGTCCTCGCCGATCGCGATGCGCAACTCGACCCTGCCTTCCCAGTTGTTATCCTGCGCGATGCGCGGATATTTCTTGTAGCGCCGCGCGAGGTCCATCAATTCCAGCCTGAACCGCGCGACGGTGCCGGGGTCCGGCCCGCTCGCCGCCAGCACCTGCGGTGCAACTGGAGGCGGCGCTACAGGTGTCAGTGGAACTACGGAGGCAGGTTCAGCCGCCTGCTTCGCGGGCTCGACGCCGGAAATCGGCGTGGGAGCACTCGGGGGTAGAACTGCCTGCTGAGGCGCGGCTTTGGCGATCGCCGCAGGCTTGGACGCGAGCGACCGCAACGGGGGTTGCACCGGCGGCTCGATTCTCGGCGGCGCCGGATCGGGGGGATTCGTTTTGGCGAGGCGCGCGGTCAGCAGCGGTGGCGCCGGGCGCGCTCGCTGCGCTTCCTGCAGCACGGGAAGGACGAACAGCACCAGAGCGTGAAGCACAAGCGAAACCACCAGCGCCAGGCCGAGCAGGCGCAGTTCCCGGTCTTCTACTCCCGCGTTCCAAGCGCTCGCCAGACCTTCTCCGGTGTCATCGGCATTTCGATATCCCGCACCCCGCGCTCAGCGAGCGCATCCAGCACGGCGTGCACCGCCGCGGGCGTGGCGCCGATGGTGCCCAACTCACCCACCCCCTTGACGCCGAGCAGGTTGGTCTTGCAGGGGACGCTCTCGTCGAACTCGTTCGCCATCGGCGGAAACTGGTCGGCGCGCGGCACGCAGTAGTCCATCAGCGATCCTGTCAGGAGTTGCCCGCTTTCGGCGTCGTAAGCGACCTGCTCCCAGAGCGCCTGCCCGGCGCCCTGCGCGATGCCGCCCTGCACCTGCCCTTCGACGATGCTGCGGTTGATGATGCGGCCAATGTCGTCGACGCTGGTGATCTTGGCGAGTTCGACCACGCCGGTCTCCGGATCGATCTCCACCTCGATCACCTGCGCGCCGTTCGGCCACGAGGGCGCGGAGGGCGTCTGGGTTGCGGAAACGCGGATCAGTTTCTGCGGTTGCCTGCCGGCGAGATCCGCGAGGCCGATCGAACGGTCGGTGCCGGCGATGGCGAAGCGGCCGTTGCGGTACTCGATGTCGGGCGCCGCGGCCTCGAGCACTTCGGCGGCAAGCTCCTTGCCGCGCGCGACGACTTTGTGGCCCGCCGCCACCACCGCCGAGCCGCCGACGAACGCGGAGCGCGAACCGACGCTGCCGACGCCGTTCGCCCGATCGGTGTCGCCCTGGATGATCTTGATTTTTTCAAACGAAACCCCCAGGACTTCGGCGACGAGCTGCGTGTAGCTCGTCTCCAGGCCCTGCCCCATCGCCATCGTTCCCGAATACACAGTGACCATGCCTTCGGCCGACACCTCGATATCCACCGTTTCAGTGGGCAGCGCGCCGGTCCACTCGAGATAGGACGCGAGGCCGCGCCCGCGCAATTTACCGTTCTGCCGGGAGATCTTTTTTCTTTTTTCAAAACCATTCCAATCAGAAAAAGCAAGAACCCGGTCAAGAATCCGGGCAAACTCTCCCGCGTCGTAGGTATCGCCCATGTGCGTCTTGTAGGGGAACGCCGAGGGCGCGATGAAATTGCGGCGCCGGATCTCCGCCGGATCGAGCTTCATTTCGCGCGCCGCCTTTTCCAGCAGGCGCTCCATCAGGAAGTTTGCTTCCGGGCGCCCCGCGCCACGGTAGGCGCCGGTCGCCATGGTGTTGGTGAGCACGCCACGGATGAAATAGTCCACCGCCGGCACGTGGTACACGGAGGTCAGCACCTTCGGCCCCACCCAGAGCGGAATCATGGCGGTCGAGCCCACCGGCACCGAGCCGAAATTGCCCAGCATCTCCATCTTCAGCGCGAGTACCTTCCCATCGGCGGCCAGCGCGAGCCAGGCATGGAAATGCTGGTCGCGCCCCATATGCGCGGCAAGGAAATCCTCGCTGCGCTCGCCGCGCCATTTCACCGGCCGCGCGAGCTTGCGCGCCGCGTAGCAGACGATCGCATCCTCGGGATAGAGACCGGTTTTCATGCCGAAACCGCCGCCGATATCGCCCACCACCACGCGGAACTGCTCGGGCTTGGCCTTGAATACCGCCGCCAGCGAATCACGCGTGCCCGTGGGCTGCTGCGTCTGCGTATAGAGGGTCCAGCGCTCACCGGCGTACTGCGCAAGCGCGGCGCGCGGCTCGAGCGGCATCGCCGAGACGCGCTGGTTGTGCAGTTCGAGTTCCGTAACGTGCGCCGCCTTCGCCATCGCCTGTTCCACCGCGGCGGCATCGCCGTAGCGGATCTGCGCGGAGATGTTGCCCGGAGCCTCGGGCCAGATCTGCGGCGCGCCCGGCTCGATCGCCTTGACCGGATGCACCACGCAGTGCAACTCCTCGTACTCGATCGTCACCAGCTCGGCCGCATCCATCGCCTGCATGCGCGTCTCGCCGATCACCGCGGCCACCGGATGGCCGGCATAGAAAGCGACGCCATCCGCAAATGGCGTGCGCGGCGGCGCCCCCATCGGCTCGCCGTCCGGCCGTTTGAAGAGCGGCGGATTCGGGATGTGGCCGAGACCGTCCGCCTTCATTTCGGCAGCCGTGTAAACCGCGACGACGCCAGGCGCCTTGCGCGCCTCCGACGCATCTACCGAGGCAATGCGCGCGTGCGCATGCGGCGAGCGCAGAACCACCATCCACGCCTGGCCCGGCAAATCTCGGTCGTCGCTGTACAGGCCCTTGCCCACGAGCAAGCGGTCGTCCTCGATGCGCTTTTGCGAACGCGAGGAGCCGAAACGGGCGGAAGCGGGATCGAACTGGGTCTCGGGTGCGCTCATGTCATTTCAACAGAAACGCCCCGCTAGGGGCGCCATTGTTATTTGGCGGAGAGGGAGGGATTCGAACCCCCGGTACCCTTGCGGGCACAACAGATTTCGAGTTACCCGAGGGTACACCGGTTCCCAAACTCTCCAACGAATAACGCAATGATATCAAGCTCGCAGCGCTTGCCGGTTTTTTGAATCGCAGTACCAGCAAACCCGATTCCGGGCCATTCACGGCACAAATTCGTCACAATCCCTGTTGGCTTACTGTATCGTATACGATACACTAACAACCCGTGTTCGAGATCAGGCGCTACCGGACATCTACAGGAAATGAGCCCTTCTCGGAATGGCTACTGGGCCTTCACGACCGGCAAGCGAAGGCTCGCATCCTGGCGCGGCTGGAACGGCTTGGGATCGGAAATTTTGGCGACTGCAAGTTCCTGCGGGATGGCGTCAGGGAATTGCGGGTGGATTGGGGGCCAGGGTACCGCGTCTACTTTGGGCGCGAAGGCCAAACGGTTGTCGTTTTGTTGTGCGGCGGTGACAAGCGGAAGCAGGATGCAGACATCAAAAAGGCGGTGGCACTATGGCAAGAGTACGAAAATCGGAAAAAGCGCGATCCACGCGCAAAGAGCTGACTGTCTCGCACAGAGAGCGGCTGGTTGGCGAACTACGGTCTGACCCGGCGCTTGCTGCTGCGTACCTCAGTGAGGCCGCAGAAGACGGCGATCCTCGCGTCTATCTTGCGGCGCTCAGAACCGTCGCCGAGGCAAAGGGCATGGCCAAGCTTGCGAAAGCGGCTGGCGTGCCGCGTGAAAGCCTCTATCGCGCGCTCTCATCGAGCGGCAATCCGCGCTTTTCCACACTGCACGCAGTTCTGAAAGCCGCGGGACTAAAGATGGCCGTGGAGGTCGTCTAAAGAAATAGTGGCGGAGAGGGAGGGATTCGAACCCCCGGTACCCTTGCGGGCACAACAGATTTCGAGTCTGCCGCAATCGACCACTCTGCCACCTCTCCGCGGGAGGCGAATTTTATCAGGCCCGAGTAATCTTTTCGGCGCCGCCCATGTAGGGGCGCAGGGCCGGCGGGATCGTCACGGAGCCGTCGGCATTTTGGTAGTTCTCGAGAATCGCGATCAGCGTGCGGCCGACCGCGAGGCCGGAACCGTTCAGGGTGTGGACCGGCTCTGTCTTGCCCTTGTCATTGCGGAAGCGCGCCTGCATGCGGCGGGCCTGGAAGGCTTCGAAATTGGAGCAGGAGGAAATTTCCCTGAAGGCCTTCTGCCCCGGCAACCAGACTTCGATGTCGTAGGTTTTCGCCGACGAGAATCCCGTATCCCCGGTGCACAGCGTCACCAGGCGGTAGGGCAGCTCGAGTTTTTTCAGGATCGCCTCGGCGTGGCCAGTGAGCTCTTCGTGCCCCTCGTACGACTTCGAGGGGTGAACGATCTGCACCAGTTCCACCTTGTCGAACTGGTGGTTGCGGATCATGCCGCGCGTGTCCTTGCCGGCCGCGCCCGCTTCGGAGCGGAAGCACGGCGAATGGCAGACGTACTTGAGCGGCAGCTTGTCCAGCGGCACGATTGCGTCGCGCACCAGGTTGGTGACCGGGTATTCGGCGGTCGGAATCAGGTAGAGATCGCGGCCTTCGATCTTGAACAGGTCGTCCTTGAACTTGGCGAAGCTCGTCACGCCGTCCGCGCAGGCGCTGGTCACCATGTACGGCGTGTACACCTCGGTGTAGCCGTGCTCGGCGGTATGCGTATCGAGCATGAACTGGGCGAGCGCGCGATGCAGGCGGGCAACGCCGCCTTTCATCACCACGAAGCGCGCGCCGGCGAGCTTCGCGCCGGCGTCGAAATCCATGCCGCCCAGCCCGGCGCCGAGGTCGACGTGGTCCTTCGCCGCGAATTCGAATTTGCGCGTCTCGCCCCAACTGCGTTCCAGCCTGCAATCCTCCGGATTCCTGCCTTTGGGGACGCTTTCATGCGGAATGTTCGGGATCAGCGAGACGAACTCGCGCTGTTTCGCCTGCACGGCCTCGTTCTCGGTCTCCATCTGCTTCAACTTGTCGCCGAATTCCGCGACTTCGGTCATTATTTGATCGACGAGATATTGATCTTTTCGGGCTTTCGCCTGCCCGATTTTCTTCGACAGCGAATTGCGTTGGGATTGGTAGTGCTCGGTGCTCGTCTGAACGGTCTTTCTCTGTTCTTCCAGTTCCCTGAAACCACGTGTATCCAGTTCGTAGCCGCGCGTCGCCAGGCGCTTCGCCACCGCGCCGATGTCGTTTCGGAGAAGCTGGATATCGATCATTTGCGTTTCCTGGCTGCTTCGTCGTTCAGTCGGCGCAGTTCATCCAGCTTTTCGCGGATTTTTCCTTCCAGGCCGCGCCCGGTCGGCTGGTACCAGTTCACCGCCGGCATGCCGTCGGGGAAGTAGGTTTCGCCTGCCGCGAAGGCATCCGCCTCGTCGTGTGCATAGCGGTATTCCTTGCCGTAGCCCAGGTCCTTCATCAGCCGCGTGGGCGCGTTGCGGATGTGCAGCGGCACCGGCCGCGTGCCGTCTTTCGAGACAAACGCGCGCGCCGCATTATAGGCGTTGTAGACCGCGTTCGACTTCGCCGCGACGGCCATGTAGAGCACCGCTTCGGCGAGCGCGAGCTCTCCTTCGGGAGACCCCAGCCGCTCGTAGGTTTCGGTCGCATCCAGCGCGAGGCGCAGCGCGCGCGGATCGGCGAGGCCGACGTCCTCCACCGCCATGCGCACCATGCGCCGCGCGAGGTAGAGCGGATCGGCGCCGCCATCGAGCATGCGCACCAGCCAGTAGAGCGCGGCGTCCGCATCCGAGCCGCGCACCGATTTATGCAGCGCCGAGATCTGGTCGTAGAACTGCTCGCCGCCCTTGTCGAAGCGGCGCAGGTTCTTCGCCAGCGCCTGGTCGACAAACGGGCCGTCGAGGATCTGTTCTTCCCGATTCTCCGCTGCGGTTGCCAGCATCTCGACGGCATTCAGGAGCCGGCGCGCATCGCCATCGGCGAAGCCGATCAGGCGCGCTCTTGCATCCTCGTCGAATTTCATTGCGGTCCTGCCGAGCAATTCCGACAGGTCGGAATCCGAAAGGCTCTCCAATACATAGACCGTCGCCCTCGACAGGAGCGCCGAATTCACCTCGAACGAGGGGTTCTCGGTGGTCGCGCCGACGAAGGTGAACAGGCCGCCTTCGACGAACGGCAGGAAGGCATCCTGCTGCGCCTTGTTGAAGCGATGCACCTCATCGACAAACAGAATGGTTCTGCGCCCGTTCGCAGCGAGCGAGCGCTCTGCCGCCAGCACTGCTTCACGAATATCCTTGACGCCCGAGAGCACCGCCGAGAGCGCGATGAACTCGGCCTCGAAGGCCAGCGCCATGAGGCGCGCGATCGTCGTCTTGCCCGAGCCCGGCGGCCCCCACAGGATCATGGAGTGGGGCTTGCCCGATTCAAACGCGACGCGCAGCGGCTTGCCTGGACCGAGGAGATGCTTCTGGCCTACAACATCATCAAGCGCGCGTGGCCTGAGTTTTTCAGCGAGTGGCGCCGCCGGATGTACCGTGCCGAACAGGTCATTCCCCAAGAACGTCAACTCCCTTGGGCGGGGTGAAGCGGAAGGTGCCGGCGTCGAACTGCGGGTTGCGCACGATGTTGGAAAAGCGCAGCACGGTAGTCTGGCCGAAGTGGTCCATCAGTTCCATCATCTCCACGCCCGAGGCCGACATGCCCAGCCGTATGCGCTCGAAGCCCGATTCCTTCTCGCGCGGCTTCGCCTCCAGCCACTCCAGGCCGTCCTTCTGGCCGGATTCCAGGAGTTCGAAGGCCTTGCCGATGTCGGAAGCACCCGCCAGCAGGGCCGCCGGGGTGGCGCCTAGCACGCGCGCGACGCGCCGCACGGTCACCTGGTTCAGGTCCGCATCGTGGATCCACACGCGATCGCCGTCGCCGACAATGGCCTGCGGCGGGCTCACGTAGGTCCAGCGGAACCGCCCCGGGCGCAGGAAGGAGAAACTGCCCCTGGATTCCTGCACCACCTTGCCGGTCTTGTCGTACACCTTCTGCTCGAAATCGGCGCGCCCCGCCTGCGTGGTGCGCAGATAGCTCTGAAAACGCTCCAGGCTGGAGGCATTCGCCTGTTGAACGGAAAAAATCAAGGCGAGAGCCAGGAAAGATCTTCCCATTGCGCTACTCCAGTTTCGCGGGCACAAGGACTTCGCGGTTGCCGTTCGACTGCATCGTCGAGACCAGGCCCGCGCGCTCCATGTCCTCGATCAGGCGCGCGGCGCGGTTGTAGCCGATCCTCAGGTGGCGCTGCACCAGCGAGATCGACGGGCGGCGCGTGCGCACCACGATCTCCACCGCCTGGTCGTAGAGCGGGTCTTTCTCGCCGGAGGATTCCCCGTTAGCGCCCGCCGCGCCGTCTTCGGCCGCCGCGGGCTCGAGGATGTCCTCCAAGTATTCGGGCTTCGCTAAGGATTTTAGATGTTCAACTACTTTATGCACTTCCTGGTCGGCGACGAAGGCGCCGTGGATGCGCTGCGGCAGGCCGGTGCCCGCCGGCAGATAGAGCATGTCGCCGGAACCGAGCAGCGCATCGGCGCCCGACTGGTCGAGGATGGTGCGCGAATCGACTTTCGAGGCAACCTGGAAGGCGATGCGCGTCGGGATGTTCGCCTTGATGAGGCCCGTGATCACGTCCACCGAGGGGCGCTGGGTGGCGAGGATCAGGTGGATGCCCGCGGCACGTGCCTTCTGCGCCAGGCGCGTCACCAACTCCTCGACCTTCTTACCCTGCACCATCATTAGATCGGCAAGCTCGTCGATGACGACGACGATAAATGGCAAATGCAATTGAGGATTGCCCTCCGGATCGTTGAGCGTGCGTCCGTGATTCTCGGCATCAGTCACCTTGTGATTCATTCCCGACAGATTGCGGCAGCCATGCCAGCTCATCAGCTTGTAGCGCCGGTCCATCTCGGCGACGCACCACTGCAGCGCGTTCGCCGCCTGCTTCATGTCGGTGACGACCGGCGCGAGCAGGTGCGGAATGTCCTGGTACACCGAGAGCTCGAGCATCTTCGGGTCGATCAGGATGAAGCGCACGTGCTTGGGTTCGGACTTGTAGAGCAGCGACAGGATCATGGCGTTGATCGCCACCGATTTGCCCGAGCCGGTGGTGCCGGCCACCAGCAGGTGCGGCATACGCGCGAGATCCGCGACCACCGGATTGCCGGCGATGTCCTTGCCGAGCGCCAAGGCGAGCGGCGAATGGCTCCCGTGATAAGTCTCGGAGCCGAGGATCTCGGTCAGGCGCACCGTCTGGCGGTGCGGATTCGGGATCTCCAGGCCCATGCAGGACTTGCCGGGAATGGTTTCGACGACCCGGATCGCGACCACCGACAGCGCCCGCGCGAGGTCCTTGATCAGGTTGACGATCTGGCTGCCCTTGACGCCGACCGAGGGCTCGATCTCGTAGCGCGTGATCACCGGGCCGGGATAGGCCGCGAGCACCTTGGCCGAGACGCCGAAATCCGAGAGCTTCTTCTCGATCAGGCGCGAGGTGAATTCGAGCGTCTCCGCGCTGACGGTTTCTGTTTCCTTCTCCGGCTCATCCAGCAGCTTGAGCGGCGGCAACGGCGTGTCGGGCAGGTGCTCGAACAGCGGCGCCTGCTTTTCCTTCTGTGCGCGCTCCGAGCGCTTGATCTCCAGCGGCGGCGGCGCGATCACCGCCGGCGGGTGGTCTTCCTCGCGCTTTCTCTCGGCCTGGACCACGGACTCGCGCACCTCGCGCGCCTGCTCGCCGATCTTCTCGTCGCGGCGGCGCTCCCAGGCGCCGCGCGTGCGCGCATAACCCGTCTCAAGCAGGAACCCGGTGAATTCGGCAACCGCCAGCCAGGAGACGCCGGTGAACAGGCTGAAGCCAACCGCGGCGAGCGTGAGCAGGAGCAAGGTCGCGCCGGTAAGCTCGAGCCGCCCGTAGGCGAAGCCGCCGAATGCCTTGCCGATCATGCCGCCTGGCGCGAGCGGCAGTTCGGCCCGCAGGCTGTGCAGCCGCAGGTATTCCAGCGATGCGCTCGCCAATAGCAGCAGCGCGAAGCCGCACAGCGTGATCCACAGGGGGCGCCGGTCGACGAGGCGTGCGCCCTTCACCTTGCCGGCTGCGCCTTCCGGCAGCTCGATCTTGCGGTAGCCCCAAGCGACCAGGGCGCCGAACAGTGCCGCCCACCAGTAGGCGGAGAGGCCGAAGAGGTAGAGCAGCAGGTCGGCGAGCCAGGCGCCGACGCGGCCGCCGGCGTTCTGCGTCGCTGCCCCGGTGGCGCTGTGCGACCAACCGGGGTCACCCTTGTTGAACGTGGCGAGGACCAGCACCAGATAGACCGCGGCCGCGGTCAGCGCCAGCCACTTGGCCTCGCGCAGGAGACCGGCGAGTTTCGCCGGCAGTGGCGCGCCGGCCTGGGATTTCTGTGCCGCAGCCATACCGACGCCTACGGCCGACGGATCAGTGCGGCAGCAGGATGGTGTCGCGCAGCACGATGGTGGATCCCCGCACTTCGATGTAACCACCCATCTGCAGGTCCTTCATCACGCGGCTCACCATCTCGCGCGAGGCGCCGACCATCTTGGCGATGTCCTGCTTGGGCAGGCGCCTGGTGACGGTCTTCTGCCCGTTCACATCTTCGGACATGTCGAGCAGCAGCCGCGCGACACGGCCGTAGACGTCCAGCAGTGCGAGGCTGCCTATTTTCCGGTCAGCCTCGCGCAGGCGGCGCACCAGACCGCGCATCACCGCCATCGACATCTCGAAATTCCCGGCCAGGCAATTCTTGAAGTCGCGCTTGGTGATCGAGAGTAGCTCGCAGACCTCCATCGCGACCACGCTCGCCGAGCGGGGGCTGTCGTCGATCAGCCCCATTTCACCGAAAAACTCCCCCGGGCCGATCAGACTGAGGATCACTTCCTTGCCATCGGCGTCGCCCATCATCACCTTGAGGCGGCCGGAAATGACGATGTACAGGGAATCGATCTGGTCGCCCGCGGCCATGATCACGGATCCGCGCGGCGCGCTGCGGCGCGTGACGACCGGCACCAGCAGGCGCAGCTGATCATCGGGAAAACTCGCGAACAGCGGCACCGACTTCAATGCGGTGGTCGAAACGATGGAAGCTGCAGCGGGCATCTTGTGTCTGGGTTTGCGCCTGATCTGAACCAGTCTATGGTAGCAGAAGCTGCCCCCCTTATAATCCTCGATCCTGCGCACCTGCGAGACTACGAACGCCTGAAAATGGGGACAAATTCCCGCCATAGCAAACTGCTGATCCTCGGCTCCGGACCGGCCGGGTATACCGCTGCGGTCTACGCTGCGCGCGCGAACCTTAAACCCTAGCTGCTGACCGGCCTCGCCCAGGGCGTCCAACTGATGACCACCACCGACGTGTACAACTGGCCCGCAGACGATGCCGGCATCCAGGGCCCGGAGCTGATGGCGCGCTTCCAGAAGCACGCCGAGCGCTTCGAGACCGAAATCATCTTCGACCAGATCCACACCGTGAAGCTCGGACAGCGCCCTTTTCTCCTCGAGGGCGATGCGGGCGCCTATACCTGCGACGCGCTGATCATCGCGACAGGGGCCTCGGCGAAATACCTCGGCCTGCCCAGCGAGCAGAAATTCATGGGCCAAGGCGTCTCGGCCTGCGCCACCTGCGACGGCTTTTTCTTCAAGAACCAGGAAGTCGCGGTGATCGGCGGCGGCAACACCGCGGTCGAGGAGGCGCTCTACCTCGCCAACCTCTGCAGCAAGGTGACCCTGGTGCATCGGCGCGACAAGTTCCGCGCCGAGAAAATCATGATCGACAAGCTGATGAAGCGCGTCGCGGAAGGAAAAATCGCCCTCGAACTCGATTCGACGCTGGACGAAGTCCTCGGCGACAAGACCGGCGTCACCGGCATGCGCGTCGCCAACCTCAAGACCGGCGCCAAGCGGGAACTGGCGCTCAAAGGGCTGTTCATCGCCATCGGCCACACGCCGAATACCCAGATCTTCGCCGGCCACCTCGAAATGGAGAACGGCTACATCATCGCCCGAGGCGGCCGGGCAGGCGGCTCGACCGCGACCAGCGTGCCGGGCGTGTTCGCCGCGGGCGACGTGCAGGACCATGTCTACCGGCAGGCCGTGACCAGCGCCGGCACCGGCTGCATGGCGGCGCTGGATGCGGAGAAATTCCTAGATGGACTCGGATGAATTCCGCAAAGCCGTCGCGGGCGTCAAGCCGATAAAGCGCCCGAAACGCGTTTTACTCACGGGCCCGGCCCCGGCACCCGTGCCGCATCAGCGCCGGCGCGACGAAATGGCCGCGCTCGCCGAGAGCCTCGAGGGGCCGCTGTCGATCGACGATGCGCTCGATACGGGCGAAGACCTGAGCTTTCTGCGCGACGGAATGTCGCGCCAGGTGCTGCGGCGTCTGCGGCGCGGCCACTGGGCAATCCAGGACGGCATCGACCTGCACGGCCTGAACCGCGACCAAGCGACCGCTAACGTCGTTGATTTCCTGAATCAGTGCCTGGCACGCGGCCTGCGCTGCGTGCGGATCGTGCACGGCAAAGGCCTCGGGATTCTGAAGGCAAAACTCAGGAAATGGCTGCCCCAGCGGGAAGAGGTGCTGGCCTACTGCCAGGCGCCCGCGAACGACGGCGGCAGCGGGGCCCTGCTGGTACTTCTGAAAGCGAAACGCTAGAAAAAGGGGGTCAGAGTAAGATTACCGAGCGCTTTGCGTAACGACCAGTACGCCGTGGAAATCTTACTCTGACCCCCTTTTTCTAGACCGCCGATTCGCTGACCCCCTTTTTCTAGACCGCCGATTCGTTGGTTTCGCCGGTGCGGATACGCACCACGTGCGTCACCGCGGTGACGAAAATCTTGCCGTCGCCGATCTTGCCGGTGCGCGCCGATTTGATGATCGCTTCGATCGCCGGCTCGACCTGGTCGTCGGTGACCACCACCTCGATTTTCACCTTGGGCAGGAAATCGACCACGTATTCGGCGCCGCGGTAGAGCTCCGTATGGCCTTTTTGCCGGCCGAAGCCCTTCACCTCGGTGACGGTGAGCCCGGTGACGCCGACTTCCGACAACGCCTCGCGCACTTCGTCGAGCTTGAACGGTTTTACGATTGCTTCGATCTTTTTCATCGCGTGCTCCTCCCGAATATCGGGCTGTAGCGTGTAATTCTATAATGACCGCATGGCATTGGAGCGCCTTCGAGTGGTGGAATCCCTCGCCGGCGTGCCGGCCGCGGCCTGGAACGCCCTTTCAGCGGGCGATCCCTTCGTCAGCCACGAGTTCCTCACAGCCCTGATCGACACCGGCTGCGCCAGCGGCCGCACGGGGTGGCGGCCTCAAATCGCCCTGCTGGAGCGGGCCGGCAAACTCACGGCGGCGATGCCAATGTTCCTCAAATCGCATTCCTACGGGGAGTACGTCTTCGACTGGGCCTGGGCCGACGCCTACCAGCGCCACGGCCTGGAGTATTACCCCAAACTGCTGTGCGCCGTGCCTTTCACGCCCGTCACCGGCCCGCGGTTGCTGGCGGCGAACGACGCGGACCGCGCCGTGATCGCCGCAGCGGCCCTGGAAATGGCCCGCGAGGTCTCCTCGCTGCATGTGCTTTTCCCGACCGCCGCCGAAGCCGCCCTGTTGCAGGACGCCGGGATGCTGCTGCGGCGGACGGTGCAGTTCCATTGGCGGAACGACACCGGCCAGGGCTATGCCGATTTCGACGATTTCCTCTCTCGCATGACGCGGCACCGGCGCAAGATCATCCGCCAGGAACGGCGCCGGGTGCATGAAACCGGGCTCGGCTTCCGCTGGCTGAGAGGCGCCGAGATCGGGCAGGCGCAGTGGGAGTTCTTCGAGCGCTGCTACCGGCGCACCTACGCGGCGCACCGATCGAGCCCCTATCTCAACCTGGAATTTTTCCTGCAGCTGGGCGCGACGCTGCCGCAGCACTGCCTGATGATCATCGCCGAGCGCGCGGGGCGGCCGGTGGCGGCTACTTTGAATCTGATCTCAAACGACAAGATTTTTGGCAGATATTGGGGCGCCGCGGAACACGTTCCGCTGCTGCACTTCGAGTGCTGCTACTACCAGGCGATCGAGTTTGCCATCGCCCATCGCCTGCGACTGTTCGAGGGCGGCGCCCAAGGCGAGCACAAGCTGTTCCGCGGTCTGCTGCCGGTGGAGACGCACTCGGCGCACTGGCTGGCGCACCCCGCCTTCGCCGGCGCGATCGAGGACTACCTGAAGCGCGAGACCGCCGGTATCGTGCGCTATGTCGACGAATTGAACGAGCACTCGCCCTTCAGGACGCAGGCACTCCTATAATTTGTCCTTTCAAGGAGAAAGCATGAGGCTCAAGGGCAAGGTCGCCATCATCACGGGCGCAGGCAGCGGATTCGGC
>Ga0315281_10007630_pt1 | contig 15199 bp, 26 predicted proteins | sample YL17G07_0_MG_FD_204540 | JGI IMG/M metagenome (GOLD analysis project Ga0315281, IMG submission 204540) | Sediment microbial communities from Yellowstone Lake, YNP, Wyoming, USA - YL17G07_0 | ecosystem: Environmental > Aquatic > Freshwater > Lake > Sediment | place: USA: Wyoming | collected...
AGGCCCATTTTTAGCTTTGCATGGCGATTGCTGTCAGCGAGCGAGCGATAGCGTTGACTTCAATCGCGCCTTGAACAGTTCTACGGTTTTCCTGCTGATGGCCTGTCGGGCTTCGCGGCCGTCCACGATCTCTGCGTTGGCTTCACGGAGGACGTCCATGATCATGTTGGAGATCACGTCGCGACTTTGTTCAATGCCAACTGTGCCTTCTGGACCCAACTTCTGGAGGACATGCTCCAGGCGTGCCGGTGTGACCCATTCATCGGCGATGCTCGCAGCGGCCGTTAGCACTTCAAGCATGGCGGGGTCCACTACCTTGCGAGGTGTTTTGGTCTCACGCTCGTCGTCACGCTTGTGCTTGGCAATGATACGGTCGCCGCTGTTCAGGACAAACTCAAGCAGGGGCCTTAGCACGACCCCCTCTCGCGGCTTGTCTCCGGCCATACCATTGCGCCTCGCTTGTTCTGAAGGCGCATCGCGCTCAGCATCAATGGCATCAAGTGTCGTCGGGATTTTCGCGTAGTGAACGAACTCAATACCGACCTTTTTCGCTACATCTTCTGCGTTAGGGACGGCAAGCCAGTGATCACCTACCCGCACATCGAACGCCACGAACCGCAGATTTTGGCCGTAACGCCATGCTTGGGCTTGTTGTTTCCCCCCATAAGCCTCTCCATAGATCGCAACCTTCGTGTGCCCCAATGCTTCAAAAGCACTTTTGATGGCGTCTGAGTCGAAGAGCCCGATGAACCGTTCATGTTTTTCGCCTCCCGCGGAAAAGGTGAGATTCCCATCATGGAAGGCTACGTGAGCGCTCGTGCCGTGGATTTTTTCCAAGGCGTAGCATTCTCGGAACATCAGCACGAGCTGGTTCTTGTACAGATTGTCGATGTGTAGGTATCCCATGTGCGTTAGCCTTTCGTCATGGCTGCGAATTCAGCCGCGTCTGCTGCCGCCCATGTTGCCCAAGCCGTCCGAGCTGCGTCGAAGGCGAGTTTGGCTGCCTTCGCTTGACGATCCGCTTCGGACCACGCGGCATTTGCCTTATCCTTCAGATCCTTCGTCGTCGTCGTTTCTTCGGTGTTCATGGCTTCGCCTTTGCGTGCAACTGTTGTGCAACCGCCGCCTGAGCTTCATCATTCATGACCCATAGCCCCAGTGCGCCAGGAGTAAAGACTGGATTTGGCAATCGGACTACGTTGGACAAGACGAATCCGAAGCGACCGGGCGTATAACTGCCAAATTTCTCTTCGTTCGTAGCGCAAACTCGGCCGATAAACGGAGACACCCCGGCTACAAATTTGAAGCAGTCTGTGAGTTGTGCGACGGCTACGACGCAGCCAGTCGGCAAATGGTTTGGGCTTTCGCCATGCAGTGCTGAGAGCATGGGTTCACGAAGGCAGAGATCGCGGCATTCTCGTGGAAATTTTTTCGCTGCGTGGATGGCGATGGGGCCTCGAAATTTATGGCTCCACGATCGTGTCTCGATGAGTTTTTCACCGAGGGCGACCAGGGACGCCCAAGGTTGCGTCAGCGTTATGGCGCGTTCGACCGTGCCGCTGAAGACGTTCGATATGGATACGTCTGACACCACAGGGGGCGATATCGTGGGCATGGGGAACAATGCGATCTGTCTTCGATCTGTCTTTGCTGACATTCCAAGCGGCAGCATTGCGTGGAAGACGTTTCCGTGTCAAGTAAAAGAAGCGAAACGGGGGGACACTGCGCCTGCCGTCTGTAGATACTAGAAAAGGAAGGAAGATGATCTGATGGCCACGGACTTCCCACGACTGATGACTGACGAGGAGCGAACTGATTTTCGGCGGCAGTTGGAAGACATGATCGAGCAACTGCCCGGACCTGACTTCGTGTTGGGGCTGATGGTACTTGGCGTAGTGGGGGCGTACAAGCAGGGCGTGCCGCTCGATACCATTGAAGAAGCGTACAGGCAGGCTCTTGGGCTGGCTGCTACCCGCATCCAGAACAAGGGTGACGCATGATGCTCGGTCTTACGGGGTGGTCTGAAGAAAGGTGTTGACATGGAAATGCTGCGGGTGTAGCCTGTTTTTCCGTCATGATGTTTCATTCGACACGTCCGATAGCCATGGTCGGTGCCAGAAGGCATCGCGACTGGCATGCGTGCGTGGAGTCAATTTGTGATTCGTGTTTGGAAGGTTTCCTGCGAACCTCTTATTTAGGCCTCCGTGGGAAGCAACTACCGCAGGTCGGTAGCAACTTCGGAGGCCTCGGCGGCTAGACGTTCAGGAAACCCCCAACCTGGACTTAGAAGCCGCCGAGGGGAACCCCGGCGGCTTTTGGCATTTCAGGGGCAACAAGGGAAGGACACGGTGTTGAAGAACCATGGATGAAACGGATTATCGCAGCGGGTGGGACGACGCAATGGTGCGCCACCTGACTGTAAATCAGGCGTCCCTTAGGGGGCATGGTGGGTTCGATCCCCACCCCACCCACAAGAAACGCGGCGGATATGGATCATCCTGCCGTCGTAACTCAACTGGCTAGAGGCCCAATGGCCTGAACAGAGCCAGGTCGGCGAGGGCTGCTAGGCGAGCTCAGGCGCCAGATTCTCCTGAGACAAGTCCTCGGCGATCCACGTGAGGAAATAAAAAAAGTCATTCCCGGGTCGGTCACGTGGCAGGCCGCCTGACTCTGAATCAGGAGAAGGAGGTTCGAGCCCTCCCCTGGGAACGAAAAGAAAGGAAGACGAAGGGACACGATGATCAGGACGACGCTCATGCTCGCCAGTGCGGCGCTGGATTTCGCGATTTTTGTGGAACTGGGTACGACTTGGCATATCGCTAGCACGGCTGGCCGGCGGCTTGTGGCTTGGAAGAGGGTTCGCTCGGGGATTGGCTAATTGGTAGGCCGGCGGCCTTTGAATCCGCCTGTGCAGGTTCGATCCCTGCTCCCCGAACCACGACTGGTTCAAGGATCTCTGACAACCGAATAGTTGACGATGCCCGTGGCGGGAGCCAACCCGCCACGACTGCCCTCGAAGCCGATCTGGTGATGGCGCCTCGCTGAAGACGAGGAGATGTCGGTTCGATTCCGAACGAGGGCGCTCTCGGGGTGTAGAATGGGGTCGTAGCTCAATCAGAAGAGCGCCCGCTCGATAAGCGGGAGGTAGCTGGAGCATAGCCAGCCGGCCCTACGGCACGAGGGCGCCGAGGTGTAGTCTATTGGCTCAGGCGCATCTGGTCGCATGTCGCAAGGCGAGATCAGGCGCTATCTTCCTGAGACGGGTATGCAAGTCACGGGCGCACGACGGGGACGTGGTGAAATTAGGATCACGCGGCGTTCGCAACGCTAAATTCCGGGCTCAGGCGCCATCTTTCTGAGACTCTTGGAGAGTACGGCACATGGTGTGCAAATGGCCTTGAAGACCATCGGTGCCTTCTGGCACGCAGTTCGATTCTGCTGCTCTCTTCTTGTCACAAGGCGAGCTCGGGCGCTATCTTCCTGAGACGATTCCGCCACCTTCCTCCCTCTCCGGAGAGTACGGCACATGGTGTGCAAATGGCCTCGAAGACCATCGGTACCTTTGGTACGCAGTTCTCTACTCGCTTGGAGAGAACACGGCTGTCGGTTTGCCGTAGCGGTTTGCTAAACCGCCGGGCTTTTGAAGCCCCGAGGGTTCGACTCCCTTTTTCTCCTCTGTGACTCCGTAGCCAAGTGGTAAGGCAACGGTCTGCAAAACCGTCATCGGGAGTTCGACTCTCCCCGGGGTCTCTGTGCATGCGCCCAAGGTGTAGATGGCGACACGTCGGCTTACCAAGTCGAAGAGGGGGATTCGAGTTCTCCTGGGCGCTCGGGTGCATCGCTGGCCGAGCGGCAAAGGCGCCAGTCCTTCCAAACTGGACCAGGCGAGTTCGACTCTCGCGCGATGCTCTGTTGCTCCTGAAGCGTTGATGGCGACGCGCCGGTTTCGTAAATTGGAGAAGTCGGTTCGATTCCGACCGGGAGCTCTGAAGGCCGGTGTAATTGAAATAATAGCTTGACATGGGAAAGAGGTCAGAGTTATCCTTGAATGTGCAGGGAGGTGCCCCGGTGGGCACTACAACCCGGGGGCGGTGTGGTTCAACTCCCACCCCTGCAACACGAAGGATATTTTGATGCGGGCAGGTGCCCCGGTGGGCACGGGAGGCTCATACCCTCCACGCGGTGGGTCCAACTCCCACGCCCGCTACGAAGCTAAAGCTGACCCGTTCGGCTATGGATAAACCAGGGTGTCCAGAGACGGGAATGGCACTCAGCAACCCCATGGGCCCGAAACGGCTTCGACGTGGGAAAGTGACGATGCAGGAGCGAGCCGAGGTCGCCCGAGGCCTCGTAAAAAACGGGCAACTCAGAAACGCGAACGACAACTCGTTCGGTTCCGCTTTGGTCGCTCAGGCGGCCTAAAGTGGACGTCAGTCCCCAAGATCGTCCTGGTAGGGGGTAACTGGCGTAACCACAAGGATCGGACTCACGGCGGTGTCTTCGGCGACGTGGGCCGCAAGTAGTACCCGAGGCTGGTGGAGGGCTAGACGGCGGAAGCTGTTTCGCCCCTGACGATGACTCGAAGCCGGTTTCGAGAAGTCGCCGCAGTACAAAACCGGAACGCTCGTAGCGCCTGCATCTGAACTTCTCGCGGACCCGGGTTCGACTCCCGGCGGGTCCACTTTCCTCTTTGCCTTTCCTCCGCCTCTTAAGCATAGGTGGCGATGCGCCCGGCTTGTATCCGGGAAAACTCGGTTCGATTCCGGGAAGAGGCTCCATGGGCTCCTCGCATCTCTCCAAAACCGAGCGGCAAGGTTCAATTTCTTGGCTCCCCGCAAGGCATGGGGAAGGTGAATCGCATGTCGCAAGGCGAGCTCAGGCGCTATCTTCCTGAGACTAAGCGGGGACGTGCAGGTTCGAATCCTGCCGGGCGCACTTTTTCATGTCCCCGTGGTGGAACTGGATTACCACGCCGGTCTACGAAACCGGAGGCTGCCTGTTCGATCCAGGCCGGGGACACTGCCAGCATCAAAGGCTGATATGATGGATTTCATGTTCAGTCGAAAGAAGTCGATCCTGCGCCTGTCGCTCGCGTCGCAGAAGCCGCCGACCGAGCGGTGGATGTGCAGGTGTCCGCGCTGTGGCGCCGATGGCGCGCTGATTGTGATGCCGCACTGGTGCCACCGCATGAGGTGCTCGGGTGGTCCATGTCCGGCGTTTGAGGCCATGTCGTGTACGACACCTGGCTGTGAGTACCCATCCCCGCGCGGCTCGTCCCGCTGGCCGCGTGGCGTCCCGTACTGGGCGCACGGTGAGTGGGCTTCCGACGAGGCTAGGCGCATTTTTGACTCGACTATTAACCCCGTGGAGCCGCTGCCGGCTCCGTTCGACCGTATGCTCTGAGACAAGGCGAGGGGGCCACGAATGAAACGCGGACGTAGCCCAATGGCAACGGCGTCAGTTTGAGGCGCTGGTGAGGTGAAAGCCTTGTGCGGGTTCGAGTCCCGCCGTCCGCACACTGGCGCTATTTTTTCTGAGACAGATAGTCTGCAAGGCGAGCTCAGGCGCCCTCTTCCTGAGACGATTCATCCGCCTTCCGCTCTGGGCTAGTAGCCGAATGGTATAGGCAGTGCACTTAGAACGTGTGGCGAAAGCCGATGAGGGTTCGAGTCCTTCTTGGCCCACAGGCATGACCGGACGTAGCCCAATGGCAGAGGCAGCCGTTTCAAAAACGGCCAAGTGCGAGTTCGACTCCCGCCGTCCGGACAAGTGTTTTGAAAAAATGATTCCGGGCGTAGCCCAAGGGCAGAGGCAGCCGTCTTAAAAACAGCCAAGTGCGGGTTCGACTCCCGCCGTCCGGACAACCTGCTCACCTGTTAGACTGGAGGCTTTCATGCAACCCGCGCAGACTATGCCCGTGCTGTTTCTTGATGTTGATTGGCAGCCGCTGTCTGTGAGGCCGCTCAAGAAGGCGTTGAAGAAGATCATATCGGGTTCAGTGGAGGTAGTGGTATACAGCCGCGATCGCACCATCTGGGCTGAGAAGGAGCATAAGCTCCCGTCAGTCGTCCGTGTATTGAGGCGTTTCAAGCGCGACCGAGTCGCAATCAAATTTTCACGACTCAACATCTACACGCGTGATTCGTATCGTTGTCAGTACTGCGGCGAGCGCGGGCCGACTGAGGATTTGACGTTTGACCACGTGGTCCCTCGCTGCCAAGGAGGACGTACAGAGTGGACGAACATTGTTACGGCTTGCAGTTCTTGTAACTGCAAAAAGGACGGCCGCACTCCTGAGCAGGCCGGCATGAGGCTTTTTCGCAAGCCGGTCAAGCCGCGTTACCTACCGGTGGTGATGGTACAGATGGATCGCCGTGGCGTGCCGCCTGAATGGCGTGACTACTGGAGGATCGACTTGGAATGATTTCAAGGGGTGGAAAGTTGACAAAATTTTTGTCCTCGTAGCTCAATGGATAGGGCGCCAGTTTCCGAAGCTGGAGGTTCCCGGTTCAAGCCCGGGCGGGGACACATGCACAAGGAGAAGGTCATGCTTGCGAAGAAGAAGAAGAGAAGGATGGTCATGCGAGTAGAACTGCTCGCAGTAAAAGGCGTGTGTTGCACTTGCGGTTCTTATGACCCCGATGATGCGTGCGCCGGCCGGGAAGACGGCGTGCACTGTAAGCATTGGTGGGATGGACCGCCAGAAGATAGATGTCAAGAGTGAAACGGGCCCTTGCGTCCAATGGGAAGACGCCTGCCTTGCAAGCAGGAGATGCCGGTTCAATTCCGGCAGGGTCCACCGATGGCAGTGAAGCAGAGACGCTTGACCTGTCGAACGTCGACGGCGTGGCATTCTCCCAGGGCCCTGTCGAGGCGGCGAAGGCGCGATGGCGCACTCGAGCGCTCGCAGAAGCCAGGCTCGCTGAGCGGCTCCTCGCCCCTGCTGGCGACCTCGATGGGTGCCCCATGCCACCGACCGACTGGGATGATGGCGAATGAGGGTGATGGCTGGTAAAGCAGAGATGGCGCTGCGCCGCTTTGGTAAGGCGGAGATGCCCGGTTCGAGTCCGGGTACCAGCTCTGGCCCCGATGCTCGATTGGAACGGGCGCCGGCCTCCTAAGCCGGATCTTGCGGGTTCGAATCCCGCCGGGGTCGCTACTTGGGGGGGAGGTGCTCGCCGATTTTCAGGCGAGAGTGTCCGATCGCGTGGTGAGACGTAGAGTCGCGGGAGCGTACCAGCGCACGATTCCCGAAAGGGAATCACGCTGGCTAACCCAGGGGCGCGCGGCTGCTTGACAACAGTGACCACTAGTGGTAGAAGTGACAGTAGGTGGTCATGGACGACCGCCTTCTAGGGAAAGGGGCCACATGAGAGTCAACTTCACGCTACTGGGGGGGCGGGCTTTTATTGCCCCCGTAGGCTACGTCGGAAGCAAGTGGGTTGCCTACAAGGCGGCCTGCGATGACGCTGGTGCTCAGTTCTTTGCGGGTCCGCCGAAGGGTCAGAAGGCTAGCCTCGGCGCGGTGCCCGCGCTCGTACGCGCGTTGACAACTGTCGGGTTTGAGCCGATGTGCTCGCCCGAACTGGACGCAGCTGTGAAGGCTGATACGGCCGCTGCTATGAGTGATTCCCATGCGGCCGAAGCGCGATCAGCCGCTGTAGACGAGGCGCTTCGTGCGAAGGGTTTGGCGCTGTATCCCTTCCAGAAGTCGGGTGTGGCGTGGTTGGCGCCTCGGAAGGCCGGCCTGCTTGCTGATGAGATGGGACTCGGGAAGACGGTTCAGGCGATTCTCGCACTGCCTGATGGGGCGCCTGTCCTGGTGGTGGCGCCGGCGGTAGCGAAGGGGGTATGGCGGAGGGAGTTCGCGAAGTGGCGACCGGAGTTCACGGTGCGGATGCTGTCCGGACGTGGCTCGTTCGCGTGGCCGGTTCAGGGCGAGGTCGTGATCGTGAACTACGATATCTTGCCTGCCACGCTGTCCCAAGACCTGTTGCCCGGTACTGTCGTCATCGCTGATGAAGCTCACGCGCTGAAGAACAGTAAAGCGCAGCGGACACGAAAGTTCCGGGCCATCAGCGAGGCTGTGCGCAAGGCCGGTGGGCGCGTGTGGCTCCTGACCGCGACTCCGATGCTCAACCGCGCACCGGAACTCTGGACTGTGCTGAACGCAGCCGGTCTTGCTGGTGAGGCGTTCGGCAACTGGCCCAAGTTTTGTGCCCTCTTCGGCGGGAGGGAAGGCCGATATGGGATGGAGTGGTCCGGACGTGTGGGGCCTGAGGCTGGCGATTTGCTGCGTCGCGTGTCGCTACGCCGCTTGCGCACGGACGTGCTTCCCGATTTGCCGACGAAGGTTTACAAAGATATCCCCATGAACAACCTCTCGGCTTCTTGCAAGAAGTTGTGTGACGAGGTGTTGGCGAAGATGGAGAAGGCGCAGGCGACCTTGGAAAATTTCCACAGTGTTGCGTTTGAGGAGATGTCCCGCGCCAGGGCCGCGCTTGCGACGGCCAAGATTCCGAGTTTGGTCGACCTGATCGAGGACTTCGAGGCGCAGGATGAGCCGGTAGTAGTGTTCAGTGCGCACCGTGCCCCGATCGACATTCTTCGCGAGCGTGAGGGGTGGGCGGTCATCATGGGTGGCACTCCAAACGACGAGCGGACGAAGATCGAGGAGGCTTTTCAGCGTGGAGAGCTGAAAGGTGTTGGGGCGACCATCGAGGCAGGTGGGGTTGCCATCACACTCACCCGTGCGCACCATGCCGTGTTCGTCGATCAGGAGTGGACTCCGGCGCTCAATGCACAGGCTGAGGATCGGATTTGCCGGATTGGCCAGACGCGTGGCGTGGTCATCTCGCGTCTCGTGGCCGAGCATGAGTTGGATCGCCGCGTTGCGGATCTGCTCGACACCAAGCAGGCGCTCATCAACGCGAGTGTTGAGGAGTCGGTCGTCACCGATATCGCTGCGCCTGTTTTTGAGGCGGTTGATTTACCGGTGGGCGATACCAGCGTGGTGGCTAAGTCTGTCGCTGCCGTGGCTGGGAGCAAGGATATCGTGGCTGGGGACAAGAAGCCTCGTAGGGCGGCCGTGAGCCCGCAAGAGAAGTGGGCTGAGCGAGCGCTACTTGTCCTGACGGCACATGATAGTGACCATGCCATGGAAGAAAACGGTGTAGGGTTCAACCGCATGGACACGGGGTTTGGCCACGCGCTGGCGGCTCAGATCAGCAGTGGCTTGACGGATAAGCAGTGGGAGTCGGCCATCCGCATGTGCCGCAAGTATTGTGGGCAGGTGGGGCAGTGTCCCAAGGATGAGGTTCAGTCAGAGTAGTTTGGTAGCTTCCGCGTAGTCACCCGCTCCGGGTGACCACAGGTAGATCTAGAAGGTGATCTAAGCTTTCTTCCATACCCGTCCTCAAGAAGAGGCGAGCGAGCGCGAGGTGGTCTTGGGGTTGGTCATACAGAAGGCCCACGTCCACCTTGTCATGCTTGGGCTCAGGCTCGTCAGGCTTCGCTTGGCTCAGTGCATCTTCGATACTCTTCAGGCGAGCGGAGAGGCTCGCGCGGTCAAGCACGTCTTCCTCGGGCGTCTCCGCGATCATCCGCTCGAGCGCGGTCTTTTCGGCGAGCAACTGGAGGTACTCGTTGTTATTCACAAGCATGGAGCGTACCATGCCTATCCGGGACGCGTGGTAGAATGTGTTTTTCCGGGACGCGTGGTAGAATGTGTTTTAGGAGGTTTTTGAACATGCCGACACGTGCATACATCGCAGGCGAAGAAGATGGCGAAATTTTTTTTACCGATGGGATTCCACGTGGTGATGCGACAGAGGCGTTGGTGAACGCGTTGACGAAAGAAGAGTTAGCTCGTTTCCTCGGGCTGTCGCTGCGTGCTGTCCAGACGCAGGGCCGAGCTTGGGATCGGGCGCTTGCGGAGTATCAGGCCGGGGTAGACTCGGTATACGCGAATGAAGAATGAGGAGGCGTTTTAAGTCACTTGCAGCCGGCCGCAATCCGACATAGGATGGTATCCATGAACCGTCGTGGAAATTCTCGTACCTGCATCCAGCCTTTGATCGCTGCCGGTTTTACTGGCCCGCGATTCACCTGCTGTGGTTGCACCGGGCGTCCGTAGTCGATAGACGTGTTCAGCCTCGTTGGGGGCTGAGTTTTTTCGTCGTCATTCGGCCGTCTCTTGCGGGCGGCTGCGAAGGAGCGTTTTCATGTGCTGCGGGAAAAAAGGCATGCCGAGATCGCCGGCGGGTGCTCGTATTGTGGTCACAACTCCGGATGGAGCAGCGTCGACGCCAGATGGTGCGCCGCCCGCTCTTGGTGCTGATGACGCAGCGGTCGTAGCTCAGCGCCCGATACGGAAGCAGGTACGACGTCGGCCTCGCCCGTCATTGCCTGGTCGCGCCATACGGCGCTTTTAGCGAGGATCGGCTGTGCCATTGACCCGCGGTGAGCTCGCCGAGGAGTTGTTGGAGATTTTTTCGGATCGGCGGCTATTTTGCGGAGCTCATGACCGCGACGAGGGTCTTCCTATTTCCGTGAACTGCAATGATGTTTTTTACTTAGGGACTGCTGATCTGGAGATGATTCTCGAAGAGGATCTCCCTGCGGTTCAGCAGGCATTCGACGATCTTGATGCTTATGGGAAGCAGGTTTTTTGCTTTATTCTCTTCGCGGCTCGCAAGAGAGGCCTGCGTCCGCATAAGCTTTGGCTCGAGCGTGTTCTTGCGAATGCTCCGGAGGTGAGGAAGTTGTTTGAGGCTGTTGGGGCGCAGGGAGCGCGGTAGCGATGGATTACGGGTCGGCTACGGTTGAGATTACGGGGACGCGTGGCGTGGCCACACTGCGCCTTATGGTCCCGTGCACTTTCCGCTTGATGGAATGGGGGCTTCAGGGGCACGTCTGGCTTGGGCCTCGAGATGGCATGATGTTTATGTCGAGGGCTTGGCCACGGGAGGAATCAATCCCGATGTGGATGGCGAAGGTTCCCTTCGAGCTTGCCATGATCTGGGTTGGCGCGAACGGACTTGTGCGTGATGTTGAGTTAGCGGCTCCTGGTGACCCCAAAACCTATGATCACCGAGGAGTCTATGTCATTGAGGCGAACGCTGCGCTTGCGCCTGAGATTGGGATCTTGCCTGGCGATGCCGTAGCGCGGCTCTCATGGCATGCGCCATGTCTATCCAAAGAGAAGCGAATGGGTTTGAAAAAATGAAGGCTCTTGACGCTGCCGTCGGCGTCCGAGAGATCAAGGCTCTTGCGGAGCTCAAGGATGACTGGGATACGTACGGGAGCCCGCCTCCGAGTGCGGCTGCACTTCAGACGGCCTTCGGCTTGCTCACCGTCTTAGAAGGCGTGCCGTTCGGTCTTCCGCATGTCGCACCGGTTCCCGGTGGCGGTGTCCAGATCGAGTGGCACATCGGTAGCGAGGATATCGAACTGGAGATCGCTTGCGACGGCCACGTGACCTACCCATGATCTGGGTTGGCGCGAACGGGCTTGTGCGTGATGTTGAGTTGGCGGCCCCTGGTGACCCCAAAACCTTATGATCACCGAGGAGTCTATGTCGGTGCGGGGATGAGTCAGCCACGGGTGATCGGTGCCATCGTCGTGGACAGGTTGCTCGACGGGCCGTGAGCATCTCCATCGGCCGTCGCTTCGGAGCCTGGGCCAGCTAATTAGTAGCCCTTCGTGCGCGAATTGAAAACCTCGTACCCGTGCAAAAGTCCCATGGCGACCTCGGGCGTGATCAGATCGCGAGACAGTGCGTCTATGGTTGTTATGACTTCTTGATGCTCGGGAGTAAGCGTATAGCCCTGTGTCACTTTGCCTTTTCTGTTTCGTTTTACTTTGTAGAGCCCTGCTCGATAGGCGTGCATGCCGATTTTTTCAGCGGCGGATTTGAGGGCGCGAAGTGCTTGATCTTTGGATGATGTGCTCATGAAAAGAGGGCTGCTTTGTGTCAACCGGATAGGCGTGGCTCAGACATTCCCATCGAGTGCGACTGCGGCGTTCGCGGTCATCATCGCGTCACGAACGTGTCGGAGGGCGGCTTGCTGGTCGTCGCAGGTTTTTGTGTAGCGCAGGATCGTCTCGGCGAGAGTCATCGCTGCTTGGCGGATTGCGTGGTAGTGGTCAACTTGCACAGTCGTTGGTGGATGGTGCCGAAACACATCTTCCAAGTTGTCGTCTGTTATTGGCATTGTTTGGTTTCTCTTTTTTATGAATATGCTCCGAGGCGCGACAGTACAGAGTGAAGCATCCAGCATACGGCAGAGCTGATGAGTCCGTGTCCGAAGAGGTCACGCATACCGCATAGGGTTCCTGCTTCGATGGCGAATGCGTTGATACCGAGCGCGGCGAGGATGCTGCCTGCCCACATGCCAGCGCACATTGCGCACGTTAGCAGTCCCCAGTCAGGCTCTTGCCGCCAACGCCTAGAAGGTTCATCCCAGATTTGGCGCTCTGTGTAGAGGCCTTTGCCGAGCAGCGGGATACGTCCAGCCAACTCGCGGAATGGTTGAGCAGCGCCAGAGTCGACGGCTATGGTTACAAGCCCGAAGCAGGCTCCGAGGAAGAACAGAATCCCTGTTGGGGTTGTTCGCGTGGCTGACTGTGCTACGCCTGAGGCGGCGATTGCCGCGCAAGTGCAGAAGTAGGCAGCGAACGTGAAGGCCGCGCCGCCGAGACGCGCAAGGAACGGCGTTGGGGGGATTGCCGCGTCTGGCTCATTGGTATTCGTAGCGGTCATCGTCGTCCTCCGAGGCATTTTTTGCAGCCCATCCGGCGTTCAGCCGCGCCGCAATTTTGGCATGGGCCAGGTGGTTGTCCTGTTGGTTTCTCGGGTGGTGCTCCTTGTAGTGGCAGCGTCGTGGTCGTACGCACTGTGCGGAAGAAAGAAGCGCGCTGTTGCGCAGGCTCTGTTTGTGGAGCCTCTGACGGCCGTAGTGGGCGACCTGCGAGACCAAAGCGTGGGAATTGCATGCACTCTATGAATACCGCGACGGCGCGCGGTGCGCAAGAGCGTAAGGGGTTATCCTGATCAGGTGATCAGGTACGCATGCTGCGGAGGAAGTTTGGGCGCGCTACGCGTTGGGCTGGCGCCAAAGAGCCGACTCCAGCGATACCCTTGCTGCGGTATGAGTCGGCGTAGTCCGCGACTTTGTCAGCGTAGGCGATACCTGCTTCACTGACTGTCATGCCTCCGCCTGGGAGGCGATTATTCGACGACGTCTTGCTGGACGCGAGCCAACCATTCACGTTCCCAGGGCCTTGGTTGTAGGCCATGGTAGCGAGGTACCATGCGCGGTCGTCTGGATGACCCTTTGCACGGTACGCGGTGAACATCTGTCGCAGATAGCGCGCTCCGGCGATGATGGAATTCGCGGGGTCGCACAGTTGCTGCGCCGACATTTTGGCGGTCGTAGGCAGCACTTGTGCTACGCCGATTGCGCATCGAGACGAAGCGATACAATCCACGCCGCAGTTGGCAGACTCGCGGTTGGGGGCATTGGACCAACTGCTTTCCTTGCGCACGATGCCAGCAAGGATCTCGGGAGGCACATTGGTTTTTTCCGCTGCTTCGCGGACCAACGGCATGAGTGTTTTTTCGCCCTTCATCGCGCTGTAGCTTTTTTGCGCGGTCAGGAGCAGCCATAGAAGTCCGGCGCCGATGCCGATCCCTACGATCGTTTTGATCTGCTGATCGTTGGCGCTTGGACTCAGGGGCGGCTGTGGCGTAGCAGTCGGCGTCGGCGTAGTGGTTGGCGCTGGTGGTGTCGGCGGTGTAGCAGCCAACGTAGACGTGCTGTTCACGGCATCCCGCCCAAGATAGCGGCGAATACGGGAGTGGCTCTGCTGCGGCACGACACATACACGATACCATATCTCGACGAAACCAGTTTCTTTGCTCTTGCGCTGGAAAGGCGGTTAAGGTTTGAGCCGGAGGACCCATGAAGATTGCTCACTTGGCGCTCTGCGCTGCGTTTTGTACAGTAGAGGTTGGCGTCGCAGCCCCCATGCCGCGAGCTGCTGCGACCTTGTCTGAGCAGGACGAGCAGCAGCCTGCCACGGCTTTGAACTCAGACGCTGATAGCGAGTGCTTTGTCCGAACATTGCGTGCGATTCAGGAGGCAATCAGATGGCCTCGGAGGTCTGGCCGGACCAAAGATGGTCGGCACATTACTGAGACATTGGCTTGGTCACAGGAGGAGGCCAATCGCATTGGGCACGCCTTCATCGAGGCTGGACGGCGGCATGATTTTCGCCCTGGTTTTCTTGCGGCATTCTCGGTGAACGAATCAGATCTCAAGGAATCTGCAGTCAGGGAGACGCGTACGAAGGATGGCAGGATTGCGAAGGATTCCGGCTTGATGGCCGTTCGCTGTGTAGTTGGAGGGGAGAAGCGATGGTGGAAGGATAATCATGTACTGCGGTTCCAGCAGCCTGGTGCTCGCTTTATCCAAGCGTGTCTCAATGATCCTGTGCGCGGCATGTTGCCGAGCGAGCTGTTAGACCCGGTGAAGAATATCGAGATCGCAGCCAGCATCCTTGCACGCTTGCGTGACGACGGAGTGCCGTTGCTGGTGACCCGAGTCGAAAAAATACATGGGCGTCCGAAACGCGTCCGCGAGGTGACGACTTGCCCACACAAGGAGCACCCGTTTTATGCTCATTACAACTGGGGTGCCCGCATGATCGAGACGGGACCGTCTCGACATTATCCACATCGGGTGGCGGTGCTCTACCATGCTATTGCTGAGGCGATGCATACTGACACTCCGGAGCTCGTGGGCGCTCATTTCGTGCAGGACAAGGGCGCCAGGCCACGCCGTGTTGATAGGCCCGTCGGTGAACGACAGCGACGCCTGTTTGCCTTGATTAGTGCTTGCCAAGGCCACTGCGAGCATTTCGCGTTGCGCTAGGCCGCTGGGCAGGTGGGTACGGTTGACACCCCGCACGCAAGGGGTACGATTGTGCCCATGTTCAGGAAATCGGGAATGCCAGCAGCGTTACGGGCAGTTCGGTCGATTCGGCGTCGGCCGGCTGGGCCGCCGATGCCGCTCTCGCCGCAGCGGCCCAACTCGGTGCCTGAGCCCGAGCCGGTCGCGCCTGAGCCCGAGCCGGTCGCGCCTGAGCCCGAGCCGGTCGCGCCTGAGCCCGAGCCGGTCGCGCCTGAGCCCGAGCC
>Ga0315281_10007631_pt1 | contig 15198 bp, 7 predicted proteins | sample YL17G07_0_MG_FD_204540 | JGI IMG/M metagenome (GOLD analysis project Ga0315281, IMG submission 204540) | Sediment microbial communities from Yellowstone Lake, YNP, Wyoming, USA - YL17G07_0 | ecosystem: Environmental > Aquatic > Freshwater > Lake > Sediment | place: USA: Wyoming | collected...
ATCCTCAGGACAATGTCCAAGGCAGGCACCCAGGCCATCGCAGAATTTGTCGCTCATCAATTTCGCTTTTCCATCAACAATCTGAAGGGCTCCTTCAGCACAGTTAGGAATACAAAGACCACAACCAGTACATTTCTCCTCATCAATCTTAACAATCTTTCTCGTTGCCATGTTTTACCTCCTTTTTTGTTTATCTTTATTATTTACGGACACGAGACACGGTCACGTATTTTACTTAATGAATAACCCACTCATAGATCCTTTTCCTTGATTTAAGTCAAATAGAGGAAAGAAATTTAAAACTTTTTGATTTGCAAGAGGATTTTAGGTGATAAGAGTTAAAATGACTCCGTGAGGTCAAGAATGGCAAGAGATGGTTTTTGACTTCGGAGACCTCAATAAGGTATCCTTCCATAGCACTCATTTACATTATCGTATACCTGAATGACTCGATACTCATCCAGAGGTCCTACACAGGGAAGGCTATCATGTTTACTTGCAGCCTTGTCCAATTGCTCATAGATTTGTCTCTCTTCCCAAGATGATATAAAGGGATAACAACGGAGACAGGAACGAGTATTCCCAACATTTTTTAGTTCAATCAGTAAGGCCCTTGAGCTATATCTATAATAATAGGGGTAAGGATAACCGTAATCCCCTTTTGACCAGAGCCTCTCTATGTCAGCGAGACGTCGACTTTCTACCTCTTCCTGTCTCATCTTTTCCTTTTCAACGTAACGTTCATAGATATCCTTTCCAGCAGTTCTTGGAAGCCCTTGTTCCCAAGGGGTTGGGGAGCCAGTGGCTTTGCACTCCTTCTCAACCATCTCTTCAAAATTCGCCAATTTCTGACTCAAAAGGTGGCTCCTTTTCTCTTTTTCTTTAAGTTCTGTTTCCGTCTTTTTAATATTTTCTTCAACCCTTAAAAGCAAGCGGTTCATAGTAGCTTTAGCTTCATCCATCTTTAAAGGAGGCGTCTCAAGGCCGCTTATGGTGAAAGTTCCCTCTGGATTTATTATCCCTTTGTTATTAGGAATACGGGAATTGAGGGTCAACCTCTGTGTCTCTGTGAGACTTCCTTTTTCTTTTATCATTTTGAGGGCGTCATCTAAGACGCTTAAGGTAATTTTTATTTCCCACCGGAGGTTCCTAAACCTTTCGAGCTCTTCACGGAAAAAGCTCACATCGGCGTTGATAGAAGACCATTCGTGCTCCGCAGCCAAATGATCGCTCTTCGCCTTTGAACAACGATCTCCGGGAGGAGAGACCTTTTCCTGCGATAAGGCTGGGGATGAGGTAACAAAAACCATTATGCATAAAATGACCGCTATCGTTAATTTATATCTTCCCATTTTACCCTCCAAAGTTACTGCCTTCACCTCATCTCTCCCGTACATTTCTGATCATTTTTAGGAATCTTATCTAAGGCGGGGGGTTTATCGAGGGGTCCCTGGTAGATTGAAAATGACCAGGTTTGGGGCCACCACATCCGGGTATAAAGGGCTCCCCGGTTACATCCTTTCTGCTTACACTTCTGGTTATCCTCGTCCCATTTACGGCGTGCAGCATTGATATCCTGCTGGGCATTTTGATCCTGTGTGATGATCACATCGTAAATATTTTCTGTACATTTATAATTTTTCCATTGCCAAATCCCAGAGGCGGTTTTTTTAACAATATAATACCGTTTCTTTTCCGGAAACTGTCCAGGAGTGGTAGGTGTTCCTGTGGAGGTGACTCCGGTTGGACCAGTTCCTCCTGTTGGTGTTTGACTCGTCCCTCCCTTAGTTGGAGTAGTTGGACCAGTTCCTCCTGTGGGTGGAGTTGTCGGTGATGTGACACCTGGGGTGGTCGGTGTTGTAGTCCCTCCTGATGTCGGTGTCGTTTGATCATTCGTTGTTGCCTGAGGAGAGGTCGTAAGTCCTGTTCCATATCTTGATGCATCTGCTGCACTGCGGTCTCGAACCTCTCGATCCCGCCTCTCTCCCGCAGCCCTATAACGATTCCCGATATTCGAAAAATCTGGCGGGAGTTCAAGGGACCGACCACTTGCCGATTCTAAAGGTGGATTTCCGGGGAGACATTTTCCATCTCGATTACAACGCCAACTCGGACAGTTCTGATTGGCCCACAGTCGGGCATCGGGCTCGCCAAAGAGGTTGTCCACCCAGATCCATTTTCTAACAGCATCCGGATACTCGGTAAGGGCCACACTCCCAGTGTTCTTGTCACACACCACAGCCCACTTACCACCCTTGCGCGGAACATCAGCTTTGGCACATCCGCCTCCGTCTATACATAGGCGGGTTGGGCAGTATTTTTGAATCCATAAATCGGCATCAGGCCCCCCTAACAATCCCTGTTGCATGATCCAGTATCTCGTCAAATCGGGAGGAGACTTAGTCGTATAGACGTGAAGGTCGTTCTTGTCACAAACGACAGCCCATTGCCCTCCAGATACATAGGCCGGTTCTTTTGCACAGGCTCCTTCGGCTGTACAGCGCCAACGAGGACAGTTCTGCTCAATCCAAAACTGTGCATTCCGAGGCCCTGGAAAGGGCCCGGCCATTATCTTGTCTTGTATTTGAGGATATTCCCCATAAACGACCTCGCCCTTGTCAGGATGACAGAAGACAAAATATGTGTAAGCGTCTGGCGGAGGTTCCGTAGAATGGGGGGTCCGGTCGTCAGCATGGCTTATGGGTGATGACCACTGGGACGGAAGGGGCTCCCGAACCGTGATCGTAGCTGATCCAGAAAACCCGGAAAAGGAGGCTGTGATTTGAAACTTTCCAGGTTTTGTTGGGGTAAATACACCCGTGCTATCCGCCCCTGTCCATGTTGCCTTTTCGGTGACGTCCTTTTCACTCCCATCGGTGTGCCACAGGAGCGCCTTTAAGGGAAGTTTATCTTTCATTTCGATGGTCTTTGATGCGGGGTCAACGTACAAGGTATGGATCGTTGCTGGGGTTCCTGAGGAGACCACGAGATCGACGGGAGAACCAACTTGCACACTTTTACCCGGACGAGGATCCTGGTCAATGACAACCCCTGCCCTATGATCGTCTCTTTTAGTCCTCACGTTTCTGACTTTCAGGTTAGCTGCTGCGATATCATACTCAGCGGTTTGCTTTTCCAATCCAACGACATCAGGCACAGTGGTCATCTGGCGTGGTTGTTGCTGTTGTCGTTGCTGCTGCTGCTGCTGCTGCTGCTGCTGCTGAACTTGTTTAGGTGGAGGAATTGCTGCTGAGGTTTCCTTTGGTAGCACCTTAACACTAACAGGTCCCCATGTCTCGCCACCGTAGGAGAATTTTACTTTGATTTCATAGCCTTCCCTTGGCAAGTTCTTGACTTGCTTCTTTACTTCCTCCCCTTTAATATTACCGTTTTTATCAACAAAACGGGATGGATCCCATTGCACCCCCTCGTAGATGTTTTGAATCGAGCGGTCCTCATAAGTGGCCGTCGCACTGCATGTGGTAGACTCGTCTTCAAAGATTTCATTCCGGGCACAGTTCAAAACAAAACTGACTATTCTCCCACGTTTTTTCTGTCTTTCAAGCTGGGCGAACTCTGACTTGAGCGATGCCTCCATTTCCAAGATGGCGAGCTGGTTCCTTGAGTTTATTAAGGCTCTCTCTCCCTGAGCAATCCAATCATTCAACATCTTCTTCACCTCTTTAGCTTGAATGACTGTAGGAACACCGGCAAGGCTAAGCCAACTCAGACCAGAACCGAGATGGAAATTTCCTTTTTCATCCACACGGAAAAACGGAGCAAGCTTCTTGTTGATCCTTTGAAGTTCATCCGGTGCCAGCGCAAGGGGCAACGCCACGAAACTTAGGACGATGAGCTTCGCGTCTTTTAGGTCGCCTAACCTTTTCTCCGACGTCGCGATGTCCGATTTGAGGATGTCCTGAAATGGGCGAGTATCATTGGGATGACTTTTCTGCAACTCCGCCCTCACGTTGTCGGCTTCAGCCGTGGCCTTATTCAGTTCTTGCTTTTTTCCCTGTATCTGCTGGTCGAGAGTTTCTTGGGATCCGTAAACCTCGGGAATCGACGATGGGAAAAGAACAAACATCGCTCCCAAACACACGAGAATGAATCTGGCAATATTCATGGTCGCCCCTTTAAATCCTCTCATTTCGACCTCCCATCTCCCATATTCTGGGAGAGGAAACTCCTTGCTTCATTTTCTTGATAACTCTTCTGGCATCTGCAATGAGATTCAAAAGGCCCATCACCCTATCGGCACTGTGGAGGCCCATCTGGATTTATTATCCCTTTGTTATTAGGAATACGGGAATTGAGAGTCAACCTCTGTGCCTCTGTGAGACTTCCTTTTTCTTTTATCATTTTGAGGGCGTCATCTAAGACGCTTAAGGTAATTTTTATTTCCCACCGGAGGTTCCTGAACCTTTCGAGCTCTTCACGGAAAAAGCTCACATCGGCGTTGATAGAAGACCATTCGTGCTCCGCAGCCAAATGATCACTTTTTGCCTTTGAACAACGATCTGCTGGTGAAGAGATTTTCTCTTGAGCTAGGACCGGAAAAGAAAATAACAATCCGATACTGATCAGCGAAATGGTGAATGAATGTCTCATCTTTTGACATCCTCTCATTGGCATTTCTCTTTGGCCCGGATAAATTTTCTTTAAATCATTATCGACTCACTTCGTTCCACGAACCTTAAAATAAGTTCTACTCAATTCATTTCTGTTACTATCGTATATGACAACATAATAGTAGGCGTCGGAACTCATGCTACTAAGGGTCTGCAAGAGCCGACGGGTCGTGGGGTCTCTCAGATCCCTAATTGCGTAGACTGTCCATTTTCCGATGCCACTCCCTAATACGGAGAGTTCGACCGGTTCATTAGAAACAAATTGACTATACCCTGGGCACATGATGACAATGACATTATCATTCCCAACTTTCTCATTTTTGTAACTCTTCCCTGCACCTTTTGGGAAATGAACCATGATCTTGAAACGGCCACTGCTGTCCGGAAAATCAACCGTGCTGGGCTTTATGGTTGAGGTAGGGGGGGGGTCAGGTTTAACAGGAGGTTTGGGCGGTGGAGTTTCTCCTGTTTTGGTTGGAGTTGTTGTTCCAGTTCCTCCTGGAGGCGTTTGTACTTTAGGTCCTCCTGGTCCCCGAGGATCTTCAGGTGTTGGTATCACAGGGGGCTGTTTGGTTTCTCCTGTCCATCTTGACGCATCGGCTGACGTTTGGTCCCTCACCTGTTGGTCTCGCATTTGCTGCCTTTCAAGATAACGTCTTATGATATCATCTCGACTTCTATAAGGTATAGCCTGTCCCTCCTCCCCTATTCTTCTTTCTGTTTCTGCCCTATCTCGAGCTTCTTGTTCAGACTGTGGCCGAGGTCCTGTACCTGTGACAACAGATGTTGGAGCATATGGGTCTCCCGTGGGACCTTGAATAGTATCCTTGGGAAGTGGAGTAGATTGATCAATTTTTCTCACATCATCATCTAAAGATCTTACAATTGCCCCTTGTCTTCTCTCTTGGTCAGTCAAATAATGATGGGGTTGAGGGCCTAAATCCTGAACAACTGCGCTGGTAGGATAGATCCAATCTCCTCCGGTGTAAGCAACCCGAATCCTAATTGGCTCATCTGCGGGGTATTTTTGAGTAATTTCATTAATTCGATTTGGTATATACGAATTCGTTAGATTACGGTTTGTAGACCACTGAAGAATTTCATTAGAAAGCTGTATAGCCCCACCCAATCCTTCTCCTACAGTTGTAGCAGGGCTGGCTCCTCCGGGCCCTCCTGCGTCGATTGGCATTGGTTGTCCTAAATTCCTTACATTAGTGGCAAAAGGCCCCCATCTTGTTGTAAATCGCTGACTTCTTGAAAGTATTCCTGGGTCTAAGGGAATTTCAGGCAATGGCACTTGAATTGATCTGTTTGCTGGTGGTAAAAGTAATTGGTTCCCTGGAGGTAATGCCAAAGGTTGGTTTCCTGGTGGCAGCGCAAGAGGTATTCTTCCAGGTGGTAATGAAAGGGGAGGACTTCCTGCTGGCAAAGCTAGAGGAGGGCTTCCTCCTGGTAATGCCAAAGGTTGGTTTCCTGATGGTAATGCCAATGGGTGGTTACCTGATGGTAATGCAAGCGGTGTTCTTCCAGGTGGTAATGAAAGAGAGGGACTTCCTGCTGGCAAAGATAGAGGAGAAACTCCTGGTGACAGGGCAAGAGGTGAACTTCCTCCAGGCAATAAAGAGGGCGTTCTTCCAGATGGTAACAATAGTGGGGATTCCGGGGCAGCTCCTGAACGATCGACGTACCGAAGAGGGTTGTTTCGAACATATAAATAAGGGGATAAACTGACCGGATCATCAATATTACCAAGTACTGGGTCGCGGGAGATGAAACGGCCCAACTTGGGGTCATAAAAGCGAGCCCTGAAGTCATAGAGTCCTGTGGTTGAATCCAGAGGGCGTCCCGTGAAACGGAGTGGTTGGGCTAACGCCTGAACTTCTTGATGAGTGGAGTTGCCGAAAGCGTCGTAGATATAGCGAACGGAAATTCGCCCTTTGGCGTCAGAAAGGCCAAGTACGGTTCCTAATGCATCCTGATGGAAAATGTTTTTATTCCCATTTGCAAATCTGACCATTAGGGGTTGATCCAGGCCTGAATAAAGGTAAGTGGATAAAGGTTTGAAATCGGATGATAGCTCCTGAAGAAGATCATATCCATCCAGGAGGTAATAAATCCGGTTTCCGTCTTCCTCACGCCATATCCTTTCTCCAAAGGGACCATAACCATAAACTACGGTTTTTCCTCCCGGGAGCTCAGCCCTGATGAGATTCCCTTCCGCATCATAGTGATAGCGGGTGACTCCGGTCTTTTCTTTTCGGGATATGAGATTACCATCGGCATCATAAGTGAAAAATACCTCTCCAGCTTGAACCAGTCTCCCGGCTTTATCATATTGATAGACTGTACTGCCGGATTTATCGTAGGTAGATAGTCTATTTCCACCAGGACCATAAACATATGTTTTCCGGTCCGATGGACTTGCTTCACTGATAAGCCTCTGTTCAAGGTCATACCGATAAACATTTTTGTTTTCCCTTTCATCTATTACTTCTACACAATTGCCCTCCATATCGTAACGGTATTGACTGGAGATCAGTACTTTCCCGGCGGCATCTAAATGGTTGATAGAAACGATTCTTCCAGAATCATCATACTTATATTGAGCAGCGGTACCATTGGATGCCTTTCTTCCAATTAAATTTCCATCCTTATCATAGGTAAATGTAAAAGCCTGTCTATCAGGCCCTTCTATCCTTTCGGTTCTTCCCAATTTATCATAGAAATAGCGAGTTTGATTTCCATCGGGATCGATGCGGGTCACCATGCGTCCAAAATGGTCGTACTGGTAATTAATCATCTTATTCCACTCTGGGTATTCAGTCGAAATGTGGCGTCCAAGATTATTGTACGTATGACGTACGGTTAATTTTCCATTCGTCACCTGGATTAAGTTTCCATCGATATCATATTGGAAATTCCAGGTCTCTTGGGGAGTCTGTTTGATTATTAGCTTTCCGGTCTGATCAAATTTATAATTTATTTTTTGAACGCGGGCATTCGTCTTTTCAATTAGAAACCCCACCTTGTTATAATGATATTTAGTTGTGTTTCCTAAAGAATCTATTATGGAAGAAAGCCTTGCCCCCCCATCATAGATGAATTTCTGTTTATTTCCTTCTGGAAGGATAATCTCCTGGATTTGGTTGGCTTTATTATGTTTAAAATTCCATGCATCCCCCATGGGTAGTGTTATCGTTTCAAGAAACCCATCGAGGTCATATTTCCTCTGTTCCTGGCCACCTCCAGGAGAAATCCTTTGGATCACCCGTCCCCATCTGTCTTTTATAAGACGAACCTCTCCTCCTATATGGTCCTTCAGACGAATCATTCTTCCTCCATCATCGTAAACAAGGTTGAGCGTACTTTGACCGATATGAAGGGACTCCAGATTGCCAGATTTGCTGAAAGACGCACCTATGCTTACTCCAGAGGGAAGAGTTGTTTTGGTCAATCGGCCAAGGCGGTCATATTCATTACGCGTCATGTTCCCAAAGGTGTCGACCGACTCCACCATATTTCCCAAGGAATCGTAAGAGAACTTCATATAATTTTTATCGCTAAAATCGATTCGGGCAAGCAACCCTTTTGGATCATAAGTATATTGATTGATCCTGGCCCCTGTCATAGCTTTGATCAGGCGACCATAGGTGTCATACTGGTATGCAATATGATTGCCACCGGGAGCTGTGATGGAAGACAAAAGCCCATTAGCCTGGTAGTGATAGGTTGTGATATTCCCCTCTGGATCATGCTCACGTGCCAGTTGTCCTTTGGCATCATAATCCCATGATATGACTCCTCCATCAGAATTGATTTGTTTGATCAGATTTCCCATTAAATCATACTCGAACTGAGTCGTCCTCCTTTCTCCATCTGTTACCGAAATCATACGCCCCTGCTTGTCATAAGTGTAACTGGTTTTCCTCCCTGCAGGGCTTGTGATTGAGAGTAAATTACCTTTCCCATCATAGGTTAATCGCGTGATCGCACCATTATAATCTGTTTCTATAGGTCTCTGGCTATTCGCTTCATATGCATTTTGGGTAACATCGCCACGGTCGGTCTGCTGTCTGACCAAACGACCGAGTGAATCGTAGGTATAAGTCATGGAACTACCATCTTGGAATCGTTCTGCTATCAGCTGACCTCTCCCAACCCAGATCCAGGTTCGTTCATTGTTTAGACTATCGCGTGCTTTAACAGGTAACCCTTTCTCACTATAAGTTGTCTCCCACCAGACCCCATCTTGTCGGGTAATTCTTGTAGTTGGACCGTAAGAGTAAGAATACCTGATACCGGTAGATGACCCTCGTTCGATAACTCTGGCAGAGTTGTCATATCTGAAAGTGACCTTTTCCCCAGAAGGATAGTTGATTTCAGCCAACTTCCCATCTTTCGCGTATTCGTAGAAAGTCTTCCATCCATCGGCATCCTTAACCTCTATGAGGCGTCCATTCTTATCATAACGATATTCACATTGTCTGCCAGAGAAGTCTTGAATTGCTGACAATAGGCTTTTCTGGTCATAGAGGAGCCTCAGGGGATAGCCTTTTACAGCTTGGATTTCAAAAAGACGGCCCTGTTGGTCATGAGTAAAGGTAATTGTGTTTCCATTCCTATTGGTGTGGGAAATTATCTTACCTTGATAGTCATAAATACTTGTCACGCTTGTTGGTGATTGGACAATCCATTGCCTATCATTTAATTGAGCTTGCCAACCTCCAACTCCCTCAAATATTTTTGTGTTACTCTTTTGAGATAACAGGATTTGTTGACCAGCCTGCATAATAACGAGTCGATTGTCTCCAAGAAAACCGAGTCGAGATATGATGTCCAGCGACCAACCAAGTCCAAGGATACCAGGCTCCTGATTGGATCGAAAAGTTCTGATGACTGGTATGAGACCAATTGGAGTCTTTAAATGTTGATCCGTTTGAGTTACAGTAACCTTGCCAGTTAGGGGTGAGACCTGGTCAAAACTCCAGGAAGTTGTTGCCATGGGGGACACGAGCAAAACGATGATTGCAAGCCTGGTGAAATGACCCAGGAGTGTAAGGGATTTTTTTTGACTTAAGAGAAAAGATGGTCTAATCTCTTGATTATCGGCGGGATTCTTTTTTGTTTTTTTTTCCATAAAAACTCCTCCAAATTTAAGCAAATGATCTAGGCCTAAATGAACTTTAACTCCTGACAATCCTTTCTCTAATTGTTTCCAAGAGCTCCAGTTTGTTTAGCTTCCCAGCCTTTCAAAATTACTATTGGTAATGAAAGTACTGGGCGGGGGTCTTGGTGCACAGGTACTCGATCGCTTTGTCTATACATGCCCTGATCGCTTTTTCCATGGGAGTATTGTTGTAACCCCCTAAAGTGACCGGCATTGCTGTTCTTCCACCCCCGAGTTGTGTTCCAATGCTCCCACTAAAATCAGAAGCTTTGCCCTCAACCCTGGTGGCGAAAAGGATTCTGCCAGTACCAGTATCCACAACTCGAAGGTCAATGGCCATTTGAGCATTCTTCGTTCCACCTCCAAGTCGTAAAGGTATATTAGGCATGCCAATACTAATACCCATTCCTGAGGCATCACTCTTAAACTCTGAGACGACACCGTAAACAAGTAGCTCTGCTCCTTCTAATTGACCAATGGGAGCTGCTGTTGCCCTTTTTACCCTGCCGCTTGCACCCAGATCCTGTTCGAGCATGACCTCTTGAATGACTTGACGTTCCAATACAATGAAACGATTAGTATTAAAAAGAGATGTGACCACCATCTCCCTTAAGCCATCGCCTATCTCAACGGTTGCCCCTGCAGCCTTCACTTGAAAATCGCCCACTGCAATTCTGGCTTTAGGTCCGTCATATCTCTCCATTTGCGCTTCTTGGATAGAAGGACCTGAACCGTGGGTCACACGAGCCGTAGGCCGTCCTGGTCCGGCTGGAGCTGGTGAATTGGGTGTGGCACAGCCAAAATATAGCAAGCATGATCCGAGAATAAATAAACTCAATAGCCCCTTTACGCATCTTGTCTTCATAAGAAAACCTCCTTTTTATTAGTTTCCTCAAGGTGTGAAAAATTATTTTTTAATCTCCAGTCCCTGAGACTCCCCAAGGAGAGTGGAATTCTAAATTTTAGATGTGCAACCCTTATGCCAATGGTTAAATAACTCTTTAATACGATTAGACTTTGATGAATAGCTTCAAAGAATCAGCAAAAGGAAGCCTTTTTTAAGGGGGGAAAAAAAGATTTAGGTTCGAGAAGGGTGTTGGAGCCCTTAAAGGTGTGGTGGAAATCAACCGTTTCAGCCAGTCTGTCGGTTGATATCAATCACTCGGATTTAAAGGTCGTGGACTATCATTCGGTAACGTAAGTGGCTCCGGCTGATTCCCAGGAGCCGGGCAGCTTGACTTTTGTTACCGCCGCTTATTTGAAGGGCACGCTTTATGAGTTCTCGCTCTGCCTGAGCAAGGGTAGGAATAGTGCTGGAATCGATTGCCCCGGATATCTGTTGCGATTCAGTTTCTGATTCTTCCCAAAAGATGGGATGGGATAGAAGAGACTCCAGGCTGATTGTTCCTCCACGGCTCATTAAGACGGCTGAACGGAGCACATTCATCAACTCCCGCACATTTCCCTTCCAATCGTATTGGGTGAGAAAATCTAAAGCTCGAAGTTCAAGTTTCAGTCCTACGCTTCCCATTTCTGCTCCGAAGGCTTGAAGGTAATACTCGGTGAGGATTTTGATGTCTTCTTTACGTTCCCTCAAGGGAGGAATATGAATGGGAAATGCCATCAAGCGGTGGAAGAGGTCCTGACGAAATCGGCCTTCTCGCACCATTTCCTCAAGATGGCGGTTACTGGCCGCCATAATTCGGCAGTTTACCTCCACTGTCTGTGAACCACCCAGAGGATAGAATCGTTTCTCTTCAATCGCCTGGAGGATCTTGGCCTGAAGATTTGTTTCGAGTTCACCGACCTCATCTAAGAATAAGGTCCCTCCATGAGCCATCTGAAACTTTCCCTTATGACGATTAATAGCTCCGGAGAAGGCCCCCCGCTCATAGCCAAATAGTTCACTTTCCAGCAAAGAGGCGGGTATGGCAGCGCAGTTCACCTTGACGAAAGGTCCATCTTTGTGGCTGCTTAGTCCATAAATCATGCGGGCAAGAAGGTCCTTTCCGGTGCCCGTCTCTCCAAGAATGAGCACCGTCAGATCTGTGGGGGCTACTTTTTTAACACGATCTAAAAGAGCTTTTATGGGGGGAGAGTCCCCAAGGAAAACCATCTCTCCCAAACTTTCTTTAAGAAGTTGTCTCAGATCACGATTCTCCTCGGCTAAGGCCCTTATCTTCAGGGCGTTACGCACCGTGGCAATGATGGTCTCTTCTTTAAATGGTTTTGTAAGATAATCCAGCGCTCCTTCTCGAACCATCTCAACGGCGGATTTTATCGTTCCATAGGCAGTTAAAATAATGAACGGAACATCAGGAGCCACCACATTCCGATGACGCAAGAGGTCCATTCCGTCATACTGGGACATACGAAGGTCGGAGATGGCCAGATCGAACTCCTGCTCATCCAGCAATCGAGCCGCTTGCTTGCTATCGGTAGTGGTTACCACCTCGTAATTTTCATGACGAAGCATTGCCTCAAGGATTTGACAATAGCGAAGTTCGTCATCCACTACAAGAATGCGAGGCATGATCAACGTCCTCCTCTCCTACCTTACACTTTGGTCCCCAGTTTTTCAATCGATGGAAAAAAAGAGAGCAACTTTCGTGCCATTTCCATGTGAAGATTCAATCTGAACCGATCCACCGTGAGCCTCCATCACCTTTTTCACCACAGTAAGGCCCAGTCCCAAGCCAGAATCCTTAGTCGTAAAAAATCGATCGAATACTTTTTGGAGATGTTCCCTGGGTATTCCTTTACCCGTGTCCTTAACCGATATCCACACTTGGCCGCTCTCTTTCTCTATTCCCGTTGAGATAAGCATTTCCCCTCCCACAGACATGGCCTCCTCAGCATTGGTAAAGATATTGAGCAGCACCTGATAGATCTGACGGGGATCGAGAGGGACCTTTCCTATTTTCTGATCCAAGTGAAACCTGATGAAGACAGGAACAGCGCTCTTCCTCCTCGATTCCCATAGAAACGTAGCTGACCGAACTAAGTCGTTCAAGTCTATTTCCGACTTAGAAGGAGGAGATATACGTGCAAACTGGAGAAATTCATCAACAATACTGGACAGACGATCCACTTCTTCCAGGATAAAGCCAAGGACCTCGTTCTTTTTGGATTGCTCCGTTTCCTTAAGGAGAATCTCCGCAGATCCTCGAACGATTCCAAGGGGATTTTTGAGTTCATGGGCCAATGTCGCAGCCCCCTCACCCAAATCTGCCATCCGCTCTGCCTGAATCAGACGGTCGGATAGGTCGGCCAGAGATCGGTTCGTCCTCTGCAAACCTTCCATCAAACGGGCATTCCCCACCATATGGGCGGCTTGGGTACAGAGAGTGCTAATCACATGTGCTTCCTCAGAGTTCAGAAGACGGTTTATGGTCTTGCTCCCTAGAAGATAGAAACCCCAGAGATCATCACCGCTTTTCATAGGAAATATAATCGCCACTCCTTGAGCCCTCAAGAAAGTCAAAGGAGTTTGTTTGCCCATTGTTTCATCCTCAGACAAGGTATCCCAGAATTGAGGAAGGGTCTCCATTGACAATCTATCCAGGCTTGAGATCATGTCCCCATTCACTTCTATCCAGCCATCGGGTTTTTCACGACACTCCCAACCTCCCCCAAATTCCTGCCGAAGTACCAAGGCCGCTTGTTCCACTGAAATCCCTTCAGGAAGATCTTTAAGTAAAAATCCAGAGATCTCCTCTACGTTGGAGACCCGGGTAAGCTTGTTGCTTCCCTCCATCAGTAGGAGAGGAAGCCCGAGCCTCTCTGGGAAAAGGGCCCGATCAATCCCCCTTTGAACGAGATTTTTAAGAGGGTTGAAGACTAAGGCTACTCCCAGAAGTAACAGGAGGTCTGCCCGAAACCAGGATCCCCAGCGGATTGGAACAACTATGTTTTGATGCAGAACCCCCAATACCACAAGATAAAGACTTAGAAGTAAGATTACGGAAAGCATATAGACCAGGCCCCCATGGATGACACGATCCACGTCCATGAGCCTATAACGATAGAAAGCGAAAAGGTAGGAGAAGAGGATTAGAGGAAAGAAAACCAAGCTCAAGCCATAGCTTATCAGGGGGACGCCGATTAACGCTTTGGACATGCCATAGAAAAGGATATAAGGAGACATTCCCAGAATGTGTCCCCAGAGAATCCACTTGAGCTGTGCTCTGAGTATCGTGTCTTTGGTCGTGCGGTAAGCCCGTAACAAGATCCAAACGGTGAAGGCAACGACCGCTCCAGCGATTAAGTAAAGAATGCGATAAGAAAATTCAATTCCAGAAAGAGGTTTTTCCCAGGTCGATAAGATAGCAATCAGTGCGATCGCAGGAGGAAGGCCGTATGTGGCCGAAAGGGTCCAAGAGGGTAGTCTAAAATGGCCGCGTTTTTCAAGGAAGATCAAAATGAGATACAGCCAGGAGGAGAAGATCACGCAGAGGGTACCCAGACGGATGGTTAAGATCATTGGAAAGGCAGGGTCCATTTGGAGCAATAGGTGTTTTCCGGACTTATTGAATATGCTTAAGGCAGTTGCAAGAAGGAGAACAGATAGGATTCGGACCCGGTGTTGCTCCGGGTAGCGAAACAAGAGATAAGTTCCACAAAAAAGAACGAAGGTCGAGAGGAGCCAGAGATAGAATGGACCGAGGAGAAAGTCTTCCATTGAAGCATGTCTCGGAAACACAAGGACCGTCTTAGGAACATTCATTTCATCCTGAACTTTAAGTTCCAATGGTTTTTCGAATGACCCAAAAAGTTTTGACCTTGATGGGATGGGTGGGAGACGAAGAAATGATTGAAGCCATTCTTCAATGGAGACACCTCTCAAGGTCTTAATATGAGATCCCACCCTCAATGAGTCAGCGCTCTCTAAGCTGACCACCTTCTCTATCCTATATCCCTCAGAGTCAAACTCCCCATAAATGCCAAGATAAGGGGATTTCATGAAAACCACGAGGTCTCTCAGCCCGTAGACCGCAATCAATATGGCTATAAGTAAGAGGACTCGAGCTTTCCAGTGAGAGGCGATAGTATAGTTCATACCCTTTATCCGAATCCTGATCCTGAATCAAATCACATAACGCTCCCTTTGTCAAACAACGCTGGATTTTTCCTCAAGGATAGGGTGGCCGTTAAGTGAAGATTAATGAAGCCGTCCGTATAGGAAATCTTTTTGTTTTATGATAGAAAGGAATACCCTCAAATAGAGAGAGGAGAAGAACTTGTCCTGGCCGGCTTTATGGGCTGTCATCCTCTGGGGATTTTCTTTCATTGCTACAAAAATGGCCCTGAAAGAAGTTCATCCTTTTACACTTTTGACCCTTCGGTTTGGCATTGGAGGGTTTCTTCTCCTTCTGGTTCAGCTTCAAAAAGACAAACGAT
>Ga0315281_10007632_pt1 | contig 15198 bp, 12 predicted proteins | sample YL17G07_0_MG_FD_204540 | JGI IMG/M metagenome (GOLD analysis project Ga0315281, IMG submission 204540) | Sediment microbial communities from Yellowstone Lake, YNP, Wyoming, USA - YL17G07_0 | ecosystem: Environmental > Aquatic > Freshwater > Lake > Sediment | place: USA: Wyoming | collected...
CAGGCTGGCCCCTTGCCAACGTAGGGCAGGATGGGGCTGTAGTTCGATGCCACGATCGTACCCAAAGCACCCACGGCGAGAACCGTCGCCGATTGCGTCTGAAGTGCGACGAACTCCCAGAGCCGCCTGGTCGTAGTCGCCAGTTCTGCCGTGACGGTCACACCGCCGTCAGTCGCCACGCGCGCCGTTGATGTGGCCGCAGCTCCACCCTGCAATAGTGGCAGCGGCACAAACGCCGTACCAGCCGAAGAGACCGCCCCCACTGCCTTTAGGTAGCAGGAAAGGGTCGTACCCGTCGCAACGTCGAGCATGGCGAGGCGGTACGCACAGGGGATGATCGTCAAGCCAGTTGCGGCGTCAACACAGAGGTTAGCCGCCGTGTCGGTCAGGGCATTGTCGGCTGCGAGACCCGTGGCAACTGTGCCAGCCCGAATCTGATAGCCGTGCCCCGTGAGCGCCATGTACGTGAAAAAGTCCATGACGCACGGGAAGCCCATTCTGCTTCCCTTCACGGCCATGAATCCCTGGCCGTCTCCGGCGGCGTCCAAGACCGCCTCGTTTACGTTGAATCTCATGTCTGCCATTTCACCTATTCCTCCTGTGGTGAACTACTTACTACGCTTCCCTCCCCGACCAGAGCCGGATGAGGTCAATCTTGGGGAACTTGGCCGTGGTGTTCCGTGTGATAACGGTGATAACCGGCTGCATCATCACCGCCGCGTCTGGCCCCGTAACCACACTACCCGCGTAGACGGGGTTGCCATTGATGATGGCGTAGCCTTTACCTGCCCACACTTGGAGAACCACGTCGAAGTATTTGCCCGCAGTCGGCGTAAAGCCGAGGGTTTTCGCCGTGGCTGTGGACGATGGGGCCGTAGTTCCGATACCGACCAACCGAAACGTTTTGATCGTCTGGTCGGTGTCCATCGTCAGAAAGATGCCGTCCGTGCAGCCGTTTGCCACGGTCGGGGTGTCCACGTCCGTTACAGAGATCGTGGAAGCCGCCGTTGGCGGGTCCGAGAACGCGATCTCTATGGCAACGTCCGTAACGACATCCACTTGCATACGGACGTGCATACCAGGGTTATACGTCGCATCAAACATTACGTTGTCGAAGATGAGACCCTGGCCCCCGTTATCCGTGGTGCCGGTGTCACCTATGATGGCACCACCGATGGTGCCCGTTGAGAAGGCAAAGGCGGCGGCACTTGTGCCAGCCGAGTTGGCTGCGGTCCAGTCCGAGGAAATGGTGTCCTCGCAGAAGTCGTACTCCTTGTAGAAGTAGTTCCCTCGCGCATAGGGCAGAAGGAAGGCTGTCAACTCAGAGCCCCAGCCACTTGAGCGCGTCAACTGCTGTACTGATTGCGGCTTGCGATACCGCCCGATGATTGGGAGAGCCATGTCTTACTCCTCTGCGCCTCCTTACCGCCGAGGCGCGGGCGTATTCCCCCGCCGCTGGGCACGATTTGGAATGGTGGCGTATTCGGCAGGGAGGCGCTTCCCTCCTGTCGGGATTTGGCCGTTATCCCTATAGAATATCTTGTACTTTCCATTCTCCCGTCGCAGTACCAGCGGGCGCGGGTCAACGTGCGGTGCGATCATGTCCTCCAGCCGATAGATGTACGAACCGACATGGCCCAGGCGCACAGCGGGGTTGATGTGGACGCCAAACCCTTCCTCGCGTGCCCTCTCGCAGAAGGCGTAATCCTCAGAGAGGAGATTCCGTTCGCCGCTATCATCAACGACGATGCGCGTGTGATAGAAAGGATGGAACGCCCAATCGTCCTTGCCGTGGCACTTCGCCATGTCAGGCCGTTCCCTGAGCTTTTCAAGGACTCGGCGGTGGATAGCCATGAATCCCGAGGCCGCCCACCGCACGGGAACGGGCGTCGGGTCTATGCCGAAACTCACGTTCTCAGCCCCTATCGGCGTCGTGGGCAGAGAATGGCTGGCCGAGCGGGTTGCGTACACCGCGCTCACGATGTCGTGAGTCATAGCCTGCTGCGATACCAGAAGTGCATCATCCGGTCGAAACCAGATATCACTATCAATCGTCAGCAGAACGTCGGCGTCCGTACTCTCTAAGAAGTAGGTCGCCACGATGGAACGCGCCCGTTCGACTAACGCATCCCCAATGACAGGCACGTAGATCACGTCGGGCTTCTGGAGCAGCCCCATCAAGCATTGGAAATGCTCCGGCTCGTACTGTCGCCAGACGATAGCCCCGACGCAGACCTTCATGTGGTATTCCCTTCGTCCCACCATTCTTCCCTGGTGAGGGCGCGGGTTATCACATCCACAACTCCATGACACCAAGGGTGGGCACAGTATTCCGGCATGGCGACGCCGTAGGTGATCTGTTGACGGTTATAAGCCGCGCACAGACTGGCGAGACAGGCCGCGATCCACTCTTCGCGCTCGGATCGCTTAACCTTTGGCGAAGTCATACCCCTGTCACCTGATGAACCTTCATAAGATGAAGTCTCATGGAGGCTCCCTTGTTCTTGCTGTCGGCACGCGGCACGTAGTCGCAGCCCTCAATCCGGCACTTCACATCGCCGATCTCGCCGCGCTTCGGCAACCTCACCTGGACAGTCTCGACTTGCGGCGGTTCAGGTGGCGGAGGTGGTTTCTGAATGGGAGCGGCTTCCTCCTCAATAACCGTGGTCAGGATGCCCTTCTTTCTGAACTCCCGTGCGAAGTCAATGCCCAGAAATTGACCGAGAGCGGTAAGGTCGCGGTGTTCGTACCCATGAGAGTTACGCAGGTGTCGCGCAAGGTGAATGGGATTGAAGAACGTCTGCTCCGTACATTCGGGGCATTCATATTCAACAATCTTCATGCCCTGCAACTGTGGGAACCTGATCCCTGGAATGGGCGGCTTGCGGTGCCATCGGTAGGTCAGGATTTGTTCAACTGGGAACTGGGCAGGACCATCGGGGTGCCGAAGAATCCCACCCCACGGAAACGCTGAGTCAATAACTTCTTGCCCACTACCATCCCGCATGTAGCGGTCCAGGCGTCCGAACTGGGGCAGCGGCGTGAAACCACGCTCCAACATCGTTATGCGTTTTCCAGGTTGGCTGTCACCCCAGCAAATCCAACTCCCTTCCCTGCCGTGGTCAAAGTCAGCCGGTTTGCGGTAGTAGATCACGACCTCAAACCGCCTCCGATTCACCGTGAAGGAACGTTCTGTTGTCACAGGGTCTAGTTCGATATATTGCGGAGTTGTCACACTGTCACCTCTGTTGCACGGGCATACTTCGATACGAAACTGCCCGTAATCAAGAAATCACCGGCACCGACCGTGAGCGGTGTGTCGTACTCCGTATGAGAGGTCGCAACGAAGTTGCCCGAAAGCGCCAAACTCCACCGCCTCGGTCGGTATGGTCCCCACACCAGAAGGTCAGTCTCGTTCTGGGCCAGTTCGTACCCCCGCTTCCGCATGTCGCTGACAAACTTCCTTGCTGCTTGTAGCGCCTGCTGGCGGAAGTCGCTCGCAGGCCAGATCGAGGAAAGGTCGGCTATCTTGACTCCCTTGTATTGCTGATGGACACAGCCCATATCGACCGTAAAGACTGCCCGTAGATCGACAGGGAGCCAATGGGTCGCCTTATTCTGATCTTCCTTGATTAGCACTACGGTCCTCTCACACCGCAGTTGAATACGTCCGTCGCAGTTGTTCCGCCCAAGGTCTTGGGCGTAATCAACCGCTCACCGAACTGGTAGATCACGTCAATCAGGTAGCCCCAAGCCGTCTCCAGGATCACGTACTGGGCGTGAGGAGTCGGGGCTCTCTGGACGATGAGGGCTACACCGCGCTTGTGGCAGAACCAGTTGTAGCTCTGCCCAGCCGTACCTGAGTTGGCGGAGCAAAGTGTACTCTTGTAGAAAGGCACACCCAGAAGGGTGCCGATCTTCGCCTGCTCGACGGCTCGCCCCTGTACGAAGTCGCTAGACACGAACTTGTCGATCTTCAACAGGCTGTTGTAGGTCGAGGGCGAACAGTAGCAGAACCGACTTTCGCCAGGAACATCGGCCTCGTCCAGGTAGTTCGCCGCTGCTAGCCAGTCGTCCTCTGTGGGGTCTACGCCCAACGTTCCAGTAAGTTGACTGAAGGACGCAGGGAGTGACTGGAGACCACTGGTAGTGTCACCCTCGATGTGAGCCATCAGGGAATAGACGGCCTTGCCTGAGTACAATTCCCGAATGGATACCTGGGCCTGTACCTCGGCGATGTCCTCACCCAGGAAGGCGACGTATGCCTGGCGGTTGATCGTGATGTCCTGCTTCGACTCGGTGATGTTTGCCCACGTTGCCGACGTGTCCTCGTTCTTGACTCGGACTGCCGGGTTGGAAGCGTTGGTGATGTGGCAAATGTCACCAAACTTCTTCATGTCGGCCTCGAAGGAACGGTCAACCAGTTCCGAGAGGACGATATTGGCCTGAACCGCATCGCTGAGTTGCGAGGTCCAGACTTCTGGAATGAAGTTTGCGGCGGGGGTTATACCCGTCGTGTTAACAGCCATCTAAGTTCTCCTTACCGTCTACTGGCGAGGTAGGTTGACGTTGCAGCGTCCACCTCCTCCCGCCAGTTGGAATGTCCTTTCTTGTATGCCTCGCGGGCCTCGCTGGACATACTGTTCCATGCCTGGAGGTTCAGCGCGCCAATCGCCGCCTCTGGCGACGGGGGCGCGTTTGCGGCCCCCTTGAACGCCTCGGCCACCTTGAGGAGTCTCTCGGCCACTCCGAGTTCCGCTTCCACCTGCTTGCGTACTGCTGCAGGTGCCTGGCCCGCCTCCTGCGCCCTGTCGAGGTACACCCCAAGGATGCCCCTGACACGGTTCAGGCGTTCTGTTTCGCCTCTAGCGGAGGCCAGTTTCCGTTCGTCCTCTGGCGTGAGGGCCTTGTGTACTGGATGGCGGCGCAGGGCGTTCTCGATGTAGCGGTCGTCAAGTTTCGCCATGAGGTCGGCCCCCAGATCGCTGGCCTTTTCCAGCAGGGGGTCGCCGCCCTCGAACTCTTTGACCTGGGTCTTGAGGGCGGTGAGACCTTGGAGGTACGTGCCCTGGTCATCCAGGGCGTGAAGTTGGAGTTCGGCGTCACTCTCAGACCTGCCAGCTCGACTCTGTGCGCTGCGCTCGATCTCCTCGCCGAATAGTCGTTCCTTACGTTCAGCGGGGAGATATTGCACCAGTATCCCAAGGGTCTCGTCGTCAATGGACGCGACGGCCTGCTTCGCAAGCTCTACTGGGTCCGTGACTGCTGGTGCCTGCGCCGGAGGTGACTCACTGGGGGTGCCCGAGGGCTCCAGAGGAGTCTCTGGGGGTTGAACCGCAGCAGGTTCCGGGGCTGCATCCATGGTCATTCTATCCTCCTACTACCACCATTTCGGTAGTTTGTCAAGCATTTACTTCCTAAAGGCCCGTTAGGCCACCTTTCTTACCCTTCCTGAAGCCCGCAGCGGCAGGTGCCTTCTTGGACGTGCCCCGCCGCATCATCGCCAGCCCGCCGTATGCCCTGGCCTCAGCGGTGGCCGGTTGGGGCGTGGCTGCCGCAGCCGCCGTCTGTGCCCACGGCTTCCACTTCGTCCAGTCGATAGCCGCGGGTGTTGCAACCGTTGCGGGTTCGGGTGTCACACGGTTGACTTTTTCAGGTGTAACCGCCCGCGTCGGAACCTCCCACCGGCCCGTGGCTGGGTTGTATTTCCAGCGGGCGGCAACTGGCTCGGGAGTCACGGGGTTAACTTTGCCGGGCACTTGTGCCCCTTGTGGGATCGCGGTTCGTGCGACTGCTGTTGCTGGAGTCGTAGTAGTAGGCGCAGCGGGCATTCCTAGGTACTCCCACTGCCCTGTCGCTGTGTTGTACCCCCAGCCACTTCGCCCAAGGCGTTGTGTGGGTGTACCAGCAGGCAGGGGCGCGGCAGGGACAGCGGGTATGGCACCTTGGCCTCGTGCAGCGGCCGTTCCAGGTTGACCTGGCGCAGGCGTCGTAGCCAGAAGTCCTGCCCGCCGTTCAGGGGACATCGGGTAGGCGGGGTTCTCCGCAAACCCCCGTTCAATCTGCTGTGCCTGCTCTTTAGGGGTCAGGGGTAGCTTTTTCTGCTCCTCCTGACTTTGGTAGTATTTCTGCCGCCACTCAGCCTCAGCGACCAGGGCCGTTTCTTCGGGTGTTAGAGGCTCGCCACGAGCCTTCTTCCTCTCAGCACGCATGGCAGCGTTAAAGTCCCAGTGCTTGGTGTACAGTCCCACCTCTGGCCCCACCGCCCACCGTGGCCGTGGGAGACCTATCGCGCCGCCGTCCGAAGTGGTTAATTCATGCGCCAACTCCGCAGGGGACATCCTTTCGACAGCAGCTTGCACGCCACCAGGAGTCTGATAGACGCCTGGACCAAAGATGCGTCCGAATCTGGCCAAATTAGCACCCACGACCGAACTCAGAAGGGCGTATTCTTCAGAACTCGGCATCTGCCCAGGGAGAAACCAAGTGGAACCCATACCACCGCCGCGCCACACCCGGCCAGGTTGTCCTGGGGGTGCGCCGGAGGCAGCCGCCATCCTCCGCGCCTTGCCAGTTTCGGCCTCCTCGAATAAACGCATCGCCTCGGCCGCCTCTGCCTTGAGTTTCTGCTGGGCTTGCTCAACCTCTGCCTGTCGCTGTTGCGCCTTAACCTCAATTAGGGTCTCAACCGGGGTTTTGCCCTCAAGGTGTCCCTTCTGAATATCTGCGTAACTGAGACCTGCCTGCCGTGCCTGGATGTATTCCCGAAGGTTGATGCCCTGGCCTATGGCGTCCTGCATTTCCGCGTCAGATATCCACTTCTCGGCCTCCTGGAACTCTTGGAGGGTGAGTTTATTCTTCTTCAGGAAGGCGTCGAACTCCTGCAGGCTCTTCGCCACATACGCCTGCGGGGTCTGGCCTGCAGCCTCGGCCGCCTGAATGTCCTCCAGCCCTAGTTCGTTTGCGATGACGTAGCGCCAGTCATCATCGGTCCAGGCTTCGGCCTTGGGGTGCTGGGCTCGGTATTCCGCGATCGTGGATTCTTCGCTAGTAAGGGGGTAACGTCCTGGATTGGCGTTGTGGTACAGGGCATAGAGGGATTCAACGAGAGTCCTGCCAGAGAGTCCCGTCTCCTGTTTGTACTGGAGTAGGTCTTCTAGCGGGAGAGCCCGAGCCTGCGCCTGGTTAAAACCGCGTTCCTCAGTCGTGAGTTCGAGGGCACCAGGGACAGCGGGAAGGCCGCCAGGTAGTCCTCGCGGGCCAACAGCCGCAATCGGGCCAGTCTCGACACGCCCACCGTAGATGGCGACTGCTTCCTCGACAGTCAGGCCCTCATGCCAACCCTCTGGGCGTTCGGCATTGGCCTGAGCCAACCGCAGGGCACCGCCAGGATCGCTCTGCCAGAGTTCGGGCGGTACGGTCGAAACGGCGTACTCGTACTCGGAGAGCATCCATTGTGCAGCGGTTGCAGGATCGGCTGCCTGTTCCCTGCTTATGCTCGTGCCGTCACGCCGTTCTCGAACGCCGTCCTGGTTAGGATCATTCGCGGGCCCGAAGTTGATCTGCCACGGGCCTACTGCGTTGCCGCTATCGCCCACACTCGGCCCACCTGGGCCGGTGCCCCACGGCCCCGTCTGGCCGCCTTCCCCAGAGGTTCCGTGCCACATGGCAGCCTGAACAGTCGGGTCACTGGTAACGGCGAGGATGGCCTTGCCAACATCGGTCTGTTCTGCGCCAGGGGGGAGCCCCGTGCGCGCAGCCGCTACGGGACCGCGAGCCCAGTCAGCAGCCGCGGCCCTCTCGGTGTCAGTCTTGAACTGACCGTACCACTCCTTCACGGCCTGTGCGGTAGGCGCGGGGATACCCACCTCGCCGTTGACGTAGCGGGCATAGAGGTTGAGCGATTCCTCGAAGTTGAGACCCAGGTAACGGTAGACGTTGGCCTGGAGTTCGGCCTGGGAATCGCTTATGTTCCCGAAATCCTTTGCGTGCAACCTATTCCATCGGTCGAGGGCGGCGACATCGGCGGCGTTCTCAGGTTTGTCGCGCCATGTCTTAGCCGACGCCCCACCACGCCGCAGGTCTGGTGATGCCTCAGTAGATTGACTCGGCGCTGGTGCTACTTCGGGCTGCGGCACCGTTCCAGGGGGGAGTCCCCGATCCGACCGTTCCTGCTCAGTCAAAGGCGCACCTACCTCATCGGTAGTGTCATTGACCCATACCCATTGACCGCCGATTAGAACTGGAGTCATGGCACTTGACCTCCGTGGTATAATGAGTGCCCCGCCGAAAGGAGGGCCATAATGGATAGGATGTGGCCACCACGCCAACTGTCGCAGAAGGAGTACGCCCGACTCACGAGCGGTTGGTTCCTGGGCGGCATGATATGGGCAGGCATAATTGCCCTTTCCTGGACAGCAGGAGGTTGGCCGACAGGTCTCTTCATATCAGTCCTATTCATCGGCGCAGCCATCGTCGGATTCACTCGCCTTTACTTTGGTTACGACCGAGACTAGGGTCGCAAGTAGGCGTCATTTTCATATCCTGACGGTGGCCGGTCGAAGTCGTCGGGCCACCGGCCAAACCAACTGTGGTACATCTCGGCTGCCGCAGGACTGAGAATCTTGTCGATGATGCCCCACTTGTAGAGATAGGCTTCCGTCTCTGGGTTGTCCCATCGGTAGTTGTACTTCGTGTCTGCCAGTTCGTCGTAATATTGTCCTACCTCTGGCATCCTGAAACTCAGTTGGGCAATCGCCTCTGCGCGTGTGATGTCCTGGTCAGGGTGTTCCCTCGTCAGACGATCCCGTTCCAACGTGATGGCGTCTTCGAGAGGTACTTTATTGGGCGCAATCTCCTTCCAGAGGGTTCGGCTAACATTCAGATATGGATCGAACTTCGGCTGATCCTGGCGGTACTCTGTCTCCAACGGTGTGTCGTACTGGTGGATGGCCTTGTCTGCCCACTGGCGGTCTTCTGGCGAGAGAACGGCTAACGCGGACTCGCGGGCACCCATGTACCCCTCCCAGTCCACCGCTCCCGTGCCAGGGTCGGTGTAGTCGGCCACCTCGACACCGTAGTAACTATCCAAAGCAGCACGAACCGTATCTGGGGTCGCCTTGTCCTCTTCAAACTCAATACCGAGGGCGTTCTTGATGGCATCGATACGGTTGAAACTCTCGCTATTCCTGTCCGTCTCTTTGGCCCGCCATTCACTCGGCGCGATTCCCGTACCCTCGCCCTTCCACCAATTTATTAACCGCTGGTCATCCGTTGTCTGCTGGTTTCGGATCGTGTCGCGCACCTCACGGGAGAACGCACCAAATCGGTACTCCAACGGTGCACCGTGAGCCTTAGCGTCAGCATCCAGTTGCCTCCGTAAGGTCTGCCACCGTTCGTCTTGGTGAACCTGGGCCGCGATCCCAGGATTGTCCTCCATCTCTTTTCGTGTGTGACCCAATTCGTTGAGTATCTGGTTCTCAGTCTGGGTGATCCGGTCGAACGGTGTTTCATAGGTCTGAACGCCCACGCCGAAGGCACCAGGAACGGCCAGAATCCCACCGAGGAAACCCTGCGTCTGGATAGCGTCCACCATGTCCTGAATGAACAAGGGGGTAAGGCGGTTGTAAACCTGGGTTCGTATCGCACTCGGAGAAGCGGATACTTCCTCGCCCACGAATGTTGTCCCCTCCATGAGGTCAACGAGAAGACCCGCCCCAGGATTGAGTTTGCTTTGTGCCGCCCGCCAAGCAACCGTGGCCCTGTTCACGGGCATCGTGTAACCGGATGTGGCCTTCCTACTACCCCACGCAAACTGAACCACTTGCCTAGCGATGGGTTGCCATCCGCCCCACGGGTCGATGCGCGTCGGACCGATCCGAATCTTTCCGAAGTCAGTTGATCGCGGGTCAAGTTCTACGTCCGCAACGCCGGAGAGTTTGAGGACTGACAACAAGGCGGTGTTGGCTGCGACGAAACTCACCACTTGCTCGGCGGCCAAACGCCGCACGGCGGGCGAACGAGACAATACCATCAGGGCAGGATGTTCGACACGGCTCAATACGAGTCGTGGAGCGTAGAAGACCATAGCTGACTTTTGACCGAGCTCACCACCGAAGGGGCCAAAACTGCCCCGACCTGTTCCCTTGTTGATGAGATCGGCGAGTGCTAGGTAATCTTCGAGGGTCTTACCCGTCCCCTGCCACTTCCTCGCTATCGTGAGATAGATGTCCTTTCGAGCCTTGTTCACGATGGTCGTGAAGGCCCGCGCAGACTCCTTCCCACCAGGCATCCTCAGAGTCACACCCTTGACTTTCACGCCCTCGATCAACAAGTGGCTCGCCATCAATTCCTCACGCTCGGCAAGTCCGGCAGTGGCTCCCAACTCGGCATGAAAGAGTTTGTTCCAGCCTCCCTGGGCACCTTCCTCCGTCAGTTCGAGAGGAATCTGGCGCAACTGCTTGTCTATCGCCGCAGCCCTTGCTTCACTGAAGAATGGGATGATATTGGCACCCCACATATTGCCCAACGTCTCCTTCGGGTGACGGGCAGTCACCAGGGCCAACTGACGTAACTGGGCGCTGAAATCCAGCATTGTCTGCATGGTGCGAGGTACGCCGAATAGAAGATCACCGAAGAATCCAAGTAGTTTCTCGTGCATGGGGCGTTTGGAGATGAGTGCCTTAGCAACATCAGAGCCGAACACCCGCTCCAGAAGACCTATCTCGTAGGGATAGGGTTTGATGCCACTTGTGGCCTTGACGAAAGCGAGTCTGGCATTAACCGCGTCGTGCGGCTTGCCACCCCAGTCGAAGTAGCGGATCGCAGCATCGCCCTGGGCCAGTTCCTCTGCCGTGAATGTACCTTCGGGAAGGTCAAAGGATTTCGGGACGATCTCGCCCTTTCGCAGGCCAGCAGCGATCTCAAACGCCTCCTGATCGGTGTACTTCTCATTTTTGAGGACATCTGCCATAGCAGCCATCTGACGGGCATGGGCCTCGTGCTTCAGCACCTCCGCCGTCTCCTGAACGGTCTTGGCAGAGCGGATCACTGTTGCCATCTTCGTAGCCAGGGTTCTCGGTGCCTGTGGTGCTGGCGGGGTGACGGGTTCGGGTGGCGGCGGTGGTTTCTCTGGCGGCACCGCCCCCTCCCGCCCCAGAGCCCCGCGCTCGCCTTCGAGGACAGGTTTGCGAAGTGCCCCTATCGCCTTCCCCACATCCTCTTTCGAGAGTCCCTGGAAGGCCGCAAGGAGGTCGCGTTGCATACCGGCCTCTGGGGCCTTGCCGACACTCATCCAGACAACCGACTGAGCTACAAAGTCGGCGACGTTCTTAGGGACATCCCACTCCTGGAGGTTGGAGGACATTGAGCCAGCGGCAAGTTCCGTAACCCGCGTCACCGGTTTGCCTGGGATGATGCCTTTCTGTTCTAAGTACCCTTCACCCATGAAGGCAGCAAGGGTTGGAAACTTCAGAACCAGGGCGGCAACGGCAGTCGTTAGGAGTTCTGTACCGACCACCGAGAGGCCGAGTTTCACGATAGACGGCCCAGTAGGTGTCCCGCCCAGTTCCCCCCTCGCCACCGCCGCTTCCTCTGTGGGCGCTCGCGGGAGTTGGGCCAGGGGCACGCCAGGCATCTTGCCCTTCCCGCCCATCGACGCGGCCTCGACGGCCTTGCGTTGCGCGTTCTGGACATCCAGGGCCGTGCGTACCTGTCCCGCCTGCGCCTGCATCCTTTCCACGTTAGGCATGACGCGCCGGTACATCGCCAGGCTCCTAGCTAGCGTAGTCTCTGGCTGCTCCTGGCCCGTGTAGGCCCTCGCCTGGCGTTCTAGGAGCGGAGGGGGCGCAGCAGGGGGCTCGATGGTGGCCCGCGTGAGTACGTCGGGTGTAGGTGCCGCCGTGGGCGCAGGTGCGGGCGTGGGCGGGGGCGGCACGGCCGCCAGACGCCTCCGCCCCCGTTGCTGCTCGCGCTGATACTCTTCAGTTCTGCGCCGGAGGCGTCTGGCTTCTTCCTCGATGCTCTCTACTTCAACCGTGGGTATCGACACTATTGCACCTCAGCCAATGCCCGCATGACTTCCTGGGGATGACGCTCCACGAGAAGTTGCCGAGCCTCTGGCCCCATCTTCCGCAGCATTTCGGCGGTCAGTTCCGTCTGCATGAGGGGCTTGCCGTCAGGGTGAAGTTCGGCCCACAACTCGGCGTAGAGGTTGCGCCCAAAGGTCATCGCGTCCCGATAGAGGTCTTCAACGTCTATGTCTAAACCAGGCATCACATCACCCCGTCGTCCCAGGAAGGCCAGGCTCAGTCACTGGGCCAGGGCTCGCGGGCTGGGCGAGTGTCGCGCCCACGCCAGGCGAGGTGGCCCCCGCTGCTGGGCGAGCACCCATAGGCTCAGGCTCCGGCTGTTCTGGCCCTGGCACTGGCGCACCGAGTTCTATCCGCAGGTTGTAGTCGATCATCGCGCCGACCGCCTCGCGGGCACGCCTTCTTGTAAAACTCCGGTCTATGGCCTTGAGAGTTGCGTCTACATCGTCCACACCACGGAAGTCGCGCTGGTACTCAACGTCGGAAGCCTGACCGGCCTCTGCCATGCGTGCGCCTTCCTCCAACATAGCGACACGGGCCGAACGGCTGAGGGAAGACATCTCCGCCTGCATATCAACGCCCTTGAAGTCCTCCGGCTTGACCAAGACTTCCTTCACTTCTCGTCTCTCGCCCACCCACCACGCAGGCGAGCCAGGGACGGCCAGGGAGCCGGAGGCCGCCTTCACGCGCACGGGGACGCCCAGGTATTCGAGTCCTGACGCCATAAGGGCGAACAGGTCCTCCCAGGCATCGGCCTGGTGGCGCAGGAGGTAGCCCAACATCGCAGATGTGACCTCCTCCTGGCGTGAGCGGTCGTAGCCACTCGTAACACGAACATCCGAAGGTTGGCGCAACGGTAACGGAAAGGCGACCTGCATAATTTCTCCCTGGAGGTCTGCCTTGGCGCGGATGAGGTCGATACCAGCCGCGAGTTGGAGGGGTACGAGGTCGTACCCGTCGGGAACGTCTAGTTGCGCCCCGCCCTCGCCGATAGTGAGAATCTTTCGTGAACCGTCGGCATTCTGATACCAGTCCTCCGGCTCCATACCTGTGACGTTGAAACGCCTGAGGTAGTATTGGGCCTTGCCCGTGGCTCTCGCTGCCGCCTGCTGGAGAGTGCCTGCGACGTTTACCTGCTGAATGATGCGGAACATATTGACGACGGCAGGCTGGAACATCTTGTAGGGTTCGGCGCTACCCGAGATGCGGCCAGGAACAGGGACGTAGGAGGGTCTGCCAAAGATGTTCTCACGTTCAAGGAGAACCTGCCCCTCGTTGCTCCCAGTCCTAGACGGGTTCAGCAGGACATCGTACATCTTGTCCGCCGTCTCAAGGTGGTAGACGGTGGCCGTAGTCTGCCAGATGCGGTCGGTTCTCTCAGGGGGTGAGGGCTCGGTCGTCATAAAGTACCCGCCCTGCCGGGTGTCATATCTGAGTGACGGGTACTTGGCGAGAAGTTCGGAGGTCTTCACCGCTCCAACCTGCGCCGCCATTGACAGGTCTGGTGGGTAGTAGATGGTCATCGGGTCGCAGGCTTCGACGACGAAGGGTAGGCCGTCCAGCCCTTCCTCCATCAACTGCTTCGGCGCTTTCCCGCCCGCCAGTATCTTCTGCAACACTTTGTACGCAGCGGGGGAGATTTTCTCGTGATACCAGCCGATACCATCACCAGGTTGGTGATCGGCGCACCTGTCCAGGGGAACGATGTTCACGCCAGGAGTGCGGCGGGAGGCATCCGCCCACAGGGCAACACAGGCTTGGTTCGCCCGCTTGGCCCGTTCCTTGTCGGTATCAGACTCACTGTTGGGGAAGGCCCGTGCGAGGAACGTGGCCTGGCGGATGGCCGTCTGGTAGTGGTAGATGTTCTCGTCGATGAGTCCCGTGCGGTACTCCGCCGCCGCCGATATGCCTGTCACGTCCACGGCATGTTCGGCGTATCGCAGGTCTCGACGTGTTTGCATGACCTCGTTGCGTTTCCTGAAGCCGGGGTCGTCCATAAAGTTCTTGACAGTAGCGATTACATCGTTTACGTCCATACTTGTCTCCTAGACGGCCACACGCTGCCCGTGCCCAATCCGAGTCGTTATTTGCGGCAGCGTTCGCAATCTCGCCGCCCAGCGGTGCGCCTCGCCCGAGAGGATCATCTGACTCATGGCATCTACGATGTCCCAGTAGCGGTTGTACGGCGCTTGGAACACCTCCCGCTCGAACGCGGGCAGCCAGTCCATCTTCTTGCGGATCGCCAGTTGCCTGGAGGGAAGGTGAATGCGGCCCTCGCGGGCGATCATGCCTGCGTCTCCGGCCCGCTTGTACTTGTCCGCTGTGCCGGGGTTAAAGGCGCGGACACGGAGGCCCTTGCGTGAGAGTTCCTGAATGGCCGTCTGCCCACCACCCTTGTTCTCGACGAGCGAGAAACTGGCCCCAGACAACTTCTGCCTGCCCTCGATGGCGATCTTGACCTCGGCGTAGGCGAGCTTTGCCCTGTCCATGTTCACTAGGTAGTAGTGGTCGTCCTCAGTGACGAGCCATGTCTGGCCCACGGTATACGTCGCCCACTCTGTCTTTGTCGCGGCCGTGTCCCAGGAATCGACCACGAGGCGCACGTTGTCGGGGAAGTCGTCATAACGACGGAACCACTCTTCCTGAAAGATGGTGCCCTCGCCCTCGATGATCCACTCGGCGTAGAGTTCCTGCTGGCCGTAGGGTGTGCCACCGAGGCGTTCCTCCTGCCGGTCGATCTCCTCCTGGGGCAGGTAGATGTTTTCATTCCGGTACATGGTCCAGAGGGGGCGGTCGTCGCAGAAGTGTGTTGCCTTCACCCTGGCCTCAGCCTCCGAGTCGCCCCTGGAGAGTCGTTCTTCAAACCTGTTCTCTTCCCGATACGGGTCGCCGAAGTCCTCGAATGTCCAGTGGTCAACACCCTTGGGCGTACCTGTAAGGATGTGCTGGTGTGTTACCCCAGGGGGGAGTGGGGCGCGGAGGCGGAGGTCAATGTTGTTGAACGCCTCGCGTGTGACGTTCTTGAGACATACCTCATCCCCGTGGACTGAACCCAAGGTTGCGCCGAGGATAGAAGATGCATCGTCTATGCCCCGAAACCACAGGTCTA
>Ga0315281_10007633_pt1 | contig 15197 bp, 8 predicted proteins | sample YL17G07_0_MG_FD_204540 | JGI IMG/M metagenome (GOLD analysis project Ga0315281, IMG submission 204540) | Sediment microbial communities from Yellowstone Lake, YNP, Wyoming, USA - YL17G07_0 | ecosystem: Environmental > Aquatic > Freshwater > Lake > Sediment | place: USA: Wyoming | collected...
GCGGTTGAGGCTACGATTTTTTCTGTAATATTCTTGGGGACTTCTTCGTAGTGAGACGGCTCCATGTAATATGAGGCTCTACCTTGGGAAAGACTACGAAGGGTGGTGGCATAACCAGAGAGTTCCGCGAGTGGTACTATTGCCAAAATAACCGTGACATGTCCTCTTTTTTCTGTACCTAGAATCTGAGCGCGTTTACTTGATAAATCACCGATCACTGTTCCCATAAACTCCTCAGGAGTAGTAACCTCCACTTTCATGATCGGTTCAAGGAGGATGAGATTTGCCTCTTTTACAGCATTTTGTAATGCCATACTGCCGGCAATTTTGAAAGCAATGTCCGATGAATCAACTTCATGATATGTACCATCAAAAAGTGTAACTTTTATATCGGTCAAGGGGTAACCCGCAAGTACTCCTTTTTCTGAAGCTTCTTTCACTCCTTTCCCAACTGAAGGAATAAATTCATTGGGAATTGCTCCTCCTTTTACCGCGTCTACAAATTCATAACCTTCTCCCCTTGCTTTTGGTTCAACTTTTAAGAAACAATGGCCATATTGACCACGTCCGCCAGTCTGTCTAATATATTTTCCTTCTCCCTCAGCTGTTTTCTTAATAGTTTCTTTATAAGCAACCTGAGGAGCACCAACATTGGCAAAGACATGAAATTCTCTCTTCATTCTGTCTACTAAAACATCAAGATGCAGTTCTCCCATACCCCAAATAATCGTTTGTCCCGTTTCCAGATTTGACTTCACTTTAAAAGTAGGATCTTCCTCTGTCAGTCTTTGTAATGCCTGACCCATTTTCTCTTGATCTGCTTTGGTTTTAGGCTCAATTGCCAGTGAAATAACAGGGTCTGGAAAGGTAATTTTTTCCAGATTAATTGGGTGGGTTGCGTCACATAAAGTATCACCTGTACCTGTGTCTTTTAAACCAACTATAGCTACAATCTCTCCGGCAAAACTTTCAGTAATTTCTTCTCTTTGATTAGCATGCATCAGAAGTAGTCTTCCAATCCGTTCTTGTTTATCGCGAGTTGCGTTATAGGTATAGGAACCAGCGGAGATTTTTCCCGAATAAATTCTGACATAAATAAGTTTACCCACATGCGGATCAAGCTGAATTTTAAAAGCTAAAGCAGAAAACGGAGTATCTACTACTGTTTTTCTCTCTTCTTCCTCTCCTGTTTTAGGATTGACACCTTTTGTGGCGGCTACATCAAGTGGAGAAGGAAGAAAGTCAACAATAGCATCAAGAAGCGGTTGAACTCCTTTGTTACGAAGGGCTGAACCACAATAAATCGGAACTAGTTTATAAGCAATTGTCGCTTTTCGTAATACTTTTTTTAACTCTGATATATCTGGCTCTTGACCATTTAAATATTTTTCCAAAAGCGCGTCATCTTGCTCGCATATTTGCTCAATTAATTTATGACGAAATTTTGCTACATCTGCCTCCATTTCTTTAGGTATTTCATCTTTGACATCATACTTGGCTCCAAGATCATCACTTCCCTGCCCGCCAGAGGCTTCACCTTCAGGCGATGGCAGGCGGGCCCAAATCAAACTCTTTTTTGTCAAAAGATCAACTATTCCGATAAATGTGTGTTCTTTACCAATTGGTAAAGTCATAACTGCCGGATTTGCACCAAGCCTATCCCGTATCATATCAACCGTACGGAAAAAGTTTGCGCCCAATTTATCCATCTTATTTATAAAACAAACTCTAGGAACATTGTACTTATCTGCTTGATGCCAAACTGTTTCTGACTGAGATTGAACTCCTTCCTCAGCATCCAGTACTGTCACGCCACCATCGAGAACCCGCAGTGATCTCTCCACCTCTGCGGTAAAATCGACATGACCCGGCGTATCAATGATATTAATCCTTGTATCTTTCCAAAAGGTAGTGGTAGCAGCAGAAGTAATGGTAATTCCTCTTTCCCTCTCCTGCGGCATCCAATCCATCTGGGTGGTACCTTCATCAATATCACCAATTTTGTAGGTTCTGCCAGTATAATAAAGAATCCGCTCGGTAGTGGTGGTCTTCCCAGCATCAATATGAGCAATAATACCTATATTACGAATCTGTGCGAGTGGAACGACTCTATTTTTGGTTAAAGTTATATTTCCAGCCATAAAAAATAAAAATAACCCAATAAATACCAATTTTCCAATAACCCAATGAATTTATTATAAACAATTTTACATTTTTACATTTATTGGTTGATTGGGTTATTGGTTTATTGGGTTATTTTTCCTACCATCTAAAATGGGCAAAAGCCCGGTTTGCTTCTGCATTTCGATGCACTAAATCTTTCTTTTTAATTGCTTCTCCTGTATTATTATAAGCGTCGAAGAGTTCTGCAGCAAGCTTATCAGAAAATGTATGATATTCCTTATTAGATCTATTTGCGGCTGCGTGAATGATCCACCTAATAGCCAGTGAGATTCTTCTCTCTCCTCGCACTTCCATGGGAACCTGATATGATGCTCCTCCTACTCGTCGCGGTTTTGCCTCTATTCGCGGGCTGACATTTTGTAAGGCCTGAGTAAAAACTGTAACTGAATCAAGGTTTTTATTTTTTATTATCTCTAATGCTTTATAGACTACGTTTTGGGCCACTGTTTTTTTCCCATCACGCATTACCCGATTTATAAAACGAGCCAGTAATTTATTACTATATAATGGTTCAGATAAAGATGTTCTTTTCTTTATTTTCCCCGATCTAGACATATGTGTTTATGCTGCAGCCGCAGGTTGTGCAGGCGGTGGTGCGGCAACTCCTGTTGATTTTACTACTGTTACACCAGATATCTTCGTTCCATATCTAGAACGACCTTGTTTTCTACCCACTACTCCAGAAGTATCAAATTTCCCTCGGACAATATGATATTTCACTCCGGGCAGATCTTTAACCCTGCCTCCTCGAATCATTACAATCGCATGCTCAGTAAGCTCATGACCAACACCAGGAATGTATGCAGTCACCTCTTGTTTATTGGATAGTCTGACTCTGGCTACTTTTCTTAGAGCCGAATTGGGTTTTTTAGGTGTCATAGTTTTCACCAAAGTTACTACCCCTCGTTTGAAAGGGGAGGACAGTTGCTTCATCTGTCTGTCTTTGGCATTGAAATACTTCCGTAAAGCAGCTGCTTTTATCTTTTTGGCCTTCCTTTTTCTGCCTTTTTTAACTAATTGATTAATAGTTGGCATATTAAAAAAATAAACAAATACTACAAATATACAAATAGCAAATAATAAAATGTGATTTGAAATTTGCTTATTTGCTTATTGGGTTATTCTAGATTTCTATCTTTGCTCTATCTGCTGTCACCGGAATGAGTCTTCCGATTATAACATTCTCTTTAAGACCTAACAAGCGATCTTCCTTACCCTGTAATGCTGTTTCTGTTAAAACACTGGTTGTCTCCTGGAATGAAGCTGCCGAGAGCCATGACTCCGTATAAAGGGCTGCTTTGGTAATACCCAAAATAATCACCTGCGCTGTTGACGGTTCTCCTCCTTCTGAGATAACTTTTTCGTTCTCTTCCTCAAAACGTCTCCTGTCAACTAACTCTCCTGCAATAAATATACTATCTCCTGAAGTCTCTATCCGGACCTTATCACTCATTTTTCTTATGATTACCTCGAAGTGCTTATCGTGTATAGGAATACCCTGCGACTCATAGACTCTCTGAATCTCTGTTAAAAGATAGCGTTGGGCACCCAGTAATCCTCTTATTTGTAAAGCTTCTTTTATATCAAGCGGTCCTTGAGCAATTTGTTCACCTGCGGCAACTATATCTCCGGTTTTTACTCTTATTTCTGCAGTTAAAGGAACTAGATAAGCACGCTCCTCCACTGGTTTTATACCAAGGCTTCTGATGGTCACTTTAAATCCGACGTCTGCTTCCTCCACCTTTACCTTTCCGCCTACTTCGGAAAGTGGTGAGAAAATTTTCGGCGTTCGGGCTTCAAATAATTCCTCAACACGCGGTAAACCTTGAGTCACATCAAGTCCGACGATTCCTCCAGCGTGCCGCACTCGCATTGTCAGTTGTGTTCCAGGCTCGCCTATTGATTGAGCTGCGATGATCCCCACAGGAGTTCCTAACTCTACAAATTGTTTATTAGATAAATCAATTCCATAACAAGCAGCACAAATTCCATATTTTATTTCACAAGTCAAAGGAGAACGCACTACTATTTTTCCTACATCTTTTAACAGATTCAGTTTGTCTTCCATTATAACTTCGCCTGCAGATAGCAGGGTCTTTTTAGTTTTTGGATGAATCAGTTTTTCAGCTAGAACTCTTCCCACTGCTCTTGTTTCCAAAGATGCTTGTCTATCTTCTGACCGATCGATTTCTATTCCCTTATGAGTTCCACAGTCACCACTTCGCACAATCATATCGTGAGCTACATCAATAAGCCTTCGAGTAAGATAACCTGCATCAGCAGTTTTGAGGGCTGAATCAGTCAAACCTTTTCGTGATCCTCTGGTTGAAGTAACATACTCAAAGATAGATAGTCCTTCTCTATAATTTGATTTAGTTGGAAGTTCTACAATTTTTCCCAGTGGATCAACTACTAATCCTTTAATAGCACAAAGCTGTTTTAATTGATCCTTAGATGCTCTAGCTCCGCCTGAGTTAATAATAATTTTTACTGGATTATCATCTGATAAAGATTGCCATGTGGTATCAGCAATTCTCTCTGTGACATCGATCCAGATTTCGTTGCTTAATCTTTTTCTTTCTTCATTAGTAATCAAACCATGACGAAAGTTCTCTTCCACCTCTTTTACTTTTTCTTCAGCCATAGCGACCATCTTCTTTTTATCAGGAATAATGATATTGTCAAAAACAGACACAGACATTCCTCCAGCAAGAGTAGCGCCAAAAAAACCAAAGTCTTTAAACTTATCAATTAACGAAGCTACTTCTTCCCGAGGATAAAGGTCAAAAGCGGAAGTCAAAAGCGATTTAATCGTAGCGGCTTTCACTGGTTCATTAAAAAATCTCAAATCTTCAGGCAAAATCTCATTAAAAAGAATTCTTCCTATACTGGTTCGTATGAACTTCCCATCTTTATAAAGTCTAATTGGATCTCGAATATCTATCCTTTCTGTCTGATAAACATAAATAGCTTCAATAGAGGAAGAAAAAATAGATAACTTCTCATCTGGAATATTTTCTGATCCTGGGCTAAAAATAGTCAAGTAATAACATCCTAGAGCCATTTCTTTATTGGGAATAGTGATTGGTGAACCATCTGCAGGTTTTAGAAGATTATGAGTAGGTAACATCAGATCTCTTGCTTCTTTCTGTGCAGCAGATGAAAGCGGTACGTGTACTGCCATCTGATCTCCATCGAAATCTGCGTTATAACCGGCGCAGACACAGGGATGAATTCTTATTGCTGAACCTTCGATAAGGATCGGATAAAATGCCTGAATTCCCAACTTATGAAGAGTAGGTGCCCGGTTGAGAAGTACTGGATGGTTTTTAGTGATCTCCTCGAGGATATCAAATACCTGTGGTTCTCCTGCTTCAAGAACATTCTTGGCACTTTTTACATTTGGAGCAAAACCTCTAACAATTAATTCCCGGAGTACAAAAGGCTTAAATAGCTCCAGTGCCATCTCCTTAGGCAGTCCACAAGTAGAAAGAGATAGTTCTGGCCCAACTATAATTACTGACCTTCCTGAATAATCAACCCGTTTTCCCAAAAGATTCTGGCGGAATCTTCCCTGTTTACCACGCAACATATCAGATAAAGATCGGAGTTGGGTGGCAATATTGGTTCGGCCAGAGGTCCTTTGACTGGCATCAATTAGTGAATCTACTGCTTCCTGAAGCATTCTTTTCTCATTGCGCAAGATTATTTCTGGAGCTCCTAATTCAATCAAGTGTTTTAATCTATTATTGCGGTTAATAACCCGTCTGTATAAATCATTAAGATCGGAAGTGGCAAATTTTCCACCAGTGAGTTGCACCATTGGACGTAAATCAGGTGGAATTACTGGCAGAACCGTAAGTACCATCCAAGAGGGATCAATTCCTGCTTTTCTTAATCCCTCAACTACTCGTAGTCTTTTTACTGTTTTTACTTTCTTAGCTCCACTTAATTCTTGTATCTTTTTATGTATCTCTGCAGTTAACTTAGACAGATCCAATTTTCTAAGCATTTCTAATATAGATTCGGCCCCCATCCCTACAGTGAAGAAATTAGTTGCGTCATATTCACGCAGTTTCAAATATTCATCCTCCGATAGTATTGTCAGGGGTCGTAACTTCCGAATCAAATCAGCAATGGTATTGAAAATTTCAACCGTTGCTTCTTCAACCCTTGTATTTTCTTCCTGAATGGAAGTTATTTGCTGTTTCTTTTTCAATTCCAACTCCTGGAGAGCTAAATCTCTTGCTTCCTTATTCTTAATTTTCTTTCCCGAATCTTTCATTGCTTTAACATATTCTTTATCTAATTGATGCAATTTATCATCAACTAATTTGCTACGTTCTTTCTTCTTCTTTTCAAATACTCCAGATAGTTTTTCTTGAACTTTTTTCTGCGCATCACGATCAACTTCCATGATCAAATATGAAGCAAAATAGATAACATTCTCAAGAGATTTGGGAGTTAGATCAAGAAGCAAAGATAATTTTGAGGGTGAGCCTTTAAAAAACCACACATGAGCTATAGGAGCTGCTAGTTTGATGTGTCCCATCCGCTCACGTCGAACCTTTGATTGCGTTACCTCCACTCCACATTTATCACAAATTATGCCTCTGTACCTTATTCTTTTATATTTACCACAATAACATTCCCAATCCTTTGTGGGACCAAAAATTCTTTCGTCAAACAGGCCATCCTTCTCAGCTTTCAGAGTTCGATAATTGATAGTCTCTGGCTTAGTTACTTCCCCATAAGACCAAGAAAGAATATTCTCAGGTGAAGCCAAAGTTAATTTTAAACCTGAAAAATCGGCGATTTGTCCAAAATTCCCTTTTTTATCCATATTTTATCTTTCTTTTTTTATACTTTTTTCCTCAACAACTTGTTCTTCTCCTGAAGCCAATGCTAATTCTTGTGCTTGTTCTTCCACCGCTTCCTCGATAGTATCACTGGTCGATGTTGATGCTTTTTGAGAAGCTGTCACAACACCTGTGGGTATAACATTAAGTCCCAAAGATTGCAGCTCTTTCACTAAGACTTTAAACGACTCAGGTATGTTTGAAGCAGGTATATCTGTACCTTTTACTATTGCTTCAAAAGCACGAGCGCGACCTACCACATCATCTGATTTGATCGTTAACATCTCTTGAAGAGTGTAAGCAGCTCTGTGTGCTTCAAGTGCCCAAACTTCCATTTCTCCTAATCTTTGTCCTCCCATCTGTGCTTTGCCTCCCAACGGTTGTTGGGTAACTAAAGAATAAGGCCCAGTTGAACGCGCATGAGTTTTATCTTCTACCATGTGAATAAGCTTCATAATATAACCTATTCCTACTACAACTGGTTCTTTAAATGTCTTTCCGGTTCTGCCATCATAAAGCATGGTTTTCCCCGAAATTGGCAAATGGTATTTCTCTAATTCATCAACAATTTTCTGTTCTGAAATGGGCTCAAAGACAGGCACAGCTACTTTATATCCACCTCTTGAGGCAACCAGTCCAAGATGAGCTTCAAGAAGCTGTCCTAAGTTCATACGGGATAAAACTGATAAAGGCGAAATGATTATATCAACCGGCGTACCATCAGAAAGATATGGCATATCACTTACTGGTACAATTTTACTAATTACTCCTTTATTTCCGTGTCTTCCAGCAAGCTTGTCACCCACTACCACTTTCCTAAGTTGGGCAACTTTTACAATAATCTTTTTTATTGTCCCTGGTTGTAATTCATCACCTTTTTCTCTATCTAAAATTTTTACTTCAATTACTACCCCTTTCTCTCCATGAGGAATCCTAAGAGACGTATCTCTCACCTCTCTGGCTTTTTCACCAAAAATAGCGCGAAGTAGCCTTTCTTCAGCCGTCAACTCAGTTTCTCCTTTTGGCGCTATCTTTCCAACCAAAATGTCATTAGGATTAACTTCTGCCCCTACCACCACAATTCCTTTTTCATCAAGGTTGGCAAGAGCTTCCTCTCCGACATTGGGAATATCCCTAGTTGTTTCTTCAGGACCAAGTTTTGTATCGACAACTTCCGTTTCGTATTCTTCGATACTAATTGAGGAAAGTATATCTTCTCTCACCAGTCTGTCGGAAATAACAATCGCATCCTCGTAACCTAAACCATCAAAAGAAGCATAAGCAATCATTAAATTCTGCCCTAAAGCTAGCTCTCCATATTCTGTTGCAGGAGCATCAATGATTGGTTGACCGATAGCTACTTTGTTACCCAGAGATACTAATGGATTTTGGGAGAAACAGGTATTTTGAGATGTTCGCTTAAATTTTTCAATTTGATAAGTATATTCTTTCCCGCTTCTTCCTTTTACCACTAGTTTTGTAGCGTCAATATAAGTTACTTTTCCATTTTCTTGAGCTACTACTGATCTCTTTAATGCTTGTGGAATAACTTCTTCCATACCGGTTCCCACTATCGGAGCAGCGGGTTTGATCAGGGGAACTGCTTGACACTGCATATGAGTCCCCATTAAAGCTCTATTTGCTTCATCATGAGCAAGAAATGGAATAAGAGATGTAGAAACCCCTACTACTTGTCTTGGTACTACATCAATGAAGCTTACATTTTGAACATCTGTTTCCAAAAACTCACCTTTAAAACGGGCGGGAACTCTTTCTGCCAATATATAACCTTTTTTATCTATTGGAACTTCAGCGTGAGTAATATAATAATTTTGTTCATCGTCAGCTGTCAGATAAATAATTTCATCAGAAACTCGAGGTTTTTTTGATTTTTTATCTCGGATTACACGTCTATATGGAGCTTCTAGAAAACCATATTCATTCACCCTGGCGTAAAGCGCCATATATGTTACTAAACCTATATTTGGACCTTCTGGACTTCGGACTGGACAAACACGACTATATTGGGAAGAATTTATATCCCGGATGGAAAAGGAGGCGCGTTCTCGAGAAATTCCTCCTACTCCCATAACAGTTAATCTTCGTAAATTATCTACCTCCGAGAGTGGATTTGTTTGATCAAGTATTGTCGACAACTGACTGGTTCTAAAAAAATCATTTATTGCTGCGATAATTGGACGAGCATTAACAATTTGTGCAGGGGTAAGGTCCATTTGAGTTCCGGCCAAACTCATTCTTTCCCTAATTGATCGCTCGAGCCTAGCCAAACCTACTTTAAAGGCATTGGTAGATACTAATTCTCCTACTCTACGTACTCGACGGTTACCTAAATGATCTATATCATCTCTATCCCCTTTTCCTGTCGTTAGACCCACTAAATATTTGATAATACCGATCATGTCCTCTTTAGTTAAAATCCAATTTTCTTTGGATTTGGGAAGATTAAGTCCGAGTTTTTTATTTATCTTATAGCGTCCAACATCACCCAGATTATAACGGCGAGGATTGAAAAAAAGGTTACGCAGAAGCTCCTCAGCATTCTCTAAAACTGTAGGCTCTCCTGGTCGCATCTTCCTATAAATTTCAATTAGGGCCTCATCACGAGTTTTACACGGATCTTTTTCTATAGTAGCAGAGATATACTTCTGTTCATGGGAAGAATGAGAAAATAGTGATAATATTTCTTCATCAGTGGCTATTCCTATGGCACGAAGAAGTGTAGTGGCAGCATATTTTCTTCTTCTGTCAATTCTAACAGTAATCACATCATTCCTATTAATAGCATAATCGAGCCAAGATCCAAATAATGGCCGTACTTCGGCAATATAAAGCATCTTTCCGGTTGATGGATCTATATCGCCAGTGAAGTAAACTCCAGGGGATCTTACTATCTGATTTACTATACATCGCTCAACTCCATTTATAATGAATGTACCGTTGTCAGTCATCGCTGGAACATCACCTAAGAATACTTCCTGGCGAATCTGCCGACCATTCTGCTTATTAGTCAAAATTGCCTTTACTTTTAGTGGCGCGTCAAAAGTTAATCCTTTATTCAAACAATCGGAAGGTGTATATCTTGGTTTATCTAAATAATGACCCTCAAAGATTAGATTCCAATTCTTTCCTGTGAAGTCTTCGACTGGGGATATTTCGTTTAATAACTCTCCAATACCACTGGTCAAGAACCATTCATATGATTCTTTTTGAACCGCTATTAAGTCTAATATGGGAAGACCAGAAAAATATTTTCCCCAATAGAGGCGATTGAGTTTGTTTTTGGAGAAAGATAAATTTTTTGTTTCTCTCATCAGGAAATTTCTCTCTAGTTTCGAAGTTTTTAAAAACAACAAAAGAAGCGTACGTCAGGATATGTACGCCTTTTTTCCTATTTTTAGATTAAAAACATTATAGCATGGCGTATACTCTTGTCAAGAGGATCCTTGTATGCTAAGATACTAAGTATGATTTAGGTGGGGATTCCCACCAATTTTTATAAATAATATGTCTGCTGTTGTCCGAAGCGAATTTGCTCTTGCTTTAAATCAGGTAGCTACCGAAAGGGGTATCGACCCCCAGGCGGTGTTAGAAACTATTAAAGTGGCGATACTGGCTGCTTATCGCAAAGATTATGGAGGAAAAGATCTAGAAGAATTGGAAGTGATAATTAACAAAGATACAGGGGAAGCAAAAATATTTCAAAATAAGAAAGACATTACCCCTCCAGGATTTGGCCGGATAGCAACACAAACTGCTAAACAAGTAATTTTGCAACGAATTCGTGAGGCAGAAAAAAAAGCAGTCATCAGTGAATATTCCGGCAGAATCGGTACTATTGTTAACGGTATGGTACTACGTTTCGATGGCCCTAATATTATTGTCGATATTGGACGTACAGAAACAGTTATGCCACCATCTGAACAAGTACTATCCGAACATTACCATCTAAACCAACGACTAACATTTTATATTGAAAGTATAAGAGAAACAATGCGAGGTAGCCAAATTATTGTCTCTCGTGCTCATAAAGATTTGGTTGCGGGTTTATTTCGTCGTGAAGTCCCAGAAGTCGCCAATAATGCTGTACAAATAAAGGAAATCGCCAGAGAGACAGGTTTACGGACAAAGATTGCAGTCTTTTCTAATCAATCTGGTGTTGATCCAGTAGGAAGTTGTGTCGGACAAAAAGGCGTAAGAGTACAAGCGGTGATAAATGAACTAGGAGGAAGTGAAAAAATTGATATTATACAATGGAGTGATAACTTAAAGCTCTTTGTCCAAGCAGCGCTTGCTCCCGCCAAAGATATTGAAGTAACGATAAATGAAGAGAAAAAAACGGCCCAAGCTAAAGTACCAGATGATCAATTATCTCTAGCTATCGGACGAGAAGGACAAAATGTGAGACTGGCAGGAAAACTTACGGGTTTAAAAATCGATATTAAACCTAAATCATCTCCGTCCCCTGCTGCTCCATCAGCAAAACCGGTAGCAAGATCAACAATCAAAAAAAGGGAAACTAAAAAAACAAAAGTAACAGAAAAAACAGATAAAAAGGTTGCTAAAAAGTAAAATGGATATTTGGGTTTATTTTTTGATCTATGACCAAACAGAAATCTCTAAAAACAGTTGTTTCTCGTCCTCCGATTGTCACTATTCTTGGTCATGTCGACCATGGTAAAACCACACTTCTTGATACCATCAGAAAAACAAATATTGCGGAAAAAGAATATGGTGGTATTACCCAACATATAGGAGCTTATCAAGTGACAGTCTACCCAGAGGGTAAATCGTCTTCACCCCGCAAAATCACTTTTATCGACACACCTGGACATGAGGCTTTTGCGAAGATGCGAAGTCGTGGAACTGATGCTTGTGATATAGCTATCTTGGTAGTTGCTGGCAATGATGGAGTAATGCCTCAAACTGTGGAATCGTATGCTTATATCCAAAAAGCCAGGATTCCTTGTATTGTAGCAATAAATAAAATTGATCTCCCGGGTCTCAATAAAGAAAAGATAAAAAAACAATTAGTAAAACTGGGGCTTGAGCTTGAAGAATATGGTGGTGAAACTCCAATTGTTTTCTTATCTGCTAAAACTGGAGAAGGTATTGATAAATTACTGGAAATGATCTTGTTTCTTGCGGATCTTTATCAGGTACGGGAAGATTCTCCTGGTAATCTTAAAGCTATTGTGATTGAATCGATTCTCTCTAAAAATCGAGGACCGGTGGCTTCTGTAATACTTAGAAGTGGCAAATTATTGGTTGGAGATGAAGTAATTTGCGAGGATCAAGAATTTCGCGTCAGAGCACTCACCAATTGGTTAGGCCAAAATCAAAATTCCGCATCTTCCTCCGATCCAGTAGAAGTTTTAGGCTGGAAAAATGTACCGGTTGTAGGAAGCATACTTTATAATAAACAACAAGTTGAATTAATAAAACCAGTAGAGAAAGAGTTAACTCTGCCGAAAGCTCTCCAGATTGAAGTTGCACCTGTAGTTTTACCTGGAGAACAAGAAAAAATAAAACTAATCATTAAAGCAGATACAACCGGCACGCTTGAGGCAGTACTTGGAGCGCTTAAAACTAATCCCAATATAATGATTGTAGGAAGTGGGGTCGGAGAGATTATTGAATCTGATATCTTTCTAGGAAAAACTACCAATGCTTTAGTAGTTGGATTCCATCAAAAACTCTCTGACTCTGTAGCAAAATTGGCGGAGTCAGAAAAAGTAATAGTTAAAACTTATAATATTATTTATGAGTTAATAAAAGAAATTGACGATGTGATCAGTGCAATTCGTCAAGGAAATTTAGTGAAGATTCTTGGAGAAGCAAAAGTGATAGCCATTTTTCCATTTAACGATCAAAAAGTTGCCGGGGTAAAAGTAACTAAAGGCAGAATTGCTAGAGGTGATCAGGTAAAAATTGTCAGAAGTGAAAAAGAATTGGGACGTGCAAGAATTAAGTCCCTTCGACATGGAAAAGAGGATATTAATTCCACTAGCACTGGATCTGAAGCAGGTCTGATTTTGTCTCAAGATATTGATATCTTGACAGGTGATAGTATAATATCTATAGGTTAATTTTATCCCGATATAATCGGGATTTTTCGTTAATATGGCAAATATTGCATCTGATCAAATAAATCAATTTCGCTCGCTTCTAGACCAATCACAGGAAGTGGCGATTTTCGTCCCTAAAAATCCTACTCTCGATGATATGGCTGCTTCTGTATCTCTTTATCTCGCCTTGTCAAGCAGAGGAAAAGGCGTACAGGTAATTTGTCTCACCCCTACAACTGTTGAATTTAGTCACCTAATTGGCGTTGATAAAGTTAAAAACAGCCTAAATGGTGCTACCAGTGGAAGAAATCTGGTTATCTCTTTTCCTTATCAAGAAGGATCAATTGAAAAAGTCAGCTATAACATCGAGAATGATACTTTCAATCTGGTGATTGAACCAAGAGAAGGATACCCCACTGTTACCTCTGATCTGATTCAATATGCATATAGCGGCGGTAATGTTGATTTCATTATCACTATTGGAACCGCGAAACTAGCTGATCTTGATAATATCTACAATAATTATCAAGCAATTTTTTCCGAGAAGCCCTTAATTAATATTGACTCCAACGCTCAAAATCAGCGGTTTGGCAGGATAAATATAGTTGAAACCAATGTTTCCTCGATTTCTGAACTTATAGCTTCGCTTCTTTCCAGTTTAGGATTTAATCTAGACGCTGATCTTGCCACTAACCTTCTTTATGGAATAACTTCGGGAAGTCAGAATTTTTCCTCAAATACCACTTCCGCTTATACTTTTGAAGTCGCAGCACTATGTCTTCGCAGTGGAGCAAAAAAACCTACCGTTTCTTCGCCTCAAACTTTTCCTTTTCCAAAAACAGCAAAACCTTTTTCTCCTAAACCACAAGTTATATCTCCACAACCGATGTCTTCTTCTGCTTATCAACCACGTCCGATAGTAAATAAACCTCAACAGATAAAACCATCACCAGCTTCCATCCCATCAAATCAGCCCGTCAAGCAGAATACCCAACCTGAGGCTCCTCCAGACTGGCTTAAACCCAAAATCTATAAAGGCTCAACTCTTCTTTAACAGCTGATAATCCCCATTGAGATTTTAGGCGATTTTCAGTATAATAATACATCTTATGACTGTTCCTGTGCCTGATAAAAAAAAGATTATTAAAGATTTTGCCATTAAAAATGGCGATACAGGAAGCCCTGAAGTTCAAATTGCACTTCTTTCCTATAAAATTGATAAATTAGTCGATCATCTTAAACAAAATCCCAAAGATGACCACTCAAGACGTGGACTTTTGGGGGTTGTCTCAAAAAGAAGAAGATTACTGACCTATATTCAAAAAAAAGCACAAGATCGATATAAAACTATAGTTAAAAAATTAAACTTATCAAAATAAAATCATCACGTTATATCTTTCTTCTATTAATCCCCGAGAAGAACAAATAACGAAAATAAATAATATAATGAAAATAATAAAAAATTTGTAATTTCTTATGAAAATAGTTTCCAAATCAATTGAAGTCGGTGGTCGTACTCTAACTCTTGAAGTCGGGCGGTTTGCCGAGCAGGCAACAGCAGCTGTACTTGCGCGCTATGGTGACACAATGGTTATTTCAACTGTGGTAGCCTCGAAAGAAGAATCGAATCTGTCTTACTTTCCACTCTCTGTAGAATATATCGAAAGGCTTTATGCTGGAGGAAGAATAAAAGGCAGTCGTTGGGTAAAAAGAGAAGGCAGGCCTTCAGATGACGCTATACTTAAAGCCAGATTAATAGACAGATCAATTCGTCCTCTTTTTGATAAAAATTATCATCATGATATACAAGTCATGATCACTGTTCTCTCTGTTGATGGTGCAAATGATCCAGATATTTTAGGAATGATTGCTACCTCTACTGCTATTTCTATCTCTCCACTCCCCTGGGATGGTCCTATTGCCGCTGTTCGGGTAGGACATATTCCAGACAAAAATGGCAAAAGCGGGTTTTTTACCAACCCGCAAACCGCCGAGATGGAATATTCCGAAATGGACCTGGTTGTTTCAGGTACAGATAAAAAAGTGGTCATGCTGGAAGCAGGAATAA
>Ga0315281_10007634_pt1 | contig 15196 bp, 15 predicted proteins | sample YL17G07_0_MG_FD_204540 | JGI IMG/M metagenome (GOLD analysis project Ga0315281, IMG submission 204540) | Sediment microbial communities from Yellowstone Lake, YNP, Wyoming, USA - YL17G07_0 | ecosystem: Environmental > Aquatic > Freshwater > Lake > Sediment | place: USA: Wyoming | collected...
CGGCAGGGTGCTGAAGGCACAGACGAATTGACGCTTGCCGGGAAAGAATTCGAGGCAGGCGCCTTTAGTCCGCCTTGAAGTTAAGATACGAAGGGAATAATGTGATTCCGGTCATCCTTGGAAATTCCTTAATAAGGAGAACGCATGCCTCGGTACGCTAGCAGTATATTCAGGGCTGGACTCGTAACGCTTTGTCTGTTGCTGGTAGCTGGAGCCAGTTGCGTTCCTCCGCGATCGGTCCCTGGCCATAAGGAATACAGTCAAGTATCAGCCGGCGGTGCACACACCTGCGCGCTGGACCGGCAGGGCAAGGCGTATTGCTGGGGCTACAACACATCTGGCCAGCTGGGTACTGGAAACGCCAACCCAAGCGACCGTCCTGCCGTGGTGGCCGGTGGGCTGACATTTACCGACATCAGCGCTGGCGGCGATCATTCATGCGGTGTCAGCAGTGGCAAGGTGTACTGCTGGGGAAATAACTCGTACGGGCAAACCGGCAACGGTCAAATCGGCGGTCCTGTTTTTCAGCCGGCTGCAACAACAAGTGGCATTTTCGATCCTGTTACACGCGTTTACGCCAGTACGGATTTTACCTGTGCGCTGACAAACGCTGGCCGTGCGTTTTGCTGGGGTCACAATCTGAGTGGCCAGCTTGGGCTTGGCGCCAATGTGCCAGTCGGAAACGGCGGGTCGGCAAACAATCCCAATGAATCCGTGTCATCACCCCGCGCCGTTGCTCATGGTGTGAAGTTCAACCGCATGACGGTGGGTCAGGGCCATGCCTGCGGTTTCAGCGATACATCGATGGTGTTGTGTTGGGGCAGCAACCTGTTTGGCCAAATAGGTGTTCCCAGCACGCAGACCTGTCCGTTCAGTACATCCAATTGGCCCTGCTGGAAAGCACCGGTGCTGGTCACGAGCGGTTTCACTGATGGTGCAGCGGGGTTGGATTTTTCTTGCGCGTCGTCGTCGGGACCGTCGGGCTACCATGCCTCTTGCTGGGGCGGAAATGCATCCGGGCAGCTTGGCATTGACCCGCCACCCCCTGTGTGCGGCTTTCTCAATGGCATGTCGTTCTCGTGCGCAGCTGTGCCGACACCGGTCACAGGGCTGTCTGGTGTGATCGAAATGGCAGCCGGCAGCAATTTTGTCTGCGCCTCGCGTTATCCGGTCGGCACCAGCATCGCGTGCTGGGGAAAAAACAACCACGGACAACTCGGCGATGGCACAACGACGAACCGCACAAGGCTGGCGCCTTTGGTGGTGCCACTGGCATCACTGTCGCTGAGCGCGGGACATAGCCATGCGTGCACGGTGACCGACGGTAACATTGCTGGTGTGCCACCCTACGTCATCTACTGCTGGGGCAGCAATGTTTCTGGCCAGATCGGCATTGGCTCGCTGGCCCAGTCCGATGTATCGAGTCCGACACGCGTGATTGAGCCGTAATGCGGATGACTTGAGCCGCATCGGGCAGGCGACATCCTCGGTGGCCGCGAGCACCGGAACCGGGCTGAAGCTCCGGGACACGAAACCGAAGCGAACCTGGCGCGTAGTGGCGCGCTCACGTGCAGCGCGTGCACCCGCTCGGCGCCCATAGGATATTCCATCCATCCGGCATCACTTGACGCAGCAAGTGATGCCGTTTGCCTTGGCGCGCGCCGAACTTTGTCGCGGCATTGCATCCGATTTTGACTGTCTTGTTGTTCCCGCCTGTTCGCCCCTTTTTTTTGCGTCAAGGTAGCCATTCGGCTGTCGCAGTGTCCGGGCATGAGTGCCTAGTCAGCAATCTCGACCCATGCCAGTATATTGATGCCGCACATTTTCTGTGCGGGCAGGCTTTTAGGCTCGTTTTGTTTGCGGCCACACAGCCCGAAGCCTCAATTACAAAAAACACCAACAAGAATCACAGGAGGAATGTCAATGAGTAACTGGTTTCTGAGAATCGCCATGTTGTACCTGATTGCCGGCATATCATTGGGTATTTTTATGGCTGCCAGCCACGACCACTCCATGCATCCCGTGCACGCGCACCTGAATCTTTTGGGCTGGGTTGCGATGAGCCTGTTCGGCCTGTTCTATCGCGCGATACCGGCGGCGGCCGATACGAAGTTGGCCAAGGTTCATTTCTGGATTTATGTGCCCGCACACTTCGGACAGATGGTTCTTCTGACGATGCTGTTCCGGGGTTATACCGCCGTTGAGCCGGTGCTGGGTCTGTGCTCCATGCTCGTGGGCGTGGCGTTCCTTTGCTTTGCAGCTGTTGTGTGGAAGCACACCGGCAAGACAGCCTGATTTCATCAAGGCGGAAAAGCAAGAAACGCCCGGCATCGCCGGGCGTTTCTTTTTCTGAAGCCGGGGCGACACTGGTTTGAGCTGCAAATCAATGTGGGATGGTTTACACCCCGGCCATGGAACGATTGAGAACGGAAAGGTTACGCAGACTAGCCGACCTGTGCGGGTGAGTTGCTAAAGAAGCGTTTGAGCCGAAGAAATGGCTGCTCCAGGATTTTCCAGGACAACAATGCCAGCACGAACGAAACGATAAATACGCCGAAGCAGTTGTAAACCCAGGCACCAAGCAGCTGCCAGCGGTGGTAGGCAGATTGATCGAGGGCAAGCGTCAAGAACCAGACATGCTTGACCGGAATGTGAAAAATATAGATTGCATAGCTGTATTTGCCGACCAGCCTCAGCAGGCTATTTGACGAGAGGCGCGGGAGCAGCCGCGAAGGCTGGTTTTCAGGGAGGATCACGCTGAGAATCAATCCGCCAAAAAGCAAGGCGATTGTCGTCTGATTCAATGTTCCCAGGCCCGCTCCGATGGCCGGGAAGCCGCGATGAAGGTAAATCCCCAGCGCCATGACGACCGTCAGAACGGCGAGTATCGCGACTCCGCGTTGACGAATGCGTTCAAGCCAAACCGGATCACGCACGATGACGGCCAGCAACGCGCCGATGGCCAAGGCGTCCCAGCGCGCACACGAAAAGGAGTAGCCAGCTTTGGCGGCAAATTCCGGATCGTACGCATACAACCCGGCCCGGAAGCAGGCAGCGGAAACAATCAAGGCCAGGCAACCATACACCAGCGTGCGCGGACGGGCGCGCACGACGAACAAGGGCCAGAAGAGATAGAACTGCTCCTCGATGGCCAGTGACCAGAGATGACCAAGGTCCAGGTCGGAGATATAAGGCGATCCCCAGTTGATCAGGTATAGCCAGAACCACCATTGATGCTGTCGGTCCTGCGCAAACAGGTTGGGCGCTGCATTGAAAAGCGGCAAGACCAGAAACAGAATCGCCAGAGCCGCATAGTAAAGCGGGAAGATGCGCAGCACTCTGCGCATGTAGAAATTCCGCAGCTGATGCGAAGCCCCCTGGCTGTCGAGCAGGATGCCGGTAATCAGGAATCCGGACAATACAAAGAACAGTTGCACACCGACCCAGCCGGAGTCGCTTAATAGCTCAAGCACCTTCACGACCGCTCCGTCCGAGTCCCAGTGTCCGGCCAGGCCGACGTTATGGAAAATCACAACCAGAATCGCCAGGCCGCGCAAGCCATCGAGGGACGGCATGCGCCCTCGCAGCACTTCCGTCATGGCAGCGAACCGTGCGCCGGTGTTGCCAGCGGCATGAGCGTGAGGTGCGGAGGGAGACATCGGAAGATTGCGAACGTACGGCTTTAAATTAGAAGGCAGCGAACTCTTGCAGATATTCCGGCAGGTGACAAGTGGTGGAAAGAATTGACAGCACAGCGCCCCATACGGGCATGCCCTAAATGCATTATACTTCTCTGCGGGGCAATTCCACCTGATATATAGAGGCGTGCTCGCATGGCCAATATTGTCGATGACATCAACATCCGCACCATGCGGACGGCGTCCGCCGTCCGCGCGTATTCTGACAGCGATACCCTGAATCCTGCAGAGCGCGCATCACTGGAAAGGGTCGCACTGCACGCGCGGGAAAAACCAATTCTTGATCTCGGAGTGGGTGGCGGAAGAACCGTGACCGCGCTGAGGGAAGTCAGCAATGACTATCTGGGCATCGACAACAGCCATGAGATGCTTGCAGCATGCCAAAAGCGATATCCCGGGGTGAAACTCAAGCATGCGGATGCCCGCAATTTATCTGAGGTCGGAAACGGTTCCATCTTTCTTGCCATGTTCAGTTGCAACGGGATAGGTATGGTCAACCACGAAGATCGCCTCGCGATTTTCCGTGAGGTGCATCGGGTTCTGCAGCCCGGTGGCGTTTTTCTCTTTTCGACCCATAACCAGGATTGCCCAGATCACACGGCAGGTTTCAGGTTTCCAAAATTTGAAATTTCGAGACATCCGGTGCGCCTGCTGATGCGTCTTGCGCGTTTTGCGCGCGATACGATCATCCGCGTATACAACCGGTGGCGATTTCGCAGGCATGATCTGCGCACTTCCGCATATTCGATGATTAATGACGTCTGCCACAACTATGGCACGATGCTCTATTACATCACCTTGGGAAATCAGCGACGCCAGCTTGTGGAGATTGGGTTCGAAGACGGTGCTGAGGCATTTGACCGCCATGGCGACCCCATCGAACATGACTCAACGCACAGCTCAATTGCATTTATCGCCCGCAAGCCCGTATAAATATTCATATTACGGTTAGCCACGCACGGCAACGGGCGCGACGCTTCGTGCCCTTACCAAAGCCGCTTCTCGCGCCGCCAGGCTGAACGCCCGATACGGTTTTTCTGGCCTGGCCGCCAGAAAGCAGATCGGGGCGCACGTGCTCCTTGCCAGCCAGGCCCACGGCGGCGAGCAGTTCACCGGCACGTGTCTGCATGTCCGCGGGCGGTTCGGTCTTGCGCAACATCGGATACGCGACATTCTCGGCGGCCGTGAGCACCGGAATCAGGTTGAAACTCTGGAAAACGAAACCGAAGCGATCGCGGCGCGTATCGGCGCGTTCATTCTCGCTGAGTGCGGCGGTGTTACGGCCATCGAGCAGCAGCGTGCCATTGTCGGGCACGTCCAGCAGCCCGAGCAGATTGATGAGCGTGGTCTTGCCGCTGCCCGACGGGCCACGCAGGGCCAGGAAGTCACCCGGGAAGACGTCGACATCCACTCCGCGCAGCGCGTGCACCCGCTCGGTGCCCATAGGGTATTCCTTGGCGAGGCCGCGGCCGGAAAGCAGGGGAGCGGTATTCATCGCGTGCAGTCTAGCTATCCGCGTGAGCGGATCAAAGCCGGATCTGCCAGATTTGATTCAGTTGGCGATGTGCTGCCCGGTGGTAATGACGCGTCCTGATGGAGAGAATGCGCAGTTCAATGCCGACTATGAAATCGCGGGTGTTTGGACTTATCCAGCATCAGCACATCGCGCTGTGCTGATGCTGTCTCGATGGTAGTCCCGGCGGGGTCGCGTCCGGTCACCAGCACGTTGAGCGAGGTGCTCTTGCTCAGTCATGGCGCCCCCAGGATTGCTGCCGTAAATGCGCGAATTACTGAGCCTTGTTGACTTCGATCCGGGTCAACGACTGATCTCCGCCTCCATTGAACGTCAACTCACCCTCCCCTTTGTAAGCGTATTTGACGACCCAGCGATCAGGGCCGAAATAAAACGGAATGTGAGCCTTGCCGGTGGGCTGCGTCCACTGGTTGTATGGTGGGCCGATCAGCCCCACCGCTTGTTTCAATGGCATGCCAATTTTCAGTTTGGCGAACTTGCTGCCGGGCGCGGGCTTGCCGATGATCTCGCCTTCAACACTTTTCGCTGCCGGTTTCGCGCCTGAGGATGTTTCGTTCGTTTTGGCTTTGGTTGTGTCGCTAGTCTTGGCTTTGGATGTGTCGTTAGTCTTGGTTGTGGACGTGTCGCTGGTGGAGCGCGACGCACAAGCGCTGAAGAATACAGCGGTCAATAAGAGTAGAACCAGATTCCGATATTTCATTTCTGACCCTCTTCATTAGTTGCCTAGTTACGGGGACGGCTGAGTCTGTAGATGCAGATTCCAGACCCTAACAAATACACCAGCACCAGGCAACTTCATGTCAGATGGGCGCCATCTCGCCAACGAGCGCGCAGCCTGCCCCCGGGACTAAACGACTGCCGATTTTTTGATTCTGATAATTCTGCCGCATTCTTGCCGAAACTTTGGTGCATCCATCGGGCAGGGGGAATGCGATCACGGGTTGCTGAATCCGGATCACGGATAATGGTCATCAGAGAAAAGAGCCTTTATACTTTCTGCCTGTGCCCTCCCGCGTTTCAGTTGCAGGAGATGGCCGCGCTCATCATCGATGAACAACCAGAGGAGAGGAAGCCATGAAGACAGCTATTCTGACAATGTCATGTGCGGCGTTTCTTGTCGTTGCGGGTTTGTCGCCGGCGCTGGCCGCGGGACCGGGCTTCGGTCAGGTGGTGGATGGCGTGGACGGCCGCAAGAACACCAAGCTGGCCGCCAAGGAGAACTGGAAGAAGTTCAAGGGCCAGGAGGTCAGCTGGTCAGGCGTGGTGCATGAAGTCGACAGTAAGGGCTCCAAGGAGGTCAAGATCTACGTCGCCGACAAGTCGCGCCCGCTGTACAAGGGTTACAATATTGCATTGATTACCCACGAGATCGAAAAAGCGGCGAAACTCAAGAGAGGCCAGACGATCCGTTTCAAGGGCATCGTCGACAACTTCGATTCCAAGGATCCGGGGGCGGTCGTCGAACTCAAGGAAGTGCAGCTGCCCTGATTTTTCAGAAACCTGCTGGGTTGAGCGGGTGCCCCCCCATTCGTCTTGCAGGCTTCAGCAGACTTGGCGAGTTATCGGATCAATACGGTTGCTCGTTGCGCGGCCTCAATTTCTGCGGTGCGCGCGCACCGCAGAAATTCCCCGGATGCGGCCGGCGGTAGAGCCACCACGACAACGCCACGACGATCAGCGTGCCGGTGAACAACGCACCACGCGGAATCCCGGCCTACACGATCTGTTCGACGTCGTCAGACGCGTGCCGCGACCGGAGCAGCGATGCGTGCCTGGGTCAGGGCCGCTTCGATCGCCGCCAGGCAGAACAGCACATTACGGTTGTTGCTGGCATGGCCCATGAGGCCGATGCGCAGGATTTTGCCGGCGAGGGCGCCAAGACCGGCGCCAATTTCGAGATTGAACTCATTGAGCAGGATCGAGCGCAGCTTTGCCTCGTCCACGCCGGCCGGCAGCTTCACGGCATTGAGTTGCGGTAGGCGGGCGCCGTCTTTACCGATGTATTCGAACCCGAGGTTATCGAGGCCGGCGCGCAACGCACGGTGATGGCGCTCGTGCCGCGCCCAGGAATTTTCCAGACCCTCTTCCTGCAACATCACCAGCGCCTCGTGCAGACCGTAAAGCGCGTTTACCGGTGCGGTGTGGTGGTAGGTGCGTTTCGCGCCCGCACCCCAGTAACCCATCACCAGCGTGAGATCGAGGAACCAGCTTGCCACCTTGGTTTTGCGTGCCTTGATTTTCTCCACGGCGCGCTCACTGAAGCTGACCGGCGACAAGCCCGGCGGGCAGGACAGGCACTTTTGCGTGCCGGAGTAGATGGCATCGATGCCCCATTCATCTGTTTTCAGTGGCACGCCGGCGAGCGAGGTCACGGCGTCTACGATCGCGAGGGCGTGGTGCTCGTGCGCCAGCGCCACGAGCGACTTGGCATCCGACAACGCGCCAGTGGAAGTTTCGGCGTGAACGAACGCCAGAATCTTCGCATCCGGATTTTTTTTGAATGTGTCCGCGACCTTGTTCGCGTCCACCGGTTCGCCCCAGGCGTCTTCGACGATAACCGCCACGCCACCGAGACGCTCAACGTTTTCCTTCATGCGCCCGCCGAACACACCGTTCACGCACACGATTACTTTGTCGCCGGGCTCAACCAGATTCACGAAACAGGTCTCCATGCCCGCAGAACCCGGTGCCGATACCGGCATGGTGAGTTCATTTTTTGTCTGGAAGGCGTACTGCAGCAACGCTTTCACTTCATCCATCATCTCCACGAACTTCGGGTCAAGGTGGCCGATGGTGGGGCGGCTCAGGGCAGCCAGCACGCGCGGGTGCACATCGGACGGACCAGGGCCCATGAGTGTGCGCACGGGCGGATTGAAGGAAGTGATGTTCATAAAAAGCCTCATGTCAGTGTGGTTTTGCGAACGGCGTCGTGTCGCAGTATACGTGCAGCCGAATTTTTCCGGCAATCAGAATCGACACGTCTTCCCTCATGCTCAGGGAGAGGATAGGGTGGGCGAATAAAATTATTTTCCATGCAAACCACGCTCCCTGAATCCCTGCGCAGCACCTCGGTTGGCCGTGAGGCCGACGCCATCCTGCGCGCCTGCGTGCACTGCGGTTTTTGCAACGCGACCTGCCCCACCTATCTGCTGATCGGCGACGAACTCGACGGCCCGCGCGGGCGCATCTACCTCATCAAGCGGATGCTCGAAGGCCATGCGGTGTCAGCGCACACGCTCACGCACCTCGACCGCTGCCTCACCTGCCGCAATTGCGAGACCACCTGTCCGTCCGGCGTGCGTTATGGTGCGTTGCTTGATATTGGTCGTGAACAGGCGGAGCAGCGCATTGGCCGGCCATGGCTTCAGCGCGCGCGGCGCTGGCTGATTCGCCAGATTCTTCCCTATCCGCAACGATTCACCCCGCTGCTGCGGGTCGGACAGTTCTTCCGGCCGCTTCTGCCGCGAGCACTAAAACGCAAAGTACCGCCACGCCAGTACGCAACCACAACTTCATCCCCTCTCCCTCTGGGAGACGACTGCATGGATGCAGGAGGTAGAGCAACGCAGGGAGCGGTTGCCGAGGGCCAGGGTGAGGGACGAGTTCATGCGCATACAAGAAAGATGTTGGTGCTCGAAGGCTGCGCGCAGCCGGCACTCGCACCCAACATCAACGCCGCCGCCGCGCGCGTCCTTAACCGTCTGGGTATTGCCTTATTCCCCGCCGCCAACGCCGGTTGTTGCGGCGCCGCCTGTCATCACACCTCCGGGGTGGAGGAGGGTTTGGCGCAGGCGCGCCGCAACATCGATGCGTGGTGGCCGTATATCGAAGCCGGGGCCGAGGCGATTGTCATGACCGCGAGCGGTTGCGGTGTGCATATAAAGGATTATGGCCATCTGCTGCGCGACGACCCCGTTTACACAGATAGGGCCGGACGCGTCTCAGTGCTGACGAAGGACATCAGCGAGATTCTGGTAAATGAGAATTTATCGGCGCTAAGACTCAAAGCGCCGTCGGCTGCCGTGATCGCCTTTCAGTCGCCCTGCACCTTGCAACACGGGCAGAAACTGAACGGCGTGGTGGAGAAGATCCTGCAGGACCTCGGCTTCGCGCTCAGCCCGGTGTCCGAGGCGCATCTTTGCTGCGGCTCAGCCGGAACCTATTCCCTGTTGCAGGGCGCGCTTTCGCAGCGCCTGCTGGCCCGCAAACTGGATGCGCTGTGTTCCGGCAAACCGCAACTGATTGTGACGGCCAACATCGGCTGTCTCGCGCACCTGCAAACGCGGGCGGACATCCCGGTGCGGCACTGGATCGAGTTGCTGGCGGAATCTGGCGCCGGCTGATCAGGCCCGGCCCTGTCTGAGCAGGTCGCGAATTTCAGTCAGCAGTTCCTGTTCCCTGGTGGGCGCCGGTGATGGCGCAGCAGCTTCTTCTTTCTTGGTGTGCATCACCCAGCCGAGGAACTTGACGATAAAGAAGAACAGCGCGGCAGCAACAATCAGGAAATTCACAATTTCGCCGAGAAACAGGCCGTAGGGGATGTCCTTGCCGTTGACGGCCAGTTTCCAGCCGAGGTAGCCCTGTTCACCGGGCATCAACACGCCGATTGCTGGCATGATGAGATGCTTCACCAGCGACTCGATGATTTTGCCGAACGCGGCGCCGATAATGACACCGACAGCCAGATCGATCACATTGCCCTTGAGGGCGAATTTCTTGAACTCATCGACCAGTGTGAATGGTTTCTCAAGCGGTTTCATTGGTGACCTCCTGTTGTGTAATGGGTTGACGGTTCAGGCCAGGTTCAGAGTCGGATTGAAAATGGCGGCTGGATCGAAGGCGCGCCGCAACTCGCGTACCAGAAGCGACGCGACTACAGTCGGCTGGCGCGCCGTGTTTGGCGGCGCTGCGTTGCGGAACAGCGTCGCGTGGCCGCCGGCCGCTTCCGCCGCGTGCTGCACATCGATCGCATTGGCGGTGGTCCGCAGCCAGCGCTGCGCGCCGCCCCAGTCAAGCAGCCATTTGCCGGGCAGAGTTATGAGCGGCGTGGCCGGGGGCACGGAAAGCCGCCAGAGTGGAGCCTCGCCGGCAAAGAACAGCAACTGGTGCTCGCGCAGCTCCTGCCAGAAGGCAGTTCCCTTGATGTCGAGTTCGCCACCAAGCCTGATGTGCGCCGTGCGTACGCCTTTGTCGGTGCCCGACAGACGGATATATAAAGTATCGCCAAGGTGGCAGGCCGCGGAGAGCGGCAGCGGCTGGCCGGCCCAGCTGTTCATCCGGTGAATCGCTTCGTCGGCGCCCATCTGGAACGTCAGCGTGATTTCCTGCGCCGGTTTTGGCAGGACTTTCAGTGAAACGTCGAGTAACACGCCCAGCGTGCCGTGGCTGCCGGCCATGAGGCGCGAGACATCAAAGCCGGCGACATTCTTCATGACCTGCCCGCCGAATTTCAGAACTTCGCCCTTGCCGTTGATGATTCTCGTGCCGAGCACAAAGTCGCGTGCCGAGCCTGTGTACGGACGGCGTGGACCAGAGAGATTGCAAGCGATGGTGCCGCCGAGCGTCGCCATCGGGCCGAAGTGCGGCGGCTCGAAGGCAAGCATCTGATTTCTTTCTGAGAGGACAATCTCGATCTCGCGGAGTGGCGTGCCGGCGCGTGCGGTGATGACGAGCTCAGTCGGTTCGTAGCTGACGATGCCGCGGTGTCCGGCAACATCGAGCGGTGTGCCTTCGATATCGCCGGTGAGAAAACGCTTGCTGCCGCTGCCGTGGATGGCGAGCGCGGTGTGTGCGGCGGCGGCGTTGCGTACGGTTTCTGCAAGTTGTTGCGAGATGTCGTTGTCGCTTTTCATGTCCTGGCCATGATCCCTCACCCTAGCCCTGGTGAATGAAGCCCCATTCACTAGGGCTAGGGGATTACAGTTTGTGTAGGATGGGTGCAACCCATCATTCATCGCTGTTTGTAAAAAAACCTGATGGGTTGCGCTACGCTCCACCCATCCTACATTTTAAAATCTCTCCAGCTCCGGGAAGGCGAGTTTTCCGCCGTGCACGTGCATGCGCCCGAACTCGGCGCAGCGGTGCAGGGTCGGCACCGCCTTGCCGGGATTGAGCAGGCCATGCGGATCGAACGCGGCCTTGATGGCATGGAACTGCACGAGTTCGGCGGAATTGAACTGCACGCACATCTGGCTGACCTTCTCCATGCCTACGCCATGTTCGCCAGTAATCGTGCCACCGACATCGACGCACAGCTCGAGAATTTTTCCGCCGAATTCTTCGGTGCGTTCCAGTTCACCCGGTTTGTTGGCGTCGTAAAGAATCAGCGGGTGCAGGTTGCCATCACCGGCATGGAAGACGTTCGCGACTTGCAGGCCGTATTCCTTCGAGAGTTCGTTGATGCGCTTGAGCACGGTGGCGAGATGCTTGCGTGGAATAGTGCCATCCATGCAGTAGTAGTCGGGCGAGATGCGCCCAACCGCCGGGAACGCCGCTTTGCGTCCGGCCCACATCTTCAGGCGCTCGGCATCATCCTTCGCGGTGCGTACTTCGGTAGCGCCCTGGCCCAGCAGCAGTTTGCGCACCTGGGCGATACCTTCCGATACTTCCTCGTTGGTGCCGTCGAGTTCGCACAGGAGTATCGCCTGCGCGTTCACCGGATAGCCGGCGTGCACGTAATCCTCGGCGGCGCGGATCGCCGGGTTGTCCATCATTTCGAGCCCGGCGGGAATAATGCCGGCGGCGATAATAGCGGCCACGGCATGGCCGGCTTTTTCGAGGTCGTCGAATGCCGCGAGCACCACCTGGGCACGTTCCGGTTTGGGCAGCAGCTTGACGGTCACCTCGACAATCACGCCCAGCAGGCCTTCCGAGCCGGTAAACAGGGCAAGCAAGTCATAACCGGGGCTGTCGAGTGACTTCCCGCCGAGCGTGACGAGCTCGCTGTCGATAGTGACGAACTTGATGCCGAGCACATTGTGCACGGTCAGGCCGTACTTGAGGCAGTGCACGCCGCCGGCATTCTCGGCAACGTTGCCGCCGATCGAGCAGGCGATTTGCGAGGACGGATCGGGCGCGTAATAGAGGCCGTGTGACGCGACGGCTTCGGAGATGGCGAGATTGCGCACACCGGGCTGGACGGTAGCGGTGCGGTTGTGCGGGTCGATTTCGAGTATGTGGTTGAATTTCGCGAGTGACAACAGCAAGCCATCCGCAACTGGCAGTGCGCCGCCGGACAGTCCGGTGCCGGCGCCACGTGCCACGACTGGCACGCGGTATTCGCTGCACAGGCGCAGTATCTGCTGTACCTGCTCGATGGTTTCCGGCAGCGCCACCAGCCCGGGTAACTGGCGATAGGCGGACAGCCCGTCGCATTCATAGGGATGCAGGTCTTCCGGCGAATCAAGCACGGCGGCGTGCGGCAAGAAATGACGCAACTGCTGCGCCAATTCCCGCAGCGGAAGTCGGGAGGATGCAGGGCCGGAAGGTAACGGCTGGCTCATATACCCATGGTAAATGATTTTGCGGCGAGAGAAAGCGGGAGGACGGAAGTGTAATATTAAGGCATTCGAACCCTGTGCCTATGATGCCAGCCATCACTCATCCGTGGCCCGTAACCGCCGTCGAGGCCATTGCCTTGCAGCGCCAGCTGCGCGAACGTGTGATCGTCACGGATCAGCTCGCTACAGTGCGTACCGTCGCCGGGCTGGATGTGGGCCCGGAGGGTGGTGGCCGTGTGATGCGTGCGGCCGTGGCGGTGTTGTCATTCCCCGATCTCAGGACCGCCGATCAGGTGGTTGCGCGTCAACCAGCACGTTTTCCATATATACCGGGCCTGTTGTCGTTCCGCGAAATTCCGGCATTGCTGGATGCGCTCGACAGGCTTGGCGCGCTGCCCGATCTGCTGTTGTGCGATGGTCAGGGGCTGGCGCACCCGCGCCGCTTCGGGCTCGCCTGTCATCTTGGTGTGTTGACCGGCATTCCATCCATCGGCGTCGCCAAGTCGTTGCTGGTGGGCGAGCATGCGCCGCTGCCGCAGGCACGCGGATCGTGGCGGGCGCTGGTGCATCAGGACGAAGTCGTTGGCGCGGCGTTGCGCACGCGCACCGGCGTGGCGCCGGTGTATGTCTCCATCGGCCACAAGGTCAGTCTCGCCACCGCGATCGACTATGTGCTGGCCTGCGCACCCAGGTATCGCCTGCCGGAAACCACGCGCGCCGCGCATCGCATGGCCTCCGGGCCGTGATAAAGTAGAGTGCATGATCGATTTTCTCGCTATTCAGCATGTGAGCGTGATCGTTGCCGACACGAATCGTGCCCTGACGTTTTACCGCGATGTCCTTGGGTTGCCGGTAGACCCGCAACGCCCCGACCTCGGTTACCCTGGTGCCTGGCTCACGATTGGCGCGCAGCAGCTTCACCTGCTGGAAGTGCCCAATCCCGATCCGGTCATTGGCCGCCCGGCGCATGGCGGGCGCGACCGGCATTGCGCGCTCACGTTGCGCGATCTCGATGGACTGCGGCGGCGACTGGATACGGCGGGAATTCCTTATACGTTGAGCAAGTCGGGACGGCGCGCCCTGTTTTGCCGCGATCCGGACGGCAATGCGCTGGAATTTATCGAAGCGCCAGCATGAGCGAGATCTTGATCAAGGAACTCCTGGCCGTTATTCCGCAGGCCGGCAGGCTGGAGTGGATCGGTTTGAGGCCCGCGTATCGTGCACCCGTGCAGGTTGTGACATCCGTGCGCGCCGAAGCCGGGCTGGGCCTGATCGGCGACCGCTATGCCGAAAGCCCGGGCACCAAGCGCCAGGTGACATTGATCCAGGCTGAACATCTGCCGGTCATCGCGGCGCTCAGCGGGCATGCTGTTGTTCCGCCTGAATGGCTGCGGCGCAATCTCATTGTCTCGGGCGTGAACCTGCTCGCGCTCAAGGATCAGCAATTTCGCGTTGGCGCGGTACTGCTCGAAGGCACCGGCCTGTGTCACCCCTGCTCACGCATGGAGGAAGCGCTTGGTCCGGGCGGCTACAACGCCATGCGCGGTCATGGCGGCATTACGGCGCGCGTGCTCGAAAGCGGTGAGCTGCACGTCGGCGATGCGCTGGCGCACGTATCACCGGCACCTCAGGAATAAACCGGATCGCCGCAACGTCTAATCTGGGAATCCGGCCTTAACCCATTGCTGATTCTCGCAAGGAAGCCGCGATTCGACTCATATCATAAAAACATCAACAGGGAGATTCACGATGAACATGAAAAAATTTACAGTGATGGTGATGGCGGGCGCACTTCCGGCTATGGCTCTGGCAGAGGGCGCTGTGCATTGGGGCTATGAGGGCCACGGCGGCCCGGCGCATTGGGCGGAGCTCGAAAATGGCAATGCGACCTGCGGTCTCGGTAAAACCCAGTCGCCCATCAATTTTGCAGAAACAAAAAAAGAAAAACTTCCGGCCATTGAATTCAACTATCAGCCGTCGCTTCTCAAGTTGCTCAACAACGGCCACACCGTGCAGGTGAATGTCGCCGACGGCAGCAGTATCAAGATCGGCGCTGACCAGTACAAACTGGTGCAATACCATTTCCATACGCCGAGCGAAGAGCAGGTGCAGGGGAAAAACTTCGATATGGTGGCGCACCTGGTGCACAAGAACGATGCCGGCCAGCTGGCGGTGGTGGGCGTGTTGTTCAAGAAGGGCAAGGAGAGCGCGGCACTCAAGCCGGTGTGGAGCAAGTTGCCGGAGAAGGAGTCTGCCGAGCAGACGTTTCCGGAAATTAAAGTGAACGCGGCACAGTTGCTGCCGGTTGCCAAGGGCTACTACGCTTTCGAAGGCTCGTTGACCACACCGCCGTGCAGCGAGGGTGTGCGCTGGATGGTGCTGAAGCAGCCGGTGGAGTTGTCCGCCGCGCAGCTCTCCAAGTTCAGCAACATTGTCCACCACAACAACGCCCGGCCGGTGCAGCC
>Ga0315281_10007635_pt1 | contig 15195 bp, 16 predicted proteins | sample YL17G07_0_MG_FD_204540 | JGI IMG/M metagenome (GOLD analysis project Ga0315281, IMG submission 204540) | Sediment microbial communities from Yellowstone Lake, YNP, Wyoming, USA - YL17G07_0 | ecosystem: Environmental > Aquatic > Freshwater > Lake > Sediment | place: USA: Wyoming | collected...
GAATGTCGATCCAGAACCAGTCGTCCTTGCCGCCGGCTTCGAGCAGAAGAACGGAAACTGCAGGATTGGCCGACAACCGGTTGGCGAGCAGGCAGCCGGCACTGCCTGCGCCCGCGATGACGTAGTCGAATCTGCCCATTAACATGCGCCGCCCGCCGATCCGGCGCGCTAGTCCAGCTTCACGCCGACATCGTTGATCATCTTGACCCACTTCGGGACTTCCGTGCGAAAACTCGAATCGAACTCCTCCGGCGTCGAGGAGACCACCTCCACCCCATAGCCCTCCAGCTTCGTGCGGATCTCGGGTTGCGCGAGCGCCGCGCGTATCCATTCGTTCAGCCTGGCCAGGCTCGCGCGTGGCGTGCCGGCGGTGGTGAGGATGCCGATCCAGCCGCTGAGCGTCACTGCCGGGTGATCCAGCCCCTGTTCGGCGAAGGTCGGCACCTCGGGCAGCGTCGCATTGCGATTGCCGCGCGGACCGCTCGTCACGGCGATCGGTCGGATATGTCCGCTCTTGATCGCGCCGATCATGGAGAACAGCGAGCCGGTTCCGCCCGCGATCTGGCCGCCGACGAGGTCCTGGGCCATCGGGCCCTCGCCCTTGTAGGCAACGTGCGTTATCGTGAGGCCGTAGTGCTTGTTCATCGCCTCGACCGCAAGGTGCCCCTGCGAGCCCGGCGCCCAGGATCCGATCGCGAGTCCGGGCGTGCGGCGAGCGTGCTCGACAAATTCGCGCAGGTTTATCGCGGGCACGGACCGATGCGCGCAGAACAGGACGCTGCCGGCCATGATCGGCGTGACGAAGGCGAAATCCTTGTTCGCGTCGTAGGGCAGGCTGGAGAGCAGCGCCTGGGCATTGACCACCGGATAGGAAGTATTCAGCAGCAGCGTATGACCGTCGGGCGCCGCCTTGGCCACCGCGTTCGCGGCAATGACACCGCCGGCGCCGGGCCGGTTTTCCACGATCACCGGCTGGCCGGCGAGTTTCGAGATGTGGTCGCCGATCAGCCGCGCCGCGGTATCGGTGGCGCCGCCGGGCGCGAAGCCGACAACGATGCGAATCGGCCTGGTCGGGAACGGGGCTTGCGATCGTGCCAGTGGCGCGGCGAGCAGCGTGCTTGCGGCAATGAGGAACTGCCGCCGCCGGATGTTTTCCATGTCCCCTCCCGATTGATTCCCCCGGGGCAGTCTACGCCGGTGCGGACCGCCGGGGTAACATGCGACAGCGGCCCGGGGAGGGGCCGGCATCGGTGAGCGGCACTGAACTCAAGCAGCGCCTGGCGGCGATCCTGGCTGCCGATGTGGCGGGCTATTCGCGCCTCATGGCGGCGGACGAGCGCGCGACGGTCGCGGCGCTCGATGCGGCGCGCGCCGTGTTTCGCAATCAGATCGAAACGAATCAGGGCCGCGTCATCGACATGGCCGGCGACTCTGTGCTGGCGGTGTTCGAGACCGCGACCGGCGCGGTGTCCGCGGCGCTCGCGATTCAGCAGCAACTCAATGCGTCAGGAAATTCGGTCTTCGAAGAGCGGCGCATGCGGTTCCGCATCGGCGTGCATCTCGGGGATGTAATCGAGAAGAGCGACGGCACGATCTACGGCGACGGCGTGAACATCGCCGCGCGGCTCGAAGGCTTGGCCGAACCGGGCGGCATCACGGTGTCAGAGTCGATACGTACCGCGGTCAAGGGCAAAGTCGGCGCAAGCTTCGAAGATAGCGGCGAGCAGACCGTGAAGAACATCGCCGAGCCGGTGCGCGCGTACCGCATTAGGTCCGAGAGTTTTTCCTCATCTGCGCCGAAAAAAACGCCGCCGGAACTCGCACTTCCCGACAGGCCCTCGATCGCGGTGCTGCCCTTTACCAACATGAGCGGCGACCCGGAGCAGGAGTACTTCGCCGATGGCATGGTGGAAGACATCATCACCGAACTGTCTCGCTTCCAGCGCTTGTTCGTGATTGCACGCAATACCTCGTTCACCTACAAGGGGCGCAGCGTTGATGTGAAGAAGGTCGCGCGCGAACTCGGGGTGCATTTCGTGCTGGAGGGCAGCGTACGCAAGTCGGGCAGCAAAGTGCGGATCACGGCGCAGCTGATCGATGGCGAGACCGGCCGGCACGTCTGGGCCGAGCGCTACGAAGACGTCCTGACCGACGTGTTCGATCTCCAGGAACGCATTACCCGGCAGGTCGTTGGCAGCATGGTGGGCGAGATTGAGTCGGAAGAGATGCGTCTGCTGACGCGCGGCCAGCGCCGCTACTCCGAAGCTGATGACATCGCCTGGCGTGCGGCAAAATCGTTCTGGGATGCGCTATTCAACGGAGAACCAGCGCTCACGCTGGAAGCGATTCGCCTGGCGGAGCAAGCGATCGGCAAGAACCGCAACTGCGACCACGCATGGTATGTCTTGAGCCTGAGTCATACCATGCGCGTCTTCTTCGCGTGGACGCAGGATCGCCGCGGGTCGATCGACGCTGCACGACGCGCTGCGGAAATGCTGATGACGCTCGCGCCGGGCGACAGCCGCTCGTACCTTCAGCGCGGCACGATCGAAGCTTTGTTCGGGGATTTCGCGCGCGGCGCCGCCGATCAGCGCAGAGCCCACGAAATCAATCCGAACGATACGCGAGGGCTGTTCTACCTGTCCTGGACCGAGGCTGCGGACGGAAATATCGAGCGCGCAAAGGAGCTTGCCGCGCAGGCGCTGCGCATGAGCCCGAAAGATAGAGCGGTCGGCATTGCGTATTTGGCATATGCGATGGCCGCCTTCATCGAGCAGGACTTGAACGGCCTTCGAGAATTTGCCGAACGCGCGATCCAATCTGGCCCCAATGCGCCGATCAGGCGGGTGTTGATGATCGTTTATGCGGCGGAAGTAGGCGACGCACCCTTGCTGCGCACGCATCTGGATAAGCTGCAGAGCATCGCGCCCGATTTCATCCCCAGCGTGTTTCGCGGAGACCTTCGCCCATTTCACAGGACGGAGCACATGAAGATGCTGCTCGAGAGCCTGCGCAAGGCGGGTCTCGCAGGCTGATCTACCGGTATTCCGCCTCGCGCTCGTGCCGGGCCGACGCGAGGTACACGGCTCGGGAACTTCGGTAATAGAGAATCCAGAAGTCACCGAGCAGCCATTCTCGCGCCTGCAAGCGCCGGCGTGCGGTCAGCGGCGCCAAGCGGTTGAGCCAGCTCTGTTCGGCTTCGCTCTGGATCAGGCTCAGATGCGCGGGCCGGCCGATGTCGGGCTGCGCGGCCAGAAGCCGAGGAAGCTCGCCCTCGACCAGAGTGATCAGTCGCAACGCCCGCGAACCCGCGTCGGGATGCAGGTGGCGCAGGCTGTCGTAGTGGTCGAGCAGCGCATCCAGCGCGCGCTCGAAGCGCCGCGTCGCCACGACAGGCAACCGGCGCGGCGGGCTCATGCGCCGGCAATGCGTTTCGCCTTGGCGCGCAACCGGGCGAGCCGTGGTTTGAACTCTTCCCAGGCATAGACGCGCCCCGCGTCAATGTCTTCGGCCGCCTCGACCAGCGCCTTGAGCATGGACAGGTGCTCGGCCTCCCTGAAGCGGCGGTAATCGTCGAGCTGGCCGGCGGTGATCAGGGCCACGTAGCTTTCGCCGTTCTTGGTAAAGACTTTTTCGCGCCCGGTTTTCGAGACGTCGTCGGCCAGTTCGGTCAGGCGCGCGCGCGCCCGCGAGATGGGGACGATGTCCTTCGTGGTGACCATGGCCATGACGGCTCCAGTACAGAATAATGATGCAAGATTCTGCGCCATCTGGGGACCCGAGGCAAGTTCCAAGCGGCCGGTCTTGCCGCTCCGATCAGCTGATCTGCAGTGCCCTGAGGACCGTTGATGCTTTGATGCTTGAACTGGTGATGTATTGATGTTAATCTGGACTAATGCGCACGACTCTAACGCTGGAAGAGCGGATCGCGAAAGCGCTCAAGGACGCGGCGCACCGCACCGGCAAGCCGTTCAAGCAGATTGTCAACGACGCCCTGCGCGCGGGTCTGGCCGCCGGTCACGCGTCCGCGAACACGCGCCGCTACCGCGTAAAGCCCGCCGCGCTCGGTGGCGTCATCGGAAGCGTGGATCTGCACAAGGCATTGCGGCTCGCCGACGCCCTGGAAGACCAGGAGATCGCGCGCAAGCTTGCGTTGCGCAAGTGATCCTGGTCGACGCCAATCTGCTGATCTACGCGGTAGACCGCGATTCCCCGCACCATGCGCCCGCCCGCCGGTGGCTGGAGGACGCGCTTTCGGGATCCGAGCCGGTCGGCATACCGTGGATCGCGGCGCTCGCCTTCGTGCGCATTACCACCCATCCCGGGATCATGCGAAAGCCTCTCGACGCCGAGAGCGCCATCCGCTACGTCGACGGCTGGTTGCGTCAGCCGTTCGTGAAACTGATCGGTCCGGGCGAAAAGCACTGGCCGATCCTCCGCAGCCTGCTGATGACCAGCGGGACCGCGGGGAACCTGACCTCCGATGCGCATCTCGCCGCACTGGCGATCGAGCAAGGCGGTACGGTCGCCTCCGCCGACAACGACTTCCGCCGCTTCACCGGCGTGACGCACGTCAATCCGCTGGCCCGGTAGTACTGATTTCAGTCAGCCGGCGTTCCGCCCGCGCAAGGCCGCCGGAGTACCATGCACCGGTCACGCGGCTCGGGGAGGGGCTCGACACCATTGAGCGGCACTGAACTCAAACAGCGCCTGGCGGCAATCCTGGCTGCCGATGTAGCCGGCTATTCGCGCCTGATGGCGGCGGACGAGCGCGGCACCGTGGCCGCGCTCGATGCGGCGCGCGCCGTGTTTCGCAATCAGATCGAAACGAATCAGGGCCGGGTCATCGACATGGCCGGCGACTCGGTGCTGGCGGTGTTCGAGACTGCGACCGGCGCGGTGTCCGCAGCGCTCGAGATTCAGCAGCAACTCAATGCGTCGGGAAATTCGGTCTCCGAAGAGCGGCGCATGCAGTTCCGCATCGGCGTGCATCTCGGGGATGTAATCGAGAAGAGCGACGGCACGATCTACGGTGACGGCGTGAATATCGCCGCGCGGCTGGAGGGCCTCGCCGAACCCGGCGGCATCACGGTGTCGGAGTCGATCCGCACGGCGGTCAGAGGCAAGGTTGCCGCGAGCTTCGCCGACCAGGGCGAGCAAACGGTGAAGAACATCGTCGAGCCCGTGCGTGCTTACCGGGTCGGCGCGGAGAGCGCTGCGGTTCCCAAGCCGACCGCTGCGGCGGGCGAGATTGATCTGTCGTTGCCCGACAAACCCTCAATCGCGGTGCTGCCCTTCGCCAACATGAGCGGCGACCCGGAACAGGAGTACTTCACGGACGGCATCACCGAAGACATCATTACAGAACTGTCGCGCTTTCATTCGCTGTTCGTCATCGCGAGGAACAGCACGTTTACCTACAAAGGCAAGGCAGCCGACGTGCGCACCGTGGCGAAGGAGCTCGGCGTACGCTATATCCTGGAGGGCAGTATTCGCAAGGCCGCTAACCGCATCCGCGTGACGGCGCAGCTGATTGACGCATCGAACGGCAATCACATCTGGGCAGAAAAATACGACCGGGTGCTGGAGGACATCTTCGCCGTGCAGGAAGAGCTCACTCGCAGCATCGTGTCGTCGATCGCGCCGCAGGTTCAAGTCGCCGAACAATCCAGGGCGCGTCGCCGCCGGCCAACGAATCTGAGCGCCTATGAAACCGCGCTGCGCGCCTGGGCCAATGCCTCCGAGGCATTCACGAAATCCGATCTGGCGCTGCGCGATCGGGCGATCGGGGAAGCCAGGGCGGCGCTCGCGGCCGATCCCGAATGCATCCTCGCGCTCCAGTCGCTGGCCTATGCCCAATGGCAGAACGTCTTCTTGCGCGCGGTGACCGACCTGGAAACCGCGTGGACGGAAGGCATGGACGCCGCGCAGCGGGCCGTGTCACTCGATGGATCGGACAGTCTGGGTTACGTGATGCGGGGCCTGCTGTGGAGTTTCCCCGGCAAGCTGCCGGGGTCCCCGGACAGCAATCCTCGCTACGACGAGGCGCTGAGCGACCAGCGGCGCGCGCACGAGCTCAATCCGAACGACGCGTTCGCTATGCTTTGCCTGGGATATTGCGAGACCGTCGCAGCGGACCCCCAAAAAGGCATCGAGTACCTGACTTCGGCGCTACGCAGCAATCCCCGGGATCTGAACCGCTCCAATACGATGGCCATCATCTCCATGGCGTATTTTCTTACCAAGGACTACCCGAGCGGGATCGAGTGGGGGTTGAAGGCCGTGGGTGAAGCGCCTCGCCTGCTCAATGTTCACACGTTTCTGGCGCTGAACTACATTGGCACAGGGGAGATCGAGAAAGCAAAATCGGCGCTCGAAGCGGCGCGTCGTCTGTCACCGGACTACGTACAAACGAGGCTCGGTGGGTACTCGGTGTATCGGCGGCCGGAGGATAGACAACGTCAAACCGTCTTCATGCGCATCGCCGCCGGCCTCGAAGACCCTAGCGCGGCGGATGCGTTGCGCTAGCCGCTGCGCCGCTACTTCAGCAGCTTCTCGATCAGCGGGCTGACGGGTTTGACCTGCGCGGCGCCGCGCGAGACCTCGGCGTCATCCTTGGGCGCAGGCGGCTTGGCGGAATCCTTGCGCGGGGCGGGTTTTGGCGCGGTGCTGAAGGGCATGGAGGTGGTGCGGTCCGCGACCGGTCCGGCATCATTGAGCCCCTGTTTCTCGCAGGGGATGTTCGAGTAGGTGACGCGCCGTTGATCGTTCACGCATTTGTACATCGTCTGCGTGGCGGCGGCCGCAGCCCACAGCGAAAGAAACAGGAAACATGCCACTCGCATGGCATGGATTCTAGCGGGGTCGCGTCTAGCCCGCGTGGCGGCGCTGACCGCTGAACAGCGCCGGCACCTGTCTCGCCTGCTTGGGGCGCGGCGCAGGCGCCGGCGTGCCGGTCGGCCGGCTGACCGGTCCGGGACTGGGGGGCGCGTGATGCGGACGCGGCTTGGGCGGCTGTTGCGGTACCTGCTGCTGATGCGGCTGGTGTTGCGGCGCACGGGGGTGGTGCGGGTTCTTGTTGTCGGCGCGTCGCTGATTATGTTGCGTGTGCTGCGGCTGCCGCGAATGCTGCGGGCGGTGCTGGCGCTGGCGTTGTGGCTGCGGCTCGCGCGGCTGCTGGTGGAGGGGGTTGCCGGGCTCGAAGCCCGCGATCACGCGCTGCTCGACCTTGCGGCTCATCAGCTTTTCGATCGCGCTCATCAGCGGCCGATCGTCGAAGCTGACCAAGGAGACCGCCTCGCCGGACGAGCCGGCGCGGCCGGTGCGGCCGATGCGGTGCACGTAGTCCTCGGGGACGTGCGGCAGGTCGAAATTGACCACGTGCGGCAGCTCCTCGATGTCCAGGCCGCGCGCGGCGATGTCGGTCGCCACCAGCACCTGCAGACCGTTGTCCTTGAAGCGCTTGAGCACTTTGGTGCGCTGCGGCTGGCTCTTGTTGCCGTGGATCGCGTCGGCATCGATGCCGACCTTTTCGAGCGCCTCGGACAGGCGGTTGGCGCCGCGCTTGGTCTTCGTGAACACCAGCACCTGCTGCCAGTTGTTCTCCTTCACTAGGTGCGCGAGCAGGTCTTTCTTGCGCGCCTGGTCGACCGGGTGCTGCACTTGGGCGACGAGTTCCGCGGGCGTGTTGCGGCGCGCGACTTCCACCAGAGCGGGGTCGCGCATGAAGGTTCCGGCGAGTTTCCTGATTTCCTCGGGAAAGGTCGCCGAGAACATCAGGTTGTGGCGCTTCGCGGGCAGCAGGCCGATGATGCGACGGATGTCGTGAATGAAGCCCATGTCGAGCATACGGTCGGCCTCATCGAGGACAAGGATCTCGACGTGGCGCAGATCGATGGTCTTTTGCTGCACGTGATCGAGCAGCCGTCCGGGCGTGGCGACGACGATATCCACGCCGCGGCGCAGGTCCTGGATCTGCGGATTGATGTTGACGCCGCCGAAAACGGTGATCGAGCGCAGCGGCTTGTACTTGCCGTAGGTGCGCACGCTTTCCTGCACTTGGGCGGCAAGTTCGCGGGTCGGCACGAGAATCAGGCAGCGAATCGTTTTCGCACTTCCTCTTTGGTGTAATAGTTGAAGTAAAGGCAAAACAAACCCGGCCGTCTTGCCCGTGCCGGTTTGGGCGGCGGCGAGCAGGTCGCGGCCGGACAGCACGACGGGAATGGCTTGCGCCTGGATGGGGGTGGGTTCGATATAACCCTGCTCGGACACAGCACGGAGCAGCTCGGCCGACAGGCCAAGGGTATTGAATGACGCAGTAATGGTATTTCTCCTGAACGATCGGCCTGGGAAGCGAGCTTCCAACCGGTTCAGGCAGAAATTAAGTGGGAAAAAACCCCAACAAGGAAAGCTAACCGGATGACGCTAAAAGGAAAATGCAGAACGGATTATACACTAATTCGGCCGCTTGAATCACTCCAGCGGGATGCCGGCTTCGCGCACCAACTTGCGCCACAACGCGAGGTCGTCGCGGTTGATCTCAAGGAGGCGCTCCGGCGTCGAGCCCTCCGCGGAGTAACCGTAGCCCTGCAGCTTCTCGACCACGTCGGGGCGTTTGAGCGCGACGTTGATTTCCATGTTGAGGCGTTCGACGATGTCGCGCGGCATCTTTGGCGGGCCGAACACCCCGGCCCAGTGGCGCACCGTGACCGCCGCTACGCCGGCTTCGGCGATGGTCGGGACCTCGGGCAGCAGCGGACTTCTCTTCTCCAGGAGCACCGCGAGCGGGCGCAGCCGGCCTTCCTTGGCGAACGAGATCGCGTTGCCGGTGCTGAGGAAACTCGAGTGCACGCGCCCGGCGATTAGGTCCGGGGTGAGCGGCCCTTCACCTTTGTAGGGAACGTGCAGCATGCTGATGCCCGTGGCGTTCATCAGCTGCACGTTGTAGAGGATCGAGAGCGGGTTGCCGGTGCCGTAGGCGAGTTTGCCGGGGTTGGCGCGCGCGTGCTCGATGAATTCCTTCAGCGTTTTGGCCGGCACCGCGGGGTGCGCGTACAGAAACACCGTCGCCCGCCCGACCATCGAGACCGGCGTGAAGTCAGTGAGCGGGTCATAGGCCGGAGCCTTTCGCAGCGCCACTGCAGCGGTCATCGCGCTGTTGGAGGCGAACGTGATCGTGTAGCCGTCCGGCGCAAGCCGGGTCACCATCTCGGCCGCGATCGCGCTGTCCGCGCCAGGCCTGTTCTCGACGATCAGCGGCTGCCCCATCTGCTCGGAGAGCGCGTTGGCGACGATGCGGGTCGTAGGGTCCGCCGAACCGCCCGGCGGGAAGCCGACGATGAACCGGATGGGCTTCGACGGATAGGGCTGCGAGAGCGCGGCAGCGGCGCAGAGCGCCAGCACCAACGCCAGCACGGTATTCGATAATTTCTTCATGGACCCTCCCGCAGTTGGTGCAACTGTAACCCCATCGGCTATCCTGCCGTGAACCCATGACCTTGAGCATCGGAATAGATCTTGGCGGCACGAAGATCGAGCTTGCGGCCCTGGATGCTTCGGGGAGGGAGGTCTACCGCAGGCGGGTTCCCACCCCACAGGGCGACTATGCAGCCACGGTTCGTGCTGTTTCAGGTCTGGTTCTTGAATTCGAATCTCATGCAAAAAAAACGGCAACAGTCGGTATCGGCATCCCCGGCGCGCTGTCGCGGGTGACCGGTCTGGTGAAGAACGCCAATTCGACCTGCCTGATCGGCCATGACTTGAAGGGCGACCTGGAAAAATCGCTTGGCAGGGAAATCAGAATCGCTAACGACGCCAACTGCTTTGCGCTGTCGGAAGCCGTGGATGGTGCGGGCAAGGGCGCCGCGGTGGTGTTCGGCGTGATTCTGGGCACCGGCGTGGGGGCCGGCATTGTCGTGAACGGTGAGGTGCTGACCGGCCCGAACGCCATTGCCGGGGAATGGGGCCATAACCCGCTGCCGCTGCCGCGCAAGGAAGACCTGCCTTTGCCCGACTGCTACTGCGGCCGCAAGGGCTGCATCGAGGCGTACCTGTGCGGGCCGGCTTTGGCGAAAGATCAGGAAAATCTTGATAACTATGAAGAACGTCTGGCGCGGTCGCTGGCAGGCGTGATCAATGTGCTGGATCCCGACGTGATCGTGCTGGGCGGCGGAATATCCAACATTCCGCGCCTGTATGCCAACGTACCGGTACTATGGCGGCCCCACGTCTTCTCGGACGACGTGGCGACGCGGCTGTTGCCGCCGGTGCACGGGGACTCCAGCGGCGTGCGCGGTGCGGCATGGCTCTGGGGACGGTGAATGCAAAATCTAGGGGAGAAGCTGCATGAATAAAGTGCTCGGATTGTCCGTTTTTCTGGCCATCGCTCCAGGGGTGCAAGCTGCCGATATCGAGGCCGGCAAGGCCAGGGTGGCGACGGTATGCGCGGCCTGCCATGGCGCAAACGGCGTCAGCGTGAGCGACACGATTCCGAACCTTGCGGCGCAGCGCGCGGGCTACCTCGAGGCGCAGCTCAAGGCGTTCAAGGACGGCACGCGCAAGGCACCGAGCATGACGAGTCCGACTGCCAGCATGATTGCAATTGCGACCCAGCTCAGCGCGGCGGACATCGCGGATGTCGCGGCGTACTTCACCTCGCTCCCCGGCGCGTCGGGCGCCGCGAAATCCGCCCAGTTGCCCAACGTCGCCAAAACCAGCGTCACCTTTCCGGAAGGCTACAAGGACTCGTTCACCAGGTACCACACCATCAATTTTCCCGCGGCGAAGCAGGTGCGCCACTACTACGGCAACAAGGTCGCCGTGCAGGCCGCAAAGGAAGGCAAGCCGCTACCTGATGGCTCGTACCTGCTGGCCGAAGTCTACTCGGCCAAGCTCGACGCCGAATCGAAGCCGATCATTGGCGCCGACGGTTTTTACGTGACGGACAAGCATTTGCTCTACACCGCAATGGCGCGCGGCCCGGGCTGGGGCCGGGAGATCCCCGAGATGCTGCGCAACAGCGACTGGAACTACGCCATATTCGCGCTGGATAAGACGCACCGCCCCGGCGTGAATCAGGCCGAGTGCTTCGCCTGCCACAAGCCGCTCGACAACGTGAGCTACACCTTCACGCTGAAGCAGCTCGCGGGCGCCAAGTAGGGCGAGCAAGGGAATTGATCGGCGACCGCACGCACGAGCGCGTGGCGCGCAAGCATGCGAAGTGACGTCGTGGTTCTCGGCGCCGGCATCGTCGGCGTGTGCGTGGCCCTGCACCTGCAGGCGCGCGGCCGCTCGGTCGTGCTCGTCGACCGGCGCGGCGCCGCCGAGGAGACCTCCTTCGGCAACGCCGGCCTGATCCAGCGAGAAGGCGTCTTTCCCTACGGTTTCCCACACGACTTCGGCGCGCTGTTCCGCTACAGCCTGAACCGCACCATCGACGCGCATTACCATCCTTCGGCGCTATTGGATCTCGCGCCGTTCCTGTGGAAATACTGGCATCACTCGCGCCGCGAGCGCCATGCCCGGATTGCGAAGCTGTACTCGCGCCTGATCGAGCACTGCGTCACCGAGCATGATGCGCTCGCGGTGGCGGCGGGCGCGACCGACCTGCTCAGGCGCAAGGGCTGGCTGCGCGTGTTCCGCACCGAGCGCGAACGCGACCTGCGCTTCACGGAAGCCGCGGCCTGGCGTGCAGAATTTGGAATCAATTTTTCTGCATTGGATAAGAAAGAACTACAAGAGAAAGAACCTCATCTCGCGCCCGTGCTCGCCGGCGCGCTGCACTGGACGGATCCGGTGAGCGTCGTCGATCCACAGGGCCTTGCGCTCGCGTATCTCAAGCTCTTCGAGAGCCGAGGCGGCCGATTTTTGCAAGGAAATGCCATTTCCCTAAGGCAAGAAGCCGATGATTGGTCGATCCCTACGGTGGCAGGCCCGCGGCAGGCCGGCGCCGCGGTGATAGCGCTCGGCCCATGGGCCGACGTGGTCACGCGCGCGCTCGGTTACGACCTGCCGCTGGCGGTGAAGCGCGGCTACCACATGCATTACCGCGCCGCCGGGCAGGCGAAGTTGAACCATCCGGTGCTGGACACCGAGCGCGGCTACATGCTGGCGCCAATGCAGCGCGGGATCCGCCTTACGACCGGCGCCGAGTTCGCGTTGCGCGATGCGATCCGCACGCCGGTGCAGCTGGGCCGCGCCGAGCCGATCGCGCGCGAGCTGTTTCCGCTCGCCGAGCGACTGGACAACGAGCCCTGGATGGGCGCGCGTCCCTGCACGCCGGACATGATGCCGATCATCGGCAAGGCGCCACGCCACGCCAATCTGTGGTTTGCCTTCGGCCACGCGCACCATGGCCTGACGCTCGGGCCCGTGACAGGGCGCTTGATTGGCGAGATGATTACAGGCGAGACACCGTTCATCGATCCCGGGCCGTATCGTCCGGAACGCTTCTAGGGGGAGTTATGAAAAAATTTGGCTTTTTGCTCGCATTGATCTTTATTGTTTCCTGTTCCAGCGGCCCGGAGCGCAAGGTCTCGTCAGGAATTCCCCAGTTCAAGGTGGATCCGTTCTGGCCGAAGCCCCTGCCGTCGAACTGGATCCTCGGCCAGGTGGCCGGCATCGCCGTGGACAAGAACGACAACGTCTGGATCGTGCACCGGCCGACGACGCTGGCAGACGACGAAAAGGGCGCGCAACTCAATCCGCCGACCACCAAGTGCTGCATCGCCGCGCCCGCGGTGCTGCAGTTCGACCCGGCGGGCAATCTGCTGCGCAGCTGGGGCGGAAAGGGCGCCGGCTACGACTGGTTCGAGAGCGAGCACGGCATCTTCGTCGACAGCGACGGCAATGTCTGGATCGGCGGCAACAGCATGAAAGACCACCACATCGTCAAATTCACGCCGGAAGGAAAGTTTCTGCAGCAGCTGGGCAAACCCGGGAAATCGGAGGGCTCGAACGCCACTTCACAGCAGCTTGGCCGCCCGGCGCACATGGTAGTGGACGCGCCGACGAACGAACTCTATGTCGCCGACGGCTACGGCAACCGGCGCATCGTGGTGTTCGACGCCGCCACGCTCACCTACAAGCGCCACTGGGGCGCCTACGGCGAGCGGCCGCACGATGACAAGCTGCCGCCCTACGATCCGCGCGTGGCGCTCATGCGCTCCTTCAGCAGCCCGGTGCACTGCGTGCGCGTTTCTCACGACGGGCTGGTGTACGTCTGCGACCGCGCCAACGACCGCATCCAGGTGTTCGAGCGCAACGGCAAGTTCGTCAGGGAATTCCGTATCGAGCCCGAGACGCTGCAAAACGGCTCGGTGTGGGACCTGGTGCTGTCCGAAGACGAGGCGCAGAAGTATCTCTTCGTCGCCAACGGCGCCAACGGTTACCTGATCACCGTTGAGCGCGCCACCGGCCGGGTGCTGGGCACCTTCGGCCGGCCGGGCCGCATGGCGGGGGAGCTGAAGTGGGTGCACAACATCGCAATCGACTCCAAGGGCAACCTCTACACGGCGGAAGTCGGCACCGGGCGGCGCGCGCAGAAATTTTCCCGTCTTTCTGCCAATTGATCGCCTTTTCCGGAAAAGTTCTGGCGATAACCGGTGCCTCGGAAGGCATCGGCGCCGAACTCGCGCGCCAGCTCTCCGGCAAGGGCGTCTGGCTCGCGCTCGCGGCGCGCAACCTGGAGAAACTGGAGGCAGTGGCGGCCGAGTGCCGCGCGCGCGGCGCCGAGGCGGTGGCCATCCGCTGCGACGTGAGCGTGGAATCCGATTGCCGGAACTTCATCGAGGAAACCGCCCGTCAGTACAGCTCGCTCGACATCCTCGTCAACAACGCCGGTGTCGCGGGCCACGCGCTGTTCGAGGAAGTAACAGACTTCGCATGGTACGAAACCATGATGCGCGTGAATTACATGGGCAGCCTGCATTGCACGCGCTACGCGCTTCCTCACCTGAAAAAGCGCCGCGGGCAGATCGTCGCCATCTCCAGCCTCGCCGGCAAGGTCGGCATACCCGGGCGCACCGCCTACAGCCCCACCAAAGCTGCCCAGGCGCTGTTCTTCGAAGCCTTGCGGCTGGAACTGCAGGAAAGCGGCGTTGATATCACCATCGTCTATCCCGGTGTCGTCAAAACCGACCTCCGCCGCCACGGCTACGGCTCCAACGGCCAGCCCGCCGGCAAGAGCAGTCTCAACGAAAATAACGCCATGTCCGTCGAAGAGTGTGTTCGCCAGATCATCGCAGCGACGCACGCCAGAAAACGCGAACTGGTCATGACCCTGCAAGGCAAAGTCGGCCTCTGGCTCAAGCTTGCCTTCCCCAAGGTCGTGGACCGGATGGTGCTGCGAGCGCTCAAGAAGGACTAGAAGTTGTTATGGCGACGATCCAAGTGAAGGTCAAGCCGAATTCGCGTATTAGCACGCTGGAGCAGGGAAGCGACGGCGTGTGGCTGGCGCGGCTGAAGGCGCCGCCGGTGGACGGCAAGGCGAATGCGGAACTGGTGGCGCTGATCGCCGGTCAGTTTGGCTGCCGCAAGGCCGAAGTGACGATCAGGAGCGGCGCGTCCGGGCGCATGAAGCTGGTCCGGATCGACACGCCTAAAGCTTAGTAGGCGCGGATGCCGAACAGCACGGGGTGGAACCAGAAGAACAGCGCGTAGAGCGCGAGGCCGATGGCGGGATTGCGCCAACCGATTTCACGCGCATCGAAGCGGTTGCGGCCCTGCAGGATGGCGCCGAAGGGCAGGTAGGAGGTCACGGCCGCGAAGCGCTGCCAGTCTTCGCCCAGGGTGCGCGTTTTGCGCTGGTCCATGAGCAGGGCGCCCAGCGCCGCCAGCGCGAGCAAGCCGCCGAAGAACACCGATGCCGTGTGCTCGCCGCGCGCCAGCAGGTGAGCGAGCGACCAGAGCATGAAAGCCCACATGACCGGATGGCGCGTGACCCGGATGATGCCCTGCGCGGGCTCAGGGTTCTTCAGCAGCCTGGCCGCGCCAACGGCGGTCGGGTTGCGAGCCAGCAGGCCACAGGAGAGCAGGATAAAGACGAAGGGCATGACCGCGGCGGGCAGCCAGCGCAGGCCGACCCACAGCGGCTCGAGCGGCGCCCGGTTGTAGGCCCAGATCATCCAGCCGAGTGTGGCGAAGGCGAGCAGTGAATACAGGGCGAGGTAGGCTTTCTCGCCGAGCGCCTTGACCAGC
>Ga0315281_10007636_pt1 | contig 15195 bp, 8 predicted proteins | sample YL17G07_0_MG_FD_204540 | JGI IMG/M metagenome (GOLD analysis project Ga0315281, IMG submission 204540) | Sediment microbial communities from Yellowstone Lake, YNP, Wyoming, USA - YL17G07_0 | ecosystem: Environmental > Aquatic > Freshwater > Lake > Sediment | place: USA: Wyoming | collected...
ATGTATGCGACCCCGGCGCCATGTCGTTTCAGTTCAGCATCGGTTGCCGCGCTCTGCATCGCTGAATCGATCGACGTAATAATCTCGCCGTAGACATCCGGCGTGGACCCGTATCGTTCATGCAGGTCTGCGCTCCAGCGCCGCTCGGCTTCGGTGCGAGCCGCATCGGCGGATCTGTTGCCGGTGAAAACGTTCAACCGGCTCGCAGTGCTGGTGCTGGTGCTGGTGCTGGTGCTGGTGCTGGTGCTGGTGCTGGTGCTGGTGCTGGTGCTGGTGCTGGCGTTCCTCTTTCCTTCGCTCGAAGGCCACTTGGAGCAGGTTTCTTGAGGTAGGTTGCTTCTACAGGTTTGGGTGACAGCCCTGTCATCCGGAACGTGACTGGATGGCCCTGAAGCAAGTGACAATTTCGGCCGTCGCGAACGCGAGCTCTGCTGCAGCTTTGTCCTCCACGCCGCCTCAAGCTCCGCGAAGCGAGACCAGTTCGGTTCATAGCTGTTGCGATTGCAGTGACCTCCATGCCGGATTTTTCGAAACAGACCATTCGCCTCCAGTCGCTGGGTCGATCGAATGATGGTGCGGATGCAAAGCCCGAGCAGTCCCGCAATGCGCTCCAGGCCGGGATCACACCGACCGGTGCGGCGATTGAAGTGCTCGATGAGCGCCACGCCGACGCGTCGGTCGCTCGGCCGGAGGCCCGGCGCGAGATTGATCACCTTGATCGCGAGCAGCGTGTCGAGCGGCCGGACCGGCATCTGATGTTCCCCGCTGATACTCGCATGGAGCAACGACTCGGATTACAGAGCATTGCAAGCGTGCCGACGCCTCATCGAAGCGAAGCGTAGACAAAGGAGCTTCGTCGCAGACGCGAGTTGTTGGAAACTTTGTCCGAGGAGGCTCTCCCGCATGCCGGTCAGAGGGCACTCCGAATCACTTGCAAAAATGCTGATCCATCAAGGCTGTGTTCGTGTCACGGATTTGGATCCGTAGCCTCAAACAGCGTTGTCGTTCGGTAGGAGTGGATCGTACCAAATCGTTCAGGTGCGGTTTCACGTGAAACAATGAATGACTTCTGGCCGGACAATTGATCGGCAAGGACGCTCCAAGAAAGAAACCACAAGAATGCGTAGCGATGGCCGGTCTAAACAAAATTCACGCTCACGTGACAGCGGCATCCTGTCACAACTATGTTCGCCAAAGTCATTTGGCCTTAGATCATTCAGGCAATGATCACTTGGCTTTTGGATTGCGCGTGTTGGCATTGGCCCAATCGATCAATGAACCGCGTCGATATCGCACCGCGCGGCCAACTTGCACGTAGGGCGGGCCCACCTCTTTTGAACGCCATGCCTGCAAAGTACGGGTTGAGATTGACAGCAAGCGGGCAGCTTCTCCTTCGGGAAGAAGCCCCTCAAGATCACGGGAATCGGCAATGACCATGGCCTGTGCTCCTCTTGCGGGAGCGCAATAAATCGAATCGCTGGCTCCCTCACTGAGCACGACCGCTATCAATACAGCGGCAATTTTGCATTGAACCGGAATTCAGGAATGGCCAGTGCCGCTTCGGAATTTGCGAATTCGGAATAATTATCCTCTGAAACCAGCGCGGATATGATCTCCGATGGTCTTCACGCTGAGCCCTGCTTTCTCGGGCGGCAACAGTCCTTGGGCCCTAAGTTCACTATTCACGTCGCCTGCGATGGCGGCGGCCGTGTTGCTCGCGTCGCCCTTCATCGCCCCGTAACGCGACCAACGTTGTTCAGCGTGCGCCCAAATGATCCGGCGCATATCCTTCGCCTTGCTCTGCCTTGCTTTCGGACCAGCCGAGCGGGCCTTACGTGCAAGCACCCCTTGGTATGCGAGGTAATTTATGCTGCCGGTGATGCGATAATCGGAGGCTTTTTGCATGACTTGCAGGATATGCCACAGGTGCTCCTCGATCCCGACGCGATTAAGTAAATCGATGATGGCCAATAGTAGTGCGCCAGCCGCACGCTCAGGCGATAGCGGCTCGGTCAATTTCTCGACTCTTGATATCCAGCGTGCATAGCTATGGCCTTTCTGATGGCCGCGATGATCCTCAGGCCGTGGCTGCCACTCGCCTTCACCACACCGGACCCAGCTCGGTGTGCGATCCGAGGGGAAGCCTGAAGCTTCTAGACGATCTCGAAGGCCATCGCAGAATTTTTCGAGCAATTGCCGGGGCGACTCTGAAAAATACAATTCATGAAAGCGCGTAAGACTAAATTCGTTTAATGGAGAATGGATTTCCCGGGACTCAGTGCCTAACACACCGCGACGATGCGTTGTAATCGTAACCTCCGCCCCGATGTCCGGATCGATCTCAGTCCGCTCCTCGCGCACAAGAGGCGGCTCCATCGGTCGGCGTAGCTTGTTCTTGTCGGATGTCATGGTGTCCTCCAAGCAATGGCGTCATCTTATGTCCATTGTCTGTTCAATCCGGCGACGATAAAATGTTTGTTTCGTCAAATAGCCGAATCACCTGTGCGGATTTTCTCACTGCGGCTGGAGTTGAAGATGTCGTGCGCCTGTTTTTGCACAGCTATCTTCCACGCATGAGCACCGCCGCCTGCTGCCGCGCTCGCTTGAGTTCTCCATGTGATTGCATGAGCTAGACTTTTGGAATTTCTGCGTCAGCCTGCCGCTCCATGACGGCAGCTCGATCATCCCAAAGCACGCACGAACGCCTCGCCGAAATCGCCGCCATTCTGGCGGCCGGGCTCATGCGTCTTTTGGCCGGTAAGTCCAGTGGATTATCCGCAGACTCCAGAGAAAGTTCGCTTCACTTCCCGGGGAACCAGAGCGGTGGTGTGGACCTCAAGTCTCCGGAGGTTCCCAAATGACCGCATCCGTGGTGGCCCGTGTCGCGGCCCTCAAAACCCTGCAAATCCCGGCCCTGAAACAGCGCTGGCGCGAACTCTTCGATACCGAGCCGCCGCCCTATAATCGGCGCTTCCTCGAAAGCAGGCTGGCCTACCGTATCCAAGAGTTGGCCTATGGCGGATTAAAGCCCGCGACGGTGGCCCGTCTCGAAGCCTTGGCCGAGCAATATACCAGCGGTGACCCATCCGACCGGCGACGCCGCAGAGGCTCGGACCGCCCGATCGCGGGCACGCGGCTGATCCGGGAGTGGCAAGGGATCGAGCACTGCGTGACGGTGCGCGATGATGACTACGAATATCAGGGCCGGCCCTATCAATCGCTCTCGGCCATAGCCCGCGCCATTACCGGCACGCGCTGGAATGGGCTTGTCTTTTTTGGCCTCAAGAACCAGCGGAGGGCATGATGGCAAAGGAGACTGCCCCGCCCAAACGGAAACTGCGCTGCGCGGTCTATACCCGCAAGTCGAGCGAGGAAGGGCTTGAGATGGAGTTCAACAGCCTCGATGCCCAGCGCGAGTCCTGCGAGGCCTATGTCGCAAGCCAGAAGGCCGAAGGCTGGATATTGGTCCCCGACCGCTATGACGACGGCGGGTTCTCGGGCGGGACTCTGGAGCGCCCGGCGCTCAAGCGCCTGTTGGCGGATATCGAAGCACGCTGCGTCGATATTGTCGTGGTCTACAAGATCGACCGGCTCTCCCGCTCGCTCATGGACTTCGCCAAGCTGGTCGAGGTGTTCGATCGCAACAGCGTCACTTTCGTCAGCGTCACCCAGTCCTTCAATACCACCACCTCCATGGGACGGCTGACCCTGAATATCCTGCTTTCCTTCGCCCAGTTCGAACGCGAGGTCATTGGCGAGCGCATCCGCGACAAGTTCGCTGCCTCCCGCAGGAAGGGCATGTGGATGGGTGGCTGGGCTCCCCTCGGTTACGACATCAAGGACCGCAAGCTGATCGTCAACGAAGCCGAAGCTGCCAGCGTGCGAATGATCTTCGAGCGCTTCGTGCGCATAGGGTCGATCACCAAGCTCATCCCGGTGCTGGCCAAGGACGGCGTCAAGACCAAGAGCGGCAAGCCGATCGACAAGGGGCATCTCTACAGGATCATCAGCAACCGGATTTACATAGGCCAAGCGGTGCACAAGGGCGCGTCCTATCCGGGCGAGCACCAGGCCATCATCGACCGCAAACTCTGGGACCGGGCGCATGAGATTCTTAAAGAAAGCCCCCACAAGCGCTCCATGCACAGCCGTGCGCGGACCCCCGCCCTGCTCAAAGGCCTCATCTTCGGACCGGATGGCCACGCCATGTCGCCGACCCATACCCGCAAGGGCGGCCGGCTCTATCGCTACTACATCAGCCAGTCGGTGCTGAAGAACGGAGCCCAAGCCTGCTCCATCAAACGTGTTCCCGCCGCCGAGATCGAGGCAGCAGTCATCACCCAGGTGCGCACCCTCCTGCGCTCGCCAGAGATCATCGTCCGCACATGGCGCGCGGCACGAAAGACGATCAGCGAAATTACGGAAGTCGAGGTGCGCGAGGCCTTCGAGCAGTTCGATTCCCTCTGGGACGAGTTATTCCCGGCCGAACAAGCGCGCGTCGTGCAGTTGCTGGTTGAACGCGTCGATATCAGCCTGGATGGTGCCGACATTCGATTGCGAACCGAAGGGCTGACGAATCTGGTCGCGGACCTGCGCGCCATCAAACCGGAATCCAGGAGGGCGGCGTAATGACCGAGCCAAGTCTGCGCCACGATGGACGAACCATCACCGTGCGAGTGCCGATTTCGATCCGCAGACGCGGCGGCCGGAAACTCGTCCTCGCACCCGACGGCACGCCTGATACAGGGGTGGTGATCTGCCGACGGATCGACAACGCCATGGTCAAGGCGATCGCCCGGGCATTCCGCTGGCGGGAGATGCTGGAAAACGGCAAGCACGCGACCATTGCCGAGATCGCGGCCGCCGAGAAGATCAACGAGTCCTATGTGGGCCGCGTCCTGCGGCTGACACTGCTGGCGCCGGATATCGTAGATGCGATTCTGGATGGGCGACAGCCGGCGGACCTACAGCTTGAGGATTTACTGAGGCCGTTCGCGATAGAGTGGCGGGAGCAGGCGCGGGCGATTTGCGGTTCACTGTGCGGTCACTCGCAAATGGCGTGATAGCTTAATTTTGCTTCCTTGGCGTGCGCTCCCCGTCCGGGTATGGTTGAGTGCGGCCGATTATTCCGACGGCTCACGGCTTAGGTGGACGTTCCAGAATACTGCTACTAGCCCACGCCCGCCCGATCGGATCACCCAGCTGTTGACCTGTCTTGATGGGGGCGGTAACGGAATGCGCGTAGGGATCAAGCCACGGTCTGAGCAGGAACAGGCGCCGACGTTAAACCGGCGTCTGCGCGACCTTCGCCACATTGCTGCCAGGCTGAAGCGTTCCCGCATGACGCCTCTGCAGGTGTGCGAGGCCATCATCGAAAAGCGGCTCGCCGACCGCGAAGCTCGAACGTTCTTCTCAGGTCTGCCGGACGACCAAAGGCACTACTGGATCGCGAGCCTCTACGCGTTTCTTATGCCGAAGGCACGACGCCGGCGGCTCGCCGCTTATTTCACGCCACCCCATCTCGCGCACTACGCCATCGACGTCTTGGTCGAAGCCGGCATCAAGCCGGGACAACATCGCATCCTCGATCCGGCGTCTGGCGGCGCGGCCTTCTTAGTTCCGTTGGCAGCACGCATTGCCGCACAAGGACGCCAGCGCGGTGCACGCGCAAAGACCATCCTTCAGTCCATCAACGATACGCTGCACGGCGTTGAAATCGATGCGGGGCTTGCCAAGCTTTCGCAAGCTTTGTTGGCAGATTTGCTCGATGCCGAAATCGAAACGTCCGGCGTTGACCTCGACGGTTTGGTCGACCGTGCCAACACGCTGGAGCTGGACCGTCCCGAATCTCTCTATGACGCCGTTATCGGGAATCCGCCCTACGGACGAATCCTGCGGCCCTCCGGCTCGCTGCGGAAGCGCTATCGCCCGGTGATTTCCGACGGCTACGTCAATCTCTACGCGTTGTTCGTGGAACAGGCCCTGCAATGGGTTCGTCCCGGCGGGATCATCTGTCTCATCATCCCGATGTCGTTCGTCGGCGGACCTTACTTTGCGGCGTTGCGTAAGCGCATCCTTGAAAAGGCGTCCGTCCTGCGCCTCGACCTTATCGACAAGCGCAGCGATGTTTTCCTCGACGTGCTCTATGACCTCTGCGTGATCGTGCTTCGACGCACCGATGGATCGGCCCGTCAGGCCGTTGCCAAAACGTCGCTTCTTCTGATCGACGGGCCCAACCGTGACCTCGGCGCCTTGGAGCTTCCCGCGCGGCCGAACAGCCATGTTTGGGCACTGCCGGATGATGGGGAAGGCGCCGCGCTTTTTCAGGCGGGACTGGCGACGCTCGGCGACTACGGCTATCTGGCTAAGACTGGTTACTTCGTTTGGAATCGCGAGCAGCATCGTTATCGTATCGGCAGAAAGCCGCGCTCGACCGAGGTTCCGCTTTTTTGGGCCCACAACGTTCGCGCCAATGCAAAATGTCACCCGCAGGATGGCGATGCGGGCAACATTGGCTTCGCCAAGATCCCGAAAAGCAGCAGCGCCATCCTTCGCTCCGATGCCGTCATCCTCCAGCGCACCAGCAATCGGCGACAAAAGCGCCGGCTCATCGGCGCGATGATACGCCATGCCGACGTGATCGGAGGCCGAGGCTTCGTTACCGAAAACCACACCATCGTCATTGTTCCCGATCCCGCCAAGCGCCAGCAACTTCCCCTGCGCACGGTGTGCCGTCTCCTGAATACCATGGCGGTGGACGCCCGCTTTCGAAGAATGTCCGGCTCGGTAAGCGTCTCCACCAAAGCGTTGCGCGATCTCCCGCTTCCAACCGCAGTGGCCGTGCGGCGCTTTTTCAAGGCGAGCGAGCGAAGCGACGACGATGCGGCTGTTGCCGCATATGCTGCATCGACCGCGCGTCCACTGGCGCCGAATAAGAAGAAGACCATCAAAGCGCGGAAACGTCGGAGGCGTCCATGAGCCGACGGCCGCAAGACTTTAAGGAGAGACGACCGCAAGGTATCAAGGAAATACGCGAAGCGCGCGAGAAGGCCGAGGCCGAACGGCGGCGGACGTTCGAACGCTTCAAGGAACATCAGACTGCAGTGGACCGCGAGCGCCACGCGCGCGAAGCGGTCCTCGCCGCGAAGCGGAGTCGGTTCACTTCGCTTAACATCACCGACGCGCTGGCTGCGGCGCGGCGGTTGACATTTGTGGACCTAGAGGTGGAAGGGCCGCGCGAGGCCGTGCCGTTGAACCGGCCGACTCTCGCCATGCTTGAATTATTCTTGAAGGTTTTGCGCGAGCGAAACTCGGTCGCAATCCTTCAATGGCCGCGCGGATCGCGCGACATGTCGATCCTGCATCCCTTGGCGATGCTGGCGATGATTGGTTCATCCCCTGAGCGCGCCACCGGCGTGTTCAAGTGGTGCCCCGCCGTCGCCGATTTCCGCACCGTTTATTATCCGTGGCGCGGCTGCGGCACCGGCACCATCCAGCGCCGCGTCCTCGTCGACCGCAACGAGATTACGAAGCGCAACGGCCTCCATCTGACGCGCGGACAGGTCGGCGAGGCCGAACTCTCTCCTGAGCTGGGAAAGCTTCACATTACACTGGGCCACCTGAATCACCTCAAGCAGCGTGATGCAGCCAAGCCGCACCTGGCGCATCCCACCCTCGGGGAACTGTATCCGACGTTCGGGTCATTGGGCGGAGAGGACGCACCGAGTCCCTTCGCGGCGGCACTCTATGAACTGTTTGGCCGCGTGCGGCACGGGGCCGCACTCGACCAACTTCAAGACTATCGCGCTGAAATCTGCCAACCCACAACCGCGCCGTTTGCTTTCTTTGGAATCTGCCCGCGATCGAATGTGAAGAGCGCGTTGCATCATCCGGCGCTTTCGAAGGGCCGCGCGGCAGACGCCTGCATTCTCGACCTCGGCCCGCCCGGTCTTGCACGCCTCGGACCTGCCTGGGAGGACGCAGTCGAAGGATTCCTGCAGATGCTCGTCGCACATCATTCGGAAACGCCGGTGTTTGCGGTCACCCAGGACATTTACGTGCATCGGCGCATGGCGCACCTGCTAGCGAAGGTTGGCTTGACGGATCGTCCGCCCGCAAGCGGCGCTCCGCCATCGCGTGTGATCGTCCGTTCGTCGGACGACTGCTTCGCAATTGACCCCGACATTGGCGAGGTTACGGAGGCGGGGTTTCAATTTCATTCCGCCGGTGGGCAAGGCGCTGCTGCCCTTCGCGCACTTTCGGATGCGGCGCGCGCGAGTTCCGACCCAAGCACCGCAGGACTTCTTCGACACTCGATGGGAAATGTTCGCCGCGCAATGAGTCTCCCATGCGGCCTTGCCGCCGCGCATGAGGTGCTGAGCGAAACCGACGCAGGCGCCGACACGTTTCTAGAGCGGCGCTCTGCGGGCAATGTACTTGCCGTAATCAAAAGGCAAATCGAGCTTAGCGCCGACCGCGCGGAACGCCAAAAGCTAACCGATGCCGAACAGGCCGTCGATGCGGCGTTCAACGAATTCGAGAGCGACACCCCCATCGGCTCGATGCTTGCGGAAATCGCGGGAGCGATGTCGCGCAAGTCGAGCCCGAGCGTCATCGCCTTTTCCAGCGACTATGAATTGCTGCTGGGCAAACGCCGAATTTGCAGTGACGACGACCAGGGTGAGCAAATCAAGAAGCGAATCGCGAGTGGCTTCATCCGCCTCGCAACACTGCAGGCGCTCGACGCAGAGCTTGCAAGTATTGAAAGCGGTCGCAGCCGCAATTCCTGGAAGCGCCTCATCGTCGTTGCGCCCCCGCGGGATCCATTCGCCATTCTTCTTGGCCGAAAGTGGCTTCCCGAAGAAATTATCGTCATTGCCGACCGGGAATTCGTCGATCGCCTCGGCGTGACTTATGCGGCGCTGGCCTCGCATCCTGATCTAGCCGGCACCGGTCGAATCGGCAGCCGGCTTGCCAAGGCGGCAGCGGCGGCGAAGGCCGAAGCGCACGCGCGCGATGTCGCCCCGGTCGATCTTGAGCTGGACGTCCGCGGCCCCACGTTGACGGACGAGATGGTCATTGATTTGACGGCCGGTGACGATGACGATGAACGCGAAGTCGTCGAATTCGCGCTCGAAAGCGGCCGCACTATGCGCGTTCGGCCGGGCGGCTTGGTGATCCGCCATGACCGCTTCGCCGATCTTAACCCGTTCCAGCGCGCGACGGCGCGCGAGGTCACGAGCGGCAACACGATCGTTGTGCCTAATCAAGCCTTCGTACAGGAAGCCCGCGCGGTGCTTCCGGTCCGGATTTTGGCGCAGACCCGGGTGCAGGTGTATCACGCTGCTGTTGAGGCCGCGCTTCCAGGGCTTCCAGGAGCGACCCGCGCGGCAAAGGCCCGCCATGTCATCGCGCGGTTGCGCAGCGCGGGAGCAAGGGTGGTCGTCGAAGCGACGGTGCTTGATTGGCTTAATGCCGCTGAGCACAAATTGCTACCGGCGGAGCGGTTGCGGCCCCATGCGCCGCAGCACTGGCGCGAGTTTCGCGCGTTCATGGAGGTGATCAACCTCCCGCCCGCGCTTGCGGACACCATTTGGCGGGAGGGCATCGAACCTCTGCGCATCGATCGGCGCCGAGCCGGCGCGCGGATGGCGCAAGCCTTCGTCTCCGTGCTGGTCGACCCCCACGGTGGACCCGGGTCCATGCCCGCGGACGTAAAGGAGGGCATCGCACGGCTGCGACGACAGGCGATGGAGCATCTCGACGGGGTGCTCGCCGTCAGACGGCAGGACCAGCGCGAGGACGTTCACGCATGACCCATGCAGCAACGCCGCCTCCGTCGCAATCGTCCCCCACGCCGCGCGGTGTGAATTTGGATGCCTTGGAACGCGGAATGCAAACCGCGTCCGGCACGGATTTGACCGAGGCGAAGGAGGCCGTTGTTGAGGCTCTGCTGCAGCTTGCTGTGCAAAAGTGCACCGGCGAGGGCAGCGCGGGTGAGTTCATCTTCGGCGTCAAACCTTCAGCCAAGCTGGTGAGCGGCTTTTTGTTGCCGCGCTTCGACGCGACCGGCCAAGGCGACGAAACGTCCGACATCCATATCGCCACGATGGGAATCGATCTGCAGGTCGCCGCCGAGCGGTCAGGCGAGGTCGCGGTCGTTCCGGACATTGCCATTTACGTGCGAATGCTTCCCACCTGGGAAGACTTGACCGACCCGCGGCACGACATGGTGCCAAGGTCCGAGCTATCGCGCGAAACGCGGCAAGCCGTCGAGGACCGTGCGCGCCAATTTATCAACGATGCGATTGCAGCGCTGCCGCCGGTCGAAGAAGCGCCCGAACCGGATGAGCGTCCAGGCGAAGCGGTGGCCGAGGCGCAACGCGCGCGCGACGTCGCCGACCAAGCGGAACAGCGCATCGCAGAAGAAGGCCAGTCTGACTCGGACGCCCGCGGCCAAAGTAGGGCCGCGCAGGCTGCGGCGCAGCGCGCCGAGGAAATCGCGACAGCTCGCCGCCAAGGCACCCAGGAACGGCTCGCCGCGCGGCGGCAAAGAAACGCCGCCATCGCGGCCATTCGGCGGGAAGCTTTCAACCGCGCGTTTGCGGATCTTGGTATCCGCTTGCGCGAAGCGCGAGCGGGAACGGCGAACGCGCGCGCCGTGACCGCCGACGATTTATCGATCGACCTCGGAAGCGAGGAATCGCAAGCCGGGACGCCCGCTGCTTCGGAGGACGTGCACCCCCAAGACACGAGCGTAGTCGCAGCGACGGATGGCACGCCGGCGGAGGTTGCCGCGGGCGCAGACCTGGCGGTTCGGCCGGACGCTGGAATCCTCGACGACCAGATTGCCGAGCGTCAGCCTATTCCGATGAAGTGGCGCCGCTTTCGGCTGGATCTCGGTGAATTTCGATTTGACTGCCACGATGCCGCGTCGCGTGATGCCACATCGGCAGCTTTCGCCGCACGTGTTGTGGAGCAAGCGCGCGCGGTCCTGGGAGCGTGGATCGACTCGCCGGAAGGACAGCGGGACGCGTATCGCCCGAACGAGCGAATTTTACCCAGCAACTTCGCGAGCAAGACAGGCTGGGATCGCTATCTTGATGCCCTGCGCCAGCGCCGGCCGGCGGTTCTTGCCGACATTTTGCCGGACCTCACGGGCGTCGCGCTCGTGCTGGACGCGGCCCCTGATTTTGTCGATCCGTCGCGCATCAATCTTCGCGCGGCCATCGAGAATGGCGCACAGGTTCCGTCGCGACAGACGTTCGCGGACTTTGAACCGAGCTTGTTTCAGGTCAGTCTCCAGCTCACTTTGCCTACTGCCCTGCATCAGCCTCTCCGGCTGGACCGAGTGCAGCCTTCCTACCGGTTCAAGGATTGGCTCACCTATCCCGCCATGGGTTTGAATTGCGGCGTGCAATTACTGCCCTCGGCGGACGGCACATTCCGCATCGGGACGACGTGGGCCCCGCGTTATGCTCAGCCGCGGATTGACCCGACGGTTATCGAAGGCCTTCCGACGGGGTACAACGAGCTTGCCAATCCTGCGTGCGACATCGCGCGGCTGTTGCTGCTTCCCGACAGCTACGATGCCTGGATAGCAACTCAAGCCCTGATCGATGCAGGGCAAGGCCTGCCCGCCGATATCGCGGAAAGAGAACGGCAAGCACACGCGCAAGATCTTGAGGCCTACCGGCGCGAGAGCAGTTACATCCGCGCCGGCATTCAATTGCTGCTCGATTCCCGCACCGTCGCCCAGACCTTGGCTTCGCGAGCAGCTCTCGGATCATGGGCTGCGCTCGATGCGCGCGCGGCCCCATGGGAGGCCTGGCTCCTCACCAATGAAGCGTTCGCCCTCTATGGCGGTGAACGCTTTACCGACTGGCGATTGTTCCAGCTCGCCTTCATCCTCGCACATGTGCCGACCTTCGCCTCCCGCATGCCCGAGTTTGCGGACCGGTTCGATTCCGACCGCGACGAGCTGACAGCCAGCCTTCTTTATTTTGCAACGGGCGGCGGCAAGTCGGAGGCCTTTTTCGGCCTACTTGTCTTCAATGTTTTTCTAGACCGCCTGCGAGGTAAGCATCGCGGCGTGACCGCGCTCGTCCGCTACCCGTTGCGCCTGCTGACCCTGCAACAGGCGCGCCGCCTCATGCGCATCCTGACAAACGCGGAGCTTGTGAAAATTCGCCGGCGCGTTCCGGGTGCGCCGTTTGAAATTGGATTCTGGGTCGGCTCGGGGAACACCCCCAATCGGGTCGCACAGGGATTCGGCGGCGTACCCGCCGTCACGCTGGCCGGGTATGCGAACGACAACGGGCTTCTAAACCCGCCGGAGGGTGACACCGATGCGGCCCGTGCCGCCCGGCGCCGATCCGACCGTTACAGGGAGACGCTCGAAGCCTACGACAAGTTGCGCGTCTGCCCATGTTGCGGGAGCCCCACGGGGATGCGCCGCTATCCCTTCCAAGCTGGCCGCATTGGTATTGTTTGCTTCAATGACGCGTGTGACTGGAATCGGGAAAATCCGCCGTCACCGCATCGGGTCCCGTTGCCGTTCTTGCTGACCGACGACACGATTTATCAACGTGCACCCGCAGTGGTCCTGGGAACCATCGATAAGCTTGCGCTGATTGGCCAACATGACCGAACCATCAATGCCATCGTCGGGATGCTCGGCGTGGCGCGCTTCATGGACCCCGACAATCGGCACTTCCACATGCCGCGCGGTGCGCGGTCGCTCACTCGTGCCCAAGACGAAGGGTGGACGCGGCTCAAACCCGCCTATGCCGACGGCGCGGTCATGTTTCACGATCCCTTTCCGAGCCTCATTATCCAGGACGAAGGGCATCTACTGGAAGAAAGCCTCGGGACCTTTTCAGGCCTGTTTGAAACTGCGTTCGAAGCCATCCTAACAAGGCTCGGCAACGGGATATTAAAAGACTACGTCGCCACATGGCGCCCTGACCCGCAATCGGATGCGCGGCGGCCGCGGCTGGCGAAGGTGATTGCGGCGACGGCCACGATTTCGGACCCCGACCGGCAACTTCGCGTCCTCTACCAGCGCGAGCCGCTGCGGTTTCCCTGTCCCGGGCCGGGCATTTACGAATCCTTCTATGCCATGCCGCGCACGCCCTTGAACGCCGAACGACGCCGGCTGGCGGCGCAGGTGCCCGTGCATCTCCGCACCGAACAATTCACGCCGCGCATGCGCAGCTACGTCTCGATCATGACCAACGGCCGGTCGCACACCATGACCACCTCGGCGGTCGTGTCAGCCTACCATGTCACGATTACGCGGCTGTGGCGGGCGATTGTCGAAGAGGGACGGGCGCAAGACGCGGTCAACGAAATGGCCGCCGCTCTCAATCCCGACGATCCGCTCACCCCCTTGCGGCGGCACGGGCTGGAGGCACTGGTCACGCAAGGCAACACGACGGGGCCCGGTATCCTCGCCACGGTTCTCGACCTGCAACGCATCTCCTTGACCTACGTCACCAACAAGAAAGGTGGCGATCAAATCATCGAAACGCTGCAGACCCAGGTGGAACGGGACCAGCGCGGTGAAGGCATCGGGGACCTGCCCTTCGTGACTGAACTGATTTCCGGCGGCGTTACGATTGCTGAAATTCAGGACGTGATGCGGCAGGCGGAGACCAGCGTCGCGCCCGGACAAGCCTTTCCGCCGTTGGGCGAGAGTCTCAGGAACATTGTCGCCACTTCCGCCATCAGCCACGGCGTCGACGTGGACAAGTTCAACGCGATGTTCTTCGCCGGTCTCCCCTCCGACATCGCGGAATACATCCAGGCGTCAAGCCGGGTCGGACGGACCCATGTCGGCTTCAGCCTGTTGGTGCCGACGCCCCACAGCCGGCGCGACCGGTACGTCATTGAGACTCACGACCAGTTTCACCGCTTCCTGGAACGGATGATTCCGCCCCCGGCTGTTCAGCGGTGGGCCGAGCGTGCCATTCGCCGCGCGATGCCTAGCATTATGCAGGCGTATCTTTGCGGGCTGGTTGAACAGGAACTCTTTGCAGCCTCCGGCACCGATAAGAGCACGGCCCGAACCTTCAGCACGGCCGCAGCCATCAAAACCTGGGCCGACCGCCACGTGGGCGCCAATCCGGGGGCCATCCGCGCAGCCACGGAATTTGCGCTTGAGGCCATCGGCATCGAAGGCCGGGGCCACCGGCATACAGGAGCGGCAACGCACGCCGAACACTATCGAAAGTTCGTCGAAGACAGGGTGCGGGAAATTCTCAGCCTTTTCACGCAAAGGTCCGACAGCAGCAAATTGTCAAACTTCTGGGAAAGCCGCCAAACGCGCGACATGCGCAAGCCGATGATGTCTCTGCGCGACGTGGACGCTGGCGGCGTCATTCTCGGCGCGACACGCGATCCGTGGCGCGGCAAGAATGTTCATCCTGAGACGACGCGTCAGGTCATGCGGATTATTCGGGGCCAGCGCATGGCGGTGCGTGCGGACGTGGACGCCGATCCCTCGCCGATTGACGTGGAGGATTGAAGCATGGCCCAGGACCAACGGGACGGCGGGACGGCAGGCGGTGCCCAAGGCTTACGGGCCTTTCCGCCGCGCATGACGCGCTCTCAGCCTCAGCTTGCGACGGCTTATGCCCCGGGTTCGATCTTTACGTGGGAAGGCGGCAGGGGCGCGTGTCTCTCCGTTCCCGTGGATGGGGCCGTCATCGATTTTTCCGCACGTCAGACCCGACGCGACCAGATCATGGAAAGCCTTCAGGAGTTCTGCCAAAACTGGCTGGCCCGCGGGATGGCGATCAATCGCGATGCAGCCATCTACGAGCAGCAGCTTTTGGACGGCTGCTTCCACAACCCGATGCGGCAGGGCCACGCTTCAGTCGATATCGCGCTCGACCGATTTGAGTTCCTGCGGCCCGAACGCATGGGCTATCTACCGGGACCGCTGGTCTATCGCTGCGATACCTGCGAACTCGTTCGCGAATATGTTTCGCCGGCTCATCAGGTTGCAGAGCCGCTCTCTATTACCTGCGCCAGCGAGGGCGGCCGTCCAGCCCACGACTCGCGTTGGCGGCAACTTGATGTTGTGTATGCGCATTGGTCCGGCGGCATCGAGGGACTCTCGCCCTATCGCTACACGATGGACCGGGGCGGAACGGTTCAAAAGATTCCGCGCTGCCAATGCGGCGCGGAGAA
>Ga0315281_10007637_pt1 | contig 15194 bp, 8 predicted proteins | sample YL17G07_0_MG_FD_204540 | JGI IMG/M metagenome (GOLD analysis project Ga0315281, IMG submission 204540) | Sediment microbial communities from Yellowstone Lake, YNP, Wyoming, USA - YL17G07_0 | ecosystem: Environmental > Aquatic > Freshwater > Lake > Sediment | place: USA: Wyoming | collected...
AGCACCGCCGGCGCCACGATCAGGACAGTACCCGACACAATCGGCCCCGTCCCGATCGGCCACCCCGCGTTCCCGTCCGTCCCCGTCGCCGTCCCCGTGAACGCCAGCGTCCCCGTCGTTGACGGCACGTACGTCCACGTGAACGTCGCCCCGCTCCCTCCCGTCAGCGCTGTCACGCCCACCGCCCGCGATACCAGATCCGCACTGCTCGTTCCTTCGACCATCAGCGTCGCTGACCCTGCCACTCCCAGCGCGTTCGCCTCCCCGGTGTTAAGCACATCCATCGTCACCGTCAGCGGCCACCCCACGCACCCGCCGACCGGCGCGCTCAGCGAGGCTGACAGCCCCGCCGGCGCCTGCACGATCACGGATCCCGTAGCCACGGCCGTTAGCGGACCTCCGAATCCTGAGTCCGTTCCCGTCACCGTGACCGTGAATGCAACTTCCCCGGCACCCGTCGCCGTCGTCGTCCACCGGAACACGGTCGACGAGTCCATCTCCAGGTCCAGCGGCCCGAGCGGGATCGGTCCCAGAATCGCGGAGATCAGCTCGGACCCGGAAGCCGTTATCGTTACCGCAATCCCGGTGGCGGGAAAGTTGCACCATGGATTCGAAACCCCCGCGTTCACCGTGAACACCTGCCCGACGCTTGCCGTGGGCGGACCCCAGGCCGCAACCGCGAGGCCCGACGATTCGGGAATGTCGGCGACGTAGACCGAACCGCTGTTTCCATACATGCCGGCGATCACGTAAAGCCGACAGTCCACGACCGCTGGCGCGGGCCAGAAGATCGGCCATGGAAGACTCGTATCCGGGGCCCAGGAATCATTCAGGCTGTTGTAGACCTCCACAGTGTCCAGAAATGGGCCGGCATTGCCCCCGACCGCGTACACCCGCCCGCTGGCTGCTGCTAGTCCCACTGCCGACCTAGCCGTCGGCATTGGCGTCTTGACGGACCACGTATCGCCAACCGAGTCGTATGCCTCGACCGTCCCCAGGTACGACCAGGGGGGTGCCAGCATCTCTCCCCCCATGGCATAGAGGGTTCCGCTGACGACGACCAAGCAGGCGTCATCGCGCGGCACCGTCAATGGCGCCCGGCGCGTCCACAGCCCCGATGCGGGGTTGAACGACCGGATCTCCCCGCCAGCCGTCTGGGTATAGCGGATATCCCCAGTGGCGTAGATGAGCCCGTTTAGCACGGCCGAATGACGCGCCGGGAAGGCCGGATCAGTCGGCGGACCAGTGGTCCAAGAATCAGTGGAGATCCGATAGGTGAGGACATTGGAGAGGAAGACGGAGGACCCGTCAAGGGATCCGCCCACCATGTAGACCGCATCACCGATTCCGGCAATCGTGGAATCCGGCAAGGCAACAGGCGCTTTCGACAGTGTCGTCCAGGAATCCAGCGCCGGGTCGTACCGGTACATCCGGTCATACCGGAAGACGTAGATCATACCGTCCTTCACCACAGCGCCGCGGTAGTAGTGCCCGGCTGCCTCAAGGGTAGCTCGCTGGGTCCACGCAAGCGACGCGGTGGCCGGATTCGGATGAAGCAACAGCACGAATGCGCATGCGACCGCCGCGGGGATTCGACAGCGTAGGGTGGTGGCATTCACGATCATCTCCCCTCAATCATCGCACCGCATCCGGCAAGACGGAAAGCCCCGCGCGGGCACGACCTCCCGCGCGGGGCCTCGACCTGCTAGATCAGTCGCAGTTCAGTTGATACCACCAACCGAACTGCTTGATGCCATCTTTGTCGCTATCGAGCTCGACCTGCACGTCGATCTTGCCGGCTGTCGGCATGGGCGGGAATCCCTTCCCCTTACCCGGCAGGACTATCTGGAAAGGAGGCCAGGAGTCGTACCTGGTGAGCTTCTGCGTGAACACCTTCTGCCCGGCTTGGTACAAGTTGAAGGTCACCGCTTCACCCGGTGCAAACGCCCGTCCCCCGCCAATCTTGAACTCGAACGTCACGGAGCCATCGGGATTCACCGGAACGTCCCACTTCCGGCTCACCGTCGGACCGCATGTATCTGGAGCAGGCCAGTTGTAGCAGGACAACTCGGTACCAAAGACAATCGCACCGCACTCTCCCAGCCTGAGCGCGCACTCCTGAAAGGACTGGCGCCCCTCGATCATGCACATCGTCCTGCCGATCAGGCACGGGAGGTTCGCTGGAAAACCTCCGCTGCATTGGTACCTTGACCGACACGTCTCCAGGCTATTGCAGAACCGGTTGGAGCAGTCGCCGTAGTGCGGACCGCACGGCCAGCCGCCGCCGCTCCCGGCCGACACCACCGCCTCACCCAGTCCCGCTTCCTTGACTTTCGGGTCATTCATGGCCGCCCGTATCGCCGCCTCTGGCGCCCGCAGGATACTCGGTCCCTGCACGCGGCCCAGATTCTCATAGAAGGCTTGCTCACGCACCGCGTACTGGTCCGCCGTCGCCTTCCCATCCAGCGAAAGAAACATAACCAGTTCCCGGGCCAGAGCTTCCGGCATCTGCCAAGTGGGAGCCGCCGGGTTCCCGCCTCCACCCGGGTCAGCCCAGCCTGTGGTTCCCAAAGAGACGGCGATCGTCGCCGCGCACGCAATCACCAGTGCTTTCCTCATGACATGGTCCTCCCTTGGTCGGAATACCGCGGAACGTGGAATCCTCGAACTTGGCGGGAAAATCGAGCGGGTGGGCCTAAAACCTGCCTGCCTGCCTGCCTGCCTGCCTGCCTGCAATCGTCATGCCGAGCCAATGGTACGCCAAGGCCTCTGGGCCGTCAAGTCACCCCCCGCCATGCCCACGCCGCCAAAACCCCCAAGGCACACAAACTCAATGCCCACGCAATCCCCCACCAGGGGGCTTCGTAGCGAAGGATCAATCCATAGCGGCCCGCGGGCAGGGCCACCGTCAGGAGTCCCGGCTCGCCCTTCTGCAATACCGCGGAAGGCGGACCCTCCATGATCTTCCAGCCCCTGACCGCGGCTTCGTTGACGAGGAGCGTGGCGGACTGGCCGGTAACCACCCGCACCCGCCACAGACCCGGCATCGCATCAACGACTGTGGCGTGGCCGGCGCCTGGAGGCTCGATCCACGCCGCCGGACGAGGGTCCTTCAGCTCGTAGATCCGGAGGCCGCCTTCGAAGGCGGGCTGCCGCCCGGCGAGGAGCTCATGGGTGAGCACGTACCGCACCCCGTGCCTTCGCAGGACGGCTTCAATCGAGGGAGGAAGCCAGCCCCCCGCGGTCCGGATTCTCTCGAGCACTCCCCGCATGTCATTGGGTACGAGCGGATTCTCTCCGTCCATCTGCCTCGCTCCGGCCGCCGCCGGGAGATTGGGCTGAAGGCTCGCACGAAGACGACCCGCCAGCTCCTTGCGGTCCCGGCCCCAGATCGCCTCGTCGTCCCTCGCCCCCGGCCACACGGACGGAGGCCAGCGCACGACCCGGCCCCAGTTCGCCGGACCCGCGATCCGCCCGGCAAGGAACCTCTCCTCGGCCGATGGCGTCATCACCCAATCGGCGGGCACCGTGGGCTGGAGCCCGATGCCGGTCCAGACAAGCTCGGCGCAGGCAATCGTCACCACTGCGCCCGCCGCGATCCGGGACAGCCGCCGCCAGCGCGGGAACGCGGCAATCTTCCCCAGGACGGACTCCAGCCCCATCGCACCGAGCCAGGCGACCCCGAAGTCCGCCAGAACCAGCCACATCGCCGAATGGCGGAAGTAACTCAAAGGCGGCACTGCCTTGAGCCACGGGCCGGCAACAGGAAGACGGGAACCGAGGCCGAGCGCCAGTCCGGTCACGATCAGGATCACGCACGTCCGGACGCTCCGGTCCCGGCGCTCCACGAGCCCGGCGACAGCGAAGCCCAGGCAGACGAGCCCGACGCTGTGCAAGGTCATCCAGAACGGTCGTACGCATCCGAGCCGGCCCCGGCCATCGCCGCAGATCAGGTACGGCGAGATGTAGCCGAGGAGATTCCGGATCGGGAAGTCGTCCAGCATCTGCATCCCGGCCGGCAATGACTGCCCCCGCGTAGTCTCGACCACGACGTACCCGATGGCGGGTCCCAGCAGGGCGGCGGCCGCGGCAAGACCCAAAACCCATCCCGCGATCATCTGGGCGCCCCTGCGCAGGCTCGACGGCCTCTCTCTGGCCGCGGCCACAATCACGGCCAGCACCGCCGCGCATACCAGATACGGAGGCAGTCCGGCCAGCGCCAGCCAGCCGACGGTAACGGCAACCCCGGCCCACGCCCCGGGACGGCCGGACGCCGCGAAGTGCGCCACCCAGGGCAGCCATGCCACCGACGCCAGCGACTGCGGGTTGTGAGCCAGGAGGAAAGGATGTGCGCCCAGCCCGAACGCCAGCGCGCCCAGGGCCGTGCCTGCCGCGCCGATGCCCCAGGCCCGCAGGAACGCCGCCATGCCGCAGACCATGAGCGCGACGTGGAAGGCGACGTAGAGACCGTAGGCGTTCGGGAACGGCAGGATCCTGTGCAGGAGAGCGGGCGGGTACAGGACCTGCCGCTGGGGATCCGCGAGCAGTGGCGATCCGCAGAACGCGTAGGGGTCCCACCACGGGATGGCTCCCGGCGCCTCGCTCAGCACCCGGTCGAGCATGGCCTGCCATGCATAGTGCTGATGGAGCACGTCGAGAAGGAAGACCATGTGCAACCCCAGGATCTGCGGGAGGAACGACAAGAAGGCAACGAATGCGAGCGCGAAGGCGAGAAGAGTCTCTTGGAGACGCCCGGTCGCGCCGCGAGTCAGACCCCTTCCGAGATTCATGCGTCGTCCGTGACAGACTGGCGCCTGGGACACTCGATGCCAACTGGACCTCGAGGCCTGGCGCTCAAGCCAGCGGCCGCCCAGACCTACCTCACCACGACCTTGAGCGTGTCGTTCAGCCCCCCGCCCGTGACGCGGACGATGTAGACGCCGCGGGCCACCGGGAACTCGTCCTCGGTCTTTCCGTCCCAGACCACGGACACCTGTCCCCCGCCGATCGGCCTCGTGCTCCGCAGCGTGCGCACGAGCCTCCCGGACGCCGTGTAGATCCTGACCGCCACCGGGTCGTTGTTCAGGAGGAACAGCCGGACCAGGACCGTCTCGCCCACGTAAGGAGAGAACGCGTTCGCGCTCAGCGCCCCGCCGGGCGTCTCGAGCGTGAGCAGGCCCCGGGTCGCGGTCACGACCGCCGTGGCCGAAAGCGCCGGCGAGGCCAGCGCCACGGCGACCGCGTTCGGACCCGCCTCCAGCCCCAGCGTGAGCGTCACCCGCGCCTCGCCCCCGGCGTCCGTCGTCGCGGTCGAGGGGCTCAGGCTCCCGCCCCCGGTGGACACCGTGAACGACAGCAATCGGCCCGGAACCCCGAGCCCGCAGGTGTCATGCAAGGTCGCGACGAGCGTGACCGGCGTGGACGCCGGCGCGGACCGCGGCGAGGCGTCCAACGAAAGGACGGTCGGGGTGCCATAGACGGCGACCGCGCCGCTGGCGGCCCGGACCGGGCTCAGCGCGCGGCCTGTCGCCACCTCGACGCCCGTCACGGTCGCCGTCGCGGCCGAGTACCCGCAACTCCCCGCGGTGCCAGCCCACGTGAACGACGCGGTTCCCCCGGCGGCGACCGGAACCGGCGGCCCCGGCGAAGGCCCCGACATCCCCGTCAGGATCGCGGGCGCCGTCGCGGCCGCCGTTGCGGCCGTAACACTCGCCGCGACTCCCCCGTCGTTGCGCACCGTGAGAACCGCCGACACGGAGTCGCCGTTCCCCGCCACCGACGGGTTGATCGCGAAGGAGACCAGCGATAGATGCGCGGGCGCCAGCACAAGCAGGCTCGCAGTCGTTGGAGCCGCCGTCACCGTCCGGCCGCTCAGCGCGTCGGCCGCCGAACCCCCGCCCGTGAACGTCACGGTCCCCGCCCCCGATGCCGAGAACGTCCAGACGAACGACGCCCCGGCTCCGGGCGCCAGCGCGGCCACCGACGGCGGCGCCGGCCCGCCCGTCAGCGTCCCGGGCGCTCCACCAACCGCCAGCGACGGCGTCACCCCCGTCGCTGTCGCTCCCCCCGTGTCGGTCAGCGTCACCGTCACGGACACCCATTGCCCCGCCACGACGACGCTCGCCGAGAGCGCGACCGCGCACTTGAGCGCCGCGGGCAGAACCGCCCCCACCGACGCCGCCGCCACGGGGGCGCTCACCGGGCCCGTGCAGGTCGTGCCCCCCGCCGTGGACGAGAACCCGATCGTTCCCGCTCCCGACACCGAGAACGTCCACGAGAAGCTCCGCGATCCCCCGGAAACGAGCGTCGCCGGACCCGGGGCGGGCCCCGACACCAGCGTCCCGAACCCCGCCGGCCACGCCAGCCCGGCCGGACTCACCCCAGTCACCGGCGACCCGCCCGCGTGCGTGACCGTGAGCGTCACCGTCACCCACTGCCCCACCGACGCCGCCGGCGGAACGCTCAGCGCCGCCACCAGCGTTCCCGGCGAGGTCAGCGACCAGCTCGCCCCCGCCGGGCCGGCCGTCACGCCCGCGCCGCTCACCGCGTCCGTCCCCGCCGCCGTCACCGACCAGAGCACGATGCCCGGGGCCGATCCCTGCACCGTCCACGAGAAGACCACGGACCCGCCGCCCGGAATCGTGACCGGCAGGCCCGGCGTCGGCCCGGCGACCACGGTCGCGGGGCCGGCCGGCTTCAGCGGGCCGGGCGCCACCCCCAGCGCCGAGGTCTCCCCCGTGTTCAAGAGGTTCAGCGCCGCCACCGCCTTCTCCCCGACGCACACGGACGCCGGACTCACCGAGAGAATCGCCGACAGCGCCGCCGGCATCTGGATGTGCACGACCCCTGAGCTCTCCAGCGCCGTCCCCACCGGAACCCCCGTGTACCCGTCCGTCCCCGTCACCGCGCCCTGGAAGACCACGTCCCCCGGAGTCCCCGTCACCGTCCACGTGAACGTGACCGCCCCCCCGGCCGGGATCGACCCCGGCACCGCCGGGTTCGGCCCGTCCACGAACGTCACCCCGGCGCTGCCTCCCGGCGTCGGACCCCACAACACCGGCGAAAGCGCGTCCGCGCACCCTCCGTTGTTCGCCGTCAACGTCACCCAGAACGGCTGGCCGGAGTTCCGCACCGCCGGGAACGCCGACAACGAAACCGTCAGCGCCGACCCCGCCTGCGTCGACACCTGATTGCTCCCCGTCACCGCGTCGTCCCACGGCTGGGTCGCCGACGCCGCGTTCACGATCAACCCCGTCGGCGGCGGCGTCGTCGCCGACACCGTGGTCCGGAACCGCACGAATCCCGACATCCCGGGCGCGACCCGGTCCACGACCCACCGCACCACCGCGGGCTCCGTGCCGGCCGGCGGCGGACCGGCTTCCCAGGGCCCCGACGCGTCCGGCGCCCACGCCGACGCCGAGAGCCGGGGGAAGCCCAGCCAGTCCGGCTTCGCCCACACCTCCGCCGGCCCCGACCACGCGACCCCGGCCGGGAGCGTGTCCGTGATCGTGAGCCCCCAGATCGTCCCCTGTCCCGCGTTCCGCCAGCCCACCGTGTACCTCAGCGGGTCCCCGGCGCATACGGGACCGGCCGTGGACGCCTGCATCGTCAGCACGGGCGAGCCCATCACGGGAAAGACGATCACGGCATTGCTGTTGCTCGGCCCGCGCTGCTGGGAGTTGAACGTGTAGGCGTACTGCCCCGCGTTCTGGATGAACGCCAGGGATCCTCCGATCGTGACCGTGAACGAGAGGTCAACTTCCTGGCTCCCCGAAATCGTCCCCAGGTTCCAGCTCACGACCGACCCGTCGAAGAATCCTCCCCCGGTGGCGTCGGTGAAGGTCGTCCCCGGCGGAACCGTGTCCCAAACGGTCACGTTGGTTATGTCACCGCCGCCTCCGGTCACGGAAAGCGTGAGCGAGAAGGTGATGCTCCCGCCCAGGTTCACGGTCGCGGGCGCCCGCTTTATCAGCGTCACCCCGGGCTCGGGAATGCGGAAACTCGATGCCCGGATGAATACGTTCGAGTCCACCCTATCGTCCGCGACATCCGCGATCGCGAGCCGGATGTGGTGCGACACTGCGGGGGTCACGGTCGCGGTCACGGTGAACACGATCGTGAGCCCGTCCATCTCGGTGTCGTAGGGACAGTGGCCCAGTCCGAAGATGTCTATGTCGTTGTTCCGGAAGTCCTGGCTGTTAAAGCCCGCGTTGACCGTGTTGACCGATACCGGGGACTTGGTCCCGGGCACGAATGCGATGTTGACCCCGTCGAGGAAGAATCCGAATACGTCGTTGTAGAGGCCGACGAACTCGTTGTACTCGTCCGAGGCGAAGACGTAGTCGAAGACGATGACGTTGCCGACGGGCACGAAATCGAACTCGAGGCTCGCCGCATCGAAAGTCTGCTGGCCCGCCAGCGAGCCGAGGATGGAATCCCCGGGGGTCCCGTTCTCCGTCGAGACCGCGCTGCTCGTGTTGGGCCCGGTCACGTTGGCGACGTTGCCGGTGCTCAGGATGATCCCGCTGTCGAATCCGATGCTGGTTGCACCCCCCGCGAACGTGCCCGCCGCAACGTAGGAACCGGTATAGACGACGTTGCTGACCGTAACGCCCCCGCCGAGCAGGGCGTTCACGAGGTACGCGGGCGTGCGGACGGAGAGGTCCGCGGTCGTGATCGCGGCGTGGAGACGCCCGGAGAGGCACAGCGCCAGCAGGATCGGCAACCCGCCCTTCCTGCTCATCAGTTTCGTCCGCTCTCCCGCATGGCGTGCTCCTCCGCGTCCATCATAGCCCCCCCGCGGGCGGTTCCGGAACCTCAGATACGGATCACGGCGGCGCCGGTGAGGGATCCGTTGCGCAGGGCGGAGAGCGCGTCGTTGGCCCGCTCAAGCGGGAACCCGGTGACCCGGGTGCGGATCGGGACCTTGGGGGCGATGGCCAGGAACTCCTCGCCGTCCCGCCGGGTCAGGTTCGCGACCGACCGCAACACCCGCTCGCCCCACAGAAGACGATAGGGAAACGACGGCAGGTCGGTCATGTGGATCCCGGCGCAGACGACGGTGCCGCCGCGGGCGACGCGCTCAAGCGCCAGCGGAACCAGCTCCCCCGCCGGGGCGAAGATGATCGCGGCGTCGAGCTCCGCGGGCGGCGTCCCGTCGATGCCGCCCGCCCACGCCGCGCCCAGCTCCCGCGCGAAGGCCTGCGCCGCCGCGTCGCCGGGCTTCGTGAACGCGAAGACCTCGGCGCCCAGGTGCCGCGCGAGCTGGGCCACGATGTGGGCCGACGAACCGAACCCCCAGAGCCCGATCCGGCGGGCCTCGCCGCACATGCGCAGGGCCCGGTACCCGATCAGCCCCGCGCACAGGAGCGGCGCCGCTTCGAGGTCCGGATAGTCCGCGGGAACCGGGAAGCAGAACCGTTCGTCCGCCACGCAGGCCTCGGCGAACCCGCCGTCGAGCTGGTAGCCCGTGTACCGCGCCTCGCCGCAAAGGTTCTCGCGGCCGGAAGCGCAATACCGGCACCTCCCGCAGGAGCCGCCGAGCCACGGGATTCCGACGCGATCCCCGGGCCGGAACCGGGAGGCGCCGGGCCCCGCGACGGCTACCGTCCCCACGATCTGGTGGCCGGGAATCAACGGGAGTTTCGGATCGGGCAGTTCGCCGTCCACGACGTGCAGGTCGGTCCGGCAGACGCCGCAGGCGGCGACCCGGACCAGGAGCTGGCCCGGCCCCGGGACGGGTTGGGCAAGCTCGGCGGGCCGGAGGAACCTCCGTGGCGCGTCGAGCACCATCGCACGCATTACATTCTCAGCCGGCCCCGGTCGAGGACCGCCCTATGCCGCCCCTTCCGGTCGAGGAGAACGACCGTCGGCCGGAAGACGACGAAGTCGGAGTGGAACTCCGCGCGGTTTCGCCCCCCGAAGGTGGAGTTGTCGCCGAACGCGACGTGAACCGTTCCCAGAATCTTTTCCGCCTCGAGCGTGCTCGTTCGGGTCGTGGCCCGCTCGTTGGTCCCCAGCGCGAACTCGGCCAGGACCGCGTACCCGGGATGGCGGCGGAAGGTCGCGGCCAGCTCCCGGCCGCGCCGCCCGCCGCCGGTCACGGCGACCGCCCGGCCGCGCTCGACCGTGAACCTCAGGCCACCCGGAAAGAGGCCACCGCGGCCGAACCCGGCCACGACGGTGCCCCCGGCTGATCCCTCCACCGGCGCGATGTAGGCCTCACCCGCGGGAAGGTTGCTGAAGGTACCGGGCTGGATCAGCCCCGTATCGGCGTGGGCCCTCCTCCCCCGCAGGACCAGCGATAGCCGGGTTCCGCCCGGGGCCGTCACCTGGGCCCGGTCCGCGCGCGTCAGGAGCCGCGCCACGCGGACGGTCCGCTCCGCCATCGGCCGGGCCGCGGCGCGCATCGCGGTCCGGAACATCTCCCGCCGGAGGCCCGGACAGCTCGCCACCCGGGCTCCCGCGGCCTGCGTCAGGAGCGCGCGGAACTTCGTGTGCGTGAGCGAGAACCGGTTGATGAAGAGGACGCCCGGCGGGACCTCCCGCCGCCTCGCGCGCACGATACCGGCGGCGCGGCGCAGCTGGCGGGCCGTCGCGCGCTTGGCGAGCAGGGGCGCAAGGACGCCCGCCGCCCGCATGGCGTCCACGGCCGCCGCACCGAAGGCCGCGCGCCATGCGAGCTCGGAGGGCTCGACGCCGTTGCGGCCCGTCGCGGGGTAGACGCAGAACCGGACGCGGGCCAGTCCCCGGCCCGCCTCCGCGATCGCGCCGCCGAGGACGGCGGTCTCCGGCTCGGCCATGACGAGGGCGGCATCGGCGGGGCGAAGCCCCAGGTGGACGGTGTAGAGACGCGCAAACGCCAATGACGTACCCACGCAGGTATCCTACCGCGCGGCCGAAGCCGGCCGTCTAAGCCTTGGTGGTGACGACGTGCACGTTGCGCGTGCGCGGCCCGTCGAACTCGGCGAAGAATATTCCCTGCCACCGCCCGAGGCTCAGCCAACCGCCCGCGACCGGGAGGGTGACCGTGTTGCCGACGAGGACGGACTTGACATGGGAGTCCGAGTTGCCCTCCGCGTGCTTGTACGGGCCCTGGTGCGGAACCAGCCGCGTGAGCGCTTCCATGATATCCTGCGCCACGGCGGGGTCGTCCTTCTCGTTCACGAACAGGCCAGCCGTCGTGTGCGGCACCGACATGCGGCAGAGCCCGTCGGTGACGCCGCTCTTGCGGACGATCTGCTCGATCTCGCTCGTGATGTCCACGGCGACGATCCGGGCCTTCGTGACCACGGTCAGCGTCTGCATCGATATCTATTTACCACGGGAGCCTTTGGCCCGGTGAGTGACTTGCGGTCCAGCAATCCTCCGGCCCCCCCGTGGGATCGGCCGTTTCTGTCAAATGGACTGTCAGAGCCGCGGCACGAAGCCAGGCGGGCGCTCACTCGAGCGGCATCCAGAAGACCCCGTTACCGTGGGTGCCCGCGATCAGCCGGCCCGGCGCGAACCCGGCCAGGGGACGGTGGCGGTTGGGCATCGACCCCTCGGCCGGCCGCCAGGTGGTCCCGCCGTCGCCGCTGACGATCAACCCGTCCTCCGTGCCTGCTGCCAGCCGGCCCGGCCGGAAAGGGTCCGCGGCGATCGAGGCCGCGCTTCCGGCCCGGACACGGGTCCAGGTCACGCCCCCGTCCGCGCTGCGCAGGATGCCCTCACCGTGGACGGCGAGGAAGAAGACGCCGGCCGGGTCCGCCGTCACGCTCACCGGGATGGAGCTCCCCGGGAACACGACGGCGGAGAGCTCCCAGGGGGCGCCCGGGGCCCGCCGGCGGAATATGCGGCGGCCCCCCATGTTCAACGCGACCGCGGCGCCGCCCGCCGCTTGAGCCAGCTCGCATCCCCCCATGTCGTAGATGTGCCGGCGGAAGCACTCCTCACCGGCCGGGATGCCGTCGGACGCCCAGACCCAATGCCCGCCGCCGTCCGCGCTGTGGTACACGCCGCCGCCTCCCGGCTCCACGGGCCCGGACACCGCGAGCAGGACGTCGTTCGCGTCGTCGGGGGAGACCGCGATCGAGACCGCGCCGGATTCCTCCATTCCGGGCAGTCCGTACCCGTCCGCCCGGTTCCAGCTCCGCCCGCCGTCGCCGCTCCAGTAGACCTGCGAAGACTCCCAGTCGTAGCCGCGGGAACCGACCGCGTATGCGCGCCGGGGATTCCGGGACGAGACCGCGATCCAGCGGACGTGGCTTCCCCCTCCGGGGAACGGGACGTGGTGGAACGAGTTCCCGCCGTCGTCGCTCCGGAAGTACCCGTTGTCGGCCGTGCCGAGGTGCAGGACACCCGGCGCGGCCGCGTCCTGGGCGAGGCAGTGCACGATCAGCCCCTCCATCCCCCCGACCGCGATCCTCCACCGCGCGCCCGCGTCGTGGGAATGCCAGACCGCGTACCAGTCGGAGAAGATCCAGTGCCGCGGGTCCTGCGGGTCCACGACGAGGCACGAGACGCCGGCACCGAACCGGCGCCATTCCCCCGGCCGTCCGTGATACGCCCCCCACCACGATCCCTCGTCGACGGCCACGCGACGAACCGCACTCCACGCCCGAGAGCGGTAGTCGCGGCGCCAGACGGTGCCCCGGGCCGAAGCCGTGAGCACGAAGTCGGGACCCGCAGCCATCGCCTGGAACCGGCCCTCGCTTGCGAAGTCGGACATCGCGTCGCCGGTCTCGGGCAGTCCCTCGGAGAACTCCTCCCAAGTCTCGCCGCCGTCGCGACTGCGTCGGACCCGGGACCAGCCGAAGATGCCGAGAAGCGCGTTGCCCTCCACGGGATCCTGGATGATCGCGTCAGGAGCTTCCGCCGCGATCCGGTCCCAGGTCGCCCCGCCGTCCCCGCTTCGGAAGAACCCGCCCGCCCAGGAGCCCTGCGCCGTCCTCTCCGCGTGGGCGGCCAGCCACGCGCGCCGCGGGTTCCTCCGGTCCAGCTTGAGGTCGGACGGATAGATCCCCTCGAGGCCCGCCGGGCTCCACGCCTTCCCGCCGTCGGCGCTGCGCCACAGCCCGGTTCCCGCGCTCGCGGCCAGCACCTCGTCGGGGTTCTGCGGGTTCCTGGCCAGCACCGGGCCGGCCCAGCGCCTCGGCCCGTTCCCGCAGAACCGCATCGGGGCGGCAACGGACCACGAACCGCCGCCGTCCTCCGAGCGCAGGATGCCGATCTCGGGGCCCCAGTCGCTTCCCGCCGCCGCGAGCAGGACGTCGGCGTTGCGCGGGTCCGCGAGGATCCCGCGCACCTCCCGGGCCCCGGGAACGGGCGGAAAGCCCCCGTGGATCATGCGCCACGCGAACCCTCCGTTGTCGCTGCGGAACGCCCCCCCGTTGTCGGACCAGGCGTAGACGCGCTTGGGATTGGAGGGGCACAGGATTATCCCGTGGCAGTTGGCGCCGCCGCCGATCCGGGAAGAGTGCCACGCACCGTAGGCCATCGTCCTCGGGCCTACATCACCCTCCCGAAAATCGTCCAGACGGTCCCGAGGATGGCGTCCCTGGTCACCCCGCCGAACTGGCGGCTGTCGTTGCCGACCTTGCGGAAGTCGCCCAACAGGTAGTAGCGTCCCTCGGGCATCGTGATGGAGGGGAAGAAGTCCGGCTGGGGATATTCGACCCTGGGTTCGTCGGTGCCCAGGGCGCCAAGCCACGGCTCGTCGATCTTGTTGCCGTTGATGAAGACATGCCCTTCCTGCATCTCGACTGTCTCTCCCGGGAGGCCGACGATACGGCGGATCACCTGGGTCTCGGAACCCGGAATCCTCACGAGGACGATCTCGCCCCGTTTCAAGTCCCGGACCTTGAACGAGGTGCGGTTGACGAAGACGACCGTGCCTTCCTGGACGGAGGGCATCATCGCGGGCGAGGTCATGATGAACCCGACCGTGAGCCAGCCGCCGAAGGCCAGGCCGACCAAGACCACGGCGAAAAGGAAAACCCCGATCTTGACCAGTGCGTTCATCCCCGTATTCTAAGGCGAGCGGCCAGTTCGATGTGATACGTCTGCGGGAACATATCGAGGGGCACGGCCTCCTCCAGCCGGTAGCCGGCGGCCAAAAAAGCCTTGAGATCGCGCGCGAACGTCGCGGGATCGCAGGATACGTAGATGACCAGGGGCGACCGGAGGGCGATTACCGCCGCCCTCGCCTCCGGCGAGAGGCCCTTCCGGGGTGGATCGGCGATCACGCATCCGGGAACCCCCAGCCGTCCCGCCACCTCGGGGAGGATGGTCTCGACCGCCCCCGCATGCCACTCGGTCGGGATTCCGGGAACCGCCGCGGCATCAGCCACAGCGTTGGCTGGGGCGTTAGCCACAGCGTTAGCTGCCGCGTCGGCGGCCGCATCCGCCGACTCCTCGATTCCCGCGACCCAGGCCGCACGGCCGCCGCCGGCCGCCGCCAGCCCCAACACCCCGACGCCGGCGTACAGGTCGAGTATCCCGCCGGTCGTCTCCCGGGCCCACTCCCGCACGAGGTCCGCCATGACCGCCGCTACGGCGGCGTTCGCCTGGTGGAACGAAGTCAGTGAGACGCGCAACGCGAGACCCCCCACCCGCTCGTTGAGCCAGCCCCGGCCCGCGAGGACGGATGTATCGCGCCCCAGGATGGCGTTCGTGCGGCCCGGGTTCGCGTTGTGGGCCACGCCCGCGACGCCGGCTCCCTGCCGCACGAGTTCGCGCGCGATCGCCCCCCCCTGCGGGAACTCCCCGGTCGCAGTCACGAACACGACGCCGAACTCGCCCGCCGCGCTCGCGCGCACGATCAAGTGCCGGAGACACCCCCGGTCGAGCCGCTCGTTGTACCCGGAAACGCCCGCCGCGGACGCCAGCGAAACGGCCAGGCGCGCGGCCTCCCAGAGCGGCCGCGACTGCACGAGACACGTCGCCACGTCCACGAGATCGTGCGAGTCCGCGCGGAAGAACCCGGCCCGGAGCCCGTCGCGCCCCGACCGGATGGGCAGGGCGAGCCGGTTGCGGTACGCATACCCGTCGCCCGCGGCCCGGATCGGAGACACCCGGTCCGCCGCCCCGAGCGGCTCGAGGAGGCGGCGGACTATTGCCTCCTTGGCCTCCCGCTGGGCCGCCAGCGCGACATGCTGCCACTGGCACCCGCCGCAGGCCCCGAAGACGGCGCAGGGGGCGCGCACGCGGGACGG
>Ga0315281_10007638_pt1 | contig 15193 bp, 10 predicted proteins | sample YL17G07_0_MG_FD_204540 | JGI IMG/M metagenome (GOLD analysis project Ga0315281, IMG submission 204540) | Sediment microbial communities from Yellowstone Lake, YNP, Wyoming, USA - YL17G07_0 | ecosystem: Environmental > Aquatic > Freshwater > Lake > Sediment | place: USA: Wyoming | collected...
CCTCATCCTTATAAGAGAGAAAAGAGAGAATAGAAATACAGAACAATTTAGCTTTAAATAATCTTCTATTGCTATTTTTACAAGAAAAATCCGAATGTTACCATTTAGGGTTTACTTAACATATGATTCGGTTCTATGAAAAAATACAGGTTATCTTCGATGGATTGCTTTTATATAGAAGAACTCCTTAAAAAATATTATTAATATCTTGATTTACTCTGAATTTAAATTTATTAGATATATTTCATCTAAATAATGCTTTTAAACCAGAAATTATAAATTATTTTAATGGAAATAGATTTTAAAGAGCTGAAAGATTTAGAGGGATTAGAAAAAATTATTCGAAAAGAAAAAATAAAAGGCAAGAAGATTGTTTTTACTAATGGCTGCTTTGATATTCTTCATAGTGGGCACAGATATATTTTAACAGAAGCATCAAAATATGGAGATGTTGTTATAGTTGCTTTAAATTCTGATAGTTCTGTTAAAAGACTTAAAGGAGACGATAGGCCGAAAAATAATGAATTAGACAGAGCTTATGTGATAAGCGGGTTTAAAGGAGTTGATTATGTTATTATCTTTGGTGAAGATACACCTCTAAATCTCTTAAGAAGACTTCAACCTGATATTGTTATTAAGGGCGGAGCTGCTATTCCAGAAAGAGTTGAAGAAGAACGACAAATTATAGAGGGTTATGGGGGAAGAATTGTTAATCTTCCTTTAGTAAATGGGTATTCAACAACAGGAATTATTGCTAAGATAAAAAGCAGTGGTTAGGAATATTTATTAAACAAGATTTCTTTTTTGGGTTGGTTTTATATCAATAATATTTAAAATTTTTAAGGCGGGCTGATGAAAAGTTTAATTTCATATTTTTATTTTATTATTTAATCTCAAATGCTTACAGGTTCTCTTTACATAATGTTTATTAATTGTTATTTGATTATATATAAATAAAAAAGAGCTGAATATGGCTGTGTCATTTCCCAATTCCAAATTAAATATAAAGATACTAAATTGAAAAATGCCAGATAAAAAAGTTGATGAGATTTTGCAAAGATATTCCCAGAAAATAGAAAGAGAAATAAAAGGAGATGAATCTGTTAATTCCCAGATAATTCCAGGGGCCAGCAATAATATAATGAATGCGAATGGGGTTTCTGTTTCAAAAGATTATTCTCAATTCAAACAAGATATGCTGCCTGAACTTTCAAGATATGAGAAATGGGTTAAAAGCTTAGGAAGCTTTATCAGGATTAAACTTTCTGTAAAAGATGAAATCAAAATCAGCAAGCAATTAAGCGCAGCTCATTTAGATGTTATTCCAGGAGAGGTAATAAGACTTGCAATGATTAGTTTTCTTCTTGTTTTTTTTATTGGAATTTTAATAAGTGTCGCAGGATATTTGTTTACTAATAGTTTTCCAGTGTTATTCTTGTTTTTGATGTTAATCACTTCATTTTTCTTGTTTTATTATTTTTATTCTATGCCTGAAAGATTAGCAATAAAATGGAGACTAAAAGCAGGAAGCCAAATGGTTCCTGCAGTTCTTTATACTGTTATCTATATGAAACACACAAGCAACCTGGAAAGAGCAATTAGTTTTGTTGGCCAGCACATAGAAGCTCCTTTGTCTTTGGATTTCAGGAAAGTTTTATGGGATGTTGAGACCGGAAAGTTTAGTTCTATCAAAGACAGCTTAGACAATTATTTAGATTCTTGGAGAGAAACAAACATGGAATTTGTTGAAAGTTTTCATTTAATTGAATCAAGCTTATATGAACCAGATGAAAATAGGAGGATAGAAATTTTAGAAAGATCTTTAAGAGTTATTTTAGATGGGGTTCATGAAAAAATGCTAAAGTATACTTATACAATAAAGGCACCATTAACAAATCTTTATATGCTGGGGATTGTACTTCCTACTCTTGGGCTGGCTTTATTGCCTTTAGCATCTACATTATTAAATGGGATGATAAACTGGATTCATGTTTTTGTATTATTTAATTTAATAATTCCTTTTCTTGTTTTTTATTTAACATTGCAAATAATGCTAAAGAGGCCTGGAGGATATGGTGAAGCAACTTTATTAGAAAAAAATCCTTTTTATTATAAATACAAAAGCAATGCACCTTATTGGAAAGCATTTTTTATTTGTTTTCCATTTTTATTACTGGGATTAATTCCTTTAATAATGGGGTATACTCCTATTCCAGAATGGATTGGAATAAAGTCTGATTATGCTCTTGCAAGTTTAGGATTGGGAATTTTTGGGAATGGAAATTTATTTGGTTTTGAAGAAGTGAATGGAGTTATAATTGGTCCTTTTGGATTTTTTTCTTTATTATTAAGCTTGTTTATTCCTTTTTCAATTGCAATGTTTTTTGCATTAAGTTTTTCATTAAAAACAAAAGAGTTAATCAAATCCAGAGATGAAACAAAGGATTTAGAAAAAGAATTTAACAGCAGTTTATTTCTTTTAGGGAATAGGCTAGGAGATGGAATCCCTGCTGAAATTGCATTTGCAAAAGTTGCAGAATCTGCGAAAGGACAGAAAACAGAGAAGTTCTTTCAAATAGTCAACACAAATATTCAATCAATGGGAATGAGTTTAGAAGACGCTATTTTTAACCCAAAAAGAGGGGCTTTGGTTTATTACCCTTCAAATTTAATTGCAACAAGCATGAGAATTTTAATTCAGAGTGTTAAAAAAGGATTAAAGGTTGCAGCTCAAAGTCTGATGAGCATTTCAGAGTATGTCAGAGATATACAAAAGATTAATGAAAGATTAAGAGATTTATTAGCAGATGTTGTAAGTGATATGAGAAGCAATATGACTTTTTTAGCTCCTTTATTAGCAGGGATTGTTGTTGGATTAGCGAGTATGATTACAGGAATTTTAGGGCAGCTGGAGGGTCTAATGAAACTAAGCGGAGGAGATGCTTCTATTGGAAGTTTTGGAACACTTGAAGGAATTGTTGGTGAAGGTGGCTTGTTTAGTATTCAAAATATGATTCCTCCTTATTTTATGCAGATTGCAATTGGACTTTATATTGTTGAGATAATTTTTATATTAACAGGGACATTAGTCACAATTGATTCTGGTGAGGATAGATTAAAGAAAACTTATGAAATAGGCAGGAATTTAATGAGGGGGGTTGTTTTATATTTAATAACTGCTTTTATTTCTGTAATTGCTTTGTCTTTATTAGCAGGTGTTGCATTAAGCGGACTGGCTAGTGGGGGATAATTCTGGTTTTTTATAATAAACTGGACAGAAATTTAAATCTTAATGTTTAACAGAGAAAAATAAATTTTTCTTTTTTTATTCTTATTTTTTTAAAAATTAAGTATAAATAACTGATTATTATTATATTCTTATGGAAAAATATAGATTTTTAGAACTTAAGATATAAAAATCTATTGAACTAATATATTAGAAATTGTAAAGTATATTTTATGGAAGCCAAAGTTATTTATACTAAAAACTCTTTGTAAAATTGATTATGGAAAAAAAATGAGAAAAAGTTTTATTTTAATCATAATAGGAGTTTTACTATTTAATTTTACAGGTCTCGCAGGATCTGAGAATAATGTTTCGTTGAATCTGTCTGAGACTATTGAGCCTTTTTCAGAACAACCTTTCTATATAAATTTTGGTTCTAATTCTTATTGTTATGAGGAAGATGTTAAAAAATATTGTCTTTCTGGCAAAATTCCACTAGACTCTTCGGGAAAATTTGCATGTCAGCTTCAAGGTGGTTTTGGATATACGAAATATTATGATTCCATAAATATTGAAGTTTATGAAAATGACCTTCTTTTTAATGATTTTTTGGGGGGAGAATCTTTTTCTATGTATGCTTATACAAATACATGCGATTTTTTATATTTTTCTTCAAATGATTATGATAGATGTGGTTATGTTAGTGATAGTATTACTAAGCAAAGTGGAGGCACAGAAGGAAATCAGATAGAGATTTTTGCTCGAGCATCAGGTGATGATATCTCTACGTCTGAGTCCTATATAAATAATATCTATGTTTATAGCCCCGGAGAATGCAAATGTTTTTCAGGAGCTTGTTGTGACAATTCTTCAAGGCCCTACGAGCTTAAACTTTCTGGAAGCCAGCCCACAGGCTATACAGACTCTTATTTTTGTTCTGGAACAAACTCGCCGATAGGAACCAGTTACACTAACAAAAGAGATTATTATTGTAGTGGAAGTAGTACTTCTGCATTATATAAAGATTCTACAAAAGAAACTTGTGGAATTTGTGCATATTGCAAAGAAGGTTATAGTTCTTGTTTTTTTTATTACCAAGGAGAAAAATGCGGGACTAAAGATTGTGATGATCTAGATACAGCATGTAGAGATTATCATGATGTAGATAGAAAATGCACTGGAGGAGGGACTTGTAGTGATCCAAGTTGTAATAGTTATACAGATAATCCAAAACATACTTCTTGTGGTACAGGAAAAGAGTGTGATGGAAGTGGAACTTGCTTAACTTGTACGAGCCATTCATATAGTACATGTTATAATAATGATGTTTATTGGTATGATGCTTGTGATAATAGACAAGAAATATCAAAAGAGTGTGGAGAAAGTTATTGTGGTAATTGGTTTGCAGATACATGCCACGGAAACGATGTGTATGAAACCCAAACTTGTTATGATAAGGGGTGCAGAGAAGGTGGAGTGATAAGCCTAAATTGTTATATAGATACTTATGAAAATGAAAGATATATAGAAACATGTCAGTGGGGATGCACAGTTGGGCATTGTAATCCAAACCCAAATGTAGAATGTTATTCAGATTCTGATTGTCCAAGGATATATAGCAATCCTTATTGTTATGACGATGATGTTAAAAAAGAATACACAGATTATAGATGTGAAAATCCTGGAACAGAACAATCTTATTGTAAAGACATTTACCAAAGCAGTATTTATTATGACTGTGGTGAAGATAGTTACAGTAACAATTATTGTTATGACAATGATGTGTATAGAGATTTTATAGATAAAGGATGTTCTGGCGGAAGTTGTTTTGAAACAACAAATAGGCAAAAAGTTCAAGAATGTGGTGTTGATGGTTGCTCAAATAGTCAGTGTAATCCTCCTTCTTGCACAAATGATTGTTCTTCTGGACAAACAAGATGTTCAGGAAATGTTAAGCAAACATGCGGAAATTATGATGCTGATTCATGTTTAGAATGGCCTTCTTCTGCAAATGGAACAGGGAATGAGAATTGCGGAAAAGCAAGTTATTGCTCAAGTAGCACTTGCAATTCTTGTTTTTTAGGGACTGCAAATTGCAATGAAAATCCTTTAGATGTTTGTGAAATTAATATTCTAACAGATAACAATAATTGTGGCTTATGCGGGAATGTTTGTGGAACAGGAAAATCCTGTCAAAATGGAAATTGTATACAAAAATTACAAGGTGATGTCAATGGGGATTGCAAAGTAGATATTTTAGATTTAGCAAAAATCGGCTTATGCTATAATAAAGATGCTGCTGGAACATGTGCTATTGCAGACTTGAGCGGAAATAGCAAAGTAGATATTTTTGACTTGGCAGAAGTTGGCATAAATTATGGGAAAAGCTGTTGAAATAAATAATAATTTATAAGGAATAAAAATGGATAAAAAGGTTATATTTTTTTTAAGTGTTGTCTTTTTTAGTTTGATTTTTGTCTCTGGGATAAATGCTAAGGATTGTGGGGGAGCAATTGCTTGTGATTGTGGAGATACTCTGACACAAAGTCAAGTAATGTGGTATGATTTAGTTAATTGCTCCTCTAAAACACTGACAATAGGCTCAAATAATCTTGCTCTTGATTGTAATGGCCATATGATTAGAGGGGTTAATTCTTCGATAGGATATATAGATTATGGTTACGGGATTTATCTTGAAAGTAAAAATGGGGTTGTTATCAGAAATTGCAATGTAGCTGAATTTAATTATGGCATTTCTTTATATAATTCATATGACAACTCTGTTATAAACAACAATGTATCTTCTAATAAAGTGTCAGGCATCGAAACAGAATACTTATCCAATACAAAAATAATTGGGAACAATGTATATAATAATTTTCATGGAATCTCATTACTATGGGTATCAAATAGCAACTCGGTTATAAATAACACAATTTTTTCTAATCAATTGGGAGTTAGTATAATCCGATCATCAAATAATATTTTAACTGGAAATAAAATATCTAATAATGATTATGGAATCGATTATTCTAATTGGTCGTATAGTAATTTAATGCAGTATAATAATATATTTGATAATAGCATTTATAATCTTAGAAATTTCGCTTCGTACAATATCCCGGCAGAGAAAAATTGGTGGGGTATTGCTCATGAGTATGCCATAGGACTCGGCATCCGGGATTATTATGATGATTCTGCATATGGGGCAGTTGATTTTGAGCCTTACCTCTTTGGACCCTATGAAAATGGAAACGAATATCCAATGGTTTCTGATTTAGAATGTCAATCTGGCAATTTATGGGGCGATTGTAAACAGCTGAAATATAATGATATTTTAACAAAAGTTAGTTTCAAGTGCAGTGACCAAGATGGTTTAGTTGTTAAAACTATTTTTACTTTAAGAGAGGTTTCAGGTTACAATATGATATTTTCTGGAGAAGGGACTTCTGATTCAGGTTATTGGCTCTATGATAATGAAGACATCCAATTAAATTATGATGCAATGGTTTTATCAGTTTCATGTATCGATAATAAAAATGCGGAAACAATTTTAACAAAAAACTGGCTTTTAAGAAAAGGAATGTCTAATTCTTTAATTTTCTATGAAAGCTTTGATGATATAGACTCTATATTCTCTAATAACGGAACTCTTTATGGTATAGCAAGAGCTGTCGATGGTATTATGAATACTGCAATTAACTTCAGTGTAAATAAGAAAGTCTGTTACCCTATTTCAAATAATCTTAACATCTCAAATGGAACAATAGAATTCTGGGTTAGGCCTCCATTGGGTAATGGTTATGGGTTTTTTGATATTGGTTATTTAAGCGCACCTAATTCATGGGGCATCTTTAAGAATGCAAATTATGCAATTATGGAAGTTAAAAATTATATGAATGTTTATGACCAGGCATGGAGCCCGAATAGTTGGGCTTTTGACGAAAAATGGCATTTTGTTGCAGCTCCTTGGGAAAGAGTCAATAACATCACTTACTTCAAGATATGCTTAGATGCAGAATGCAAAGAGGAATATGATGGCATCATGCCAGATAGCTTTCCTAATCTCACAGGAAAATTTTGCGTTGGGTGGAATGGGTGGTATGGTTATTCAAAAAGCGTGATGGATGAATTTAAAATATTTAATTATGCAAAATCAAACCAAGAGATATATGAAGATTATTTGAAATTAGCAAACGAGACTTTTATAAATTATACAAAAAAACAGTGTGTTATGTACCAGCCAGAAAGCAAAGGGAAAGTAAAAATTAATTGTTCGGGATTGTATGTTAATGGCAAACCTTTTACAGCGAAAGGGGTTGGTTATCAGCCAATACCTATAGGAAAAACAGCAACTTCTTTAACAGACAAACAGCAAATGTATGATGATGTTGGTATAAGAAAAAGAGATTTTCCTTTGTTGAGGGAAATGAATGCAAACACCATAAGAACATGGGGGGAGGTAATGAACAAAAGCTGGTTAGATGATTTGTATAATAATGGAAAAAATCCTATTTACGTTGTCATGGGATTTTGGATTAATTGCAATGAAAATTATGCTGATTCTGCAATAAGACAAAAGTATATAGATGCATTTAAAGCTTATGTTTTAAAATATAAAGATAATCCTGCTGTTTTAATGTGGGGTTTGGGGAATGAAAACAATTATGGTTATTGTTCAAATGAAGCTTATCTTCCTTATTTTTATTCTTTGGCAAATGAGTTAGCTAAAGCTGCATATGAAATCGAGGGAGAAAATTATCATCCTGTTGGAATAATAAGCGGAGATTTAGGGTATATAGGGCTTAAAGAGTTTAACGCAGATGATGCTTCTTTAAGTTATATAGATTATTGGGGGAGCAATGTTTATCCAGGGAAAACATTTGGTGACTGGTTTGATAGATACTCTTCTTTGTCTGGCAAGCCATTATTTATTTCAGAATACGGGATAGACGCCTTAAATAACACAGATAAAAAAGAATATGAAGGCATACATTCAGAATGGATAGTCAGGCAGTGGAGAGAAATAAATAAATCCGATGTAACAATGGGCTCGACTTTAATGGCATATTCTGATGAGTGGTGGAAAGCTGGAAACTATTGGACTCACGATTATGGAGGTTATTCTACTTCGAGCCACCCTGATGGTTTTTCAAATGAAGAATGGTGGGGAATTGTTAGAGTTAAAGATAATGGTTCATCCCCAGATATAGCTGAGCCAAGAAAAGTTTATTATGATTTAAAATTAGAATGGTGTGAAAGTGTTACGGGAGATGTTAATGGAGATAAAAAAGTTAACATCTTTGACCTTGCAAAAATTGGATTATGCTACAATAAAGATGCTGTTGGAGCTTGTGAAGTAGCTGACTTGACTGGCGATGGAAAAGTTAACATATTTGACTTAGCGACTGTCGGTTTGAATTATGGGAAGAGCTGTTGAGATAAAGAACAATAAAAATATCAGCAAGATTTAAATTAAAAAAGATAAGAGAAAAATATTTTCTGATATGACTTTTAAATAATAACAAAATTTAAAAACAGAAAAGATATAATAAAAAAATGAAAAAGGCCTTTGGGAAAGTAGTTTTAATTGCTTTAATTTTATCTTTAGTATTAATTTCTGCATTTTCAGTTGTTTCTGCTGCTACTACTCTTTATGTTAACCCTGAAAATAGCATTGTAGAACCTAGCCAAAATTTTCAAGTTTCAATTGATATAAATACAGACGATGGAGTTTATGGAACATCTTTTTTAGTTTATTTCAATCCCTCTGTTGTTCAGGCTTCAGATGTAATTGAAGGAAATTTTTTAAATAAAGATAGTAATTTTACTTCTTTAAAAATGTGCAAATTAGGATTTCCTGAATTATGCCCTAAAATTGATAATGTTCAAGGAACAGTTGAATTTGTAAATACCAGATTAGGGGATGTACCAAATATATTTGGCAGCGGAAGTTTAGCTGTTATTAATTTTACATCTTCTAGTTCAGGAATTAGCAATTTATCTCTGGATAATGTAATTGTTCTTAAAAGAGTAAGTAGTGATGCTGTTGAGATTCCATCTGCCCTTAGAAATGGCATAATAAGAATAAACAGAATTCCTTCAGCAACAAATCTCTTGTTAAGCCCTTCAAATCCTCACACAATTGATAATTTACAAGCATCTTATACATATTCAGATTCTGATGGAGATGCAGAATCTGGAAGTGAGATAAGATGGTATAAAAATAGTGTTTTGCAGACAGTTTATAATGATAAAAAAACCGTGCCAAGTTCAGCCACAACAAAAGGAGAGAAGTGGTACTTCACAATTAGGCCAAAAGATGGAATAAGTTTCGGAAACTTAGTAACTTCACCCAATGTCACAATACAAAATTCTGCTCCGACAATAAACTGGTTTTCTCCTGTAGAATTGATATTAAAAATAAGAGAAGGCTCTTCTTTGTTATTTAATCATACTTCAAGTGACCCTGACCAAGACAGTTTATATTACTCTTGGAAATTGGATAGTACAGAAAAAGCCACAAGCAAATCATGGGCTTTTTCTTCAGCAGTTGGCAATTGTGGAATGCATATGATAAAACTAATAGTTTCTGATTCACAAGCAAATATTTTTAAGGAGTGGAATATTACTATTTTATTGCGGGGAGATGTTATTATTAATAATAAAGTTGATATTTTTGATTTAGCAAAAATTGGCTTATGCTACAGTAAAGATGCTGCTGGAACTTGTGAAGTGGCAGATTTAACAGGAGATAGAAAAGTCGATATTTTTGATTTGGTAACTGTAGGATTAAATTATGGGCGGGGCTGTTAAAATAAAAAATGGTTTATAAGGAATAAAAATGGATAAAAAAATTTTAAGTTTAGTTATTTTAATAACTATGGTTGTTATACTAACGCTTGGCTTAATAAGCTGGCAAATTGGTTTTGCTGTTAAAGAAAATGCAGGCGACGAGAAAGATACCAAAGGAAATTTAAGGCTCATTAGTCAAACAAATAATTTAGATAATGAAAATGTTGCAACTGCTGGTAAAATAATATTAAATCCTATAGACGAAAGTATAAATAATGGAGGGGGAGGCAGCAGAAGAAGTGGAGGTGGCAGCAGTTCTAGTGATGAAAGTACAAATACAGGAGGGAATACAAATCCTAATCCTACACCCGAGCCAGAAAAACCAAGTGTTGAAATTTTTATAAGCCCTGCTGCATCAAATCATGCCAAAGGCAATGAATTTATTATTGAGGTTAATATTTCAACTTTAGAAAAAATTTATGCAGTTGAATTTTCACTTAATTTTAATCCCAAAATTTTAGAAATAATTGAAGTTGGCGAAGGAGGTTTTTTAAAGCAAGATGATGCAAGCACAAGCCTGAAAATATGTGAGCAAGGATTTAAAGAATTATGTCCTATTATAAATAATACATCTGGATTAGTTAAAGTTTCAAATACGCGTTTGGGTGCAACAACAGGGGTTTCAGGGCAAGGAAGTTTAGTGGAAATTAAATTTAAAGCTAAAAATTCAGGGAGCAGCGATTTAATTCTCGATGAAATTAAAATAGCAGATACGAGTTTAGAAATAGACAAATTCAACATAGAAAAAAATAATGGAGAAGTTATTATAGTCTAATGCTATAATAACACTAATGAGAAGCATATTTTGAAGAAAAGTAAAATTTAAATACAATAAAGGATAAAGAATAAGATGAAAGGGAAAAAGATTGTGGCATTAAGCCTTTTTCTGCTTGTAACACTATTATTTTCTAATTTTGTTCTTGCTTCTAATGCTAAAGAGCTAGCCTTAAAATTAAATAGATTAGATTTGATGGATGGAGATGTTAATGCAGATGGCAAAGTAGATATTTATGATTTAGTTGCCATAGGCTTAAATTATGGGAAAACAGAAGCAGATGCAGACTGGAACTGGAAAACTGATGTTGCTAATACAGTCGGAGAAATTGATATTTTCGACTTGGCAGAAGTTGGATTAAACTATGGTAAGACATATACTCAGAACATTGAAGACCCTGTTTTTATTTCTCCAGAAAGCAAAAATGCTGTAGTTCTAAGTGAGTTTTCAATTAATGTAAGTATTTCAACTCCTGCAAATGTATATGCTCTTGATTTTGAATTGAGTTTTGATCCTTCTCTTGTTCAGGTTTTGAATATAAAAGAAGGAAATTTCCTGAAAAAAGACGGGAAGACAACAAGTATGTCTTTATGTGAATTAGGAGCACTTCCTGAATTTTGCCCTGTGATAAACAATACTTCTGGCAGAATAGAGTTTGCTAATTCAAGATTAGGAACAGAAACTACTGTTACAGGCGATGGAACACTTGCTGTGATTAATTTTAAAGCTTTTAATTTAGGAACAAGCCCTTTAAATTTTATTAGTTTTAGTGCAGTTGACAATAATTTAAATGAGATTATTATTTCTACGATAAATGGCACAATAAATGTTATTAATGAGCCAAACGAGCCTCCAGTTTTATCTGGAATTCCAGACAAACAAACAGATGAGAATACTGCCCCTCCTGCAAATTGGGTTGATTTATATCCTTATGCGAGCGATGTAGAAGACCCAGATACTTCTTTAACATTCTCAATAGTTTCGCAGACTAATTCTGCTTTAATTAACTGTTATATCTCTTCGAACAGATATTTAAGCTGCAATAAGCCTGCTTTAAATCAGAATGGTTTTAGTGATGTTATAGTTAAAGTGATAGATACAAAAGGAGCAAGCGCTACAGATACAGCGAGAATAGTTGTAAGCTCTGTAAATAGCCCTCCTATAGCTTATGATGATAATGCTGTAACTAATGAAGATACTCTGATTACAATAGATGTTTTAGCTAATGATATTGATGTAGAGGGTGCAGTAAATCTGGATAGCATAACAACTCAACCTTCCCATGGAAGTGCAGTAATTAGCGAAGGCAAAATAAGATATACTCCTACCAAAGATTATTATGGAACAGACAGCTTTGTATATAAAATTAGAGATGCTGATGGAGCAACAGATACTGCAACAGTATCTATAACTATAAATTCAGTTAATGATGCGCCGGTTGCATACAACGATAATGCTATAACAAATGAAGATACTCTGATTACAATAGATGTTTTAGCCAATGACAAAGATGTTGACAGCAGTTTAACACTATCAAAAATAACTGCTTCACCACTTCATGGCTCAGCAAGCATACAAAGCAATAAAATATACTACACCCCAAATATAAATTATTATGGTATAGACAGCTTAGAGTATGAAGTTAGTGACAGCATGCTAACAGATACAGCAACAGTTAGCATTACAATAAATTCAGTAAATGACAAACCAAAAATAGATAGCTACTCCCCTTTAACAAATCCATCTATACAAGAAAAACAAAATCAAGGGTTTAGTATTACAGCATCTGATGAAGATGGCGATGTATTAACGATTAAATGGTATTTAGATGGACAAGAAGTTGCATCAGGAAATAGCTATAATTATATATCTGATTATGCTTCTCAGGGAATGCATGAAGTTAAAGTTGTGATTAGTGATGGAAAAGCTACAACAGAGCATATATGGCAGTTAACAGTTCTTGATATATACACAAGAATTTTCTTAAAGGCAGGAAACAATATATTCTCTTTGCCAAGAAATCAAGAAAAAAGCTTTAATGAACTAGGCACAAATTGTAATGTTGTCTCTGAAGGGGGGAGAGCAGATTTAGCTTACTACACTCCTAGTGGGGAGAATATAAGCTCAGAAAATTATGTTTTTATAGGATTAAATGAAATTTTATATCCAGGACAGGGTTATTTTGTTAAAGTTGTTAATGATTGCTATGCAGAAATGAGTGGAGGAAGCGTTACAATTAGCGACCTTGGTTATATCGGGACAAAACAATTAAAAACAGGATGGAATCTTGTGGGAGCACCAACAAATGCACAAAAATTTAATGCAGGAACTTGCCAATTATTTGGGGGTGTTGGAATACTTAAATATGCTTATGATGTGAATAGCTGCCAGCAAGTAGAAGGATATAATGGTGGCTATGCTTATTGCTCTGTTGAAGGAGGAATAAGCAGGTGCAGATGCCAGGTGAATAATTTTGAGCCAGGACTTGGCTACTGGATTAGAACTGCAAATGAATGTGTATTATGAAATATAGAAATATTTAAAAAGTTTAGATAGAGTTTATTATTACTTTAAAATTATAACAGATTAAGATGGTTGAAGCAAAAAAAGCAAATTTTTTACAGAGGGCATTAATAGAAGCTGGGAGATACGCGGCTCTTGCTGGTTCTTTATATGCAGGTACAGGGTGTGCTTCTTCATATACTGAGTTTCATCGCAGACTTTTAGGATTAGATCTTGTTGGGGCTGTTAAAGCACCTTATGAGAAAGCAGATTCACAACTTGAGGGGACACTCAACTTGGCTGGAATAATTGCTGTTGATGTTGGATTGGCACTTCTTATAGGAATCGCAGCCGGAGGAAGTGGTGGTGACCATCATAAAGCAGCTCCAGCAAGTCCAGGACCAACTCCACCAGACCCATTTTAAATTTCTTTAAAGGATTAAGTATTTAAATATATTTGGCTTTTTTTGATGATGAAATATAAGTTTCTTGAGCATACTGCAGATATTAAATTTCAGGCATTTGGGAAAACAATTGAAAAAGCTTTTGAAAACTCTGCTTATGCTTTGCAAGAGGTTATTACTGAAAAAATAAAAATAAAGCCAGTAATCAAAAAGAAAATTGAAGTTGAAGGAAGGGATAAAGAAGCATTATTATACAATTTCCTGGAAGAATTCTTATTCTTGTTAGATTCTGAAAACTTTGTTTTAAGCAAGATTAATAAAATAAGTATTAAAGAGCAGGATAACAAAGAATATAAATTAATTGCAGAAGTGATAGGAGATAAAGCAAGGAATTATAAATTTACAAATAATGTTAAGGCTATAACTTATAATGAAATGTTTGTAAAGAAGGAAGGGAAAGTTTATATATGTCAAGTGGTAGTGGATGTGTAAAATGGGATTAGTTAGAAGGCAAAGGGTTGGCGAAGGTATGTATATTACTGGAAGAAATAGAAATATTGAAATAACAATATTGAGTATAAGCGGAGAGGAATCAAATAGAAAAGTTAGATTTAAAATAAAAGGAAATAATGGACCAGATGACCTTGAGTTATCGGCTAGCCAAGGATATTTTAATTTAACTGAAGATATTAGAATAGAAGTTAGTAACAAAGCAGTTAGAACTGATTTTGTTGCGATTAATTATGATGCACCAAGAGATTACAAATTTAGAAGGCGAGAGAATGAAAGAGACACAAGACTATATGATGAAAGAGACACAAGACAATCTAAAGCAAGAGTTCAAAATACTCCTCACCCTGTTGGTTTTTATTGTAGAACAGAAAAGGGGTCAAGACGCAAAAGCGACACAGTATGAAACTATAAAAACTCTTTTTGCTTTTTAATGATATGGAAATTAAAAAAATAAATGATTTGATGTGGAAAATAGAAAAAACCGGGGCTATGAAAGTACCGATTATAGTTTTTGCTTCTGAAAAATTATTAGAAAAAATGAAAGAAGACGATACTTTTAAGCAAGCTGAAAATACAGCCTCTCTTCCAGGCATAATAAAAAATATGATTGTTTGCCCAGATGGCCATATGGGGTATGGGGTACCCATAGGAGGAGTTGCTGGATTTGATTTAGATTCTGGAATAATTTCACCTGGAGGAGTTGGATTTGATATAGACTGTTCAGTTCGCCTTTTAAAAACAAACTTAAAAATTGAAGATTTAAATGATAAAAATAAAAAAGAGATTCTTCATTCTTTATTCAGGGCAGTTCCATCTGGAGTTGGAAGAGGAAGCAATTTAAAAATTAATTATAATGAATTAGATGAGGTTTTGAAAAAAGGTGCTGAATGGGCTGTTGAAAATGGTTATGGATCTAAA
>Ga0315281_10007639_pt1 | contig 15192 bp, 9 predicted proteins | sample YL17G07_0_MG_FD_204540 | JGI IMG/M metagenome (GOLD analysis project Ga0315281, IMG submission 204540) | Sediment microbial communities from Yellowstone Lake, YNP, Wyoming, USA - YL17G07_0 | ecosystem: Environmental > Aquatic > Freshwater > Lake > Sediment | place: USA: Wyoming | collected...
GGTCTCCAGAGAATGTTATCGCCTGGTTCATGAAACAGCAAAAGAACAAGGAGAAATCCAAATTGTCCCACAAGCGAAAATGGCTGAAGGATCATCCGTCATGAATCATGTAACCGGCGTTGTAGTGGTAGGGGCGGCCCTCTGTGGCCGCCCCGGCCTCGCTCCGCGAAGCGGGGCGGGCCCGACCCGGGATCCCCCGGCTACCGCAGGCAGGCTTCCGTCCCCCCCTAACGGGAGGCAGAGAACGGGGAGAGGGGGGTGAGGGGGCAAGGGTGACAAAATCGGTGTAATCGGTTTTTAATCTTTTAATCAGAGAGTCCTTCGATTTTTGAGACAGGTCTCAAAAATCTCAATTTTTTTTCTTGACAAAGATTTTTTAATATGTTAATTCCTTCAAAAATAAAAGCCGAGACTAATCCATTGGAATCAGAAGAAAATCTTATTACGGAAGGGGGTGATGATTGGCTAATTTAGAGGTAAGTGATTGATTCATCTCTTCTATGGAATAGAGGTATAGAAATCATAACAAAGGAGGTGATGGACGAAACATTTAGAGAAGGGAATCAAAGAAAGATTGGTTAAAGGGATTTAAAACTTAATTTTGATAAATTAAAAAAGAGGAGGAAAAAGATGATGAGATATCTAAAAATTTTGTTTTTGAGCATGGTTGTTGTAGGGCTCATAGCGGTTCAAGCAGGTGCCCTTGTAAATAACGATGGATTGACCGCTGGTTACGCAACGGCACCTCTAATTAGAACAGTCGCTATTGAGAGGGTTTCTCCCACAACTGGCTATACGGATGATTATAGCCATTTTGATGTAAGATTAACACAAGCTACCGCTGCTGGTCAATCGATCAGCTTCTCCGTTTCTGGTGGAGCTACCTTTAATACCCCAACTGCATTGAAACTATGTAACATCGCTGCTCAAGCCACACCGCATACCGCAACAGACGCCCAACTTCAGGCTGCCCCTACAACGATTAGCGGTGACAACACACAAATATCTTATACACTTGCAGCACCCCGGGCTGTCGGAGACGTGATTTATATCTCCAAAACTTGCGGTATACCAGTAGCAGGTGACCTATACATCAATCTTCCGGCAGCTATGACTGCTGCTTCGATTCTTAGGGTGTCCACAGCCTCATCCGTGGTTGCTGACGCCGCAGCTACAAGTACCATCTATACAGGTTTTCAGCAGTTCACTATAGGAGCTGTTGGTGGAACCTTTAATGTTATTGATGTCAACAAAGACCTCAAGATATTTCTTCCAACAGCACCGAATGATGTGCGTTCCAGATGGGGAGGATTCGCAGTAGTAAACAATGCTGGAACAATCACTGCACTGAATTTCGCAACTGCTCAGGTTACCATCACTCTCACTGGAGACATGACTGGCATAACCAGTATTCAGTTAGTCAATACTGGTTTGACCACAGTCGTAGGTACTTTTGCCATTGGCACAGGCACAGCAACAGCAACAATAGGGCTTCCTGGCATTATTGCAGCAGGTGGCTTAGACATTCTCATCACTATCGACAACACATCGATAAAGGATAATAGGGCGTTTAATCTGGGTATGACTGTTTCCACTGGAAACGATATCGTTAAGGGTGTCACACTTCTCGATACCAATGCAACTGCTTTAGTTGGAGTGGTGCAACCAGGCAACAGGGCCATTCTCTGGGTTACAAATGGTGTCCAGTTCATTGTTCCTTACACCAGGTCCGATGCATCCTTGGGTATCTCTACGTCCATTCGTGTAGAGAATGTGTGTGGTGCAGCCAGGAATTACTGGCTACTTGTCAATAATCCCGCTACCGGTGTATGGACGATGATCAAGTCTAAGCAACCCATAGCTGCTGGAAGCGTCACGATATTTACGGCGAGTGGCATCATGACAGATGCTGCAGCTATTGTAACCCTCCCTGCAACAGGATTTGCCACAAGGGTTGTTGTTGACGAAGTCAATAACCCCCAGAACGTGGCAGCCTATGCAAACCAGTTTATTGGTGGCTTTTACAGAACTATTCAGGTCCTGAAAAACGCAGGTTGGTTCGATTAATTTTGCAGTTCAAAAAAAGGCGGGCAAAAGCCCGCCTTTTTTTTGGCTAATTGTAATTCGCTTTACCCTGTCTTGACATCTTTGCCCACTTGTAATACCTTTTGTTAGCAGATCCTCTACTTAAATCTTTGAATATTATGAAAATACTAATCATAACAGAGAATTTTAAGACGGGTGGTCTTGAGACTCAGATCATGGGATTTTGTAGACATCTGAGAAACTCAGGACATGAGATTTATCTTATTTCAGGCATTGGAAGCAGGACATTTCCCCTCAGGGAGATTATTGGTCACAATGTCCTTGAAGTGGATATGAGACCTAATTTACCCACAAAAGAGGCGATTCAATCGTTAAATAGAATAGCCTCTTATGCGAAAGAAGTAGAACCTGATATTTTCCATCTTCATCCCTTCACAAGCATCTTCTATGGAGGCATTGCAGCAGCAATCCTTCGCAAACCATATATCGTTACCCTCCATGGCCCCTTAAGTTTAACCTACGGTTACAGTGCCACTTATCGACTGTTTTTAGAGATCATATTAAAAGATGCATGGAAGGTCTTCTGCGTTTCGAAAGAGGTGTCTGAAAGGCTAAAGTTAATAGTGTCAAATTGTCAATACGTTATTCTACCAAATGCTATCGACATTGACCGATTTAAACCAGCTCAATATACCCCTGATGGAGCAGTTGCACTGGTCTTGCGACTCGATTATGACAAACTACCAGGAATAAAACATTTCTTAAAGTTATGGGCCTTTCTTCCTGAAGAACTGCGAAAACCTGTCCATATTTTTGGAGACGGCCATGCCAAAAAGGAACTTGAAAGATGGATGGATGAAGAATTGGTTAGGCCCGATTGGATAACCCTTAGAGGCCATGAGGATAATCTGGAAAAAGCGCTCGCATCAGGTTACTCGGCGGTTGCAGGGATGGGCAGAGTTATCCTTGAGGCCTTAGCAATGGAACTTCCGGCAATACTTGTGGGATATGATGGAACAAAGGGAGTCGTTAACCTCGATAATATCGGACATCTTGCATATAGGAATTTCTCAGGACGATATCTCCCAAGTATAGAAGATCTAAGAGATGAAGATAGTGGAAAGATATCTAAAGGTGAGGAGGAGAGGGGCGAAAGCATATTATCCTCCGGAAATATGGATGAGGCTAATACGTTATCAAAGTGCAAAATAAGGCCTCCCATTGAAGAACGTTATTTCCCCACGGAGGAGAAATTACGGGCCTATTTAGACCGTGGTGGAGCTGAACAATCCGTTATGCATATGAAACAGATATTATCTGCCGTTCCCGAACTCGCTGAACAGGATGTGATCTGTGATATCGGTTGTGCAAATGGGGCCGGTTCGAAATACCTATCTGAAAATGTAAAGGGCACTGTACTTGCCTTCGATTTATGGAATTGGCCACCCGAGTTGCTGGAATATAATGTTCATCAGGGCCTGGATCTTTACAATCCCTCCACCTGGGATATCTTTCCCGAAGGTAAAACATTTCTATTGAGCCATACGATCGAACATCTTGAAGATCCGTGGGCAGTTTTAGATGGGCTAATAGAAATAAAGAAGCCCAGCATGGTCGTGATAAATGTCCCTTGTAACGAGGTTATTTCTGAAGAGGCAAAGCCCCCTGAACACCTTCACTCATTCAATGGTTCTGAACTTCGGCAATGGGCAGTTAAATCCAATGCAAAAAGCTTAAGAATTTCCAATGTTCCCATCCCAGGAACAAACAATCTTAGCCTCATAGCAGTATTTTTCTTTGAGAGGTATGAGCTTTCGAAAGGTGCAATAAGGCTGGCAGAGGAAGTAAAAATTGTGGCTCAGGGGAATGAAAGGTCCTCACTCAGAAAGTGGGTTGAAGAAAATGCAAATGAGAATACGATATTGCTTCCGTACATTAAGGAAATCCAAAACCCTGGAATAACAGAATATTGGTGGACTGAGGCTTTATTGTCCTCTATCGGAGAAGCAGATGATATATCGCTTTTTGGTGATAAGGTATTTCATTATCTTCTCAATAACCTCCCACAAAATCAGTCAAATTATCATTGGGCAAATCTTTATCTGGCAGGTAAGCTTAATCAGACCATAGCAGAGAAGGACAGCATCTGGAATCAGCTCAACCAGATCATTATGGGGAGAAATGGGCTGAGCAGGCAGTTAAACCAGACCTTAGCAGAGAAGGAGAGCATCTGGAATCAGCTCAATCAGATCATTGCCGAGAAAGATGCTTTGAGCAGCCAGGTTGCCCAACTCATGGCCGAGAGAGATGCCTTGAGCAGCCAAGTTGCCCAGGTCACTTCAGAAAAAGATAACGTATCCCACATATTAAACGGAATATACACAAGCGATTTCTGGAAGGTAGCGAGCTTGTATTACAGAGTGAGGGACAGGTCAATTGTATTAAGAAGAATTTATAACGTTTTAAAGTGGTTGAAGAGAAAGATAAAAAGCAGTCCTTACCCCGAATACCTTTCAAAATTTAGGTCCTATGCCAAAAGATATGGGATAAGAAAGGCGATTAAGAAGAGCTTATTAAAGATTATTGGTAGAGATCGTTCTAAAATTGTTATCTCTGCCATAGAGGAAGAGCGTGATAGTTCAATATCTGGTGTTTATGCAGGAGGCATAAAAGACAGGGTGAGCGTTGTTCTCCCTGTTTACAATCAGGTAAATTATTTAAAAGAAGCCATTGAGGGCGTTTTAAATCAGATCTATGAAGATATTGAACTGATCGTAATAAATGATGGTTCCACCGATGGCGTTGAAAAAGTACTGGATATGTATGTAACCCATCCGAAGGTGAAGATTTTTACACAGGAGAATCAAAAGCTACCAAGGGCACTTAATAATGGTTTTGAACATGCAACAGGTGAGTTTTTTACCTGGACATCGGCTGATAATATCATGCTTCCAAACCAGATTGAGGAACTTGTCAGATTCCTTAAGGAAAACCCAGATGCCGAGATGGTATTCTCAGATTATCAGGCTATAAATGATCGAGGGCTGCCCCTCAATGACCCCACATTCAGACCACATAATCAGGATAAAGGTGATCGTAGTATAATGAGGCTTCCTAATATTGTTACTTTTGAAAATCTACATGACAGTGGTGATAATTTTATTGGTCCAAGTTTCATGTACCGGAGGCATGTGGCAAAGATTATCGGAGACTATGCCCATGACACTTTTGGGGGAGAGGACTATGACTATTGGTTGAGACTGAACAGCCTGTTTAAGATAAAACATCTGAATAAGATTCTTTATAAATACAGGGTCCATGAAAACACACTGAATGCCAGAGCAAAAGAATTGAATCTTTTCGAAAATATCAGGAGGCTTTTGGAGCGTGACAGGTTAAGGAGGGACTTCTATCAAAAAGGATTTAATATTATTTGGGTTGGCTTTGAACGGCAGAGCGGTCAATTAGATGTTGATGATAAAATCCTTCTTGTTTTTAAGTACTCACTGAAAAAAGATTCAGAGGCTATTAAAAATCTTGGAAGGTCAAATGTTGCCTCAGTATGTGTCGTAGATGCGGAGATGGATGAATACTCGATTGATGACGAGATCTTAAAAGTCAGTGATTATATTATAACCACCGACCTTGATAACTTTGATGTGCTTTATCCTTTATATGGAAATAAACTATTTAATGTTGGGAATATAGAAGGCAATCTTGAGCTCCTTGTTAAAATGGCTAATAGCAACCTTTTTAACAGGAAAATGAAACTTTCATATGAGAAAAAGCCTGCTTCTATTTATTTTGAAAACAGAAGGCTGAACATTGCCTTCCAGGTTGAGAATTTCGACAAAGGAGGGCTGGAGCAGGACGTATACGATCTGGCAACACATATCGACAGAGAACGGTTTAATTTATGTGGTGTGATTGTGGTTAATAGGGTCGGTCTGATGGGGGACAAGCTAAAGTCAAAGGGAATAGATGTCCAGCAAGTGAACAACAATTTAGATGCCTATAAAAGCGTATTAAAAAACAAAAAAATAGATATAGTTAATTCACATTATAGTTATTTTGGTCTGGACAAGGCATCAGAATTAGGCATAGGTGTTATTGAAACCGTTCAAAATAATTATACATGGCTGGATTCTGAAAAGATAAAAGAGATTAACTATTTAAGTAAAATTGATAAATATATTGCCGTCTCGAAGCAGGTGAGAAACTACCACAGGAGAAGGTTTGGAATACCTTCTGGAAGGATTGAGGTTATCCCGAACGGCTTAAATCTTGAGGGATTAAATGAAACAGGGAGGAGCAAATTTACCCGAAATAGCCTTGGGTATAATGAGAGTCATTTTATCTTCCTCAATGTGGCGTCCTTTAATGGAATTAAGTGTCATCATCTGATGATCTCAGCGGTAAAGGAACTTATAGGCAATTATCCTAATATAAAATTGATATTTATAGGCGATATATTAGATAGAGGGCTCTATAATGATATCTGGGGGAGAATAAAAGCGGAAGCACTCGAAGGAAATATCAAGATTATGGATTTTCTTGATAGACCACAGTTAAAAGACATCTATCTGATGGCAGACTGTTTTATCCTTCCTTCTATCCAGGAAGGTTGGAGCGTTGCTGCTATGGAGGCTATGTATTTTAGCCTTCCGCTAATTTTAACGGATATTGGCTCGGCAAGGGATATTATCGATAATAACGATATAGGAATAATCGTGCAGAATCCTTATAGAGACATCTTAAATCTTTCTCCTCACGATCTTGTAGAGCTCTCTAAACCCAGATCATCTGGGAATTTATCAGACCTTAAGAAGGCAATGCTAACCATATATAAAAATAGAGAATTGTGGGAAGAAAAAGGCAGAAAAGGAAGGGATAAGGTCTTAAATGAGTTTAGCATCGAAAAAATGGTCAAGAGATATGAAGAGCAATTCATACGCACTTATTATCTCTATAGGAAAGAGTAGTATTGCTTTGGCCATATCGAGTTTCGTTAGAAAAATTCATTTTTTGGAATACCACCCTCTTTGTGGTATGTTGTAGACAACATTCTAAGATCAGAGTCAAGAAGTAATCCAAAATTGTTAGGAAAGGAACGGATAGAAAAGGGGTTCTCAATCGCTGTAGAAGAAATTGAAGCCATGGAAAAGCTGCCAAACCATTCCCTATACGAAATCGAGACCGTTAACTCCAAACTAAACCAGATGATTGCAGAGAAGGAAGTATTGGTTAATCAGCTTACGCAGGTCATAGCAGAAAGAAACAGCATTCGTAATCAATTAGGTCAGACAATAGCCGAAAAGGACTCGTTGAGGAGGCAGTTAAATTATACGAAATCGCTTTTAAATGGTATATACGCAAGCGATTTCTGGAAGGTGGCGAGTTCATACTATAAAGTAAGGGACAGTTTAATTGTATTGAGAAGGATTTATGACTTTTTCAAGTGGCTGAAGAGAAAAATAAAAAACAGCCCATGCCCTGAATATATTTCAAAATTTACGTTATATGCTAAGAGACACATACTAAGAGCAGAGATCAAAGAAAAGCTTAAGATTAATAACATAGGTTACTCGAAAGCTGTTATGTCTGCCACAGAAAATGCCGCGAAGGATGCGACGGCCCAGATTGAAACCCTCGCCGTGCGGAGCATGGATGTTCAACTTAATTACCTCTGTAATGCAGATTGTTTTTTCTGTACCGTTAAAAGCAAGGATTATCATCCTTCAATAGATTTTAAAGCCTTCCAGAGCATTGTCTCTCATGTCCATATGAAAACAGTGGAAGAATTGGTCTTGACAGGAGGAGAACCGACTGTCAATAATGGCCTCGACCAAATATTACGATTCACTTATGAAAAATATCCCCAGACAAAAGTAAGGCTGATAACCAATGCAATTCATTTGCCGGGTAATCTAATGGAATCTTTATTTTTGGGGAATGTGGCAAGTATCCATATAAGCATCAATGCGTCAAATAGAGAGGATTATTGCAGAATTATGGGAGTAAACAAGTATGAAAGAGTAACTCAGAATATCCGTGCAATAATTAAAAAGCGGACGAATATCAACTCAACCATTCCTGCTGTCCTTGGGTCACTCGTGCTTGTGAAACAGAATATCAGCAATATAGTCCCTTTTGTGACGATGGGTAAAGACCTTGGTTTAGATTCGGTATATGTCTTGAGTGCTGGTCTTTCTCCAGAGCTTTTGGATAGTGCAGTCGATGACCAGGAAACCATAAAAAAGATATTCGATCAAGCAAAGGAAGCCTCTAAAGAAAAAGGAATTCCATTGGTGTTGTGTGAAGGTATTGGAAAGCCAGAAACTTGCAAAGAACCTTGGAGGAAAATATTTGTCGGTGCTCGAGGTGAAGTAAATCCATGTTGTGGTTATGATTTCAACATCTCAAAGGATCATCTCCTGAGAGGCAACCTACTGCAGCAGGACCTTAAAGATTTCTGGTATTCGGGCTTATACGATGCCCTTCGAAAAGGATTGTCGGCTGATGATCCTCTGCCCGGTTGCAGGGCATGTTACAAACAGATGTTTTCCCAGGGTTAGAGAGGAAACCATCAAACCGGGTATAGGGAAGAGTGTATGATAGGTTTGACCGAAAGGTTGAAAAGCATTTTGCGGCTGGGCCTTAAGCCCTATCGAAATGAATATTCGACTACTGCCGATTTAATAGAAAAGGCCCGTAGTTCTGGGGATCCTTTCAGTGGGGCACCCTACTACGACATTGCCGAACCAGATATGGAATGGCAATGGGAAACGCTCATCTGGCCTATGATTCAAGGGCTTGATTTCAGCGGTGTAATCGATCTGGCTGCGGGGCATGGCAGGAACAGTGTCAGGTTGCGTGAACATGCCGGTTGCCTTTTCATTGTAGATATTAATCAGGAATGTATCGACTATTGTAAGAAACGATTTCAAGGGGATGAAAGAATCAGCTATCTCAAAACCAATGGTGTCTCGTTAAATGGGATCAGAGACAATAGCATATCATTAGTTTACAGTTTTGATTCAATGGTGCACTTCCACATTGAAATGATTAAGGAGTATTTAAAGGAGTTTTATCGTGTCTTAAAAGTAGGAGGACATTGTTTTTGCCACCATTCAAATTACATGGGAAATCCAGGCGGAGATTTCACAAAGTCGCCACACTGGCGTAATTTCATGTCGAAAGAGCTGTTTGCCCATTATAGTGTCATGGCAGGATTAGAAGTCGTAGAGCAAAAGGTAATTGATTGGAGTTATCCAGAGCTTGACTGTTTAAGTGTAGTGCGAAAACCGAATCTGGTTAGGTGACAGTGCTAACAATGGAATGGCAGGGTTTTTGAGAGTATTCCCTTGCGTCTGGAATATATATATTATTTCCTCCTTATACATGCGTTATGATGCATTCTTCTTTTCGTCTTCTTCCTCCTGTCTTCTAAAAGACACTAATATTTTTGTATGTAAGAAAATGGTTCTATTTTCCGCCCCTGCTAATTGAAAACGTATCGAAAATTTCCGAAATAGATGGTAATTAAAGTCATATTTTATAACATCATTCTAAGTTGGCTATTATTGTGCCCATCGATCTATGTCACAATCCGAAAAGATTTTCTAAGAAAGAAATCGACGAATCCTTAGATCGAATCGCAGGCATATTAAGTGGTTATCCTGTTGATCTGGCCTAATTAAAATGGTCTGTCCTTTTAAAGAAAGTTCACATTTTTTAAGCGACTTGGATATTGGCATTTTACCCAAGAAAGAAATTGCTTCCGATTTCCTTTCTTTATATACAGAGGTTTATCCCAAACTTTGTCGATTCTTGGTTGGAGATAACATCGATCTGATCAATTTCAGAGAATCCCCGTTGTCAATAAGACTCGATTTCATAAGAAATGGGAAATTAATCTTTTCCTCAGAGGATGAGAAAGTCATATCCTTTATCGAGGAAACTTTATTTCAATATTATGATCTATTGCCCTTTAAAAGAGAAGAAAGAAACCATCTCTATTCCAGTATAAAGGGAGGGATGAGAGACGAGATGAGAAGGATCAATCGAGAAAAGCTCGATCTTTATCTTAAGAACCTGAACAGATCTGTGGACAAATTGAAATCACTGAGAGGAAAGTTTTTAGACTACGATGATTTTTCCTCTTAATTTTTCAGTCACCTTCCAAGACCCAATTAAATCAAATAAACAAAAGGGGCGGGCCACGGAAACGTATTGAAAATTTTTAGAATAAATGGTAATTAAAAAGGTGATTTATGATTTATAAAACTACTCCAAAAATGATAACCATCTTTGGAACACGACCAGAGGCCATCAAAATGGCTCCTCTTATACTCAAGGCAAAAGAGGGATTGCCTTTTGATGTCCGGATTTGCGTTACGGGCCAGCACAATGAGATGCTCGATCAGGTGCTGGATTTTTTTAGGATCAAACCAGATTATGACATCAATATTATGAAACATAACCAGTCTCTTTTTGATATTACTACAGATATACTGAAGGGTCTTGAGAAGGTTCTTTTAACCGAAAAACCTGACCTGGTCATGGTCCAGGGGGATGCAACCAGCGCCTTTGTGGGAGCTTTGGCAGCCTTTTATATGAAGATCCCTATTGCCCATATCGAAGCAGGTCTAAGGAGTTTTAATAAGCATGCCCCTTTTCCAGAAGAAATCAACAGGGTTCTTGTGAGCCATATTGCAGATTATCATTTTGCTCCAACCGCAAGGGCAAAGGAAAATCTGCTGAATGAGGGCATAAAGGAAGATAGGGTTTATGTGGTTGGAAATACCGTCATTGATGCCCTTTATCTCACTCTTGATATGATAAAAAATGAAGAGGATCGTTTTTCAAACGATTTTGATTACCTTGATCCAGAAAAACATCTTCTCCTTGTCACCTGCCACAGGCGAGAAAGTTTTGGTGAACCCTTTAGAAATATATGTCTGGCATTGAAAGAGATTGCTGAAGACAATAATGTTGAGATTGTTTATCCTGTGCATCTAAACCCCAATGTGAGGGAACCTGTCTTTGAAATACTTAATGGACGTCCGAACATCCATCTCATCCATCCGCTGGATTATCCCCACCTCGTATGGCTTATGAAAAAATCTTATCTCATCCTTACAGACTCAGGTGGAATTCAGGAGGAGGCTCCGAGTCTTGGTAAACCCGTTCTCGTCATGAGAGAAGTTACAGAACGTATCGAAGGTGTTGAGGCGGGAACATGCAAAGTGATTGGAACAAGCAGGGAAAAGATCGTGGAGGAAACATTGCGCCTCTTGACAGATGATGAAGAATATTCAAGAATGGCAAGAGCCATCAACCCTTATGGTGATGGGAAATCCTCTGATCGGATATTAAATATTATCAAGGGGGTCCTTTATTGAAGATACTTTATTTTTCACTGATAGACTGGGATTTTATTTACCAGAGGCCACAGCACCTGGCTGAGAGACTTTCTTCAAAGAATGATTTCACCTATGTACAGCCTTTTGGCCTTAGAAACCTGCGATTTTCAGATATTCATAGGGTATTTAGGAGACTTCAATCCTTATTTAAAAGGCAGGGAGTAAACCCCGTTAGAAATTTCAGCGGGGCATTAAACCCCGCCCTCCGGGGTGGAACCCCCTACGGGGCGGAACCCGGAATTATTTTAAAATCTAACCCCGCTGCAGAGCAGCGGAGCATTATTTCTAACGGGGTAAAAAGAGGTTTGCATATAAAAAATTTCTTTTTCATACCCATCATTGCACCTTCTATCACAAAGATTAACCCCTTTTTACTTAGGTATCAAATGAATTCCCATGTGGACCCTGAGACAATCATCTGGGTGACTTATCCCTCACCGCTCATACCCGGTATCCTGGAGGGGATGAAATACGGGGCTTTGGTATATGAAATGATGGACGATTATCCCAACATCCATCCAAAGTCAAAAGAGGAGATAAGTCGCTTGGAGGCATGGTTTGTGGATAAAGCATCTCTTGTAATCACAACCTCCGAGGCCCTTGCCGAGAAGGCAAAGATCATGAAAAGTGGAGCGAGAATAAGGCTGATCGGTAACGGGGTCGATTATGATTTTTTTAACAACACCCCTAAAGTTCGACCTTTGGAATTTAGAGGCTTGGATAAAATTATCGGTTATATAGGTTCTATAGACAAGTGGATAGATTTTGACCTTGTTGATTATCTTGCGGAGAATAGACCCGATCTAAATTTTTTCTTTGTCGGGCCGAAGAGGGTAAAAAAGCTTCCAGTAAGGAAGAACATACACTTTATCGGTGCGATAGAATATAAAAAGATACCAACCTATTGCAATTGCTTTGATGTCTGTATCATTCCGTTTCTACGGAGTGAACTCGCTGATGCCATCAACCCTGTGAAGCTTTACGAATATCTCGCACTGGGTAAACCTGTGGTCTCATACTATATGAGAGAATTAAAGCGTTATAAGGATATCATCTACCTTGCCGATTATAAAGAGGGTTTTCTAACCTATGTCGAGAGGGCTTTAAACGAGAGGGATAACAGGATCATAAGGCTTAGAAAAGATATCGCCCGAATGAGTGACTGGAAAATGATTGCAGAGACGGTCAGCGAAGAATTGTCAAGACTTGTGAACCCTTAAAAGAATAAATTCAGGAAACACATCTTTGGATAAGGAAATAAAGTGTTCCGTGATCATACCTACCAGAAATGGTGGACAATACCTGGGACAGCTCTTTAAAATCCTCCAAGGCCAATCCATAAGACTTGCCCAGATATTGGTCGTTGACTCTTCATCCCAAGACAATACTTTAAAGATTTGTAGAGACTTTGGCATTGATATAATCGAGATAGAAGCTCGAAACTTTGACCATGGGGGCACCCGCAATCTTGCAGCTTCGAGGGCAACGGGTGATATTTTAGTTTTTATGACCCAGGATGCTTTATTTAAAGATGGCGAAGGTCTTGAAAATTTAGTTAAACCTCTGGATGACCCCAGAATTGCAGCCTCCTATGGAAGACAGATGCCAAGAGAGGATGCTAACCCGATTGAGAGATTTGCGAGATCCTTTAACTACCCTTCCAGAGAGATGATTAAAAGTAATGATGACTTACCCCAACTTGGAATCAAAACTTTCTTTTTTTCAAATGCCTGCTCAGCTATTAAGAAAGAAGCCTTTAAAGAGGTGGGTGGGTTTCCCGAGAGGACGATCATGAATGAGGATATGTTTTTGGCGGCAAAACTTCTTCAGAGGGGCTATAAGATAGCCTATCAATCCGATGCGGTGGTTTACCATTCACACAATTACTCCTTAGCGATGCAGTTTAAAAGGCATTTTGATATAGGTGTCTTTTTTAATAGAAACCGATGGATCAAGGGGCTGGCAAGATCAGAAAGGGAGGGGGTTAAGTATTTAAAAGAGATGCTTAAATTTTTACTTGCAAATAAGCAGTGGAATTGGATACCCTATGCACTGGTTGATACGACGAATAGATTTCTTGGATACAGGATCGGCCTCTTAGAAGAAGGTATCCCTCTATGGCTAAAAAAAAAGATGAGCTATAACATAAATTTTTGGGATGGTAATGATTCATCCTCTTCTTCATCCAGGTGATATTAAATGCTAAAGAAGCATGCCCAATTTTTCAAGTCTCTTTTTTTCATCTCGGATCTGTTCGTCATCTTCCTTGCTTGGGTTCTGTCCTATTTTTTAAGATTTTACACCACTTTGATTCGGCCTCCATTGTTAGGGACCCCTCCTTTTTTAGATTACATCCAGTTCATACTCCCGCTCTGTATCATATGGGGTTTGGTTTCGAGTCAAATCCATTTATATCGACCTCGAAGGATTTACCGTTTTTATAAAGAATTTTTTGATGTCGTGAGGTGTTTGACCATCACTTTTATCATTTTGATTGCCGTCATCTACCTTTCTAAAAGTTTTGAGTTCTCCCGACTTGCCTTTTTCTATTTTTGGGTTTTAGGTATCTTCGGACTTCTTTCTGTGCGATTTTTTACTCGAAAGACATTATGGATACTCCGGAAAAGAGGGTATAATCAGCGATTTGCTCTCATCGCCGGGACAGGGGAACTCGCCCAGAAAGTTTTAAGAAGGATTGAAATCTATCCTGAATTAGGAATCCAGGTGATCGGGTTTTTAACTCGGAAGGTAGAGGAGGTGGGAAAGGAGATTAAAAATATTCCCATCCTCGGAATCTACGACGACCTCGATACCATTCTAGAGAAGAATAAAATTGATATCTTCTTTATTGCCATTTCCGTCAATGAATATGACTATTTTGAAGGCCTGATTAAAAAAGTGGAGGGCCATTTATCTGAGATTAAGGTGGTACCGGCATCCTATGAATTCTTGAGCTTAAGGGGCGGTATGGATGAACTGGGTGACCTGCCGATTGTGAATCTTCAGAGTTCACCTCTCTATGGTTGGGATAGTGTTTTTAAGAGGATATTTGATCTGATCTTGGGGACCCTGATATTGGTGATGGTATCTCCCGTCATGTTGGTCATCAGCATTTTAATCAAATTGACCCCAGAGGGGCCGATTCTATATAGACAAGAGCGGGTTGGAATGGATGGTTACTCCTTTCAAATGATTAAATTCAGGACGATGCATGCGGATGCTGAGGAACAGACAGGCCCCATTTGGGCGAAAGAGAATGATTCCAGGAGGACAAAAGTCGGCGCCTTTTTGAGAAGAACCAGTTTGGACGAGCTTCCTCAGTTGTTTAACGTGATCAAGGGAGAAATGAGTCTGGTTGGACCTAGGCCAGAAAGACCCAAGTTTGTAGAAGAATTCAGGAATAGGATTCCCTCCTATATGCTAAGGCACAAAATCAAAGCAGGGATGACCGGTTGGGCTCAGATCAATGGATGGAGAGGAAATACCTCTTTGGAGAAAAGGATTGAGCATGACCTCTACTATATTCAGAATTGGTCAGTTGGGTTCGATGCAAAAATTTTGTTCATGACGCTCTGGAGAGGTCTCTTCAGCAAATCAGCCTATTAAACCTCATGATAAAGAACGAGAGAATTGATCTGGCCGTACTTCTACTAATCTCCCTCCTTCTAAGCATCTATCTTTTCTTCCGAACCTATGTCATCTCCCTGGATGGGGCCTTCCA
>Ga0315281_10007640_pt1 | contig 15192 bp, 17 predicted proteins | sample YL17G07_0_MG_FD_204540 | JGI IMG/M metagenome (GOLD analysis project Ga0315281, IMG submission 204540) | Sediment microbial communities from Yellowstone Lake, YNP, Wyoming, USA - YL17G07_0 | ecosystem: Environmental > Aquatic > Freshwater > Lake > Sediment | place: USA: Wyoming | collected...
CCGTAAAGTTGTCAAGTCCTGGCCACCGGTTTCCGATAACATGTCAGGAAGGATGGCGGACATGGATGTATCACTGATAGAACCTTTTTTAAAATTGCTCATCACGCTGGAGTTCGGCTTTCTTGCCGTGGCCGGCCTTACGGTCGCCGTCCATCTTGTCACAATGGATGCCGAAATTAGGCGTATCTCCGGGAAACAGCACGAAATGATCCATGCGATGAAAGAGGGCCTGGAAGCCCGGAATGCCGAGAAGGAACAGAAAAAGCTTAACATGATGAAATCCATGATGGAGGCCGCCTAGCAGGTTGTTTTAAATGGTTTTTCGACCACCTGCTGGGACTCACCTGGAACACTTAATGATAATAATTGGATGAAATCGCTTATCACATTGATATTTCTATTCTTGTCTGTAGCTTTGCCTGCCATTCCATCTTTTGCTCAAACAGTCCGTATAATCGGCCCCACCCCAACTCCACAAGTTAAATTGGAACTGGCGAACACACCTGCGAAAGCCGAGCGAGGGCTAATGTTCCGAAAGGATATTCCAGAAGGAACCGGCATGTGGTTCATTTTCGGCGAGGACTCCGAAAGGGTTTTTTGGATGAAGAACGTGACATTCCCTCTGGATATGGTATTCATAGACAAGGGTTTTGTGATACGCAAAATAATCAGGATGGTTCCCCCTTGTATCCAGGAGCCATGTCCGCGATACTACTCAGGCGCCCCGGTGCGCTATGTGTTAGAGGTTCCGGGCGGATATTGCGAGAGAAAAGGCGTGAAGGAAGGGCAGAAAGTGGAGTATACGAAGTGAGGTTTGCTGTAGCCGTTATGGTTATGCTCTTTGCCGGGTCATGCGCCACGGTTTCCCTCAACATTGACGAACCCAACGTAATAACTGCGGAGAAAACCTCCCGTATCAGGAAAAACCTCACCACAAGGGACGAGCTTAAATCCATGTTCGGCGAGCCGGAGATGAAAATCCCGTTCCCGGAGGGGACGACCTATTTCTATAAGGACATCAACCTTCATTCCATCTGGGTGCGGTTCAACGAGGATTGGACCGTGACCGACATAGAGATATCCCAGTAATCGGAACCTTTGCATAACCCGTTAAGCGAAGACATCCATTTTCCCTTCAGATGGCAGGGGCGGTTCGTGAACCGCCATTTTTTTAAGGCGGGCGCATCGCGATGCGCCCCTACAAATGATGGGGCCCACATATTGACAAACAGCAGGCGCGGTTTTATATACACACGCATCCTGTTTAACCGAGTGGAAGACGCGGATTGATTAAAGTTACGAACCTCACCAAAAAGTACGGCTCGTTCACGGCAATTGACGGCATATCTTTCAGCGTGGAGCGTGGGGAGATATGCGGTTTCCTCGGCCCCAACGGAGCCGGTAAGACCACCACCATGCGTATTCTCACAGGCTTCATGTCCCCCACCGACGGCAGGGTGGAGGTGGCTGGGCTGGATATCGCCGACAATGTGATCGAGGTCAAAAGGAAGGTTGGGTATCTGCCCGAATCCACGCCTCTTTACGGCGAGATGCGGGTTTACGAGTATCTGGATTTTGTCGCGGAGATCAAAGGGCTTAAGGGATCGGCCCGAAAAAAAAAGGTGGACGAAGTCCTGGAGACTACACACATCGCCGACCGGCGCCGCTCGCTCATCGGCTCGCTGTCCAAAGGGTACAGGCAGAGGGTCGGGCTTGCCCAAGCTTTGTTGAACGATCCGGAAGTCCTGATACTGGACGAACCGACCGTAGGGCTGGACCCCAAGCAGATAACCGAGATACGCTCCCTCATCAAGGATTTGAGCGGCAAACGCACCGTCATACTCTCCAGCCATATCCTGCCGGAAGTGCAGATGATCTGCTCCCGCGTGCTGATAATAAACAATGGCAGGGTGATAGCCGCCGACACACCGGAACGGCTTTCGTCAAAGTTCGCCCATACCGGGCGGTTCAGCGTTTCCATAGCGGGGCCTATTGAGGCTGTGGCGCAGGAGATCGCAAACCTGCCGGAGGTCGCCGATGTTTCCGTCGCCAGCCGTGAGACAACGGATGGGATGGAAATAGCGGCGTATCTTGTCGAGCCGAAGCAGGACGCCGATCCGCGCAAATCGCTGGCGCGGCTTACTGTGGAACGGGACTGGACTTTGATGGAGCTTTCACCGGCCCGGCAAATGTCGCTGGAGGACGTTTATTTGAAGCTTGTGACGGAAGAGCCTTCCGCAGGGCCGGTTGCGTCCCAAGTAGAGGGCGCGTAGATGGAAAACGCGTTTTTAGCCGTGTTGAAACGGGAGTTGAAGTCCTATTTTTACTCCCCGGTGGCCTATGCGTTGACGGGGGTTTTTACGGCTCTCACCGGTTATTTCTTTTATTCCGGAATGGTTTTTTATGGGATGGCCAGTTTCGAGATGTCGCGCATGGCGCAGTTTGCGGGGCCGCAGGAGCTTAACGTAAACGAGTTCATCCTGCGCCCGCTTTTTGGGAACATGGCGGTTATACTGCTTCTCATCTCGCCTCTCATCACTATGCGGCTTTTCTCGGAGGAGAAAAAGTCCGGCTCCATCGAGATGTTGTTCACATGGCCCATCCGCGACATAGAGCTTACGCTGGGCAAATATTTCGCCGCCTTGCTGATGCTGGCGTCTCTTCTTGCCCCTACGCTTATTTATCTTGGCTTCATCGGGTACCATGCGTCCATCAACTGGGGCGTTGTATTCTCCGGCTATCTGGGGCTTATCCTGCTCGGCTCGGCGTTCATAGCTCTGGGCGTGTTCGTCTCCACACTCACGGAAAACCAGATCATATCCTCCGCCATCAGCTTCGGCGCGTTGCTGATGTTCTGGGTGATCGCCTGGTCTGTTGGCGAGTCCACCGGCCCGCTGGCCGAAACTCTCAAATACATTTCCATCTTCGAGCGTCTCGACACTTTCGCCAAAGGTGTGGTGGACACTAAGGATGTCGTCTATTACCTGTCGTTCATCTTTGTTTTTATTTTCCTGACACTGCGCTCGCTGGAGTCCAAGAAATGGAGAGGTTGAGCCGATGAAAAAGAACGCCAAGTACGGCGCGGGCGCGGGCGCTTTCACGATATTGACGCTTGCGGTGGTGGTGGCGGTTAACCTTATTTCCTTCAAGAGCCACAAGCGGTTCGACATGTCGGCGGAAGGGGAATTTTCGCTCTCCCTGCAGACGCGCAATGCTCTCAAATCGCTTACGGAAGATGTGACGGTTTACGCATTCATAAGGGAAGAGAAGACGAAAGAAGCCCGCGACCTTCTGGAGCAGTATTCGTACGAATCGCCCAAATTCCGGTTTGAGATATTGGATCCCGACAAAAAACCGGCTCTCGCCAAAAAATACGCCGTCAGGGAATACAACTCCTACATCGTGGAGACCGCAGGCGGTCACAGGGAGGTTGTGACCAAACTTACCGAGGAGACCCTGACAAACGCCATTCTCAAGTCCATGACCGGTTCCGTGAAAAAAATATATTTCATGGACGGGCATGGCGAGAGGAACATCGAGGACAAAGAAGCCCCCGGATGGCTGGCGGCAAAGCAGGGCCTGGAATCCGCCGGTTACTCCATAAGCAAGGTCAACTTTTACACCACCGCGCAAATCCCAAAAGACGCCGACCTTTTGATAATCGCAGGCCCATCGTCGGATTTCCAGCCGGGGGAGGTGGAAAAACTCAGGAAACGGCTTGACGAGGGCAAACCTGTTTTTTTCTTTCTCGATCCGGTTCATCTTCCCAATCTGCAGGGGCTACTAGGCGATTATGGATTGGAGTTTTTCAAGGATCTGATACTCGATCCGATAAGCCAGCAGTTGGGGTTTGACCCGATGGTGTCAGCCGTCGCCGAATATCACGGCCATCCGGCGGTGAAAGATTTGAGGGGAGCCTCGTTTTTCCCCATCGCCCGGTCTATCGAGCTTAACCCGCAGAACAAGAAAAAAGCGGAGGTCAAACCCATCGCCTCCACTTCAAAGAGCGCCTGGAGCGAGTTTGACATGTCGTCCATCGAAAAGGGAGCTTCCACTTTCGACGACAAGACAGACAGGCCCGGCCCACGGATATTGATAGCATCCGCCGAGTGGGAGGGTGGAGCGGCCAGGGAAGAACGGAAAATCGGCGAGAAGCCCGTCAGGGCGCGCCTTATTGTCGCTGGCGACTCCGATTTCGCCACCAACACTACGTTGGGGATGTCGGCCAACCGCGACCTGTTCCTCAACATGGCGAGCTGGCTTTTGGAGGAGGAGAACCGGATATCCATCAGGCCTAAAGCCAAAGGGTTCCAGCCGATCCTTTTCACCAACTCACAGCTTGCGCTCGTGTTCTGGGTGGTTGTGGCGCTGGCTCCGCTGACGGTGGTCTCGATGGGTGTTTACGTCTGGAAACGAAGGCGCAGGTGATGTGGCCGCGTATAGTCGCCACAGCCATTCTCCTGGCTCTTCTAGGCGGCGTTTATCGCTATATGGAATCCGGCGAGCGCTCCAAAGAAGCGGCTAAAGAGAATAAGAAATCAAAACTGTTTGAATTTGCGCCGGGCGATGTCACCGCATTCACGATAAAAAGGCCGGACGGCTCCTCCGTATCGCTCAACAAATCCGCCAATGATTGGAAAATTAGCGATCCGATAAAGGCTCCCGCCGACCAGGGTGTGGCGAGTCAGGTCATATCTGCAGGCGCAAGCCTGTTGATCGAAAAAGAGCTGGGCGACATTTCCAATCCCGATGAGTTTGGATTAAAAACGCCCGTGGAAATTACTTTCGTCCTTGAAAGCGCTCAGACGAAGATATTGAAGATAGGCGCCAAGACGCCGAATGGCTCTGGTTATTACATCATGGTGGCGGAAGGCAAGGTTGCGTACACGATTGACGGGCGTTCCGCAGAGAACATGCTAAAGACCCTGTCCGATTTGCGGAACAAGAAACTGATGCCTTTTGATACGCTGGCGACCGTCTTTTGCGAGATTGAGAGGGGAGGATCGGCGCTGGCTGTCGAGCGCGTGAAGGAAGATAAGGTCAAGCCGGAAGACGCCCGGTGGAAAATCGTCAAGCCGGAACCAGCCGAGGCGGACAAAGGCGAGGTATTAAAATTATTAAGCCGTGTGACGGAGGTCAAGGCCGAAGGGTTTGTGGAAGAGGATGCTGTTGATTTGGCCAGATACGGGCTGGGAAAGCCGGAGATAACGGTATCGCTTGTCTCCGATGAGGGGAAAAAGGCGGGCCTGATGATAGGCGCGGAGGCTCCAGAAGGAGGCAGATTCGCTAAAATACACGGCGTAAACGCGGTGATCCGTATACCTGCGGATATCGTTTCCGCCGTGTCGGAATCAACCGGTAAATTCAAGATTACAGCTTTCACCGGAATTGACAGGTCGAAAATCAAACGTATCCGGGGAGATACGGCGCAATGGCATTATACCGCCGAACGCAAAAAGGCGGAGAAGAAGGATGACGACGACGAGTGGAAATTCATCGAGCCATCCGGCATGGTGGCCGACAGCCTATCCTTCGCCGCGCTCATCTACGAGATAGAGAGGGCGAAATACTCGAAAATAATAACCGCCCCAGGCGCGCCATCCACATACGGGTTGGACAAGCCATCTTTGACGCTAACCATCACGCTGGAAGGAACGGAAAGGACGATAAAAGCCGCTTCCAAAGCCGCCAGCCACGCTGAGCGGTATTACGCAACGGTCACGGGAAGGCCGGAGATTTTTGAGATTGAGAAGGCGACTTTCGAGTCCCTTGCCCGCCCGCTTTCCGAGCTTGAGGACAGGAGGCTTTTTATGATCCGTTCCGAAGAGGTGGGACGGATCGTTGTCAACCGCCACGGCCAGCGTTTCGAGGCTGTGAGCGAAAAGGGAGAGGCCATGCTTACGTCACCGGATAAAACAGTCATACCGATAGAGAAGTGGCGCAGGTTTGTCTGGAAAATAATCGATTTGCGGTGCGCAACCCTCCGGCAAGGCCCGCAGGGGGCGACAGGACTGGAAAAACCATCGCTTGCCATTTCGGTTTATAATGCTTCCGGTGTTTTGACGGACGAGGTTGCGGTGGGCGCGTACGATGCGGCTCACGACGTTTATTACGCGAAGAGTTCGAAGAAAAGCGTTGTGTGCGCAGTCGATGCGCATTTTGTGAAGGACGATATTGTCAATTCCCTTGAGAGCCTTCTGGCTCCGATGAACGGTGATGGATGAACGCAGAAGTTAAAGTCGAGGTTGTGGACAAGCGGAGGATAAAATCCGCCGATGACACTTATGACGAAGCGTTGGACGCTGTGGTGCCAGCGAATGGGACTGCTGGCAGGCCGTCTGGTTATAGCGACCCCAACGAGGCGAAGCTTAAAGGATTTATGGCCGCATACGCCGAGAAAATGGCGGAGATGGACAGGGTCCGCAAGCGGCTTGAGACGGAGGCGGAGGATAGGGCCAAACGCAAGTTCGGCGCGCTTGTCGCCGACCTTCTGCCGATACTAGATGACATGGAACGCGCCATAACACACGCTGTCGGCGTAGGCGCGGACGATTCGTTTGTGACGGGTTTGCACAAACTGCGAGACGGGTTTTTCGCCACGCTGTCGGCGAGGGGCCTTTCTGTCATCAACTGCGCGGACCAGCCGTTTGACCCTCAATTGGCGCAGGCCGTGGCTGTCACCGCCACGGATGATGAAGCCAGCGACAACCTCGTCGTGGAACAATACGCCCCCGGCTATGCTTATGAAGGCCAGGTTTTACGTCACGCGATTGTCCGCGTGGCGCGGAAGGATTGAGGCATGACAAAACAGGATTATTACGAAATCCTCGAGGTGGGCAGGGACGCCTCCCCGGAGGAATTAAAAAAAGCGTACCGCAAAAAGGCGTACCAGCACCATCCAGATAAAAACCCCGGCGACCATGCGGCGGAGGACAAGTTCAAGGTTGCGTCGGAGGCTTACGAGGTTTTGCGCGATCCGGAAAAACGCGCCCTGTACGACAGGTACGGCCACGATGGGTTGAAGCAGAAAGGCTACTCCGGCTTTTCCGGGTTCGACGACATCTTCACGAATTTCGGCGACGTTTTCGAGGAGTTTTTCGGATTCGGCGGCGGAAGGCGTTCAAACCCCGACCAGGCCCGCAAAGGGGCGGATTTGCGTTACGACATGGAACTGGACTTTATGGAAGCCGTCCATGGCGTGGAAAAAGAGATTGAAGTGGAGAAATACGTCCTTTGCAAGACATGCGAAGGACGCCGGACGGAGCCGGGAAAAAAAGTGGAGACCTGCTCCACATGCAGGGGGACCGGCAAGGTCATCCGGTCGCAAGGTTTTTTCACGATATCCACCGCATGCCCGGCGTGCCACGGCGAAGGCGTGAAGATCACCCACCCCTGCAAAACGTGCAAGGGGATGGGGCAGGTCATCGCCTCCAAAAAGCTAAGTGTTAAAATTCCCGCTGGCGTGGACACAGGCTCGCAGATGCGGGTAAAAGGTGAGGGGGAGCCTGGGCGCAACGGCGGGCCGGCCGGTTCGCTGTATATCGTCTTGCATGTCAAGCCGAGCGATGTTTTTACGCGGGAAGAAGACGACGTGATCGTCACGGTTCATATAAGCTTCTCGCAGGCGGCGCTGGGAGCGGAGTTGGAAATACCCACGCTGGAAGGCAAACGCAACTTCAAAGTCCCTGCCGGCACGCAGTCGGGAACGTTTCATAAATTGCAGGGACTCGGCGTAGGCAGGCTGCGCGGTTACGGGCGCGGAGACCTTATCGTACAGATTGTCATTGTCACACCCGGCCAACTTTCGAAACGGCAGGAGGAATTACTGCGGGAGCTTTCGGAACTGGACGGAGCCGACGTGAAACAGAAATCGAAGGGGTTGTTCGAAAAGTTTATGGGGTAAGGCCTACACCACCGCCAACATTTTATCCACCGCAAGCTTGGCTCTCACGCGGATGTCCTCCGGCACGGTGATTATGTTTTTCATTTCCGCCAGCGACTCCAGGACATCGTCCAGCGTCGTCACCTTCATGTTGGGGCAGACCATGTCATCTGTGGCGAGGATGAATTCTTTTTCCGGGTTCTCCTTGCGCAAACGGTAGAGTATCCCGCTCTCCGTGCAGATGATGAACCGCATTGCGCTTTCCTTTTTCGCATACGCGTACATCCCGGATGTGGAACAGACGTGATCGGCCAGGTCGAGAATCTCCGGCGCGCATTCTGGATGGGCGGCCACCTTCGCGTCGGGATATGTAACCTTCAACTCTGCGACGCGCTCCGGCTTTAACAGGTGATGCGTCGGGCAAAAACCTTTCCAGAACTCGATCTTCTTTTTCGTGTGGCGTTGCACCCACTTGGCAAGGTTCATGTCCGGCGTCATCAACACACGCCCGGCGTCAAGCGACTCCACCACCCGGAGCGCATTGGCCGACGTGCAACAGATATCCGACTCCGCCTTCACATCCGCAGTGGAGTTGACGTATGTGACCACGGGGACATCCGGCCCCAACTCTTCTTTTTTCTTCCGCAGTTTTTCCACTGTTATCATGTCCGCCATCGGGCATCCGGCTTCGATGTTGGGTAGCAGGACAGTCTTTTGCGGCGAGAGGATCGCCGCCGTTTCCGCCATGAAATGAACCCCACAAAACACGATGACATCCGCGTCCGTGGCCGCCGCCTTGCGCGATAGCTCCAGCGAGTCGCCGCTGTAATCGGCCATCTGCTGTATCTCGTCGCGCTGATAGTTATGGGCGAGCATTACGGCGTTGCGCTCTTTTAGAAGGCGGCGTATCTGCGCCTGGGCGCGTTTTATATCGTCGTCAACGATTCCCATAGGGGCTTAGTTAACCCACTGGCAGGTGTTGTTTTGGCAGGCGCATCGCAGGTTGTATAACTCCGCGTCGTAGCAGTCGCTGGACTGGCAGATGGTGTTGTAGACGCTTTCATTGACGGACTGGCACACCTCGCTCGAACAGCCGGAGGTGATACAGTCCGTGTCCCCCTGGCACGACCCGCCCGACGACCATCCGCAGAATTTCTCCGCAGGCTCTGGCGGAGCCTTTGGCGGGGGGCTGGTATCCCCCTCCGGCTTTGTCTCTGATGCGCTGGACGCCGAAAGGGTATGCGGTATAAAAGTGAAAGCCGTCACAGCAAGCGCCGCTACGGCTATCGAAAATAAATACTTTTTCAAAGCGCCCTTATTGCTGTTGGTGTTTCCCATTTTAACCCCGCTTGGAGGCGATGTAAAACGCAATCGCCGCCGCAGTCGAAACGTTAAGCGACCCCACGCCGCCTTTCATCGGGATTTTGGCGGTATTGCCGCATCTCCTTTTAACAAGCTCGCGCACACCCGTCCCCTCTCCGCCAAAAACCAGCGCGAGCGGTCCGTCGGGAGCCAAATCAAAATTTTGTTCGGCGTCCTCCTCCAGCGCAACGCATGTGAACCCGTCATCGCTAAGCTTGCGTATCGTCTCCGCCATGTTGACGACCCTGCAAAGTTTCATCCGTTCGCCAGCCCCAGCGGACGCTTTGGCGGCGACGGGCGTATACGCGCATGCGCGGTCATACGGGAAGATGACGCCGCTTACCCCAAATACCTCCGCGCTCCGGATTATCGCGCCAAGATTCCGCGGATCCATAACGCCGTCCAAAGCGGCCAGCATATAATTTTGTGGCGACGAAGATGGGTCGGCAATGTCGTCCAGATTCACATAAACCGGCGGCGAGACATTGGCAAGAACGCCCTGATGACCTTCGATCCGCTCGCGTTTTGCGATTTCCTCAACGGGCTGATAGTCCACCGGGATGCGCCTGGATTCCGCAAGGGTGACGATCTCGCTCGCGGGGCCGCCTTTTTTATGGCCGGGTTTTACGGTGACGCTGTAAAAGCGCCGCCGTCCCACTTTCAACGCTTCCATCACTGGGTTTACGCCGTAAATGATCTCACGGTCGCGTGTAGTTTGACGTTCGTTTTTCATGGAGTGACGCTCACTCAAACCTCACCGACCAGGTGACGCCAGCAGGGGTGTCGTGCAAAAGGACGCCTTTGGCGGCAAGCCCGTCGCGGATTTCATCGGCCCGTTTAAAATCCTTCGCGGCTCGCGCTTTCAAACGCTCCTCGATCATCGCTGTCAACGACTGCTGTGTAAGGCCAGCGTCCTCCAGCTTTTTCCCGCGAGCCTTTTCCATGAACTCCGCAGGGTTGACGCAAAAAAGCCCAAGGGCCCCGCCAAGCTCTTTTATCCCCGCAGAGCCTTTAACAAAAACCGAAAGGGCCTTCTTGTAATCATCCGAAGCCTTTTTCATCTTCTCCATGTCTGCGCGCGCCTGGTTCAACCGGCGAAGCTCGCCGTTGAGGAACGCGATGGCGGTGGCGGTGTTGAAATCGTCGTCCATTAACTCCATGAACTTTTCCCTCGCTTCCGGCTCCGCTCCTGCGTTGAGGTCGGCCCCCATTTCCCCGGCCCGCGCCAGCAGGTCGTAAAAACGCGCCAGGCTTTTGTAAGCTTCGGCGACGTATTGGTCGGAAAAATCTATGGGGCTTCGGTAATGGCTGGACAGCAGGAAAAGCCGTATCGCCTCCGGGTGAAAAAGCTTGAGCAAATCCTGTATGGTGAAAAAGTTGCCAAGCGACTTGGACATCTTTTCTTCGTTTATCGTCACAAACCCGTTGTGCATCCAGTACCGGACGGGAGTATGGCCGGAGGAGCATTCCGACTGGGCTATCTCATTTTCGTGATGTGGGAAAACCAGGTCCTTGCCGCCGCCGTGAATGTCGAACGTCTCTCCAAGGTACTTGCGGCTCATCGCGGAGCATTCGATGTGCCAACCGGGCCTGCCCGGCCCCCATGGCGAATCCCATGTCGGCTCGCCGGGTTTTGCGGCCTTCCATAGCGCAAAATCCAGCGGGTCGCGTTTTGTCTCGTCCACTTCCACCCTGGCCCCGGCCATCAGGTCGTCGAGGTTCCTTTTGGAGAGCTTGCCGTAACTCTCAAAGCTTTTTACCACAAAGTAAACAGAGCCGTCGCTTTCGTAGGCGTGGCCTCTTTTAATAAGCGACTCTATCATCTCTATCATCTCCGGCAGGTGGCCGGTGGCCTTCGGCTCCGAATCGGGCCGCAAGAGTCCCAGCGCGTCCATGTCGGCGTGAAACTCGGCGGTGTATTTCTGCGCAACGTCGCTCCAGGCAAGCCCGGCTTCGCGCGCGCGGTTGATGATCTTGTCGTCTATGTCGGTTATGTTTCGCACATAAAAAACGTTGTAACCCCGGAATTTGAGATAGCGGTAGATCACGTCGAAAACTATCCCGGCGCGGGCGTGCCCGATGTGGCACAGGTCGTAAACCGTCACGCCGCACACATACATCCGGGCGTTTGGCGGGTCAAGCGGGATGAACTCCTCTTTTTTCTGGGTCAGCGTGTTATGGATCAACAGCGGCATTTCATTTCCTTCCAAACGGCTCGTTAAGTCTTCGTAACGTCTCTTCCGGCCCGATAATCGCCAGTATATCCTTCAAGTTCGGCCCGGATACCCTCCCGGTCAGCGCGGCGCGGATGGGCCGGAATAAACTTTTACCTTTAACGCCAGATGACTCGGCCAGATGTTTCATCAACGGCTCGTAGCTTTCGTGATCCAGGCTGGCCCCGTCTTTCACGGCGTCAATAAGCGCGGCGACGGCGGATTTGGCTTCTGGAGCGCCAAGGGCTTCTGCCGCCTCATCGTCGAGGTCAAGCCTTTTGGAGAATTGCAGGGACATCCAGCCAGCGTCCTGCGGAGAGTGGACGGATGAGGCGACAGCCGAGGATATCATCTCCAGCCTCTCCCTCGAAAAATCGCCGAACGGGAACCCCGCCCGTTCCATCAACGGCCTCAACGTTTCTCGCGCCTCCTGCGGCGTGAGGGATTTAAGCGCTTTCGCGTTGACGTGGTCAAGGCGTTCCGGGTCGAAATGGGCTGGCGAGCGTGAGACCTTCGAGATGTCGAACGCCTCCGCCAGTTTTGCAGGCGGCAGAGCTTCTTTGCCAGTGACCCCCGCCCAGCCCAACATCGCCACGGTCGTGTTGATCGCGTCGGGCAAATAACCGCCGTTGAGAAGCTCCGCCACATCCAAAGCCCCGGCGCGTTTTGAGAGTTTCTTACCATCCGAGTCGAGGATGATGGAAAGATGATGGTATCGCGGCGGTGTGGCCCCCATAGCCCGCATTATCAGGATGTGCCTAACTGTGTTGGAAAGGTGATCCTCACCACGGATGACATCGGTTATTTCCATCTCCACATCGTCGTAGGCCGAGGCCATATAGTATGGCGCGACGCCGTCGGATCGCAACAGCACGAAATCACCGATATCCCGCGTGTTGAAAGACACCTCGCCGCGCACCCCGTCGTGAAACGAGATGATCCTGTCATCCACCATGAAACGTATCACCGGCCTTATGCCGCCTCGCTCCAGTCCAGCCCGTTCGGCTGGCGAAAGGGATTTGCATTTGCCGGAGTACCTTGGCGGCCTGCCGGACGCCGCCATCGCTTTGCGTTCCGCCTCCAGCTCCGATTCGGAGCAGTAACATGGATAGGCGGAGCCGGATTTTAAAATGCGGTCAACGGCGGCGCGATATTTTTCCAGCCTCTCGCTCTGGCGGTATGGGGCGTGCGGGCCGCCGATATCCGGCCCTTCGTCCCAGTTGAGGCCAAGCCGCTTGAGCGCGTCAATCAAAGAAGATTCCGCCCCGGGCGTGTATCGCGCGGAATCCGTGTCTTCGATACGCAGGATATATTTGCCGCCGGTTTTACGCGCATACAGCCAGTTGAACAGCGCCGTGCGCAGGTTTCCCACATGCAGAGACCCGGTGGGGCTTGGGGCGAAACGGACCCTTGTCCCGCTCATTTTTCTATCAACGCCACGGCCCAGGCCGCAATGCCCTCACCGCGTCCGGTGAACCCCATATTCTCGGTCGTGGTGGCTTTCACCGAGACTTGCCCAGTCTCCACGCCCACGGCCTTTGCGATGTTCTCCCTCATCAACTCGGCGTGAGGGGCAAGACGTGGGGCCTGCGCGGCTACGGTTGTGTCAATGTTGGAGACTCGATAGCCCGCAGTGGAAATAGCTTTGGCGACCTGTTCAAGCAGGACGAGGCTGGATATGCCACGGTAACGCTCATCGGTGTCGGGGAACATCCGCCCGATATCCCCCATCGCTGTCGCGCCGAGAAGCGCGTCGCAAATGGCGTGAACCAGCACGTCGGCGTCGGAATGGCCAAGCAGTCCCTTTTCAAACGTGATATCCACCCCGCCAAGCACAAGCCGTCTGCCCTCGACAAGCCTGTGCGCGTCAAACCCGTGCCCTATGCGATACATCGAAAACTCCGTAGAGGTCAATTTGTAATTTTAGATTAAACGCCACGTTGTTTACAGAATTAAAGATAGGGTTGTTTAAAGAGTGGTTAATCGCAATGTCCAGAACGATCGGAAAAGGCCTCGTCTTTCTACGTCAAATCTTCTCCAGCGCAGTGTTTTTTTAACCGGCCTTTGCTTTGCGTGTGTAATTAGGGATTGGCTGGCCGGTGATGACGGAGTAAACCACGTCCGTGTCAAGATCGGCCCCGCATTCCCACTCGATGGAGCCAAGTTCAGGGTTCACCCGAACCTTGTCAAACACTGTTTTTTCGCGGAGCAGGGCGAATACGCCAGAGAACGACACAAGCGCCGCCATATCAATTTCACCCTCGGCGCCATCCTCGAATCTCACGAAAAGGCGATGATCGTTTAGGGGGCGTACTAATACGGCGTCTTTAAGCATGGTGTGTTCCTTCTCCTCCAAAGGAGCGATGGGTTTTAGATATTTCATCGTAGCGCAGTCATATCCGCCACGCTTCGTCCTTTGCGGAGGTGGGTTTAAAACCAGCCTCTGCATGGGGCATATCCGCTCCTGCGGGGTTTTCACGGTCGAATTCCCATTGGGCGGGGTTATTGATGATGTATTCCCGAACCTTGTTCAACGAGTTCTCGTTGCGGATGATGTGTTCATAATAATTGCGTTGCCACAAAGGGCCGGTTCGCATCAAAAAACGATTAACACGAACCGCCGATAGGGATTTGAACACCCGCGCCGTGTCCCCCAGCGTAGGGGCGCCGCTTGCCGCGCCCTCCTGATTGGGCAGGGCAAGCCCTGCCCCTACCAATACAATTACACCGTGAACATGATTCGGCATCACCATGAATGCGTCCAATTCCAATCCAGAAAACCGATCCGGTAATTCATCCCACACCATCTGAACCATTCGTCCGGTATCGTTCAACCGCATTTTCCCGTCTACCATATCGCCGAATAAACATTCCCGGTTCCGTATGCAAACGGTCACGAAATATGCCCCAGCCAATGCATAATCGTATTTCTGTAATCGGATCGAGCGACGATTGTGGATTTCAGGGTTGTATTTCATGGCGCATTCGTAGGGGCAACCCCCTGTGGTTGCCCTCTGGATTGTTGTTGGCCGTTGAATTCAGGGCAGGCACGGGGGCCTGCCCCTACAAATTTTACCCTCCCCTGTCCCGACTCCTGCCTCAAATCTTCCCCAACGCTGTCGTGAGTTTTGAATGGGCTGTATGCGCCATTTCGGAAAGGCCGGATCCGGGCATGATCTCGTCAATGAGCAGGGGGTTGAACGCGCTGACCACGATCTCTCCCGGTGTATCCTCGTAAACAATCACGTTGCAGGGAAGGAACAACCCCACGTCTTTGGTCGTGGAAAGGGCTTGGTGCGCCAATGGCGGGTTGCATACGCCCAGAATCACATAACGCGAATAATCCACGTTGAGTTTCTCCTTGAGTGTGGCTTTCACGTCAATTGTCGTTAAGACGCCAAACCCCTCGGCCTTCAAAGCGGATATGACCCTGTCCATGACTGCCTGGAATTCCCCTTTGATCCGCCGTTCGATCCCGATATTTGTTTTCATCTCCACGACTTTTCTTATCCTTCAATCAGTAATGAATGTTCGATTTTGACGCATTTATTTTGAACCACCATGATCCCGGCAGAGCGCAGGATCGCAGACGCCTCGTTATTGACGATGCCCAACTGTAACCAGACGGCTTTCGGTTTTTTGGAGATCATCGCCGGAACCAGCTCCATGATGGAGTCCGCCCTGCGGAATACGTCTATTATGTCAACCTCGCCGGGTATCGAGGCGATGTCTGGA
>Ga0315281_10007641_pt1 | contig 15191 bp, 17 predicted proteins | sample YL17G07_0_MG_FD_204540 | JGI IMG/M metagenome (GOLD analysis project Ga0315281, IMG submission 204540) | Sediment microbial communities from Yellowstone Lake, YNP, Wyoming, USA - YL17G07_0 | ecosystem: Environmental > Aquatic > Freshwater > Lake > Sediment | place: USA: Wyoming | collected...
CGGTTCCGCGTTCGCCACGCCCGTGTTGGCGCTCCTGGGCGTCCCCCCGCTGGTCGCGGTCGCGTCGCCGCTTCCCGCCATGCTCCCGGCGGCGATCGTCGGCGCACGCGAGTACCTGCGTGTCGGTTTGCTCGATCGTCGGATTGCCAAGCTGTCGGTGCTTGCAGGGTTGCCCGCGGTCACGGCGGGCGCGCTGCTGTCCCGTTTCGTCGGTGGATCGTCACTGCTGCTGCTGTCGGGCCTCATGCTGCTCGCCGTCGGCATTCGCATGGCCTGGCCCGTCGCCCCGGCCCCCACCCCCGTTTTGGCGTCAGCAGGGCGTCATATGAGCGACCCGCTGACGCCAAAACGGGAGGGGGGCGTCCTCGTCGTCGCGCTCGTCGCGGCGGCGGGTCTCCTGACCGGCCTGCTCGCCAACGGGGGCGGCTTCCTCCTCGTGCCGATCTTCGTGCTCGTGCTCGGCCTCAGCACCGGAAAGGCGGCGGGGACCTCCCTGGTCGCGGTGGCGGCGCTCACGGTTCCGACCCTGGCCGCCCACATCGCACTCGGACACGTGGACTGGGCGGTGGCGGGCCCGTTCGCGCTCGGGATGATCCCGGCGTCGACGGTGGGCGCGCGGTTCGGTCAGCGACTCTCCGAGACGGTGGCACGGCGCGCCTTCGCCGTCGTGCTGATCGTGTTCTCGGTGTGCTTCCTCGCGCTGCGCGTGTTCTGACGAGCCAAGCAGGCTCAGCCGCGGCGCGTCAGCGCGAGCACGTCGCCGACGTACTCCTGGCGGCAGATCAGCAGGTCGGGGAGCCACGGGTCCGGGCGGTTGTACTCGAGCGGCGACCCGTCGAGGCGGGACACGTGCAGACCGGCGGCCGCGGCCACGCCGATGGGCGCGGCCGAGTCCCATTCGTACTGGCCGCCGCTGTGGGCATAGATGTCGGCTTCGCCGAGCACCACCGCCATCGCCTTGGCGCCCGCGGAGCCCAGTGGCAGGAGCAGCCCCCCGAGGCGCTGCGCGAGCGCGGCCGCGACGGCGGGAGGGCGACTCCGGCTGACCACGAGCCGCACCGGTCCGTCGCGCGGCTCGGGTGGGGGTGGGGCGGGCTCGGTCACGAGGGTGAGGCCGTGCGCCGGGAGCGCGACCGCGGCCGCCACCACGCTGCCGTCGACGACCAGCGCGACATGCACGGCCCAGTCGGTCCGACCGACCTCGCCGAACTCGCGCGTGCCGTCGAGGGGATCGACGATCCAGACGCGTTCGGCGGTGAGTCGGGCGGCGTCGTCGGCGCCCTCCTCGGAGAGCACGGCGTCGTCGGGGAAGTGGCGCGCGAGTTCGGCGACGATGTAATCGTGCGAGGCACGATCACCTACCGCGCGCCGGAGTCCCGGCGGGGTGCCCTGCTCGTCCATCGCGGCGCGCAGCTCGACGAGGAGTTCGCCGGCACCCGAAGCAATGGTGGCCGCGCTCCGATGATCCGCCCGATGAGGCGAAGGCGTGGCCGACATCAGCGCCGGACGATAGCCGCCCGCGGTGTCGGAGCGCGCGGTTCGCTGCGCCACAGGTACATCGCCGCCGAGCCGAACGCGACCATCACGCCGATCAGCACCGCGGAACTCGTCGCGAGCACGGCCTTCGCGTCGGTACCCGCCGTCAACATGTGGATGGTCGAGGTGGCGAAGAGCAAGTAGCTCAACAGGTGCACGCTGTGCCATACCCGTGCCGTCAGGCGGTGGCGCATCAACGACGTGATCTCGACCGCGACGAGGAGGTACATGGCCGCGATGCCCCATGCGACCGCGAGCGGGTGCCAGGACGCGTGGAAGGGCACCAGCACGTCGGCGACGCCGAAGGGCGTGTAGGTATCGAGGAGGATCGCGCCGACGTGCACGCCGACGAAGGTCAGCGCCAGCCCGCCGAGGAAGCGGTGCAGGCTGAGGATCCACGCGGGTGCGGGCCGCCGGCCGAGCACCCGCGTCGCGAGCAGCACTCCCCAGACGATCGCCGCCAGGAGCAGGCCCCACGCGACGAGCCCGCTCGCGCGGGTGGCGTACCACGTGATCCGCGAGGCCATGCCTCAGCTCCCGCGCGTGGTCGTGTGCGGGACCACGGAGTTGACCGCGTTCGAGACCGAACCGGTGCCTGCGGAGGAACCGCCGCCGTCGTCGTAGCGCGGCCCGGCGACCGCGTCGGACGACGTACTCGCCGCCGCGGGGGCAGCCGATGCGTGCAGCGTGTTCGCGGTGCCCTCGGTCGATGCCATCGCGCCGCCGAGCGTGAGCGCGGCGGCGACGCTCACGACGGCGACGGCGCGGCGAGCCCGCTGGGCTCGTGGCTTCCGGGGACCTGGCTGCACGGCGGTCCTCCTTGGGTGAGCGTTCGACCTGGACCAACGGTACGCACGGCAGGTAAGACTGCGGTAAGTACGTCGATGAGGAAGTCGTCAGAATCTGCCGTCAAGACCTGCCGTCAAGATCTGGAGGAGCGTTGTGGCCGTCGATCGATTTCCCGTCGAGGCCGGGCACATCTTGATGTTCGCCCGCTCGATCGGTGATCCGAACCCCATCTACGAAGATGCCGAATACGCAGCCGGGACCGAGGTGGGCGGCATCACCGCTCCGCCCACGTTCGTCCAGGCGAGTGCGCAGTTCGACCCCGATTACATCCTGCGCCCGAAGATCGGCGAGCCGTGGTTCGGCTCCGGTCGCGAGGCCACCGGGATCCGGCGCGAGCCGTCGAGCGGCGCCGGGGGCGGAGGTGCCGGGGGCCTCGCGAGCGGCCTGCACGCCGAGCAACACTTCGAGTACCACCGGCACCTGCGCCCCGGCGACGTCCTCTCGGCCACGACGCGCGCGGGCGACACCTGGGAGAAGGAGGGGCGATCGGGGAAACTCGTGTTCTCGGGGAGCGTCACCGAGTACCGCGACCAGACCGGTGAACTCGTCATCACCGCGCGCAGCGTCGGTGTCCGCACCGAACGTCCGGCGCCCCAGCAGGCTCCGCAGAAGGCCAATCAGAAGGCCAATCAGAAGGAAGGAGGGAAGTGATGGCGGTCTCGGCACGCTCACTGTCGGTCGGCGATTCGCGCGAGATGCTGCTTGTCGACGACCTCACCCGAACCCAGATCGTGCAGTACGCAGGCGCGTCCGGTGACTACAACCCGTTGCACAGCGACAACAAGTTCGCGACCGAGGTCGCGGGCTACCCGGGCGTGTTCGCGCACGGGATGCTCACGATGGGCATGACCGGTCGTCTGCTCACCGACTGGATGGGAGACGGTCGTCTCACGAAGTACGGAGTGCGCTTCTCGAAGCAGGTGTGGCCCGGCGACACACTCACCGCGACGGCGACCGTCGACGCCGTCCGCGAAGACGACGGTACCTGGTACGCCGATCTGTCCGTGGTCACCGTCAACCAGGACGGCGACACCGTCGTCACGGGCACTGCGACCGCACGACTCGACCCGTAACCCGCGGCGTGCGGGTCTACGTCAGGTACGTGGCGAAGAAGGTCCAGATCTTCTGCCAGCCGTCGAGCGCGGCGGCGACGTTGTAGTTGGGCCGGTCGACGGAGAAGAAGGCGTGACCCGCGCCCTCGTAGGTGTGGAACTCGTAGGTCTTGTGGTTGGCCTGCAACTGTTCCTCGACCTGGGCCATCATCGCCGGCGTCGGGTGGACGTCGTCGGCGCCGAAGAGCCCGAGCAGCGGGCACGACAGGTTCGGCGTGAGGTCGACGGGTGATACAGGCTGACGCTCGGTGAGTTCCTCGTGCGTCGCCACCACGCGACCCCCGTAACAGTCGACGGCGGCGTCGAACGGGAGGCTGCACGCGACGAGGTAGGCCTGCCGACCGCCGGAGCAGTATCCGATCACGCCGACCTTGCCGTTCGCGTACGGCAGTGACCGGACGTACTTCGACGCACCGGCGACGTCGCCGACGCACTGCGCGTCGGGTACCCCGCCCGCCTCCCGGGTGGCGAGCGCCGCCGCGCCCGGGTCGGCGCCCGGCGCGTACCGGTGATGGAGGTTCGGGCAGATCGCGACGTAACCGTGCGTCGCGAAGGTCCGGGTGATCTCCTTGGTCGCCTCGTCGTAGCCGGGCATGTGGTGGATCACGACGACGCCCGGATACGGCCCCGACCCGAGCGGCCGTGCCAGGTAGGCCGGGATCGCGTCGCCTTCGTGGCCGTCGATGGTGGTGGTCTCGGCCAGGATCCCGTCGTACATCCGCATTTCCCCGCTTCCGCTCGTGGGTGTGAGGAACATTCGACCACAGCCGCCCGTCGTCCCGCTCCCCGACGATTCGATAGATTCCACCGATGCCCAGCGAATCGGAAGACGTCACGGTCGCGATCGTCGTCAACGGCGAACCCACGACCAACACCGTGGAGGCCCGCACGCTGCTCGTGCACTACCTCCGAGAGGTCGTCGGCCTCACCGGTACCAACATTGGCTGCGACACCACGTCGTGCGGCGCGTGCACCGTGCTCCTCGACGGCGAATCGGTGAAGTCTTGCACCGTGCTCGCCGCCCAGGCGGACGGCCACGAGGTCACCACCATCGAGGGCCTGGCCCGCGGCGACACGTTCCATCCGATGCAGGAGGCGTTCCGCGAGCACCATGGCCTGCAGTGCGGCTACTGCACGCCGGGGATGGTGATGGCGGCGGTCTCACTGGCGCAAGAGCGCGGTTCGCTCACCGAGGCGGAGGTCCGCATCGGGCTCGAAGGCAACCTGTGCCGCTGCACCGGATACCACAACATCGTCAAAGCGGTCGTCGCCGGTTCCGCCGCGATGAATGCGGAGGCAAGCAAGTGATCCCCGCCAAGTTCTCCTACACCCGCGCCGACTCGGCCGACGACGCCATCGCGCTCCTCGCCCGGCACGGCGACGACGCCAAGCTGCTCGCGGGTGGACACTCCCTGCTGCCGCTCATGAAACTGCGGCTCGCCACCCCGGCGGTGCTCGTCGACATCGGCAGCCTGCGCGACCTCTCCTACATCCGCGACGCGGGCGACCACGTCGCCATCGGGGGCCTCACCCGCCACCACGACGTCGAGCACAGCGACGTCCTCGGTGAGCACGTACCGCTCCTGCGCGAGGCGGCCGGGCACGTAGGCGACCCGCAGGTCCGCCACCGCGGCACGCTTGCCGGATCGCTCGCGCACGGCGACCCCGCGTCCGACCTCCCCGCGGTGGTGCTCGCGCTCGGCGGCACGATCGTGGCTCGCGGTCCCGGGGGCGAGCGCACGATCGCGGCGTCCGAGTTCTTCCAGGGCTTTCTCGAGACCGCGCTGGCTCCCGACGAGTTGATCACCGAGGTACGGATCCGCAAGACGGACGGCGCGGGATGGGCGTTCGAGAAGTTCAACCGGCGCGCCCAGGACTGGGCGATCGTCGGGGTGGCCGCCATCGCCGGCGACGATCCCGGTGTCGCGCTCGTGAACATGGGCTCCACGCCCGTGCGGGCGGTGACCGTCGAGCAACGCATTCGCGCAGGCGCGTCCGCGGCCGAAGCGGCCGAGGCCGCCGACAACGGTACCGATCCACCGTCGGATCTCAACGCCACTCCTGAATTCCGCCGACACCTCGCGCGCGTCCTCACCCGACGCGCACTCACTCGTGCCATGCAAGGAGCAGCGCAGTGACCGTCAACGTCACGACCTTTGCCGCCGGATCGCTCGTCGGCGCGCCCGTACGGCGCGTCGAGGACCCCGATCTGCTCACCGGGCGCGGCACCTACATCGACAACCTGTCGATCGACGGCATGCTCGAACTGGCCTTCGTCCGATCGACGGTCGCGCACGCCAACCTCGTGTCGATCGACACGAGCGAGGCGCGCGCCATGCCGGGGGTCGTCGCGGTGTACACCGCCGCCGACCTCGACGTGCCCGAGTACTACATGTTCATGAAGCTGAACCCGGCAGTCGTGCGAGCGACACTCGCGCAGGACCGCGTGCGTTTCGTCGGCGACATCATCGCCGTCGTCGTCGCCGACTCGCGCGCGCAGGCGGTCGACGCGGCCGAAACGGTCGTCGTCGACTACGACCCGTTGCCCGCGGTGACCGACCCCGACGACGCGCTCGCGCCGGGTGCGCCGATTCTCTTCGAGGCGCTCGGTTCCAACATGGTCATGGGAAACCGAGGCAACGCGGGCGACCCGCTCGAGGACGCCGAGGTGATCGTGCGTGGGCGCTTCGAGAACCAGCGGGTCGCGGTGGTGCCCATGGAGGGCGCCGCGGTCGCGGTGGTGCCCGGCGACGACGGTTTGGGTCACAGCGTCACCCTCCACCTCGCGTGCCAGATGCCCCACATGACGCGGATGCTCGTCGCCGGGATGATGGGCACCGACATGAACGCGCTGCGCGTCATCGCTCCGCATGTCGGCGGCTCGTTCGGCGCCAAGCACTGGAACGCGGAAGCCGTCGTCGCGTCGCGGGTGTCGGCCGAGCTTCAACGCCCGGTCCGCTGGGTGGAAGCGCGCTCGGAGAACATGATCGGGATGCCGCACGGGCGTGCGCAGGTGCAGTACGTCGAGCTCGGGCTCAAGCGCGACGGCACCATCACCGGGCTGCGGTGCCGGGTGATTGGCGACGCCGGCGCGTACGGCGGGTTCGGTGGCACGCTGGCGATGGGCGGCACGCGCACGATGGCCCAGGGCGTGTACCACATTCCCAAGGTCGGATTCGACGTCGTCGTCGCGCTCACCAACACCACGCCCACCGGCGCGTACCGCGGTGCCGGGCGACCCGAAGCGGCGTCGCTTCTCGAACGCATCATCGACATGGCCGCCGACGAGCTCGGCATGGACCCCGTCGAGCTGCGCCGCAAGAACCTCATCGGCCCCGGCGAGTTCCCTTACACCACCGTCACCGGCGCCACCTACGACAGCGGCGACTACGACGCCCCGCTGCGCGAAGCCCTGCGCATCGCCGGCTACGACGCGTTGCTCGCCGATCAGGCGCAGCGGCGTGAGCGTGGCGACACGGTGCAGCTCGGTATCGGTGTGTGCCTCTACGTGGAGGTCACCGGCGGCGCCGGTGGCGAGTTCTCCGAGGTCGAGATCCACGATGACGGCAGCGCCACGCTCAAGGCCGGCACGTCCGCGCACGGCCAGGGGCATGCCACCGCGTACTCGGCGATCGTGTCCGACCAGCTCGGCATCCCGCTCGACAAGATCCGCTTCGTGCAGTCCGACACCGCGCTCGTCGCGCGCGGGGGCGGCACCGGAGGGTCGCGGTCACTCCAGCTCGGTGGGAGCTCGGTGCTCGAGACCGCGCAACTGGTGGCGGAGCGCGCCAGGAACCTCGCGGCCGAGCTGCTCGAAGCCGCGCCCGACGACATCGTGATCGGTATGGACGGCCGGGTGGGCGTCACCGGCGTGCCCGCGAAGGCGCTCACCTGGGGCGAGCTCGCGGTTGCCGCGAGCGGCAAGGGTGAGCCGCTCCTCGTGCAGCACGACTTCACGTCGACCGGTTCGACGTTTCCCTTCGGCGCGCACGTCGCGGTGGTCGAGGTCGACACCGAGACGGGTCGCGTCGTCCCCATCCGTCACATCGCGGTCGACGACTGCGGCACCATCGTGAACCCGATGCTCGTCGACGGCCAGGTGCACGGCGGGCTCGCGTCGGGCATCTCGCAAGCGCTGTGGGAGCAGTTCGTCTACGACGGTGACGGCAACCCGCTCACGTCCACGCTGGCCGACTACGCGCTCCCGAGCGCGGCGGAGTTCCCGTCGTTCGAGACCGCGCACACCCAGACCGCGTCACCGTTGAACCCGCTCGGCGCGAAGGGGATCGGCGAGTCGGCCACGGTGGGGTCGACGCCCGCGGTGCAAAACGCGGTCGTCGACGCTCTGAGCCATCTCGGTGTGCGTCACGTCGACATGCCGGCCACGGCCGAGCGGGTGTGGCGGGCGATCGAAGACGCACGCGCCGGCACTCTTGCCGACCCGTGGCGAGAGCCACCGGCCGCGTTCGACGCGTTGCCCGCGCACCCCGAGGCCAAGCAGCCCGAGGAACAGATCAACCTCTGATCTCTACGTCTTGCGCGCCCAGAAGAGGATGCGCTTGAACGTGTACAGATAGGGCGCATGGTCGCCGAGCACCTCGATGAGGCGCGCTCGGTAGCGGTCCACGAACTCGGCGTAGAGGTCCGGCGGCAGGCCGCGCTCGAAACGCGTGAGGCTCGTTCCCTTGACCCACTCGACCACCTCCGCGGTCGACGCGAGCCGGTGCGGGTACACCTGGATCCGGACGTGCTGGCGCGCGAACCCGAGGTCGTCGAGCAGGCGCGAGTAGTACTCCGGAGCCATCACGTTCTGTCGCACCGGGTCGGGCGGGACTCCACCGTCGACTGCTCGGGCGAACGCGCCCGCGAACGGCTCCTCCTCGGCGACCTCGCGCGCGACCGCGTGTGACGGATGGTCGGCGTTCGTGGGCATCTGCACCGCGAGTTGGCCGTTCTCGGCGAGCGCGTCCCGCCACCGCGTCAGAACCTCCGCGTGACCGGGTACCCATTGCAGCGCGGCGTTGGAGATGATGACGTCGACACCGTCGGGGTCGGCGAACTGCGCGAGGTCGCCATCGCGGAAGCTCAGGCCGTCGACGTGGAGTTGGCGGGCCTCGGCGAGCATCGCGGGCGAGTTGTCGACGCCGACCGTGTCGCGTGCGCCGAGCGTGGCGTGAGCCTGCGCGGTGAGCTCGCCGGTGCCACAACCGAGGTCGACGACACGAGGAGCCGGCGAGGGCTCAACCAGCGCGAGCAGGTCGAAGAACGGCGCCGACCGCTCGTCACGGAACCGGTGGTACTGGTCGGGGTTCCACGTGTCCATGGCGGGGGGCGTCAACCGCTGGACGCCCGATCGTGCGCGATCTGGCACGGTTTCCGTGTCGAATCGCGCACGATTGCCGGCCGATCAGCGGTCGACGGAACGGGCGAGCTACCCGCGCGGCGTCATGTCGAGGTCGGGCGGCGGCTCTGCGGGCACCTTCCAGCGCAGGAAGCCCTTGTCGTAGACCTCGTGATATGCGTTGGCGGCGTCGACCATCGCGGCGAACGCGGTTTCGAAGGCGTCCCAGTCCTCGGACTCGATCGCCTTGCTCAGCACGCCGAGCTCTTCGTTCAAGAACTTGTCCATGTTCTCGGCGTACTTGGGCCGGAGGAACGCGCCCTTCTCCATGAGGTTGACGGCTTCGGCCAACTGGAAGCGGGCGAGCGCCTTGTTGCGGGCCTTGCCCGCGTAATAGCACTTCCAGATTCGCCCGCCCACCAGCGGCATGATCTCCGCCATACCGGGCATGAGGTGGCCGAGCTCGGAGAGCGCGAACTCGCCCTTGCCGGTCTCGATGACGTGGTCGTGGTCAGCTCCAGAAGACATGGCCGGGAATCTACCTGCTCCGCGTGGCGTGGTCAGCGGTTCTGGCCCCGCCCGCGGTCGACAATTCCCGACCGGCGTCGCTCGATCTCCGCCCGGCTGCTCATCGAGGAGGCCCGCCACGAGCGGAACCGGTCGAGCTCGATCGTGCCGCGCGGTCCGTCGACGATCTCCGCCTCCTCGTCGTAGAGGGCGAGGATCGCGCGGGCGGTGGTGGCGTCGTTCGACGCGATCTCGGCGGCGAGCGTGCGGCAGAACGGGAGCAGCTCGTCGTGGGCGACGACGTGGTTCACGAGCCCCCAGGACAGCGCGGTGTGCGCGTCCACGAAGTTGCCGGTCGCGCTCATCTCCTTGGCGCGGCGGTAGCCGACCGCTTCGGGCAGCCAGACCGACATGCGCCAACCGGGGACGACGCCGACGCGCGCGTGCGTGTCGGCGAAGCGCGCCCGCTCCGACGCGACGAGGAAGTCGCACGCCAGCGCGAGTTCGAGGCCGCCGGTGACCGCGGGACCGTTGATGGCGCCGATGAGCGGCTTGGTGTGCGGCGGGACCGGGATCGACGGGAAGTCGTCCGACTCCGCTTCCGCGTCCGCCGCCAGCTCGACGCGCGACGCGAGGTACCCGAGGTCGAGTCCCGCGCAGAACACGGGGTCGACGCCGGTGAGGATCATCACGTCGACGTCGTCGTTCGACTCGCACTCGGCGAGGCGCGTCCGCAACGTGTCGATGAGGTCGGCGTTGAGCGCGTTGCGCACTTCCGGCCGGTTGAGGGTGACGGTGGCGACGCGATCGGCGACCTCGACGAGCACGAGATCGGCGGCCATCACGGCTCCAGTCGTACGTAGAGGTGGTCGGGAAGCTCGACGTGGATGCCCGCACTGCCCGCGTCGTCGAGCACCAGCTCGGTGCCGTTGGCGAGGCGCGACTCGTCGGACGCGAAGTAGACCGCCGCGGGCGCGACGGCCGACGGGCCGCGGTTGGCCCGCTCCGGATCGTCGACCGGCGGCCGGACCAGGTGTTCCCAGCCGACGATCGGCGGGTGCATCTCGGGGTTGCCGGCGGCAGGACAGACGACGTTCGCGCGGATCTTGAACCGCTTGTTCTCGAGCGCGATCACCTTGGTGAACCCGCGGATCCCGAACTTCGAGGTGGTGTAGGGCGCGGTGAGCGAGGTGCCGGTGACCGAGTCGATCGATCCGATGTTGACGATCGAGCCGCCACCACCCGCGCGCATGAGCGGCAGCACGGTCCGCACGCCGAGGAAGGGCCCGAGGCAGTTCACGCGCATGACGCGCTCCCATGCCTCCACCGTGGTCATGTCGATAGTGGCGAGGTGGAGGACCGCGGCGTTGTTCACGAGCACGTCGATGCGGCCCTCGCGTGCGCGGATCTCGTCGACCACGGTCTGCCAGTCACTTTCGCTCGTGACGTCGAGGTGTCGGTAACACGCGCGGTCGCTCAACTCCGCGGCGAGAGCCTCACCACGCTCGTCGAGCACGTCTACCAGCGTGGTGCGCGCGCCCTCGGCGTCGAACTGCCGCGCGATCTCCGCACCGGTTCCCCGCGCCGCGCCGGTGATGATCGCGACCTTCCCGTCAAGTCTCCCCATGCCTGCCTCCCGCTCTGGGCGCTTCCTCTGTGGCTCTCTCGCTACGAGCCGGGGTACCCGGCTCGCTCACGCTCGTTCGCGGGCGCCGGGCCGCTTGGGCCACGCTTCACTGCGGCGCAGGGTACCTGCGCCGCAGACGTTCGGCTCTGGTCCCTCTGTCAGTCGAAGACCCATTGGCGGCGTCCCTGGCCGGCCAGTACGCGCCCGAACCGCAGGCCGGGGAAGTGCGCGGCGGCGACGGGAACGTCGCTGCCTTCGAGCTCGCGCGCGAGCGCGTTGCGGGCCTGTTGGGCCATCACGGGGTCGACGTCGGCGACCCCGGCCCATTCGTCGTCGAGCAACTCGACCGCGCAGTGCACGACATCTCCCAGCAGGAGCGCGCGTTGGCTGCCCGACGACAGCACGACCAGCGCGCTACCCGGTGTATGGCCGGCACACAAGCGGACGTCGACGCCGGGCGCGATCGCCGCGTCGCCGTCCCACGGCTCGAAATGGTTCTCCACCGGCCGGAGGCGCTCGGTGGCGAAGTTGTCGGAGCCGACGAAGTGCTCCCAGTCGCGACGATCGCAGCGATACGTGGCGTTCGGGAAGGTCGGCGTGCCGGCGGTGGACGCCCAACCGATGTGGTCGAAGTGGAGGTGCGTGAAGAGCACGTCGGTCACGTCGCCGGGAGCGACGCCGATCGCCGCGAGACCGTCGAGCAGCTTTCCCCCCGAGAGTCGGTACTGCGGGTCGGGCGTCGCGCCCACCCCGCCGTCGACGAGGATCACGCGGTCGGCAGCGCCGCGGACCACGAAACCGCCGAACACGAACTCGACCTTCCCGTCGTCGAGGAGATCCTGGTGGGGTTCCCAGTCGGCGGCGTCGCCGCCCTTCGAACCCCCGAGCCCGGCCTGGCCCCCACCCGTCTGGTAGGTAGCGGTGGCCAGCACTTTCGCCGAGCCGTCGAAGACCGACAGGATCTCGAGGTCGCCGATCTGCATCGTGTTCAGTGCGCTCATGGCTCGATGACCACCTTGATGACGCCGGCCGCGCGGTCGGCTGCGGTTCGGAACGCTTCCGGCGCGTCGTCGAGCGGGAAGCGATGAGTGATCAACGTGCCGGCGATGTCGGGGTTCGCGGCGAGCACCTCGACGGCCTCGTCGAACTCGCGCACGCCGTGGTGGTGCGCGTACATCTGCGACATCACGATCTTCGGCGCCTTCGTGGCCAACGACATGCCGATCTGCACTGGCTGCCAGTACGTTCCGGGAACGACGATCGTCCCGCCCGGACGCACGCGCGCGATCGCGTCGTCGAGCGACGATTGAGTCCCCGCGCAGTCGATCACCACCTCGTACTCGTCGCGTAGCTCGTGCCCGGCGCCGAGACGTTCACCCGCGTCGCGCTGGGCGGCATGGCGCGCCGCGACGTCGACGTCGATCCCGTGGTGCCGTACCGCGGCAACCACCGCGAGGCCGATGCTTCCTGCGCCGACGACGAGCACGGGTCCTTCGGGCGACTCGTCGTGCAGGCCTGCGAGATGCGCGGCGCGAACGCCGACTGCGATGGGTTCGACGAGCGAGCCGATCTCGGCGCCGACCTCGTGCGGGAGCACCACGGTGTGGCGCCGGTCGACGATCACCTCGTCGGCGAGGCCCCCGTCGAGGTAGACGCCGTGGAACCGGGACGGCGCGAGGCGGCAGTGGTTGTCGCGTCCCGCGATGCAGAGATCGCACTCGCCGCACGGAGCGTTCGGCTGCACCGCGACGGGGGTGCCGTCGTCGAGCAATCCTGCGAACTCGTGCCCGAGGGTCGCCGCGGGACTCCAGGCGAGCATGTGCAGGTCGGACCCGCAGATGCTTGCTGACCGCACGCGCACGCGTACCGGATCGCGCGCGTATTCGGGAATCGTCGGTTCCACTTCGACGACGGCGACACCGCCGTCGCCCGTGGCGCGTACTGCTCGCACGAACCGGAGCCTACCGACAACCCCGAGCCCGTACCGCCTAGCGCTGGGGCAACGTTTGTCCGGTTCGCATGCTCTGGACCAGATCCGGTGATCAGGGGCACTCCGGCCTCATCGATCTGTGCGCGTCGCTGCCTTCAATCGCGCGTGACTTGTAACGCCTACCGTGCCATCCGACGCGCAATTGGCGAGAAAAAGCGTACCGAGCTGCCGAAGTTGAGTCGGGGTGGTGCCGCGGGGTTGCTCGTCGCGTCGGTGGAGCACGGTGCCCGGCGCTCACCGAGCGGTGCTGTGGATAGCATCGCAACGTGGCATACCTCGCCTGGCTCGCGTGGGGCGTGCTCTTCGCGCTGACGGTCGAATGGTCGATCGAGTGGGTTCGCCGGCTCCGTGCACGCTTCGGTCGCGCGGTGGGAACGACCGGTGCCCTGTTGTTGGTCGCACTGTTCCTTACCGCCCTGGAGGTTCCCAGAGCGTCGGGACTACTCAACGACGCGGGCTGGATCGGTGTCGTGCTGTTTTGGGCCGGGATGCTAGGTGTCGCGATTCCATCGTTTCGACGTCGAGCGGCGGAGCAGGCGTTGGCGCGCCAAGCGAGCTTCGATCGCGCCGAGGTCTCCGCGGGTGCGGATTTCTTCGAGTCTCCAGAAGCGGCTGCGCTCTCCGGGTGGGAGCCTGTCACGCAAGCTCACGTGATCCGGACGCGCTATCTGAATGCGCGCCAAGCCGAAATCGTCGTGGACACCGTGCCCTCACATCCGATATCGGTCCGGTGCGAGAGGTTGGACCCAGGGTGGATCTGGACCTACGACATCAGCGCATGACTGCCGGTTCGGGGATATCGCACATGTTGGCTGACGCGCTACCTAGCGCTTGGGTGCGGCGTTCTCCAGCCAGAGCGCGACCTTCGGGCACGCGTTGATCGCGCGCCGCGCGTGGGTCATGAGGTCGGCGGGAATCGGCGCACTGCTGACGATCGGGTAGCCCCAGTCGTCGAGGCGAATCCGCTCGGGGAAGAGCTCCGCGCAGACGCCGTGCCCGTCGCAGGTGATCGGGTCGACGCGCAGGACCATGCTCATCGCCAGCCCTCGGCGCGCGACGCGGGGAGCGGGAGGATCGGGTTGGGCTGGGTGCGGCACGGTTGCTTCGACCAGTGCTGGTGCACGTCGGCGGCGAACGCGTCGAGCGCGCTCGTCACGAAGCGCGCCGCGCCGTCGGGGTATCGGCACGCGCCGCGTCCGGTCACGTCGTTCGCCCAGCGCGTGAGGCGCTCGACGCTGTCCTTGCGGTGCTGTGACTTCGCGAGCTTCGTGAGCTCGTCGGCGATTGCCGCGAGCCCGTACACGCACGGCCCGCACTGGCCTGCCGTTTCGGACGCGAGCCAACGCGCGACGCGCGCGGTCTCGGCGAGACCGCAGCGGTTGGCCGGGAACGCGAACACCACTCCTCCCCCGAGGCCGGCGCCGGCGTCGGCGAGCGCGCGGTGCGAGACCGGCAGGTCCCAGGCGGACTTCTCCGGGAGCCACGCGCCGAAGTAGCCGCCGAAGAGGAAGGCGGAGACATCGGTCGTCAACCCACCCGCGGCCTCGATGACGGCGGACACGGGCGTGCCGAGCTCGACTTCGAGCACGCCTGGTTGTGCCACGGCCCCGCCGACGGTGAGGAGCACCGAGCCGGGTTCGTCGGGGAGACCGCAACCCCGGTACCACTCCGGGCCGAAGCGCGCGATCAGCGCGAGGTCGGCCATGGTCTCCGCGTTCTGGACCAGCGTCGCCCGGCCGTTCACGCCGCGCTCGGATGGGCGCGGCGCCGACGTCGGCTTCGCGTCGCCACCATTGAGGAAGTGCACGAGCGCGCGCTCTTCACCGGCGACGTACCGGCTCGGCATGCCGACGACACGAACCTTCGGATCTCTGCGCCGGCCGAGCCGCTCCTCGATGGCGCGTTCGATGCTTGATCGCGCACCGTCGTACGTGCGGTCGGTCGCGACGATCACCTCGTGGGCTCCGACGGCTTCGGCCGCGACGGTCGCGCCGTCGAGCACGAGGTGGGGGAGCTCGGTGAGCAGCAGGAGATCCTTGCCGCTCGCGGGCTCGCTCTCCTTCGCGTTGACCACGACGACGCGTGGCCCGCGACCGTTCGCGACCGAGCGCATCTTGGTGGCGGTGGGGAACGCGGCACCGCCCTTTCCGCGGAGCCCGCTCTGCTCGACGGTGGCGATGAACCGCTCGTCGAGCGGGCCGGGTAGCGGCCCGTAACGGTCGAGGTGGA
>Ga0315281_10007642_pt1 | contig 15191 bp, 14 predicted proteins | sample YL17G07_0_MG_FD_204540 | JGI IMG/M metagenome (GOLD analysis project Ga0315281, IMG submission 204540) | Sediment microbial communities from Yellowstone Lake, YNP, Wyoming, USA - YL17G07_0 | ecosystem: Environmental > Aquatic > Freshwater > Lake > Sediment | place: USA: Wyoming | collected...
TGCGTGGACGGTGGAGATCGACGAGTCGGTGATCCGCGACACGATCGACCGCAGCCGATAGCCGTCAGAGAGCGAACACCGTGCGCACACTCCCCCCCGCGCCACCGGCCCATTTCAGCTAAGTTGTTCTGCAACAACAACTTGTGGAATATTCATCGGCATTTGCCGATGTTGATATGTGTGCGACCTCCGCAACCTTCTAGAATGAAACAACTTAGTGATGTGGATAAACTTTTCCACTTGACACCCTCAAAACGTGTTCCCTACTATGGGTCCGCTTTCCGATAGGCTCTTCGCAGCACCTGACCGTCACAAACCAAGGATGATCGGCATGCGGCGTGCGCCAAGCACCAAGGCCAAGGCCAAGGCCTTCTTTCGTCAGACCGCGTCCGGTGCGTTCGACCAGTACCTCCAGGACATCCAGAAGCTCCCGCTGATCGGCGATCCCGCCGAGGAGAAGCGCCTCGCGCGTCTGGCCCAGAAGGGCGACACGGCGGCGGCCGAGCGCCTGGTGACCGCCAACCTGCGCTTCGTGATCTCCTACGTGAAGAAGTACCAGGGGCACGGGCTCGACCTCTCCGAGCTGGTGGCGATCGGCAACGAGGGGCTGCTCAAGGCGGTGCGGAAGTTCGATCCCGACCAGGGCGTGAAGTTCATCTCGTACGCCGTGTGGTGGGTGCGCCAGGCGGTCCTCAAGGCGCTGGCCGAGCAGACCCGCAGCGTGCGGATCCCGCTCAACCAGAACGCGCATCTGATCCGGATGTCGCGCACCGAGATGGTTCTGGCACAGGAGCTGGGCCGCGAGCCCACCGACGCGCAGATCGCGAAGGCCCTGGGCGACACCGTCGAGAACGTGCGCACCGCGCGTCGCATGACCTCCACCGAGGTCTCGCTCGACGCCCCGATCGACCGCTCCGACCGCGACGCCGCGACCCTCGGCGAGCGGTTCGCCGGCGTGGAAGGGAACGAGATCGAGGAAACGACGGACGGCAACCTGATGCGGGACTTCATCGACCGCGTCTTCAACACCTACCTCACTCCGCGCGAACGGAAGATCCTCTACCTCTACTACGGGCTCGAGCAGGGCTCCGAAGCGATGACCCTCGAGAAGATCGGCGCGCTCATGGGCGTCACCCGCGAGCGCATCCGCCAGATCCGCGAGCGGGCCTTCGAGAAGCTGCGCGACTGCCCGGAAGGCGCGGCGCTGATGAGGTTCTGGACGGCGGCCTGATGGCCGAGGGCTGAGAGCCAAGGGCTGAGAGCAAGCGGGGCCCCGGCTTTGACGCCGGGGCCCCTCGTCGCTGGCCCTTTCTCAGCCCTCAGCCCTTAGCCCTCAGGGCCGCGCCCGTGCCGCCTTCGGCCGCCGCACCGGCGTCGGCATGCTCGACGCCGGAGCCGTGGGGGCCTGGCACTGCGGCATCGAGGCCATGGACGGGTTCAGGCACATCTGATCGAACGCGACCCGCGCGTCGTCACCGGTGATCCGGACGACGCGGCCGTGCTCTGTGGCCACGTAGAAGCCGCCCGAGGCCGGCGCCCAGATGGCCGGGTCGTCCCCGAGCTGGAGCGCCATCGCGCGCTGGGCCATTGCCTGGATGTTCCCCATCTGCGCCAGCGCTGCCTGCTGGATCTGCTGGATCTGGCGTATCTGCTCGGGCGTCGGCACCTGCCCCTGACGGAGGTTCAGGGCCTGCATCTGCCGGGACGCGTCTTCCATCCCCGCGTTCCGCGTCTCGGCCGTGACCACCTGCCACTGGCCGCCGACCCACCGCGCGAACCCGTCGCGGAAGACGAGGACCGGCGCGCCGTCGGCCACGCCGAAGGCCGCGCGGTCGAGATCGGCGTTGCGCGGCAGGTCGGTGGGCGCCGGAACCCGGGTCCACCCGCCGGCCCGGCTGCTCACCACGATGGCCCGCTCGCCGTTGTCGCCGATGCCCATGAGGGCGATGGTGCCGCCGCCCCCCGCGATGCGCGACCAGCTCGTGCCGCCGACCATCGGGTCGGTCACGTGCTGGCCGTTCCACCCGCTCAACGTCCAGGTGCCGGCACGCACGCGGGCGACGACTCCGACGTTGCGGCGCTCGTTCGGTTTCGGGTCGAAGTAGCTCGCGCCGGCGAAGACCAGGCCGGGGCACGCGGCCACCAGCCCTGCCGCGCGCGCGGCGACGCCCAAGCGCTGGCTCGAGGTCCAGGTCCGCCCGTCGAAGTGCAGGACGAGCGGCTGCTCCCGTTCGTCCCCCGACTGCCCGAGCACCGTGACGTCGCTGGCGGAGCAGCCCGCGATGGCCACGAGGTCCCTGGTCACGCCGGTTGCCACGGTCGACCACGCGGTGCCGTTCCAGTGCACGAGCGCACCGCCGTCGCCCGCGGCATAGACGTCGCCGGGGCCGCTGCCCCACACCGCGCGCAACTCCACCCGCATGCCGGTCGGCACCATGCTCCACGCGCCGCCGCTGAAGTGCGCCGCCGCGCCGTTGCCGCCGACGGCCCAGATGTCGCCGAGACCCGAGCCCCAGATCGCATGGAAGGACACCTGCGCGTGCGCGGGCGCCGCGAGCACGGCGAGCGCGGCCAGGACGGTGAGACGGAAACGCATGGCGGCCTCCGAAGACGAGTAGGGATCTGCCGGAGCGCGCGCACCGCGCACGCTCCTCCTGCAACGCTAGCGCCGGTGCACGAGCAGCATCAAGGGCACGCGCCGCCACCCCGGCCACTTCACAACGCGGCCGCCGGCACGGAAGACGATCTGCGAGCTGATGCCGCCGTCGAGCGCGACGGCGTCGCGGCACCCCGCCCCGGCGGCGAGGGCCGCCTGCTCCGGGATCGTGAGCCCGATCGGCACCCGGCCCGCGGTCGCGCCGAACACCTCGAAGTTGCTGAGCAGGAGCCGCACCAGGCCGTCGTCGCCGCGGCACAGCACGATCCGCCGGTCGCGGTGGGTGCGCGAGAGCCGCAGGCCGTAAGTCCATCCGAAGACGACGCGGCCCTCGCGCACCAGCCAGGGCAGGGTCTGGAACGCCGACGCCCCCGTCGGCAAGGCGCGCGCGCCCTCAATGTCCGTGAACCGCAGACCGCCGCGCTCGAGTACCACGACCGCGTCCAGCCACCCGGCGAGCGCCGAATGGCGCACGCCGTCCAGCATGGCGAGCCCCTGCGTGGTGCCGTTCGCGCGGAACAACCCGGTGTTCGCCGCGAGGACGAGCGCGGTGTCCTCGGCGATCCAGTCGGCGGCACTGCGACGCGCGTCCGGCGCGCTCAGCCCCAGGGCGAAGCGGAACCGGCCGGGATCCAGCTCGATCAGCGCGATGCTGTTCCGCAGGCCGCCCGGCGTGCGCACCTCGAAGTCGCCGGACCGCAGGCCCGCCGCGCTGTCCCGCCACACCAGCGCCGCCGCCAGTGCGCCCTCCTTCGCCGCCGCGCTGCCCGGCGCCCCGGCACGCCACGGCTGCCACGCGTCCCTCACCCGCAGCTCGAGGAGCGGCGGCGTCTGGGCTTGCAGAGCCAGGGCGAGTGCGGCGACGAGCATCGGGAAGAAGCTAGCGGATGCCCCGACGGATAACAGGCGGCGCGGTTCGGAAATGGCGTCCTGCCGCGCCCCGCGCCCAGGCCGGCCGCGCCCCGCGGGGTCGCCTTCCCTTCCGGCCCGTCGCCGCCGTACCTTATGAACGCTCGGCAGGCGCGTTCCCACGACACGACACACGGCGGCCCGCCCGGGCCGATGACATTTCCCGAAAACCCTCACGCGGGATGGTGACTCGATGAAGACGACGACGAAGAGCGTGATCGCAGCGGCAGCGTGCGTGCTCGCGGTAGCCGGATGTGCGGCGGCCCGCAGCGCGGTGTCCGGCGCCATCGGCGGCGCGAGCGGCGCGGCCGGGGCGCGCGTGGGCGCGTCCATCGGCAGCCGCGTCCGCGGACCGTCGGTGCCCGGTATGCCGGCGGGCGCGCAGGGCGCGCAGATGATGGGCTTCTACGCGAACTACATGTTCGGCATGGCGTTCCACTCGGGCGGCTACTGGGTGGGCGGCGCGGGCGCCGGCGCGACGGAGCAGCCGGGCCAGTGGACGATGTGGGAGTACGATGCGAACGGCGGGGCGAAGAACCGGATGGAGCGCGCCTTCCTGACGCGCCTCCCCGACGGCAAGGAGTGGTGGCGGGTGCGCTGGTACAACATGGAAGGCTCGAATCCCGACACGGTGGTGTTCGAGGCCATGTTCAGCGCCGACCGCTCCCAGGTCCTGCGCATGCGCGGCAAGACCTCGGGCCAGGAAGCGGGCGAGATCCCCGTCGAGCAGGGCACGACCGGTTTCACGTACACCTCGCCGACCGTGCTGACGCAGGAGAGCCTGCAGGGCGCGACCGTCGGCAACGAGGCGGTCACGACGCCCGCGGGCACGTTCCAGACGACGCACATCCGGTACACGATGATGGGCGGCGGCTCGTACGAGTGGTGGACGGCGGGCAACGTCCCGGGCGGCGTGGTGCGCTACACGACCGGCTACCAGAGCGATCGTTATACGGTCACGCTGGTCGGGATGGGTAGCGACGCCCGCAGCATCCTCGGCAGCTACCAGTAACTGCTTCGCAGGCGGCAGAGCCGACGGGCGGTCCGGTGACGGGCCGCCCGTCGTCGTTCCGGAGCGCCGCCCGTTGTCGGCCCCGCGCGCCGCGCTACATTCACAAGACGATGGCGACCACGACGACGTTGGCTTCGGCCCTGGCTCGCGTGGTCGGCGAGCGCTTCGTGCGGACCGCGCGCGCGGAGTTGGCGACGTTCGCCGCCGACGGCCTCCCCACGCATCACAGCACCCCCCGGCTCGTGGTTCTTCCCGGCTCCACCGACGAGGTCGAAGCGGTCGTGCGGCTCCTCCACCGTGCGCAGGTGCCGTTCGTCGCGCGCGGCGCGGGCACGGGGCTCTCCGGCGGCTCGCTCGCCGACTCGGATGCCGTGCTGATCGCCCTCACCCGCCTCTCGCGCATCCGCGCGATCGCCGCGCCGGAGCGCCGGGCGGTGGTGGAGCCGGGCGTCGTGAACGCCACGCTCACCCGCGCCGCCGCGCCGTTCGGCCTGCTGTACGCCCCCGATCCCTCGAGCCAGACGGCATGCACGATCGGCGGCAACGTGGCCGAGAACGCCGGCGGGCCGCACTGCCTCAAGTACGGCGTCACGACGAACCACGTCCTCGCGCTCGAGGTCGTGCGCCCCGACGGCGAGCGGGTCCGCTTCGGCGCCGCGTCGGGCGAGCCGTGGGGGCCCGACCTGGTGGGCGCGTTCGTCGGGAGCGAGGGGATGTTCGGGATCGCGACGGAGATCACGGTGCGGCTCGTCCCGGTCCCGCCCGCGATCCGCACTCTGCTCGCCGACTTCATGTCGCTGCGCGCGGCCGGCGAGGCGGTCTCGCGGATCATCGCCGCGGGGATTGTTCCGGCCGCCCTGGAGATGATGGACCGCAGCACGGTCGAGCTGGTGGAGTCGTCGGTCTACGCCGCCGGGTACCCGAGGGACGCGGCGGCCGTGCTGCTGGTCGAGACCGATGGGCGGCCGCGCGGCGCCGCCGCCGAGGCGGCGCACGCCGAGACGATTTGCCGCGAGGCCGGGGCGCGGGACGTGCGGGTCGCGACGACGGCGGCGGAGCGGGAGCGGCTGTGGCAGGGCCGCAAGAAGGCGTTCGGCGCGATGGGGCGCGCGAGCGCGGACCTCGTCGTGCAGGACGCCGTCGTGCCGCGCACCGCCCTGCCCGACGTGCTGGAGGCGATCGCGGCGATCGCCGCGCGCCACCGGGTGCGGGTCTCCAACGTCTTCCATGCGGGCGACGGCAACCTGCATCCCAACCTCAGCTTTGACGCGCGCGACCCCGACGAGCTCGCGCGGGTCGAACAGGCGAGCGGCGAGATCATGGCGGCGTGTGTCGCGGCCGGCGGCACCATCACCGGCGAGCATGGCGTCGGGCTCGACAAGCTGCGGTACATGCCGCTCGTCTTCTCCCCGGACGACCTGGGCCTGATGTCCGCGGTGCGGGGCGCCTTCGATCCCTCCGGACGCGCCAACCCGGGGAAGGTCATTCCCACCGCATCGTGCCGCGAATGGCGTCCGTGGAGCGCGTCGTGACGAGCCACGTTCCGACCCGCTGGCTCGCGCAGATGGACGGACAGCTGGCCGACGCCGACCGACGCCTCGCGGCCGCGGACCGTCACCTCGCCGCCGGGATCGGCGGCCGTGCTCTCGAGGAGGTCTATCCCGGCGTGGTGGGCACCGCGATGGTCCGGGTCTGGCTCACCGACGAGCCGTGGCGCACCCAGCGCTCGCTCCAGGACATGAGCCGGCTCGTGCGCGACCAGCTGCCCTCCGGCTTCGCGACGCTGTTCGAGATGAGGCAGGAGCAGCGCAGCTTCGCCGGGTGGCGGGCCGAGGACGCGCGGCCGCTGGTCGAGGAGGCCCGGGCGTTCGTCGCGCTCGTCCGCGCGGAAGTCGAGCGGTGCCGGACGCCGTAGAGCGCCTTGCCGAAGCGGTGCGGGACGCCGCCGCCCGCGGTGCGCGGCTCGCCCCGCGCGGCGCCGGGCACTGGTGGACCGAAGCCGCCGCCGGTGCCGCGGCGCTCGATTGCACGCTCACGAGTGGTGTGTGCCGGATCGACGCCGCGGACTTGGTCGCGACGGCCGGGGGCGGCTGCGCCCTCGCTGCGCTCGACGCCGCGCTCGCGGCGCAGGGCGTCTGGCTCGCGCTCGATCCGCCCGGCCCTTCGCAGCGCACGGTCGGCAGCGCGCTCGCAGCGGGCGGCGCGGGTCCGCTGGCCGCCGGGTTCGGCCCGCCACGCGACCAGGTCCTCGGCATGACTTTCGTCGCGGGCAACGGCACCATCGCGCACACCGGCGGCCGGGTCGTGAAGAACGTCGCGGGCTTCGATCTCGCCAAACTCATCGTCGGCTCGCACGGCGCCTTCGGCGTGATCGCACAGGCGCACCTGCGGCTGCGCGCGCGACCCGCGGCCGACCTCACGCGCGCCTGGACGCTGGCGCAGGGTCCCGATGTCGCGGTGCGGCGGCTGATGGCCGCCGGCGCGATGCCGGCCGCGTTCGAGGTCGTGGACCCGCCGCTCGCGCGGGCACTGGGTCTCGCCACCCAATGGACCCTGCTGTTGCGCGCGATGGGCACCGCCGAAGGCGTCGAGGAGGAGCTGGAGGCCGCCGCCGCCGCGCTGCTGGACTGCGGCGCCGCACCGGTGAGCGCGCCAGAGGACGTGTGGGCACGCTGGCGCCTCGCGGTCGGCGCGTGGCCCGCGATCCTGCGCATCGGGGCCGACCCCGACTCGTGGCATGCGGCGGCCGCGCTCGCGGCCGCGTTACCCCTTGCCCTCGGCACGAGCGCGACGGTGCCCCGCGGCACCGTGCGGGCCGGCTACGAGCGGCTCCCGGCCGAGACCGCGCGCGCGCTGCGCTCCGCGTGCCGCGACCGGGGCTGGCCCGTCACGCTCGAGCGCGCCGACGCCGCGACGCGCGAAGTCATCGGCGTGTGGGGCGCGATGGACGCCGGCGCCCGGCGCCTCGCCGCCGACCTGCGCCGCGTGTTCGATCCTAACGGCGTGTTCGACGTGCCGCTCTGGGCGGACGGGCCGGCGGACCGGTGAGCGCAAGCGCGCCGCCGGTGCCGGCGCCGGGACGGTCCGCTCACCGGAGCCTGTTCGAGGGGTTCTCCGGGCTCGACTCCTGCGTCCACTGCGGCTTCTGCCTGCCCGCGTGCCCGACGTACGAGGTGACGAGCGACGAAGCGGACTCGCCGCGCGGCCGGATCGTGCTCATGAAGGCGCTGGCACGCGGCGAGATCCCGGCCGACGACGCGGGGCTCCAGGAACACCTCGACCACTGCCTCGGGTGCCGCGGCTGCGAGAGCGTCTGCCCCTCCGGCGTGGCGTACGGCCCGGCGCTGGAAGCGGCGCGCGCGGTGATCGCGCAGGTGCGACGCCTTCCCGCCGCCGTCTCGGCGGCGCTGTGGGTGCTCGCGCGGCCCGAACGCCAGCGGCTGCTGTGGCTCGCCGCGCGGCTGCTCCGCGGCACCGGCCTGCCGGCGCGACTCGCCCGCGGCGCGGGTCCCGACGCGTCGCGCGCGGCCGCCATGCTCGCGATGTTGGCGGCAACAAAGCAGGAATTGGGGATTGGGGATTGGGGGCCGGAGGCCGCAAGGACGGTATCCGCCCGCAACCCCCAACCCCCAGCCCCCAGACCCCAGTCCCCAATCCCCTGTCTCTTCCGGGGCTGCATCATGGACGGCCTGTTCGGCCACGTGCACGACGCCACCATCACGGCGTTAGGCGCTAACGGCGTCGCCGTGCGCGAGGTCCCGGGCCAGGTGTGCTGCGGCGCGCTCCACGCGCATGCGGGCGCGCATGGCGCCGCCCAGGACCTCGCGCGCGCGAATGTCCGCGCCTTCGGCGCGGACGGCGCGCCGATCGTCGTCAACAGCGCCGGGTGCGGCGCGATGCTGCGCTCCTATGGCGACCTGCTAGTCGGCGATCCGCTTGAGGCCGACGCCCGTCGGTTTGCCGCACGGGTGCGCGACGTCACCGAGCTGCTCGCGGAGTGCGGCCCGCGGCCCGGCCACCCCCTGGCCCTGAAAGTCGCCTACGACGCGCCGTGCCACCTGCTGCACGCGCAGAAAGTCGCGGACGCGCCGCTGCGCGTGCTGGGCGCGATCCCCGGGCTCGAGCTGGTCCCGCTCGAGGGCAGCGAGCGCTGCTGCGGCAGCGCCGGGCTGTACTCGCTGATCGAGCCGGAAATGTCGCAGGACGTGCTCGCGCTCAAGCTGGCGGCGATCCGCCGCGCCGCGCCCGACGTGATCGCGACCGGCAATCCGGGCTGCCTGATGCAGATCGGCGCGGGCGCGATCCTCGCCGGTCTGTCGATCGAGGTGCGCCACCCCGTGGAGCTGCTCGCGTGGTCCTACGGGACGTGAGTGACGAGCCTCCGCTCCTCACCCGCGCCGAGGACGGCGTGGAGCTTGCGCTGTACCGCGCGCGCGCGGCCGTGCCGCGCGCCGCCGCGCCGCCGCTGCTGTTCGTGCACGGCACGTTCTCGAACCGGACGTTCTTTCTTGGCAGCGGCGCGCGCGGGCTCGCGCGCTACTTGGCCGAGCGCGGCTTCGACGCATGGGTCGCGGAGCTGCGCGGCCACGGCCGCTCCGGCGCGCTGGGGAGCACGAGCGCGTGGCACTTCGAGGACTGGATCCGGCTCGACGCGCCGGCGCTGGTGCGTGGCGTCCTCGGCGCAAGCGGCGCCGAGCAACTGATCTGGATCGGGCACAGCGCCGGCGGCGTCATCGGCGTCGCCCATGGAGGGCTCAGCACCCTGAACGCGGGCCGCATCGCGGGCCTGGTGCTGGCCGGCTCGCCCGCGCCGACCGCGGCGGGACTGCTGCACGTGCCGCTCGCGGTCATCGGCTACGGCATCACCCATCTGTTCGGCCGGTTCCCGGCGCGCGCCCTGCGCATCGGCCCCGAGGACGAGCACCCGGGGATCATGGGACAGTGGATGGAGTGGAACGTGCGCGGCCGCTGGATCGGCACCGACGGCACCGACTACCTCGCGGGGGCGCGGCGCATCACGGCCCCCGCACTCGCCCTCGCCGGCTCCGGCGACGTCATCGCGCCGCCGCGCGCGTGCGGCCGCCTCCTGGACGCGCTCGGCTCGCGCGACCGCACGCTCACCACGTGCGGCCGCCGTCACGGGTTCAGCGAGAACTTCACCCACGACCGGGTCCTGACCTCGACGAGCGCCCGGCGCGAGGTCTGGCCGCTCATCGCCGACTGGCTGGAACAGAGGTTCGGCTGATGGACGTGCTGCTGCTCGACTTCAACGGCGTCATCGTGGACGACGAGCCGCTGCACTTCGTCGCGTTCCGCGCGGTTCTTGCGGCCGAAGGGATCGCGCTCGACGAAGAGGTCTACTACGCCCACTACCTGGGCTGCGACGACCGCGCGGCGTTCCGCCAGGCGTTCGCGTCGCGGGAGCGCACCCTCGCGCCGGACCGCCTGGCGGACCTCATCGCGCGCAAGGCGGCGCGCTACGCCGAGCTGGCGGCGCGCGAGCTGGTCGTGGTCCCGGGCGTCGCGGCGTTCGCGCGTGCGGCGGCGGCGCACGCCGTGCTCGCGGTGGCGAGTGGCGCGATCCGCCCCGAGATCGAGATCGGGCTCGCGAAGGCCGGGATCCGCGACCTCATCGGAACGATCGTCAGTGCGGAGGACGTATCGACGACGAAGCCCGACCCGGCGCTGTTCCGGCTCGCGCTGCGGCGCCTCGCGGCCACCCGCGCCGCCGCGCCGTGGCGCGCCGCCGTGATCGAGGACTCCCTCCCCGGCCTCGCGGCCGCGCGCGCCATCGGCGCCGGCTGCGTCATGCTCACCACCTCCCACGACGCCGGTGCGCTTGCCGGTGCCGATCTGGTCTGGGCTACCTTTGAGGGACACGCGCCGCGCGAGCTCGAGATGCTGTGGCGCCCAGTGGAGGCCCAACCGTGATCGAAGCCGCCGCGCACGTCGTGCCGCCGGGCGCCGCCACGCCCGAGGAATGGCGCGCGCTCGAGACCGGCGCCGTCGTCGCCCGGCGCGACGACACGGCGGTGCTGCGGCTCACCGGCACGGGACGTGTGGCGTGCCTCCAGGGGTTGGTGACCTGCGACGTGTCGGCCGCCGGCGACGGGGCGCGGCTGTTCGGCGCCCTGCTCACGAACAAGGGCATGATCGTCACGCCGCTGTGGATCGCGCGGCTCGCGGACCGCATCGAGCTGGAGCTGCCTGCCGCGGCGGCCGGCGCGGTGATGGACGTCTTCCTGAAGTCCCTGCCGCCGCGACTGTGCCGCGCCGAGGATCTGACGACGACCCACGCCGCCCTCGGCATCTACGGGCCGCAGGCGGGCGACGTGCTCGCGCGACTCCTCGGCCAGGCGCCGCCCGCGGGCGCGGCCGCCGCGCCGTACGCGGACGGCGAAGCGGTCGTCGGCACCAGCGTCGCGCGCGGTCTCAAAGGCTGGGACGTCATCCTCCCCGTCGCGCTGGCCCGCCACTTCACCGACGACGCCCTCTCGGACGGCGCGCTCACCGGTTCCGGCGCGCTGCTCGAGGTGTGCCGCATCGAGGCCGGCGTCCCGCGCCTCGGCGCCGAGATCGACGAGCGCACGCTGCCGCAGGAGGTCCGCTACGAGGAGCTGGGCGCCCTCTCCTACACCAAGGGCTGCTACCTCGGACAGGAGACGGTCGCGCGGCTCCATTTCCGCGGACACGCCAACCGACGGCTCGCCGCGCTCGCCCTGGGCCGCGCCCCCGAGCGGCTCCCCGCCGCGCTGACCCGCGGAGACCAGAACGTGGGCCGCATCACGAGCGCCGCCTGGAGCGACGCGGTGGATTCCTGGGTCGCCCTGGGCATCGTCAGGCATGAGGTTGCGGACGGCGAGGTGCTGGCGATCGAGGGCGGAGGCGAGGCGACGGTCCGGCTCGCCCAGTGGCTGCGCGAGCCGTGAGAGTGTTCGTCACCGGCGGCACGGGCCTGGTCGGCCGCCACATCATCGAGCAGCTGCGCGGGCGCGGCGACGACGTGGTGGCGCTCGCGCGTTCCGCGCCGGCCGAGGCCGCGCTCCGCGCGCGCGGCGCGGTGCCGCTGCGCGGTGACCTCGCCGACACCGGCGCGCTCACGCGGGGGATCGCGGAGTCCGATGCCACGGTCCACGCCGCGGCGGTGATCCTCTCGCGCAGGGGCTGGGACCGCTACCACGCCACGAACGTCGCCCCGGCCGAGGCGGTCGCGCGGGCGGCGGCGCACTACGCGCGCCGGCTCATCCACATCTCGTCGGTCGCGGTCTATGGGCGGACCACGACGTACGACGGCGGGACCGGCAGCGTGAGCGAGGCGTTCGGGCTCGACGGGCCGATCTTCCCCGGCGATCACTACGCGCGCTCGAAGCGCGAGGCGGAGCTCGCGGTGTGGCGGGTGCGGGACGAGCTCGGGCTCTCGGCCATTGCGCTGCGGCCCTGCGTGATCTACGGCGAGGGCGACCGCACCTTCGCGAACCGCGTCGCGTCGGCCTTGCGGCGGGGCATCGCGCCCCTGGTCGGCGACGGCGGCAACCCGCTCTCGGTGGTGTACGCCGGGAACGTGGCGGCGGCCGCGCTCGCCGCGCTCGACCGGCCGGCCGTCACCGGGGCCTTCAACGTGGCGAATGACGGCATCGTCACCCTCCGCGAGTTCCTCACCCGGTTCGCGGCCGGGCTCGGCGTGCAGCTGACGTTCGTGCGGCTGCCCAGGGCGCTGCTGTGGTACGCCGCCGCGGGCGCGGACACCCTGATGCGCCTCGGACGTCCGTCGTCGCCGATGACGCTGCTCAAGACCGGCGTGCAGTTCCTCTCGGCGCGGAACCCGTTCGTCTCCGCAAAGGCCGAGCGCGAGCTCGGCTGGCACGCGATCGTGCCCGCGGGCGACGCCGTCGAGCGCACCGGGCGCTGGTTCCGTGAGCGCGCCCACCCGGGCTGATCCCCACAAGACACGAGGACCCGGAGCGCATGCCCCGGGTCCCCGTCACCACCAGGCCGTCAGGGCCTAGTCGTTCTTCTTCATGCCGCCCTTCGCGGCGCCCTTCGTCGTGTCGGCCTTCATCGCGCCCGCCGGAGCGGCCTTGGCCGAGTCCATCATCTTCGACGAGTCCATGGCGGGAGCCGGAGCAGCAGCCGGGGCAGCCGGAGCCTCGGCGGGCTTCGCCTCTTCCGCCTTCTTGCACGCAACGAGGGCCACAACCGAGAGGGCCAGAGCCAGGCGCTTCATTGAATCTCCTTTAAGCTTGAAAGTATACCAGCGGTAGCGTTTGCGAGGTCCGTGCGCCGCTGCCGCCGGCCTCAACCGGGGCAAAAAGTAGCACAAGCCCTTGGTATGTCAAGTGCTTAGGCCCCCTGCGCCGGTGCCGTCGCGGCGCGCGACGGACCAGCGGGAGCGGCTTTCCCGTCATTACCTAAGACCATGCCCGGACGCCAGTTGGGGCGCCTCGTTGCGGCGCTTCGTACCGCCTCCTACCGTTCAGCGATGCCGGAACGCCGCATCATCCGTGGAGCCTGCCCGCACGACTGTCCCGACACCTGCGCGATGCTCGTCACGGTCGAGCAGAACGCTGACGGGGCGTGGAAGGCCGTGGACCTGCGCGGCGATCCGGACCACCCCGTCACGCGCGGGTTCCTGTGCGCCAAGGTGGACCGCTACCTCGAGCGCACCTACCACGCCGAACGGTTGCAGCACCCGCTGCGGCGCATCGGCCGTAAAGGCGATGGGCGTTTCGAAGAGGTCGCGTGGGACGACGCGCTGGATCTCGTCGCGACGCGCCTGAAGTCGGTCGCGGCGGAGCACGGGCCGCAGGCGATCCTCCCCTACTCGTACGCCGGCACGATGGGCTTCATCCAGGGCTCCTCGATGGACCGGCGGGTCTTTCACCGACTCGGCGCGTCGCTGCTCGATCGCACCATCTGCGCGATGGCGGGCACCGTCGCGATGCAGATGACCGTCGGCGCCAACGTCGGCACCGACACCGAGCAGGTCGGCGGCGCGCAGCTGGTGCTCATCTGGGGCAGCAACACCCTCACGTCCAATCCACATCTGTGGCCGTTTGTGCGCGAGGCGAAGGCGCACGGCGCCAGGATCGTCGCGATCGACCCGCTTACGACGCGCACCACCGCGCAGTGCGACCAGCACGTGATGATCCGGCCCGGCACCGACGCGGCGCTCGCGCTCGGCATGATGCACGTGCTGTTCGCCGAGGGGATGGCCGACCGCGACTACCTGGCGCGCCACACGCTGGGCGCCGCGGAGCTCGAAGCGCGCGTCCGGGAGTATCCGCCGCAGCGGGTGGCGGAGATCTGCGAGCTGCCGGTGGACGACGTGGTGGACCTGGCGCGCGCGTACGGCCGCGCGAAACCCGCGTTCATCCGCGTGAACTACGGGCTGCAGCGGCACTACGGCGGCGGGATGGCGGTGCGCTGCATCGCGTCGCTCCCCGCGGTGGCCGGCCACTGGCGGCATCCGGCCGGCGGCGTCCAGCTCTCGACCTCGGCCGCACACCGGTTCAACAAGGCGGCGCTGGAGAAGCCGGAGCTGATTCCGCCCGGCACGCGCACGATCAACATGAGCCGCGTCGCCGAGGCGCTGACCGAGCCCGACGCCGGCGTGGGCGGCCCGCCCGTTATGGCGATGGTCGTGTACAACTCGAATCCCGGCGCCGTCGCGCCCGACCGCGCGCGGGTGCGCCGCGGCCTGGCGCGGGACGACCTCTTCCTCGTCGTCCTCGAGCACTTCCTCACCGACACCGCGATGTTCGCCGATGTCGTCCTGCCGGCGACGACGCAGCTCGAGCACTGGGACGTGCACCTCGCGTACGGCCACTACTACGTGTCGCTCAACCAGCCGAGCATCGCGCCGGTCGGCGCGGCGCTGCCCAACTCCGAGATCTTCCGGCGGCTCGCGGCGAAGCTCGGATTCGACGAGCCGTGCTTCCGCGACGACGACGAGACGATGATCCGACAGGCGCTCGCAAGCGGACACGCCCACATGGACGGCATCACCTTCGAGGCACTGAAGGAGAAGGGCTGGATGCGGCTCAACCTGCCGACGCCCTACGCGCCGTACGCCGAGGGCGGTTTCTCGACGCCGTCGGGGAAGTGCGAGTTCGTCTCGGAGCGGCTGGGGAAGACGGGGCTGGATCCGGTGCCCACGTACCTGCCACCGCGCGAGTCGCGCGAGGCCGCGCCCGCCCTCGCGGCGCGCTACCCGCTCACGCTCCTCTCGCCGCCGGCGCACCAGTTCCTCAATTCCACGTTCGTCAACGTGGACACGCTGCGCGCGAAGGCGGGCGAGCCGACGCTGCGCATCCACCCGGACGACGCCGTCCTGCGTGGCATCACCGATGGGCTGACGGTGCGCTGCGTGAACGACCGCGGCGCCTTCCGCGCGAAGGCCGTGGTCACAGCCGAGGTCAAGCGCGGTGTCGTCCAGGCGCCGTCCATCTGGTGGGGCCGCTACACCGGCGACGGGATGAACGCCAACGAGACGACCGGCGTGGCGGACACCGACATGGGCGGTGGGGCGACATTCTACGACAACCTCGTAGAAGTCGAGCCGGCTGACTGATGACGAGGCGGCAGGCGGCAGGCGGCAGGCGGCAGTGGGAGGGA